>FLYN01014374.1_pt2 | contig 24684 bp, 15 predicted proteins | sample 1122621 | NCBI WGS metagenome assembly FLYN01 (sample SAMEA4346792, study PRJEB14843) | hot springs metagenome | biome: Terrestrial Biome; feature: Habitat; material: Sediment | place: India | collected 2012-06-12 | depth 1760 m
GCGTACATCCTCGACCAATTCCCCATCGTGAAGCGCCGGGACGAGGAACGATTCGGCGTCTATCGAACGAAGGAGACCATTTTGCAACGATACGACGACATGTGTAGGGGCCTACGGCCGTGCGCCCCTACAACGAAAAACGGCCCGTGCGCCCCCACGGGCGGGGCCCGTAACGACCGGGAATAACCATGATCTATGACGAACGACAACACCACCGCCGTTCGATCCGTCTGCGCGGGTATGATTACACCCAGGCGGGGGCGTATTTCATTACGGTATGCACACACGACGGTGCGTGTGTGTTCGGCGACGTGGTGGACGGTGTGATGCAGTTGAATGAATGCGGCGCAATTGTGCGGGATTGTTGGATGGCGATTCCGGACCATTTCCTGCAGACGGCATTGGATGAATTCGTCATCATGCCCAACCACGTGCATGGCATTGTTGTTTTGGTAGGGGCGACGCATGATCCGGTAGGGGCGACGCATGCGTCGCCCCTACCGGGCGATTCGTCACCTGGCCGACCACGGGGTCCACAACGCCGGTCCATCGGATCCATCATCGGGTCGTTCAAATCCGCTGTCACGAAACGCATCAATGAGCGCCGCGGAACGCCAGGCGCGATCGTGTGGCAACGCAATTATTACGAACACATTATTCGCACCGACGAATCCCTAACACGCATCCGTGAATACATCCTGACCAATCCCCTGCGCTGGCATCTGGATCGAGAAAATCGAAACTGCATGGGAAAGGACGAGGGGCGGGATTCTTTGTTCGGAACCGTGGGTGCAAACAAAGGCCCATGGCCGTGATGATTCAGGGACGCACGCCGTGCGCCCCGATGGGGAACACCGATGACACAGGTCTATATGCTCACAGCGCTGACCGACATCTGGACCGGGGATGCCAACGGGAAGCCAGACCGCACGATCACGACCGGCCTGCTCGGCTCCATTCGCTGGTGGTTCGAGGTTCTGGTGCGGGGCCTGGGCGGCAGGGCGTGCGATCCGACGAAGCACCAGTGTGAGGGCCCCCAGCACTGTGTCGTGTGCGAGCTGTTTGGGTGCACCGGCTGGGCGCGGAAGTTTCGCTTCGAGGTGCTCGACCAGAGCGGACAGGTCAAGCTCACACAGATCAAGAAGGGTGACACCTTCAACTTGCGCTTTACTGAACTGCGCCCGATCCAACCCGTGGAATGGGCCCTGCTCGATCTCACGTTGCGGCTGATCGCAAAGTACGGCGCCATCGGGGGAAAGACGAAGATCCAGAGGATAAACGACGGTATTGGGATACGGTCGGTAAATGGAATTGGTCGTGTTCGGATGGAGGCCCCCACGAGCGACATGCCTGCGACATGGAAGGTGGTCTCGGCCTATTTGCAGCAAGACCGCTGGCACCGACCGAACGAGGTAGGGTTCAAGTGGGCCGCGGCTAACAAGCTGAAGGACCTACCCGGAAAACATCGGAGTCCAGAGGCACTTCTGGCCCATCTTCAGAGCGATCAGAGAGAGGGCGGGAAATGAGCTTCGACCACTTTGCTGACATTGCCACGGCGCAGGCGTGCCCGCGGGACCACGCCATCGAGGCGTCGGGGCTCGCGTCCGGGTTCGTGGACGGGTGCACGACGTGGTTCGCGATCAACGAAATCCAGGCCGCGGGATGCGGGGCACAGCTGAAAAGTGAGCAGGACGAGAATAGGAAAAAGGAGCTCCGACAGAAGCAACGCGAATATAACCGTGCGAAAAATTACGCTCGCGGTTACTATATGAGACAAGCGGCGCAAGGGTCGCTTGCGCTGCCGGCTGATTTGCACCTCGACCCTTGGCCGCCGTCATTGCTTCACAGCAGCTGGCTCGCCCTCGAGGTGGAATTCGAGCTCCTGACCCCCTGGTACTCCAAAGACGACCGGATCTTCCACGTCCTCGACAACCCCGTGCGCAAGGACCGTGTCTTCGGCGTGCCGTTCATGGCGGCGGCGAGCTGGAAGGGCATGCTGCGCTGGGCCTGTCGGATGCAAACCGGATTGCGGGAGCACCTCGAGCAGGGCAAGCGCTTCGAGGAGTGGACCGACCCAGACTGGATCGTGCATCTCTTCGGCAATGAAAAGGGTGAAACGGAAGACTTCCGCCAGGGTACTCTGGTGTTTTACCCCACGTGGTTCGACAAGATCAGCTTCGAGGTGATCAATCCGCACGACCGCAGCCGGCGGGCGGGCACGCAGCCGATCTACTACGAGGTGGTCCCGGGCCGTCGGCCCAAGCCTAACGATCTGAACAATTATGAGGACGGCGGAAAAGGTGCGCTGCGACTGCTGTACGCCCCCTGGCCGAGGATGCAGGTCCCAGCGGAGCCGAAAAAGGTGCTTTCTCGCCTGTTGGAAGCCATCGAGACTCTGCTCACCACCTACGGCATCTCGGCCAAACGCACCGTGGGTTGGGGCACGGCGGAAATCAAGAAGTGGCGGGCGTGGAAAAAGGATAAGTCACCGGCTGAGGCTGCATCGCGAGAAGACCTTCAGAAAAAGATCGAGGGCTGGCTGACACCGGAGGGTGCGTCATGAGCAACGCCACACAGATGCTCGACACGCTCCGCGACCATCGCCCGCTGCTCCTGGCCTGCGAGGCTATCGGCTGGCTCCACATGACGGGCAAGGCGCATCCGGACTTTTTGAAAGCGCACGGAGGCGTTGGAATCAGGTACGACGATCTTCGTTGGCACGAGCACGAGAGCCCGCCTTTTCCGTGGGGCGATAAACTGCAGTGGCTCCGGAATCGTTCATGGCGCCGCATTCCGTCGGAAAGGTGGCCTTGCTCCCTGACGAAGTTCTTGACCGAGCACAGGAAGTCGAGTGGCGGTCTTTTGGGCCTGCTGCAAGCCGCCCACGGTATGGCATCGGGAATCGAGAAGAATGTTCCGGCCTCCACGTCGAAGTACCTAAACCAAGACATCACGCACATGTGGCTCGCCTCTCCCTTCGGCCACCCGGTGCGCAACCTGCTTGCTGATCCGCCGCCGCTCTTGCAGCCCGGTGGCTGGCGGGAGTTGCTGCACCGAATCGAAAAACTGCTCGACAAACTTGCCCGGCTTGGCTCCTCGTCCTCACCCGATGCGCGAGTCTGGTGGGAGTGGCGAGAGGGCGCGATTGGGCCGCAAGGCTGGCTGCGGCAGGCATTCCTGTCCACCCTCGCCGAAACGCGGCTACCGAACAACGACGTGACGCTTTGGGACCAGTCCTACGTCACTGCAGCGCTCTTCAAATCGGCCGTCGCAGGCGCGGTGCTGACCGAAGGGAGCTTCGAGTGGGGAAACAATGTCAAGCAGCAAATGCGTTGGCGCGTGCTGACGGTCGGTTTCGGCACGCGCCATTACGAGGCGAGGGCAGTCAGGATCGGCGACTGGGTCGGCGCGCAGCGCGACATCGAGCGCTTCTTCGAGCAAGTCCGCAGGCTCATCGAAGTCGATCTGGCGGTGGGATCGCTCGTTTATCGCGACGACGAGACCCTGGCGTTCACGTTTCCTGGCCAACGCGCCGATGGAAGCGGCGGCCTCGATGACAACGCGGCGGAGCAGCTCAGGAACGCGATTGAAGAGGAAGTCGATCGCCTAGCCCGCGAGGCGAAACTCGAGACGCCGCCCCGCTGCGCGCTGTCGCGCTCGACGCGCTCGTTCGTGCCGATGGTGGCAGAGCTGCGCCGGGTCCGAGAAGAACTGGCCGTGCCGATCCACCACGAATGGACAATCGAGAACGCTGGCACGGCGCAATCTTCGGGCACACGCCACGTCTGTCCGGTCTGTATGGTGCGTTTCAATGAGCCGTCGCCGCGCGCGAAAACCGATAACGCGCGCAAAAGTTATCCGTGCTCTGTCTGTCGGGAGCGAAGGCGAGGCAGGCTGGATGCGTGGCTCGCCGGTGGGGAGGACACGATTTGGACCTCCGAAGTGGCCGACGCCAACGACCGGGTGGCCCTGCTCACTCTCAGCTTCGACCTAGAGCCCTGGCTGGAAGGCAAGCACGTGGACTCGCTGCGGGCGCAGAGCATCGCCGAGTGGCGTCGCTTCAACACTGTCCTCAGAGACCAGGATAACCCGCTAGACCCTGCGAGGCCCTTCTATGCCATGCGTGAATACATCGGATCGAAACTCGGGTCCTTTGATAGAAACGACGCCGTCCTTGCAAGCCTTCAAGAGGGCTATCAGCACGCAGATCGCTGGCCCCGCTTTTTCGCAAGTATCGTTGAGGATCGAGCCGATGCGCCAAGCTGGGACGCGCTTGACGACCGGAAACGTGCTGCTTGGTTGGCGCACCAGTTGTTTTGCAAGCTTCCCTCTCCCGGCCGCGTCCATCGCTTCTGGCGGACGGCGGAGAACTTTTTTGACGAGCTGTTGGTGCGTTTCCGGGAGATTGCCTCGGCCCACGAGAACAGGTGGCGGACCCAACGATTGGTCCTGGTTCCCGATGATTCGTTGTGGAATGCAGGGTGGGAGGACCACGGAACCTATTTGGGCCATTGGCGTGGCGCACCGCTCGAGCTGGTCTATCTACAGGACAAGCAATCCTTTGTCACCGCTTCTAATCTCGCTCGTTGCTTCGCGCCGGAAGAGACCGGCCAGGCTCTGACACAAGCCACCCAGGCCGCACCGCTCGAGCTCAAGGGAGACGATGGGGAGCTGAGGCAGCTTACGGTGAAGTCCGTCTCGACGCCTGAAAACCTCGGGGTGTACGCGCCCGTGATTCCCCTCGACCGGAGCCCGCAGCGCTTCCGGGTGCTGGTGCCACTGGACCGGGCGACGGCCTGCATCGAGGCCGCGATCGCGAAATGGGGCGAAGAGTTCGCACGGGTGTGGGATCGGATGCCCCTGCGGATCGGCGTTGTCGCGTTCCCGCGCATGACCCCCGTGCAGGCCGTCATCGAGGCAGCGCGCAACCTCGAGGAGGCCTTGGGCCGAGAGGATCCGCAAACCTGGCGGGTGCTGGAATGCCGCACTCGCGACGGTGTGACAGCTTTATCGCTGGAACGCGACGGTCGTCAGGAACTCGTCGTGGTTCCGACCCGGCTGCCCGATGGCCGGCAGGACGTGTTCTACCCCTATGCCCGGGTGGAGGATCGAGAGCTACGCTGGCCCCGGGATTTTCAGCACCCCGATGGGCAGGTCTACCGCCATCTGGCCGACCTGTGCCCCGGCGACGGTATTTGGGTTGATGCCAGCCGCATCGCTGCCATATTCCTGGATACGACCGCGCGGCGCTTCCAACCCGTGACGGTCCGCGCCTTCGGCGACTTTGGACGGATGCGGGCGACCTGGGAGCTCCTCGTGCGCCATGCTCCAAGTCTCACCGCGCTCCATGGAGCCTGGTCCGAAATCGAGGAGCGCTCAGGCGCTTGGCGCGATCCTGATGGCCGCAGGCTGCCCGATGCAGAAGACCAGTGGCTCGCCCTGGCAGGCGCCATTCTCAATGACCGGCTCGGTGTTTCGGGGACGGCACTCGAAACGCTGGTCGAAGCGACGGCGGCTGGGACCCTGGCGTGGGCGCCCGAGTGGCACCTCACCTGGCTCAAAGAAGACCTCGAAGGAGCACGAAAATGAGCACGAGCTATCAGCAGTTCACGGTGGTCGGGATGGCGGTCGACCCAATCCACGTGGGAACAGGTGGAGCGCGGCTCGGTCGGGTGGATCTCACGATCGTCCGCGATCCGGTGAACCGTGTGCCGAAGGTCCCGGGCTCGAGTCTGGCCGGCGTGTATCGGGCCTATGCGGCGATGGCGCAGCAGGAAAAAAAACCCAGCCGCCAAGTCGGCAACCAGCCGAAACCTTATTACCCTGACTGCGCAGGGCAGGGCCAGCCAGACAAGACCGGGCAAGGCGGTCATTGCGGCCAGCCTGATTGCCCGATCTGCACCGTCTTCGGCTTCGCCCGCGGGGCCGGCCGGCGGCTTTGCCGGGCTCGCCGCCTTCAGCGATGCCCACGTGCTGTTGTTGCCTGTCGCGACCAGGGAAGGACCGAAGTGGGTCACGTGCCCGGAGGCGCTGCGGAGGATGGGCCACCAGGTCAGAGTAGAGTTAGGCGACGCGGTCTATCTACCAAACGGCGGGACCCAGCCGCTCAATCTTGGCTGGCTGCTGATCGAATGCAGGAACACGCTCCCAGATGGAACTCAGTGGCCAGCCCTCAACAGGAGCATTCCAGACTACATCACGCAGCACGTCGTGATCGTCTCCGACAGGCTCTTCTCGCACATTGTCAACAGCAACCTGGAGGTCCGCACATCGGTGTCGATCAACTCCGAAACGGGGGCGGCCGAAGAAGGTGCGCTCTTCAGCTACGAAGCGCTGCCACGCGCCACGGTGCTGGTGTGGGATGTCACGTGTAAGAATCCGAAGCATTTCCAAGTGAGCGGAAAGCCGATAAACGCTCAGATCAACTCGGCAGCGATCGAGCAACCCGACAAGGTATTCGAAGTGGTTAAGACCGCGCATCCCTATCTCGAACATCTCGGCATCGGCGGCATGGGCACGCGCGGTATGGGACGGCTGCGGGTCCTCTACGCTGACGCTCAGGCAACTGGCGTCGGGCAACCAGCAGGGGTACAAGCCTCCACAGGAGGTGCGTGATGGAGAATCTCGACCTCGAATGCGCGAAACTGGGTCGCGAGCTGGCCGATTTGAAATCAGACGGCAAGCCCATAGAGGAAAAAGTCTTCACCAGTGCGCTCGGCGTTCTAGAGGAACAGGGGCCTTACGCCTGCTTCTTGTACCTTCAGGCGCGTGAGGGCAATGCGGGGCACATAATCACCAAGCGGGGGACAGAGTTCCTGGGGAAGGTTTTCGGCGACAACACAAACGCCAGGGAACTACTTAAGTTTCTTCAGGGCCTGGCGTCGGATCTGGACCGCCTCCTCTTTGCACGGGATCTGCTCCGACAAGCATTCGTGTATGCGCGCTACCACGTCAAGGCGCGGGGAAGTGTTGGAGAGCAGAAATGAGCTGGTCGCTCTACCGCTGGACTTGGCTGTTCAAATCGCCGCTCTATGTCGGCATGCCGCCGGCCGGGAGTCTGAACCGGTGCCGCCTTTACGTTCCGGCCCGAGCGATGTGGGGCGCGGTCACCGCGGAAGTTGCTCGCGCGCAGGCGGCAAACAATTTTCCTCGGTACGCCGACATCGGCAAAGAGCTTTGTAAACACACACGGTTCACCTATCTCTTCACTGCTGAACGCGCCGGTAGCGATTGGCATGCCTGGCTCCCTTGCTGCGTTGCGGACAAGGGATTGGTGTGGGAGCGTGAAGATGCAGTTGACCATCGGCGTTCAGACCGCGAGTTCCGGATGCGGCTGCTCTCGACACGGCCGTCAACAGCTATCGAGCCCTCCTCGGACACGGCTGCCGAAGGATCGTTGCGGGAAACAGAGTGCCTGAACACGCAGTGGCGCAGCGGCGACGGATTAGCCGGCGGTCCGGTGGGCCTCGTAGGCTACATCTTTTTGCATGCGGACTTGCACGAAAACGTGCGTAAAGCTCTCGAACAACTCATGCTGATCACCGTCGGTGGCGACACGCGCTACGGGCTGGGGCGTCTGTGGCGCATAGAGATGAAGGAAGCGACACACGTGTTCGGGTGCAACGTCAACCTGGACGACGGCGCTGATCCAGGGGTTCAGACAAAACGCATCCTTGCCCACGCCGATGCGCAAGGAAACACAGCTGCGAAAGGAAACACAGCTGCGCAAGGAAACACAGCTGCGAAAGAAAACAAAGCACAGAAGCTCAGCGGGGCCCTGGAGCTTCTGCGCGGATGGGATTACGGCAAAAGCGATCACTGGTGTGCCGAAAGAGCGTTGTGGGTGCCTGGTACGGCCGGCGAGGCGGCAAGCGTGTGGCGCATCGACGACTCGGGCCTTTGGTACTGCGATGATCGGGCGTGACACGATGGGGCGCCACAACGGGTAAAAGGGTGAGCGCGGAAACATATGAACATCTTCGAACTGCACGAAAGCGCCCTGAGCGACTACCGCGATTTTGTGCGGTCATTCTTCCTGATCGCCGATGAGCGCGCACGGTCGTTCGTGGAGCAGGCCCTCGAGGAAGAGCAGCAGCTCTGGCCCGAGCCGCTGGTGCAACTGAGCCCGGCATACGCCCCTGGGCCGAGCGTTGACGACCTGGCCCGCGAGGGCCTCCTCGCGCAGGAGACGGCTCGCATCTTCTGCCGGCCGGACGGCACGCCGTTTCGCCTCTACCGCCATCAGGAAGAAGCGATCCGCAAGGCGCTTGCCGGGGAAAGCTTCGTCGTGACCAGCGGCACGGGCTCCGGCAAGAGCCTGTGCTACTTCCTGCCGATCGTGGACAGCCTGATCCGAAAGCCCAACACAGGAGAGCGGGCCGCCGCACTGGTGGTCTATCCCATGAACGCGCTGGTCAACTCCCAGTACCAGGCGTTGACCAGTCTGAAAAAGCGCTACGAACAGGCACTGGGGCAGCCCTTTCCGGTGACGTTCGCGAAATACACGGGAGAGACGACCGACGCCGAGCGCGAGGAGATGCGGCGCAAGCCGCCGCAGATTCTCCTGACGAACTACGTGATTGCCGAGCTGCTGCTGGTTCGCCCCGAAGATCAGCGCTTCCTCGACCGCGCCGGCGGCGGGTTGCGCTTTCTCGTCTTCGACGAGCTCCACACCTACCGCGGGCGGCAGGGGGCGGATGTGGCGATGCTCGTGCGCCGTCTGAAAGAACGGTGTGCTGGGGCGGGTTTGGTGCACATCGGTACGAGTGCGACAATGATCGCGCGGCCGGATGCCACCAGGGAAGAGCAGCGACGAAGTGTGGCCGATTTCGCCTCACGCTTTTTCGGCCATCCCTTCGGTCCTGAGCAGGTCATCGAAGAGACGCTTGCGCCCTTGACCGAGGGCGGCCCCCCGTCGGTGGAGGAACTCCGCTCGGCGCTGGCGGAAACGCTGCCGGGTGAACGGGATGCGCTGCGGCGGGATCCGCTCCTGCGCTGGCTCGAGTACGAACTCGCGGTGCAACCCGAGCCCGACGGCGCCTTGCGGCGCCGTGCACCGCGCCCGCTGTCCGAGGTCGCGCAGCAGCTTGCCGGGGTGAGCGGGGTGCCGCTCGAACATTGCACCCAACGCTTGCGCGAGCTGCTCGTACCCCGGGGAACGCCGAACGGCGGCAGCGGCACCCCGCCCATTGCCTTCAAGCTCCACCAATTTGTAGCGCAAGGCCGGGCGCTGTACGCCACGCTGGACGGTTCCAACGAGCGCACGTTTTCCCTGGAAGGCCAGCTCCAGGCGGGCGATGGCAAGCTGTTTCTTCCCCTGAAATTCTGCCGTCAGTGCGGTCAGGACTACTATCATGCGATAAAGGTGGACGGACGGCACCTCCCGCATCCGGTCGGGGTTGCGCTTGAAGAGCAAGACGGGGAGGTAGGGTATCTGATGCTGGCGCCCGAGGAGGGCGACTGGTCGCCCGAGCACCTACCCGAGGACTGGTTCAACGCCGACGGCAAGCTCAAACCGACATGGAGGAAGCGGGTGCCGCAGGAGGTGTGGGTGCATCCTCATGGCGTGCTCCACAAGACACCGCAGCCCGGGGCGCGGAAGATGTGGTGGCAGCCGGAGCCGTTTTCCCTCTGCCTGGCCTGCGGCGAGTACTACAGCGGGCGCGAGCGGGAGTTTGCCAAGCTCGCGTCGCTCTCCAGCGAAGGGCGCTCGAGTGCCACTACGATCCTGGCAACCTCGCTGCTCCGCCATGCGAGTCGCACCCGTGCAGCGCGCGACAAGCTGCTCACGTTCACCGACAACCGCCAGGACGCTTCGCTGCAGGCCGGGCATTTTAACGATTTTGTCCAGGTGGCGCTGCTGCGGGCGGCGCTGTACGCGGCGCTGGAGCAAGCAAAGGAACTGACGTTCGACCGCATCGCCCAGGAAGTGGTCCGAGCTGTGGGGTTGCGCATCGCCGACATCGCCAAGAACCCGGAACTCGAGCCGAGCACTCCCGCGGCGCGGGAGGTCTGGCAGGTCTTCACCGACCTGACCGAGTACCGACTCTACGAAGATCTCCGCCGGGGCTGGCGCGTGGTCCACCCGAACTTGGAACAGGTGGGCCTCCTGAACGTTGCGTATCGTGGGCTGGAGCAGCTTTGCCAGAGCGACGAATTGGCCAGGCTGCACCCATGGTTCGCGGAAGCCTCACCGCAAGATCGCACCGCGCTGCTGCGGCCCATTCTCGATCAGTTCCGGCGCAAACTCGCCATTCGGGCGCGGGTGCTGGACGAGCCCTTCCAGCAGCAGCTCAGGCGCCGCGCCGAGCAGCACCTGAACGAGTTCTGGGGACTGGATCCCGAGTACGACGAGCTGCGCCGGGGCAACTGCTTCGTGCGTCCGGGTCGCTCGGGCCGCCAGGTCGAGGGCTTCAGCCTGGGCGAACGTAGCCTGATCGGCCGCTACCTACGGTCGCGTTTGGGCGTGCAGGGCGAAGCCTATGGGCGCGTGCTCGATGGGCTTCTCGATCTGTTTGTGCATCACGGGCTGCTCGCCCGCCTCGATCCGGTGGGTGACCACCAGGTCTATCAACTCGATGCGTCGTGCTTGCGGTGGTGTCTGGGCGACGGCTCCGCACCGGAGCCGGACCCCCTCTACACGCGTCGCACCGGGCAAGCGGGGTCCGGAGCGCTCGACCGCATGGTCAACGCCTTCTTTCAGCGCTTCTACCGCAGCGACCCGGCCAGCTTTGCGGCCCTCGAGGCACGCGAGCACACCGCCCAGGTGGTAAAACCGGGCGAGCGCGAACGCCGCGAGCGGCGCTTCCGCTGGGACCATCACGATCGCACCAAGGAGGCGGAACTCGGCAGGCGGCTGCCCTATCTGGTCTGCTCGCCGACGATGGAACTGGGGGTGGACATCGCCGACCTCGAGCTGGTGCATCTGCGCAACGTGCCGCCGACCCCGGCGAACTATGCGCAGCGCAGCGGCCGTGCCGGCCGGCAGGGGCAACCGGGGCTGATCGTGACCTACTGCGGCGCGCTCAACAGCCACGACCAGTATTTCTTCCGCCGCCGCGCCGAGATGGTGGCCGGGAGCGTCCGCCCGCCGCGGCTCGACCTGGCAAACGAGGCGCTGCTGCGTGCTCACATCCACGCCGTCTGGCTGGCGCATGTGCGCCTGCCCCTCGGCCGCTCGATCGAAGCGGTGATCGACACCGATCGCGACGAGCTCCCGCTCCGCGAAGAGGCCGCAGCGCAGATTCAGCTTGGCGAGCCGACCCGGCGCTCGATCTCGCGCCGGGTGCGTGAGCTTTTCGTGGCCGACGAAGGCGTGCTTGCTGCCAGCGGATGGTTCAGTGACCGGTGGATCCAGCAGGTGATCGAAGAGGCGCCACGCCAGTTCGACCGCGCCTTCGACCGCTGGCGCGAGTTGTATCACGCGGCCAAACGCCAGCGCGATGCCGCCCGGGCCGAAGAGGACCGCGCCCGCACGCGGGACGAGCAGCGCCGGGCGAGCGACCGGCAGGAGGAGGCCCGGCGCCAGTTGAACCTGCTCCTCCAGGTGGGAGTCGCCCGCGAGGAAAGCGACTTCTATCCCTACCGGTACCTGGCCAGCGAAGGCTTCCTCCCCGGCTACAACTTCCCTGCGCTGCCGGTGCGCGCCTGGGTGCCGCGTAGCACCGAGGGAGAATTCATCGCCCGGCCCCGGTTCCTGGCGATTCGCGAGTTCGCCCCGCAGAATTTCCTCTATCACGAGGGCCGCCAGTGGGAATCCGTGGCCTTCCAGGCGCCGCCCGGCGGCCTTGACGAGCGAAAGAGCAAAAAACGCCTCTGCCGCACCTGTGGCGCCTTCGCCGATCCGGAGCTCGATCTGTGTCCCGTCTGTCACAGCCGCTTCGATGGCGCAAACAGCTTCCTGACCACGCTGCTCGAGATGCCCAACGTGCGAATGCGACGGCGCGCGCGCATCACCGCCGACGAAGAGGAGCGCCGCCGGCGCGGCTACGAGCTGGAAACGTATTTCCAGTTCGCCTCCGAAGCTTCGGAGTACCGCGTTCAGGAAGCCGACGTCATGAGCCGGGGGACGGCCATTCTCAGGCTGATCTATGCGCCCGCAGCGACGTTGTTACGGATCAACCATGGCTGGAAGGGGGCTCAGACTCCCGGCTTCCTCGTAGACATCGAGAGTGGCGACGTTCTTACCTCGGCGCCAGACCACGCGCATGCCTCCGGCCGGCAGCAACGGTTGGAACGTGTCCGACTCGCCGTCCGCGCGACACAGAATGTGCTCCTGGTGCGCTTCGCTCAGCCCGACGTAGGCCATGACGACGCCCTGGAGGCGACATTTCGGTACGCGCTGAAGCGCGGGATCGAGGAGGCGTTTCAACTCGAGGAAAGCGAACTCGCTGCGGAGCCGGTCGGCGCCGAAGACTATCGCGCCATCCTCCTCTACGAGGCGGCCGAAGGGGGCGCGGGTGTGCTGCGAAGGCTCGTGGAGGATGTGAACGCGCTGGCGGACGTGGCGCACGCCGCCCTCCAGATCTGTCACATCGCGGTGGCGGGTGACGACGTCAATGACCTCAAACCCGATTGCCGTGCCGCTTGTTACGAGTGCCTGCTCAGCTTCGCGAACCAGCACGAGGCGCTGAAACTGGACCGGCATCGGGTCCGCCCGATCCTGCTCGCCTTGGCGGAAAGCCGCACCGAGCCGCGTGTCCAGGGTCGCTCCCGCGAGGAACAGCTCGCGTGGTTGCGGTCGCTCACCGATTCCCAGTCCGAGCTCGAGCGGCGATTCCTTCAAGTCCTTGCCGAAGCAGGCTATCGGCTGCCGGACGAGGCGCAGAAACGCATCAGCGAGCCATCGTGCGTCGCGGACTTCTTCTACGACCCGAACATGTGCGTGTTCTGCGACGGCTCGGTGCATGACGAGCCGGCACAGGCGGCTCGGGATCGGGAGGTCCGGCAGGAGCTCGTACGCCGAGGCTATCGCGTGATTGTCATTCGCTACGATCGTGACATAGCCGAACAATTGGCTGGTTACCCCGAAGTCTTCCGTTGACTTGTATGATTTTCTCGGCTGTCAGGCAAGCGGCGTCATCTTTATCACGATCCAGAAGTTTTTGCCGGATGGAGGGGTGGATCTGCGTGTCCGCCCAGCAGAAGGACAGGCACAGCCTGCCCCTACGTTATCTGCATTCTTGGACCGCCGCAACATCGTGGTCATCGTCGATGAAGCCCATCATAGCCAGTCCGATGTCATTGACGGTTTCGCCCGCCCCATGCGTGATGCGTTGCCGAATGCGTCGTTCGATGATTTTACGAGTACAAACGCGAAGGCACATGCAATCTCTTTCTGTTCTTCCATCCGCTTGTGGGCTGGCGGCACGTTAAGGTTACCGAGCGGTGCACGATGCTGGAATTTGCGCAGTGGATGAAGGATCTTTTCCCTACGCCCCATTGATCAGCGTGATACTGGATAACCTGGACATGCACACACCGCTCAAGCGTGGTATGATGAGCGTATCATGGCCGGGGTTTCCATCCACCCGTGCGTTCATCAATGCGAGGACTGAACAGCGCGTATCGGTCATGCTAGTGTGCTATGGAGGCGAGCCGTATGGTCATCACCGTTCTGGAGGCGCACGTCGCGCCAGACAACGTCGCCGCACTGGAAGCAGCATACCGCCAGGGCATTGAGCAGTTGGATGCAGGTATTGTCGAAACGTTTCTCCTGCGTGCTTCGAAAGATACCCATCTCTGGCGGATCATTACTGTATGGGAGAGCCGTGCGGCGCTGGAGGCGATGCGGCAGTCCGGACAGACGCCGCGCGGTGTGGTTATGTTTCGTGCGGCCCAGGCGGAGCCCGAGCTCTCGATATTCGAGGTGGTTGCGCATGGCGTTGCATCGGCATAAGCAAGCCATTGATAGCACTTACTGGGGATGACCGCCAGGCTCGATAGGGCTGAGAACCAGTTCGTCGCGATCAGAAGTACATTCTCTGTGGTACTCGCTCCCAGCAACCCAACTCGCCCTGGAGCCGACGCCGTTGCGCAGCGACAAGCTCGCGGCGAGTTTGGCGTCTGGATTCAGCAAAACGCTTTCTCGATCTATCAGCAGCGGCGTGGCGCAATGGCAAGCCGTTGGGCAGCCTGGAAACCGAGAAGACGAGCGTGCAGCTTGCCGGAAGGCTTGCGTCGTCCGATTCCCCTCTTCATCGCCGGGGAGCAGAGCATCTTGCCGCCCGAGCTGGCGGTGCCAACCCTTGCCAGGCACCGAAGTGCGTGACCGTCGGGAAACGACTCATCGCGATGTCGATCTCGCTGGTGAGCGTCTGCGTGCTTGCGGGAGACCAGGGGCGTACGTCCGCCGCTGTATCCTGGCTGGCGCACTATCCTGCTTATACTTCACCTTTGTGGTCACTTGCGATAGACGCTTAGAATCAATCTCTATGGTTCTTGCCGTCAGCAACAAGGAGGAGGACCCATGACCAGGTAGGTGATCGGGCCAGACGTGGTACGTCGTCTGGCCCAGGAGCAAGCCGTGATTCCCAGCGAGCACCAACTCTTAGCCCCGACGCTGCTGCGCTCGCAGTTGCTGTCGCTGCTGTATCGGGCCGTACGCCAAGGGGAGATAACGAAGAAAGATGCGGATGACCAACTCAACTATGCGCGTGGACTGCGAATTCGGCTGCTCGGCGACCGTGTCCTGCAGAACGTCGCCTGGAAGGTTGCCGATCAACTCGGATGGCCCGACACGCTCGACGCCGAGGATATCGCGCTGACACAGTTGCAAGCTGACGCCTTGATCACCCTCAATACCGTGCTCGCCTCCGCTGCGAAGAGTCTGGTGACAGTGGCTCCGTTCGAGGCGTTGCACCACACCCGCAAGCAACGATCGGAAGCGTAACGCGCTCTCGTTAGGGGATGCTCGCCCAACAGCAGCTTCTGGTTCGGCAGCCGCACCGGGCGCTTTTTAGGAAGCAGGCAGGCTGCAAGATTACCCTTGATAAACAACACGGTATCTTTAGCGTCCAGATGCAGCAGAAAGGCTTTCCCGGTCTATCAGTCGAGCCTCTGCCAGCCGGCGGCCTCACGCTGCTGGCTATCGTTCGCGTCGGTTTAGTGCAGCCTGGCGCACCGCTGATCCGCAGGCAGATCGTAACATGTGGATAGGGACAATACTATTCACATACGCGGGGTCAGCCTTGTTTAGAGGATGTCGAGATCGCGCTCGACAATCGGTCGGTCAAGCCGAAACGGGTTTTGATCGGGCGTGAGTTTGCCAAGGAGCGTATCGATCGTCAGCCGGCTGCCGCCCGCGCTGGCCATGATACCGTGGCCGCTGTAGCCGCAGTTGACGTAGATCCCCTCGACCGGGGTCGGGCCGAGGAACGGCCGGTGGTCGGGGGTGTAGTCGTACTGGCCGGCCTGGAGAAACCAATGGCTGGTATTGTGCTCCCACACCTGGTGCCAGAACGGGCTGATGCGGGCAACAGCGTGGTCGCTGGCGGGGTTGAGCAATCCGAAGGCGAAATCGGCGCTGGTCGGTACGTCCTCCAGCGGCGGGCCGGGCGGCACCCCCGGCGCGGTATGCAGCAGATACGCGCCGCGCAGCGCCGGCCGCCAGTGCGCGCCGGTGTCCTCGTCGATCGTCATGGGAGCGTCGGCCGGCACGACCGGCACGTCGGGCATGATCAGCTTTTGCCTGCGCACCAGCGCCAGGTCCAGCTCGATCCCGGCCATGCGCGCCACGTCCCCCGAGAAGGGACCGGCCGCGATCACCACCCGATCCGTCGCGATCGCCCCCCGATTGGTCTCGACCGCGCTGAGCCGCCCGCCGGTCACCACAAAGCCAGTCGCTGCCGTCTCTAGGACGAACGTGGCGCCGCTGGCCGCGGCGTAGCCCATCGTCAATTTCCGCACATCCAGCCAGCCATCACCGGCGCGATAGCGCGCGCCGAGGACCGAGGGCGCCAGGTAGGGGAAACGGTAGCGCGCCTCTTCGCCGCTCAGCAGTTCGACATCGTGCAAGCCCCACGCGCGCTGGCGCTGCACCAGCGCCTGCTGGCGCTGCATCCCGGCTGCGCTGGTGGTGAGCCAGAGATACCCCTGCTGGCGGAGCTCGATATCGTAGCCGGGCAGCTCTGCCACCTCGGCGAAGTGTTCGAACAGTGCGATGCTCTCGCGCACGAGGGCGATCTCTTCCGGGTTGTCGAACTGGGCGCGAAATGCCCCGGTGGAGACCGGCGTCGTCAGGCTACATAGCGCCGGACGCTTTTCGAGGACCACCGCGCGGATGCCGGCCCGCGCGGCAAAGAAGGCTGTTGCAGCGCCGACGATCCCCCCGCCGATTATCACCAGCTCGGCAGTGCGCGGGAGGTCGTGGGTTTGATGCGCCACACGCTGCGCCATAAGCTCCATCCTTTGCTGTAAAGCTGTTGTACGTCCGTCGAACGGCCCATCCCTATCGGCGATCAAGCGCTCCTGGAAACCTCGAGCGCCGTTCACGCCAGCACAACGATCCGCGCAGGTACGCGCCGTTGGGCTGCCCTATCCGTGTCGCTTCGCGTCGCTTCGCGGTTTCGTGACCGCTGGTCTAGCGGCCGTGCTCGCGCGGTTGCTGGCCGGGGTCGGCGGGCCCCTCGCGGATAAAGAGCAGGCCGGCTTCCATGCGATTGCTGACCTTGAGCTTGGCGATGATATTGCTCACGTGCTTCATCGCCGTATGATAACTGATACCGAGCTGCCCGGCGATCTCGCGATTGCTCCGCCCCTCGGCGACGAGCCTCAGGATCTCGAGCTCGCGTCTGGTCAGGTCGTGCAGGCGCGAGCCTGCCCCTGTGGCTTTGTACGGTCGCGCCGCACGCCGCATCACTTCGGGATGAAAGAGCAGGTGCCCATCCAACAGTTGCCGGATCGCCGCAAGATAGGCAGCCGGCTCCAGGTCTTTCGATAGACAGCCCGCTGCACCGGAAAGGAACGCGGTGCTCTGGAGGGTTTTAGCCTCGTGCTCGTAGGCGATCAGCAGCAGTACCTGGATGTGGGGCTGCAACGAGTTCACTGCACGGCAGTAAGCCAGGCTATCGATCCCTGGGAGATAGCGATCGAGGATCAAGATATCCGGCTGGCTATCCATCATGCAGCGCTCGAGCGCAAAGCCATCGCTCGCTTCACACACGACCATATGGCCGCTGTTCCTGAGATAGTAGGCCAGACTCTGCCGAAACAGCATCTGGTGATCTGCCAGTACGATCCGCGCACGCCCTGAAGCCATGGACTGTCTCCGCTGCGGTCTTCGTGTCCGTGCGACGCGCTCCGCGGTCGGTAGCTTGCTCCATTACCTCCCCACCCACATCTCACGTAGCTGCCTTCCGGTAGCCTGCCCCCTGGACAGAAGTACTCGCTCGCCGGTAGCGCCGCCTACATGGACCGTGGAGTAAAAATAGATTAAAGCTACTATAGCATAAGCCGGGCGGGCTGTGCTATGCTGGATAGCACAAGCCCGTTAAGAAAAGGTTTTTTTCGAAGCGATCAGTCAGGCGCTCGACAGCGCAGGACCGGCGTTCGCTGTTGGTGCGCAGCGGTTCGCTACGGGCAAACGATCGTGCCCGCGAGAACGTGGCGTTCCCAAGGAGCCCAGGCGATGAAGTGGTAGCCGCACCGGCATCGATGCATATTGGATCCATTCCCGCTGCAGTTCGCACCCGGGCCGTGCGATACACGCGACTTCGCGCGGGGCAGCGAACGACAGCGCAGCCGGCCATGGATCGGACACCTGCTGCAAGGGACCATCGCATGCTCGTAGATCTCACCATTCGCTCGCCGAACCATAGCCCGCGCCACGGCCGCCCGATCACGATGCTGGTGGTGCATGCGACCGCCGGTTCGGCGCGCAGCGCGCTGGCCTGGCTCACGAACCCGCTGTCGCGGGTCTCCGCCCACTACCTGATCGACAAAACCGGGCATGTCTTCCAGCTTGTTCCCGACGATCGCGCGGCGTGGCACGCCGGGCGCGCCAGCTGGCATGGCGAGACGGCGATCAACGAGATCTCGATCGGCATCGAGCTGGAGAATGCCAACGACGGCAAGGACCCCTATCCGCCCGAGCAAATCGAGGCGCTGCTCACGCTGGCGCGCGAGAAGGTCGCGCACTACCACATCGCGCCGGACATGGTGGTGCGCCACCGCGATATCGCGGTGCCACCCGGACGCAAGACCGACCCGGCCGGTTTTCCCTGGGCCGAGTTCCTCAGCCGCCTGTTCCCGGCCTCGGCGCCGCCGCCCGAGCGCCCGCCGCGCCCCGCGCCCCCACGCGAAGGACAGCATGCGCTCGCAGAGCAGCTACGTGCCGAGGCCTATCGTCAGGTCGGTGCGATCGAGCGGCCCGATTGGGCTATGTCGCGCGTCGCTAAGGCCGAAGGGCTGGGCCTGCCGATCGGCCCGTCTTTTGATCTCGCAGTGGCAGGACGCACCTATGTCGCCCAATCGTTTGGCAAGGAAACGCTGGCCAGCCCGATCGGCGACTGGCAGCACATCGAGCGGTTGAGCGCGCTGGTCGCGCCCGAGCAACAGCCGCTCCGCGACGCGCTGTTGCAGGCGGTCTACGCCCAGGCTGATGAGACCTACCATCCCGATTGGGCTTTTCATCAATACGCGCTACGTACGCCGATCGGGCCGCCGCTCACGGCAAGCTTCCGCGTCGCCGTCGAGGGACAAACGTTCGTCGCAGCCTGCTACGCCCTGGATACGATCTACAGCCCGGTCGGCCAATGGCGTGAAATCGGGACGTTGAGCGATGCGCTCGCCGAGCCTGCGCCGGGCAAGGCACTGGCAGCGCTCGCACAGGCACTGCTGGAGCGTCTATACGGTCGTGTCGGCAGCCAGCCGCGGCCCGACTGGCCCCTGTACCAGTACGCGCTGCGCGAGCGGCTGGGTGCGCCGCTTGGGCGGACGTTTCGCGTTTCGGTGGAGGGGCACGACTATGTCGCAGAGGCTTATGCGCTGGATGTCATCTACTGCCCGGTCGGCGCCTGGAAAACGATCGCCCGGCTGAGCGAGCTGCCCGACTGATCGCAAGCGCTTCGAGGCAGACCATTCATCTGGCCCACTGCAGCGACGTATCGTTGGCACGAACCCGCCGGCTCTTTGTGCTTCTGGAGCAGGGTAACCGCTGGTTGACTGAAAAAAGGAGCGCCTATGATCATCCCGATGCAGCGCGCGCAGCTCCAGCGCCCACCCCGGATCGCCGTGCGCCCGCTGCTGCCCCAGCCAACGGCTATGCCGATCGATCGGCAGCTCGGCCAGCTGGCGAACGCAGCCGCGGCCGCCACCCGCAGCCTGCTCGTGTTGTTTGGCGCTCTGGCGCTCTGGCGACAAACCCCTCCGGCGACGCTTGTGGGCGCGCTCTATGCGTCGCTGGCGCTGGCCGGCCTGATGATCGGCCTGAGCCTGGCCCAGCGGCCGCCGTTTTCGATCGCGCTCCTCGCCGACAGCCTGACGGCGGGGCTGTTGCTGCTGGGCACCGGCGGCGCCGGTAGCCCGTTGCTCGGCCTGCTGCTGCTGTTGAGCGTCCAGGGCGGGGTGCTGGGCGGCGGGCGCGATGCGCTGGCCGGGAGCGGCGCCGGTATCGTGGTATTCCTGCTGCTCAACTGTGTCTCCGGCCCTCTGCCAGCCGGCCCGGCAGCGGCCTTGATCGGCGCACAGCTCCTCTTCGGCGCGGCGACCGCCTGGGTGTGCGATCGCGCCGTCGCTGTGTTGACCGCTCTCTCCACCGACGCCGCCTCCCGGGAGGGTGGGGCGGGGGGCCGGGCGGATCGGATCATGGCTACGTGGTGGCGGCATGGCCAGCAGATCAACGAGTGCGCAACCCTCGCGGACCTCACGCGGCTCGTGACGCAGGCGGCGACCAGTATCGCCGACGCTGCCACCAGCGTTGAGCTCCCCGGCGCGCGGGTGCCAGCCGAGGCAGTGGGGGCAAGCGCCCAGGGCCAGTCCGTGGAGCCTGGCGGGGATCGTGGGTGTCGGCCGTCGGCGGCGGGGGATGCGCGTGTCGTGCGTATCCCGATCGTCGGGCCGGACAGCGCCGGTTGCCTGGCTGTCTATCGTGCACCCGACGAATTGGATCCGCTGGTGCGCGCCGCGCTCGAGCACCTGGCGCTGCTGGCGGCGGCGCGCACGGCTGCCCTGCGTTGTGCCGACCAGCTCCGCCGCCAGCAGGAGGCGCTCCTGGCGCTATGGCAGATCGCTGGCGTGCTGCGGGCTGCCCCCGACCTGCAGCGCGCACTCCGCGAGTCGGCCGGCCAGCTGGCGGCTGTGCTCAACCTGCGCTGGCTGGCGATGCTCGCCCCCGACGAGCGGCGCGGGCTGGCGCTGGTGCTCCTGGCGCGTGGCCGCTGCGGTGAGGAAGCGCCGCGCCTCAACGGCGCTCAGCTGCGGGTCGCCGCCGAAGCGCTGCGCGGCGAGCGCCCGCTGGTTCGCTCCGAAGGTGCAGAGACGCTGGCCTGCCTGCCGATCCGGCTCAAGGATGGCACGGCGCTGGTGCTCGTCGCGCGCGGCGCTGCGCAAGACGCAGCGACCCAGGCATTGCTCATGCTCTTCGGCACCATGATCGTCGACCGGCTTGAGGCCGATACGCTGGTCCATACGCTGGCCCACCTGGCTTAAGCGGGGCAGCTGCCGGCTATCGATTCGCGACATGCTCTTGGGGAGCCTGGCTATGGCCCAGACCATTCAGATCGTCATGGCGGTCGTGCTGTTCATCGCCGGCATGGTGATGATCATCAGCGGCCTGCTGATCATCATGACCCGTGAGTATCAGGAGGCCATGCGGGTGCTCTCGAACCAATCGACGCGCCTCAGCGGCAAAGCGATCACCGATCTGGGCGTGCAACCGGCCCTGGAGGGGACAGCGCACCTGCTGGAGTCGATCACACGCCTGGTACAGACAGCGATCGGCACCGGCGCGTTCTTGTGTCTGTTGGGCACCTTGATTTGTGGCATCAGCTTCTGGATGCTGACGATGGTCGGCGCATAGCGCACGGCAATCGTGGAACGAAGGGGCCAGGCAGCATGCCTGGGGCTGTAAGCTGAGCGCTGTATGACCCATCTCGCCTGGACACAAACGTATCTGCAGGCGCTGTGCGCGCACCCGCAGTTCGCCGCCGCGCGGGCCGTCACACCGCTCTGGTTGGCCCATGCCGGCGACTCCGCATCGGTGGAGCACGACGAGGCGTTCGCCCCGCCGGCCGCGCGCCTCACGATCCAGATGGCTGCCGAGCTCTTCCCACGCCTGGTGGTGATCGGCCCGGCCGGAGCCGGCAAAACGACTCTGCTGCGTCAGCTCGCGTACGGGCAGGCCGAGGCGATCCTCGACCGACAACGCCACGGGAGCAGGTCGGCAGGCGGGCCCGCCCTGCCGCTGTACGTCGAGCTGGCGCAGTTTGAGCAGAGCATCGAAGCGACGCTGGCGCGATCTTTCGATCTAGGACCGCCGCCGGCGCTCGAAGAGCTGGCGCGCGAGCGACCGCTGCTGCTCTTGCTCGACGGCCTGGACGAACTGGCACCCGATGTGCAACTCGCCAGCCTCTCGGCGCTGGCGCACACGCTGGCAACGCTGGGGACGCAGGCGCGTTGGATCTGTAGCTGTCGTAGCGAAAACCTACCGTTGTTCCGCCCGTGGCTCGGCGCGGCCGAAGTGCGCAGCATCCGGCCATTGCTGCCACGCGACGTGATCGGCGCCGTCCAGCGGCAGAGCGGCGACGATCTGGCAACCTGGCTCCAGCGCGCCAGCGACATGGTCAGCCTTGCCACGCGACCGCGCTGGCTGGCGGCATTGGTCGCGCTTGCCCCCCAACCACCCTACAGCCGCGGTGGGCTGTTGGCGGCATGGCTGCCGGCGGTGATCGCAGCGACGTTGGAAGCGCACCCGTACCCGGCGGCCCTGGAGCATGCGATCGAGGCGTTGCCCACGATCGCAGCACTGCTGGATCAGCACCAGCGCGACAACCTCAGCCTGGCCGAGAGCAGCGCTGCGATCGCAGCCAGCCAGCCGGGTGACCCGCCGGCCACGGTGCAGCTGTTGATCAGCGCGGGCATCCTGACCCTCGACTCCGAGCGCCAGTTGCTGGCGTTCCGCCATCCCGCGCTGCGCTCGTTCGGGCAGGCGCTGGTGCTGGCCCGTACACCACCAGATCAATGGCCTGCGGCGATCTTTGGGCGTTCCTGGAACGATGCCGTCGTCTTCGCCTATAGCCTCTGCGCCAACCGCGAGGCGGTGCTGCGCCGGTTGCTGGCCAGCGGCGCGGTGAACCTGACCGCGCGCTGCCTGATCGATGCTGAGGCGCCCGAACGCTTCGAGGCTCTGCTCGCATGCAGCGGCACGCTGACCCCGCCACTGCGCGTGATGCTGGCCGACGCCTTCGCCACCGAAGGTTTCATGGCGACAGCGCTCGACCAGCTCGAACGAGCCGGCACCGAAGGGTACGACGAAGCCGGTCTGTTCGGGCGGCTCGGCGATCTCTACCTTGCCGCGGGCCAGTGGCATCACGCGCGCGCGGCCTACGAGCAGGCGCTGGCGCGCGAAGCCGACGATCTGCGCTACCGCCAGCAACTCGGCGTCGTCTGCAGCCGGCTCGGCGAGCTCGACCAGGCGGCTGCAGCGCTGGAGGCGGTCCTCGATGCGCAGCAGCACCGGCTGGCCGAAGCCGCTCACGAGCTCGGCCATGTCTATGTCCAGCAAGGACGGATCGAGCGCGCGCTGGCGGCGTATCGCCAGGCAGCGACCAGCCGGCCCGGCGAGCCGGCCTATCAGCGCAGCGTCGCCAGCGCGCTGCATCAGCTCGGCCAGATCGCCGAGGCCGAGGCGGTGTTGCAGGAGGTGCTCGCCGCGGATAACGCCGACGCAGACGCCTATGCCGGGCTTGGTCAGCTCTACGCCGACACAGGGCGCCTGCAAGAGGCGATCGAGTGCTATGTGAAAGCGGTCGCGCTTCGCCCTGCCGAAGCCGGCTACTACGCTGCGATCGGGCGGCTGCGCCGCACCCTCGGCGATCTGCCCGGCGCCCGGGCGGCCTTACAGCGCGCCGCCGAGTTGGATGCTTCCGACGCCGCGCTGCACTTCGAGCTGGGGCAGGCCTGCGAGGCCTGCGGCGAGTACGAAGCCGCGCTGGCGGCCTACCGACACGCCGCGCGGCTAGACCTGCGTAGCGTGGCCTACCAGTTGCGGCTGGGCGCACTGCTGCGCGAACACGGCTACGACGATGAGGCGGCGCTCGTGCTGCGGTCGGTGTTGGAGCTCCGCCCCGATAGCGCCGAGGCCCATGGCGAGCTGGCCATGCTGCTCTGGCGCCAGGGGAACCACGAGCAGGCCCTCGAGGCCTATCGTCGGGCGCTGGCGCTCGACCCGCACAACGCCGGTTATGAGCACGCGCTTGGCCTGGCCTACCGCCAGAGTGGGCAGCTGCGCGCAGCCGCACGCCACCTCCAGCGCGCCGCGGAGCTGGCTCCCGAACGCGCCGATCTGCACTACGACGCTGCGACCGTCGCCGAGGCGCTGGAGCACTGGGATGCCGCGCTGGCGGCCTACGAGCGTGCAGCTGCGCTCGACCCGGCGCAGCCCGGCTATGCCCGCGCGGCTGGCGCGCTGCATCTGCGGCTCGGCAACCGCCCGCGCGCACGGACGTTGCTCGCCCGCGCGCTGTGGCGCGATCGGCACGACGCCGCAACGCTGTATCAGGTTGGGCTGCTGCATAGCGCCGACGCAGCCTGGCCGCGCGCCATCCGGGCTTTGCAACGTGCGATCCGCGCCGGCCGATCGGCCCCCCACTATTTCCAGCTCGGCCGGGCGCTGGCCGGCGCTGGGCGCCACGCCGAGGCCCGCGCGGCGTTCGAGCACGCGCTGCAGATCTGCCCCGACGACGCGAACGCCCTGTATCACTACAGCCTGACGCTCGAAGCATGTGGCCAGCTAGGGGCCGCATACGACGCCGCCCGCCACGCCGCGCGGCTGGATAGCAGCCGGGCAGTCGTTCAGCAGCATGCCGGACGGCTGGCGCTGCGGCTGGGGCGGTGCTACGAAGCGCTGGCGCTGCTCGACAAGGCGGTCGCGCTCGACTCGACCATGGTGGCTGCCCATCTAGACCGCGGTGATGCGCTGCTCAGGCTGGAGCAGCCCCAGGCGGCGCTCGCCTGTGCCCGCGCCGCGCTTGCGCTGAGTCCCAACCTGGCCGCTGCCGCGCTGCTGGCCGGGCAGGCGCTGATCGCGCTTGGTCGCGACGACGAGGCGCGCGTGGCATTGGAGCAGGCCATCGAACTGGACGCGCGCCTCCTGCCAGCGTATGCTGCGCTGCGCGACCTGCTCGCCAGGACCGGGGCGCTCGAAGCTGCGCTGGCGGCTGCACAGCAGGCGGCGGCGCTCGCGCCAGAGGCCGCGAGCCACCGGCTGCGGCTCGGCGAGCTCTTGCTCGCAGCAGGTGATGCGGCACAAGCGCAGGCCCAACTCGAGCTGGCATTACAGCTCGATCCTGGCCTGGCCGCGGCGCACACCCGGCTGAGCCAGATCCACGCCCAGGCATGCGCATGGGAGCAGGCGTGCTTCCACGCCGGGCGCGCCGTGGAGCTCGCCCCGGAGGTAGCCGACCATCACGCCCGTCTGGCGCAGGCCCTGGCCGGCGCTGGCCGGGTTACCGAGGCCATCGCAGCCTT
>FLYN01017287.1_pt5 | contig 24608 bp, 16 predicted proteins | sample 1122621 | NCBI WGS metagenome assembly FLYN01 (sample SAMEA4346792, study PRJEB14843) | hot springs metagenome | biome: Terrestrial Biome; feature: Habitat; material: Sediment | place: India | collected 2012-06-12 | depth 1760 m
ACCGGCAGCCCGTCGCCAGGCGACTGACCGGCGTAGAAGATCCCCGGCTCGGTGTGGACCAGGTCGTGCAGCGTCGCCGCATCGGCCGGAAAGACCAGCGTGCCCGAGGGCGGCGGCGTCGAGAGCGTGGTCCGACGCAGCACCCGCCCGGCATCGTCAAGCAGGAACACCCCCAGCGCCGAGAGCTGCGCCGAGGTCAGGTCGCTCTCGCCCGAGAGCGCTGGCAGCGCGCCCTGATGCTTGATCACTGCGCGGATCACCGGGTCCTCGTGCCAGCGGTTGCGGGTGACGATGCCGCCCAACTGGCAGAGCGCCCGCTTGCGGTAGGCGCGCCCGTTGAAGCGCTCGACCACCTCGAACGTGACCCAGGCGTGGTCGAGCGCGCGGTCGCGCGCAGCCTCCAGAATATCGACCGTGAAGGTGGTGGTGGAGTTGGGGCTGCCGATGACAGCGATCGGCGCGGCGACCGGCGGCTGAAGCGCGGCCGCGGCGTTGAATGGCTCCTGAGTTTCGCGGATCGGTCGCATTGCCTCCCCACGACGATCGACGACGGACCGCGGGCGCTCAACGATCGGCCCTCGTCGAGCGTCGATGGTCGCTCGTCAGATCAGCAGAACGGAAATGCTGAACGCATGTTCCGATTATAGCAGCCAACAGGGCCAAGATCAAGAGGTTGGCGCTGCGAAGGTGTAAAAAATTGCCAGCGTGGCAAGGCAGCATGCGATGCCGCCTCGGTGTCGTCTTCCCGAGGCGGCATCGCATCAGCGGCTAGAGCGGCGAGCCCTGTATGGCAGGCACTATTTGACCAGCGTATAGACCGCGGCGTGCGCCACCTCCGTCCCGCCGGAGCTGATCGTCAACCAGGCTTGATGGTCGCCCTTGCTCGTTTTCTTGGCGGCCGTCATCGTGATGGTGATGGTTGCCGACTCGCCGGCCGCCAGGTTGACCGCTGACGGGCTGGCTGCGTAGCTGATCCCGGTGCCAGTGCTTGGCCCGACGCCGATCCCAAACTGCGCTGCACTGCCGCCAAGGTTGGTCAGCGTCAGATTGAACGTCCGGGTCTGACCGGAGCCAGCAGGCACCGCGCCGAAGCTGATGCTGACCGGGTCGAGCGCTACCCTGGCGTTGACCGCCGCGAGCAGGTTCTCGCGCCCCGCGCCCTGGATGTTGACATCAGTCACGATCCGCGTCCCGGTCTGGAAATCCTTCAAAACGTCGCGGTCGGCTGTGTTGACGATCGCCGAGCGCACCTGCGCCGCCGACCAGTTGGGGTGTTGCTGGCGCACGATCGCGGCCGAGCCGGCCAGGTGCGGGGTCGCCATCGAGGTGCCCTGGAAGAAGGCCCAGCAGGGTGGAGCCTCACAGGCGCTCGCCGGCTGTGCGCTGAGCACGTTCACGCCCGGCGCGACGACATCCGGTTTGACGCGGAAATCGACGTCGGTCGGGCCCTGGCTGCTGAAGCCGGCCATGATGTCCTTGTTATCCGTCACGATATATTGCTGAGTAGCACCGATCGTCGCCGCGACGCCATTCTTGCTCTTCAACACCAGCCCGGTGGTGAGCCCAACCATGTAGGCGGGGATGGTGGGCTGGTTGGGGGTGCCATCCTGCGCCATCGCGACCGGGTCACCGGCCACGTTGTTGACCACCAGCACTGCGTCGGCGCCAGCGTTCTGCGCGTTGCGGATTTTCGTCGAGAAGGTGCAGGTTCCGCGCGAGATCAGCGCGATCGTGCCGACCAGGCTGCCTGCGGGCAACGCCGAGCAGGCCTGGGCCAGCCCAGTGATGGGGCTGGGGTCGGGCGCGGTGACGACGCCCAGCGGTCTGGTCAGGTCGGCAGTAACCGTCGCGAAATCGCCGGCAGCGGCAGCGTACGTGACATTCTCCACCGTGACCGGTGTGCCGACGAAATGGGGCACCGTGCTGGCGCCAGCGGTCAGCGCCCGCGCAGCCGAGCCAGGCGATTCGACCGTGAAGTGGCCAGGGCCGCTATTGCCGGCCGCCACCGCAACGACCATGTTGGCCTGGTCGAGGTTGTCGACGGCGATCGTGAGCAGATCCTGGATGCCCGATGCGCCGCCGCCCAGGCTCATGTTGGCGATATCGAAGCCATCGGCGTAGGCAGTCTCCAGCGCGTTCAAGATGTCCTCGGAGCGCGCGCTGCCGACATCATCAGGGAAGACGTTGTAGTTACCCAGCAGCGCACGCGGTGCGACACCGGAGACGGCGTAGGGGATGGTGACGCCATTCACGACGGCCGGGGTATGCAGGTTGCACGCGACCGTGCCGGCGACGTGCGAGCCGTGGCCGTTGAAGTCTTGCGGCGTATATCCCTGGCTGGGGGTCTTGTTGTTGAAGACCTTGGCCGCGATCACCTTGTTGTTGGTGAAGCGCGTATCGCCAAGCTGGGGTTGCGGTGGGTAGCCGGCGTCGCTGAAGCACGGGTGCGTGATATCGATGCCCGTGTCGATGATCGCGACTTTAACACCCTCACCGGCGTTGGCCGGCCCCCCGCCCCGATCCCATGCCGCAGCCGCGCTGATGATCGCCAGATCGGGGTCTTCGTGCCCGATCGGGTAGTACAGCCCGGCGTATTCAACGCGCCGGACCTGTGGCGCGCTGGCGATCGTCGCCAGGCTCTCGCCGTTGAGCTGCACCACTACGGCGTTCAGCGCGATGTCGTACTCGCCGATGACCTTCGCCTTAGGAGCGTTGGCGCGCAGCCAGGACTTAAAATCGTTGCGCAGGGAGGCGAGCTGGGCGCGATAAGACTTGACCGTCGTGCTGTCGAAATCGATCTTCTTGCCCCGCGGCGGCCTGGTTCTTGGATCCGTCGCCAGCGGGTCGCCGGTGAGCTGGACCACTGCAGCCGCCTTGTCGACGCGCGGGCCGATCGTGCCATCGTCGTTGCCTCCGGCGGCGCCGGCAGCCATTGGCAAGGCCAGGATAACCATGGCCAGGATGGCCAGGAGAACAAGCACCCTGGTTCCGCGTTTCACCTCCGAACCTCCTTTCTTACGAAGCGACGGGATGGACAGCGACCTTCCAAACCTGTGTCATGTACCTCTCCTCCTTACTTTTGGACGCTTACGGGCAACACAAAGCCAGCCCCGTATTAATGTGACGGGGCTGGTGTTACGCTTCAGGAAGCTGGGGATGCGCACAGCCCAGCAGGCACGCTGGGCACGCGCGCGGGATGTACGCGAAGGCTCTCGCGAACGATATAGAAACAGAACGGTGATGGCGCGCACTTCGCAAACAACCTGGTGCGGGCGACGTCGCCTACATCGACCGGTCAGCGACGCTGCTGATCGGCTCCCCGCCGCCTGGTGATGACGCGATCGGCTCCTGGCAGCAGGTAGGATCACCAGTTTAACAGAAGTTGGGTCAGCAAGCAAACATCCCGGTGAAGTACGCGGTGCCACACCGCTGGCGTGCCTGCTCGCCCGGCCGATTGTGCTATACTGGCGTCTGGTGAAGCGCTATCGTTCCTGCTTGCGAAGCACGCGCTGCCGATGCCCCTCGCGGCCGATCCGTGATCGGGAGGGGCGGCCAGCAAGAGGACGCACCGCATGAGAGCGATGACCGACATTCGTACGCCCGAATGGGTCAAACATGCCATCTTCTACCAGATCTTCCCCGACCGTTTCGCCCGGAGCGACCGGGTGCTCAAGCCCAACAACCTGCAGCCGTGGGATAGCCCACCCACCCCCGAAGGCTACAAGGGCGGCGACTTGCTGGGCGTGGTCGAGCAGCTCGACTATCTGGAGGAGCTTGGGATCAGCGCGATCTACTTCTGCCCGATCTTCCAATCGGCCTCGAACCATCGCTACCACACCCACGATTACTACCAGGTCGATCCGTTGCTCGGCGGCAACGCGGCGTTCCGCATCTTGCTCGACGAGGCGCATCGGCGCGGCATCAAGATCGTGCTGGACGGTGTGTTCAACCATGCCAGCCGTGGCTTCTTCCAATTCAACGATATCCTGGAACATGGCCCGCACTCGGCCTGGCTGGACTGGTTCTTCATCGAGGGTTGGCCGCTCAACCCGTATGATGGCACCAAACCGGCCAACTACGTTGGCTGGGGCGGCAACCGCGCGCTGCCCAAGTTCAACACCGACAACCCCCAGGTGCGCGAGTTCATTATGCGGGTGGCCGAACACTGGGTGCGCGAGGGCATCGACGGCTGGCGGCTCGATGTGCCGTTCGAGATCGAGACCGAGGGCTTCTGGCAGGAGTTCCGCCAGCGCGTGAAGGCGATCAACCCCAACGCCTATATCGTCGGCGAGGTCTGGCGCGACAGCCGCCGCTGGCTCCAGGGCGACCAGTTCGACGCGGTGATGAACTATCTCTTCACCGAGGCAACGATCGCGTTCGTCGCTGGGGAGCGCGTGATCCCTGAGCTGGTGCACGGCCTCAGCTATGACCCGATCCCGGCGCTCTCAGGTAGCGGCTACGCCGACAAGATCGACTGGCTGTTGCAACTCTACCCCTGGGAGATCCAGCTCGCCCAGCTCAACTTGCTCGACAGCCACGATACCGCGCGGCTGATCACGATCGCTGGCGGCGACAGGGCCAGCGTGCGCCTGGGGACCCTACTGCTGATGACCTACCCCGGCGCGCCGTGTATCTACTACGGCGACGAGATCGGCCTGCCCGGTGGCCGCGATCCCGACTGCCGCCGTACCATGCCGTGGGACCGGCCGGAGACGTGGGACCACGAGCTGCTGGCGTTGCACAAGCAACTGATCGCCCTGCGCCACGCGCATCCGGCCCTGCGCACTGGTGCCTACCAGCGGCTCTACGCCGATGAGGATGTCTATGCCTTCCTGCGCGCCGATCCAAGCGAGCAACTCCTGGTCGCGGTCAATGTGGCCGCGGAGCCGCGCCGCGTGACAGTGCCGGTCGGCGAGCGGCTCGTGGAGGGCGCGGCGCTCGAAGCGATCTTCGGGATGGGCGCGGCGAAGGTTGCGGCGGGCGCAGTGCAGCTTGAGCTGCCAGCGCGGGATGGGGTGGTGATGTTACGTTTGAATGAGGCCCTCCTATGACAGACACACACCTCTGGTGGCAGCGCGGCATCATCTACCAGATCTATCCGCGTTCGTTTATGGACAGCAACGGTGATGGTGTTGGCGACCTGCCCGGCATCACCAGCAGGCTCGACTACCTGGCCTGGCTGGGTGTCGACGCGATCTGGATTTCGCCGATCTATCCTTCGCCCATGGCCGACTTCGGCTATGACATCGCCGACTACACCGACATCCACCCATTGTTCGGCACGCTCGCCGACTTCGATCGGCTGCTCGCCGAGGCGCATCGGCGCGGCCTGAAGGTCATCCTCGATTACGTGCCCAACCATACCTCCGACCAACACCCCTGGTTCCGCGAATCGCGCGCCTCGCGCGATAACCCGCGGCGCGACTGGTACATCTGGCGCGACCCGGCGCCGGACGGCGGGCCGCCCAACAACTGGCGCAGCCATTTCGGCGGCAGCGCCTGGGAATGGGACGCGACGACCGGCCAATATTATCTGCACTCCTTCCTGAAAGAGCAGCCCGACCTGAACTGGCGCAATCCCGAAGTCCAGGCGGCCATGCTCGACGTGTTGCGCTTCTGGCTGGACCGTGGCGTGGATGGCTTTCGGGTCGATGTGATCTGGTTGATGATCAAAGACGACCAGTTCCGTGACAATCCACCCAACCCTAACTACCAGCCGGGCCAGCGCTCGTCCAATGCGCTGATCCCCCTATACACCGCCGATCGGCCCGAGGTCCACGACATCATCGGCGTGATGCGGCGGCTGGTAGACCAATACGACGAGCGGGTGTTGATCGGCGAGATCTATCTGCCGGTCGAGCGGCTGGTTGCCTACTATGGCAAAGACGGGCTGGGATGCCACCTGCCCTTCAATTTCCAGCTCATCCTGGCGCCCTGGAACGCGCGCCACATCGCCGACCTGATCGATGCCTACGAGGCCGCGCTGCCGCCCGGCGGCTGGCCGAACTGGGTGCTCGGCAATCACGACAACCACCGCATCGCCAGCCGCGTCGGCGCGGCGCAGGCGCGCGTGGCCGCCCTGTTGCTGCTGACGCTGCGTGGCACGCCGACGATCTACTACGGCGACGAGATCGGGATGCACGACGTGGCTATTCCGCCCGAGCGGGTGCAGGACCCGTTCGAGAAGAACGAGCCGGGCATCGGCGTGGGCCGCGACCCCGAGCGCACCCCCATGCAGTGGGACGATAGCCCGAACGCCGGCTTCACCACCGGCACGCCCTGGCTGCCGGTCGCCGCCGACTACCAGACCGTCAATGTGGCGGTCGAGCGTAACGACCCGACTTCGATGTTGACACTGTATCGGCGCCTGATCGCGCTGCGCCGTGCCACGCCGGCGCTGGAGGTCGGCTCCTACGCGCCGGTCGCCGCCAGCGGCGATGTGCTCGCCTATCTGCGCAAAGGGGCAGGCCGGCGCTTCCTGGTGGCATTGAACCTGGGCCCGCACCTTCAGACCTTCGACATGGGCGGGCTGGAGGCCCACGGCCGTATCGTGTTGTCGAGTGGCCTCGACCGCGAGGGCGAGGAGGTGATCGGCACATTCGCCTTGCGCGGCGATGAAGGAGTGATTGTGGAGTTACTATGATTCATCTCCGGCTTGCTACGGCTGCGGATGCGGCCGCCCTCGCCCGGCTGATCGAGGAGTTCAACGCGGACTACCGCAGCATCACGGTGACGGCCGAGCAGGCCGCCGCGCGGCTGGCCGCCTGCCAGGGGATCGAGACGACGGTGCTGGCCGAGGTGGATGGCCAGGTGGCCGGCTTCGCCTGCCTCCGGCTGGTACCGTATATGTCCGGCGACGAACCGTACGCCGAGCTGACCGACCTGTTCGTGGCGCCAGCGTACCGGCGGCGCGGGGTCGGGCGGGCGCTGATCGAGCGCATCGAGCAGATGGCGCGGGATGGCGGCGCTATCGAGCTGATCATCCTGACCGGCTTCGACAATGTGCCAGCGCAAGCGCTATATCGCGCGCTGGGTTACGGCGACTACGCACTGGCACTGCGCAAGCGCCTGGGATAGCGTCGATTGTGGTTGTGCGCAGCGAAAGGCTTTCCTTCCGTACACGATCGCTACGATCGCCGCATGCTTTCGCCGCCCGTCCAGTGCCCAGAATCCGACCTGATACCTGACCTGCTATGGAGCCAAAACCACTTTCGCTCAAGCACCTGATTCGCCCTCCACAAGCTGGCACCGGTGCGCCACCGCTGTTGATCCTGCTCCACGGCGTCGGCAGCAACGAGCACGATCTATTCAGCATGGCGCCGTATCTGGACGCGCGTTTCCTGATCGTCAGCGTGCGCGCGCCGATCACGCTGATGCCGGGTAGCTACGCCTGGTTCGAAATCGCCTTCACGCCCAACGGGATCCTGATCGACCCCCGGCAGGCCGAGGCCAGCCGCCAACGGCTGCTCCAGTTCATCCCTGAAGTCGTCGCGGCCTACCACGCCGACCCGGCGCGCGTCTACCTGCTGGGATTCAGCCAGGGCGCAATCATGAGCGCCAGCGTTGTGCTGACCCGGCCCGACCTGATCGCCGGCGCGGTGCTGATGAGCGGGCGCCTCCCGCGGGAGGTGCTCGCGCACAAAGCATCGGACGAGCAGCTGGCCGGCAAGCCCATCCTGGTGGTTCACGGCGTTGCCGACGACGTGCTGCCCATCCAGTTCGGGCGCGAGCTGCGCGACTTCTTGGCCTCGTTGCCGGTTGAGCTGACCTACCACGAGTACCCGATGGGCCATCAGGTCAGCGCCGAAAGCCTGGCCGACGTGGCTGCATGGCTCAGCGCGCGGCTGGACGAGCCATGAGCGCTGAAGGGCGAACGGTGAACGCCCAATGCTGAAGGCCGACTACCGAAAGCCGATCTCCACAACTACCTGTTGACAGCCGAGCTTGCCCCGTAGTACCATAGATGCCTCGCCCATGCTGAGGAGGACCATATGACCCGCAAAGGGCTCCTGGCGCTTGTACTGGCGCTGGCAATCCTGACCCTGGCAGCGCCGGCGCGAGCTGCCGGTACGCTGGATGGCCGCACTGTGGCGCTCGATCCTGGACATAGTGAGAGCAATTGTGATACTGGTGCGCAGAACACGGTTGGGGGCACAACAATCTATGAGAAGGACGTCAACTGGGAAGTGGTAGTCGCTACGGCGGCCAAGCTGCAGGCCCTCGGCGCGCTGGTGGTGGTGCTGCGTGGGCAGGATGAGTGCGTGGATCGATCCGTCCGCTATCAGCGGGCGGCCAATGCCGGCGCGCACGTGCTGGTGAGCGTGCATCACAACGGCAGCTCCGATCCGACTGTCAACTACACTATCACCTACTACACACAGAAGAGCGACCAGAAGATCGCCAAACTGGCCCAGCAGCATCTGGTGGCCCGGCTCGGCTTTGCGGACCGGGGAACGAGCCGGAGTGGCTTTGGCATAACCGTCCGGCCCAAGATGCCCTCGGCCCTGACTGAGGCCTGGTTCCTGACCAACGATCAGCTAGCTGGGCAGTACCTGGAGGAACAATCTCAGGGGCATCCAGCGGGGAGCCTGGTCGATCGGGAGGCTCAGGGGCTGACCGATGCGGTCGTCGCCTATTTCGCCGCCCGATAACAGGAGAAGCGGTTCGCGAATCGCCCCTCAGCTCTGCGCCTCGGCGGCGCCGCGATTGAGATCCGCTCTCAAGCGAATCACAAACTGGTAGCTGGAGCGGCGTCAGATCCCGCGCCGCTTCTTCATGGCCGAATTCGAGCGTGCACCGGGCCGATCTCAGCCCATCATCCTCCTCGATCTGCTCTCCCTGCATGGCGCCCTGTGCACCAGCGCGGCGGCGGAACGGATCATCGTGCCAGACCGGCAGTATGTGCTGCCCGCTGGCGCGGCTGGCCGAAAACTGGTTTGAGGCACGCTCCGTCGGACGAAAGAAAGCGCGCGGCAGCGTCTCCATCTGCCGCGCGCCCCTGGGATCCCTCAATCGCTCACCGCCCATCAACGCCCGTGCTCCCCCAGCGGCGCGAGCCGCGCCCGCTCCGCCGGTGTGATCAGCCGAAACGCGCCGTTCTCGTTGACGTATACAACTACCTCCTCGCGGACCTGGAGCAGCAAGTCGGCTTGCCCGTCGCCAGTGACATCCGCCAGCGATAGGTACGGCACAACATAGGGACCATCAGCGCCGACCAGGTACGGCCCGGGCAAGGCCCGTAGCTTGCTGGTGTCGGCGCCTGGGATCTCCAGGATGCTGACCTGCCCGCGCAGGTTCAAAGCGATCAAATGCGTCGGGTCCCCGCTCTCCTCGCCATGGCCGACGAACCCCTCAGTGTACGTGGTGCGCGGGAAGCCGTAGCGCACGTCGTCGAGCCGCCGCTGGCCCCAGACGATCACCGGTGTGAGCACCAGATAGCCCAGCACCAGCAGCAGCAGATATGCCAGCGCTGCCGTCCTTGCGGACGCCAGCATGGACCGCAGCCCGCCGAGGAGCGCGCCGCGGCCAGAAGTCTTCAAGGGCCGGGAAACAACCGCCATCGTGGGCCTCCTTTCTGTGGGCGGCATGCGCCGCCCGCAGCGCCGGAGGTGCACCATGCGACGATGAACGGGGCCGTTGAGGTCCCTCTATTATACCGATATGATCCATTTATGTCAAATTGCGGGCTTCTCGCTTCGTTGACAGGGCGCCCACGGTGGCCACGCGGCGAGGGAGGGAGGGAGGGTGGCAGGCCGTACCCCTTACGTAAGTCCTGGTATAATACATGGTGTTGACATAAAGGTGCTGATCTCCTACCGGCCTGGCTCAGTTCATCGCACGTCGTACTGCTCGTGCTCGCGGCCCGGCACTGCCCTCCGACCAGGTGTTGAAGGCCTATGAACAACAGGGCTTCCGCGGTGGTGCCTCCGCACCCCCTGCCCCCGCCCTCCGCGGTGCAGGGAGGGGCACACCGCGCCGACCGTGGAATGCCTGTTAGCAAGGGGAGGCTGCAAATGGCGACGCGTTGGTTCGCTCGGTTCGCCGGTGCCGGCTACCTAGCCCTCGGCATGTTGGGGTTGATCCCGGTCTTGCACAGCGCCTGGCCTGCCGATGCTCCTGATCTTGCCACCGAGAACGCCTACGGCTACCTGTTTGGCATCTTTCCCAAGAACCTCTTGCTCACGCTGGTGCACCTGGCGGTGGGCCTTTGGGGGACTGCGGCGGCACACAGTTTTGGCAGCGCACGCACCTTTGCGCGCGGCGTTGCGTTGCTCTATGGGGCGCTGGCGCTGATGGGCCTGGTACCGAAGCTCAATACCGTGTTTGGGTTGATGCCCCTCTTCGGCATCACGATCTGGCTCCACGCGCCGGTCGCCGTGATCGCCGCCGGCATGGGCTGGGCCGTGCCGGTGGCGCCGGAAACCGCCGATCGGGCCGGGCCTACGGGCGCCAGGAGCGGCCCCGGCGTCGGGGCACCGAGTGCGGCCATGCTCGGCGGGGTGCCCGTTCACGCCCTGCTGGCGCCGTTCCCGATCGCCTGCCTGGCCGGCGCTCTGGTGACCGATCTGGCTTACTGGTGGACGACCCTGCCATGGTACGACGGTTCGGAAGCGTTTTGGCCGGAGGCCTCGCGCTGGCTGGTGGGCGCCGGGCTGGTGAGTGGGGTGCTGGCGGCGCTTGCCGGCCTGGTCGACTTCCTCGCCATTCAGCCGGCGCGGGCCCACCCCGCAGGATGGCTCCACAGCCTCGGCAGTGCCGCGCTCCTGATGCTGGCCCTGGCGAACCTCTGGCTGCGCCTGGGTGAAGCGACGGCGGCGCTGCCCTGGGGGATCATCCTCTCGGCGGCGACGGCGGCACTGCTGGCGCTGAGCAACTGGCATGGGAGCGCGCTCGTCTATCGGCATCGGATCGGCGTAACCGGGCCCATCGCTGCGCCGCAGCCAACCGTGCCTGCGGAGGCTACCCGCGCGATCGGCGAACAGCGGGCCGATCTCGAGATCGCGGAGCGCGCCAACGTTCAATAATGCAGCCGGGCGGCGATTTCGTGCTACCATGCACGCGGATCTGTGTCCTGTAGCGGTTGCGGCACGATTGGGCTCCGCACCTGGGCGCCAGGGCGGGCGCCCAGGATCGATGCACGAGCAATCGCGCTGTCAACTGCTCCAAGTATGGAGGAATTCCGTGTTATGAGCCAGGCATATCGCATCGAGAAAGACTCCCTCGGCGAGATCCGTGTGCCGGCCAATGCGCTCTATGGCGCGCAAACCCAGCGCGCCGTGCTCAACTTCCCGATCAGCGGCATGCGCCCGTACCCGGCCTTCGTCTGGGCGATGGCGACGATCAAACGCGCCGCCGCCGAGGTCAACCGCGACCTGGGCCTGCTGGACGAAAAACTCGCTGCGGCGATCATCCAGGCCGCCCAGGAGGTGATCGATGGCCAGCACCGCGACCAGTTCGTCGTCGATCCGTTTCAGGCCGGCGCCGGCACCAGCCACAACATGAACACCAACGAGGTGATCGCCAACCGCGCCAACCAGATCCTCGGCTACGCGCTGGACGACCCCCGCAAACCGGTCAACCCCAACGACCACGTCAATATGGCCCAGAGCACCAACGATACCATCCCGACCGCCATCCGGCTTGGGTGCCTGTGGCGGCTGGACGAACTGCTGGGCGCGATCGGCCGGCTGGAAGCGGCGCTCGCGCAGAAAGCGCGCGAGTTCGACGACGTGGTCAAGTCCGGCCGCACCCACCTGCAAGACGCGGTGCCGATCCGGCTGGGCCAGGAGTTCGGCGCCTACGCCCGCGCTGTGGCCAACGATCGCGAGCGCATCGCCACCGCTGGCGACCGGCTGCGCCGCCTGGGGATCGGCGGCACAGCGGTGGGCACGGGGCTGAACGCGCACCCAGAGTACCACCCCCGCATGATCAGCAAGCTCAGCGAGCTGACCGGGCTGGAGCTGCGTTCGTCGGGCAATCTGTTCGAGTCGATGCAGAGCATGGCCGACCCGGCCGACTTCTCGGCGGCCATGCGTACGCTGGCGATCACGTTGACGCGCATCGCCAACGACTTCCGGCTGCTCTCCTCGGGGCCGGCAACCGGGCTGGACGAGATTCGCCTCCCGGCGGTGCAGCCCGGCTCGAGCATCATGCCCGGCAAGGTCAACCCGGTGCTCGCCGAGATGCTCAACATGGCCTGCTTCCACGTGCAGGGCAACGACCTGGCAGTGGCGCTGGCGGCGCAGGCCGGTCAGCTCGAGCTGAACGTGATGATGCCGATCATCGCCCACAATCTGTTCGAGATGATGCACGTGCTGATCGGCGCGATCAACGCATTCACCGACAAGTGCGTCGTCGGCGTCACCGCCAATCGCGAGAAGGCCTACGGCTGGTTGGCGAAGAACGCCATCCTGGTGACGGCGCTCAACCCGGTGATCGGCTACCTCAACGGCGCCGCGGTCGCCAAGGAGGCGATGGCGACCGGCAAGACGATCAAAGAGGTCGTTGTCGAGAAAGGGCTGCTGTCGGCCGAGGAGGTCGATAAGCTGCTCGATGTGTACAAGATGACCGAGGGCGGCATCCAGAGCCTCGGCAGCGGCGGGTAGCACGATCGATCCGGCAATAGCGGTTACCGAAGGAGAGGATGGCGGATGGGCGCAGGCGTGCATGCGCCTCCCTGCGCCCATCCGTACGGCCCGCGCGCCGCATGCTGTGGAGCCCCATGGTGCCCCCCTGGGTTCGGTCTGCCCGTAAACTCCGCCACAGCGATGGCGCTGCGCCGCCGCTCAGCACCGCGCTCACGAGAACGTAGTACAATAGACTCCAACACATCGACGTGCCAGACAACAGCGATGGCGCTGCGCCGCGATCATTTCACAGAGTCGAGTGGAGGTGAACTCATGCGCATTGGCATCCTGACCGGCGGCGGCGATGTGCCAGGGCTGAACCCGTGTATCAAAGCGGTGGTCAACCGGGCCGAGGACGCCGGGATCGAGGTGATCGGGATCCGGCGTGGTTGGGGCGGGCTGCTCAACTACAACCCCGACGATCCAACCGACCACGCAGAGTGGATCCAGCCGCTCACCAAGGCCGACGTTCGGACGATCGACCGCTACGGTGGCACGCATCTGCATACCTCGCGCACCAACCCCGCCCGGGTCAGCGAGAAGATGATGCCCGAGTTTCTCAAAGGGCGCTTCCCCTATACCGGCGACAAGCAAACCGCCGATTGTACCCCTCATGTGCTGCGCGCGATCGAGCACCTGGGCCTCGACGCGCTGGTCCCGATCGGGGGCGACGATACGCTCTCGTTCGCTGTACGGCTGCATAAGGAAGGTGTGCGCATCATCGCCATCCCCAAGACCATGGACAACGACGTGTTCGGCACCGACTATTGCATCGGCTTCTCGACGGCGGTGACCCGCAGCGTTGAGTTCATCAACGCGCTGCGCACGCCCACCGGCTCGCACGAGCGGATCGCCGTCGTCGAGCTGTTCGGTCGCAATTCGGGGGAGACCGCGCTGATCTCGGCCTATCTGGCCGACGTGGATCGGGCACTGATCTCCGAGGTGCCGTTCGACGTCGAGCGGCTGGCGCGGCTGGTGATCGAAGACAAGCGGCGCAACCCCAGCAACTACGCGATGGTGGTGATCTCCGAGGGCGCCTCGATGATCGGCGGCCAGGTGGTCGAGTACGGCCAGGAGGACGCCTACGGGCACCGCAAGCTGGGCGGGATCGGTTTGATCACCGGCGAGGCGCTCAAGCACCTCACCGGTGTAGACATCGTCTACCAGCAGCTGGCCTATCTCATGCGCGCCGGCGCCCCCGACTCGCTCGATCGCATGGTGGCGATCTCGTATGCCAACCTGGCGGTCGATCAGATCCTGCAGGGGCATAGCGGGCGCATGGTCGCGCTGCAGAACGGGCAGTATACCACCGTGCCGGTGGATACCTGCACCCAGGGGTTGAAGCGCGTCGATGTAGACGAGCTCTACGACGCCGAGAACTACCGGCCCAAGGTGCGCCACGTGTTGGGCAAGCCGATGTTCTTGTACTAACCGGCGGGCCGTGGTGAGCTGCGGGGGCGGTTGGCAGCACCGCCCCCCCGCGCCTGCTGCTCGTCCGAGCGCCGTATGCTATAATAAGCTATCCTGGGTGTGCTGCCAGTAGGGCAGCCGACGTGGCCTACCTTCCTACCATTCTGAATGTGGCGGATGGACCACGGATAGAGGATCAGCGAGATTATGGCGTTACGCAGAATCTTACGCATCGATAATCCGGAGGAACACAAGATCCTGAAAACGCGCTGCCGCCCGGTGCAGTTGCCCAACCCGGCGCTCAAACAACTGATCGCCGATATGTTCGAAACCATGCATGCCGCCAACGGCGTCGGCCTGGCTGCACCGCAGATCGGCATCACCCAGCGCCTGACCGTGATCTGCATCCCGCCCGAGATCGAGGAGCGCGAGGATGGCACGGTGGTTGAAGTGTCCCCGGAAGAGCATTATGTGCTGATCAACCCCGAGATCGTCAAGCTCAGCCGCGAGGAGATCATCCGCCACGAGGGTTGTCTGAGTCTGCCCGGCTGGTATGGCGATGTCCCGCGCGCGGCATGGGTGACGGTCGATTACCAGGACCTGAACGGCAAGCGCCACCGACTGCGCAAGGTCGGCGGGCTGCTCGGCTGGGCGATCCAACACGAGGTCGATCATCTCGACGGCATTCTGTTCACCGAGCGCATCCGCGACCTCTCGACGCTCAAGGACTATAGCAAGGCCGACAGCCACCCCGAGCCGATCGAAGCGAGCTAAGCGTGGTCTGGTGCGGATGGTGGTCGACCGCGCGAGGCGAAGCCGGCCTCCGCCCGGCCGTAGGTATGGTTGGGAGCCCGCAGCTCCGCCGTGCCGGCAGGCCGGGGGATCAGGCAGGCGATACCCTTGCTTCACGTCGTTCCTTTTCACGCTGCACGTTGACTCTGTCTTCGGTTCATCCGACTGCCTGCTCCGCCGCGGCATGGAGTGGGCTGCCCTGTTGTGCTGGCTGGGCGTGGCAGTGGCCTGCCCGGCTCTGCTGCGCGCCGCTTCTTCATCAACCCATCCGCTGTTCAAGCACAAGGAGCACCGTCACAACTATGGAAGGGAAATGCCTCCGCGTCGGCGTCATCGGGGCCGGGGTCGGCGCGCTGCACCTGGCCGCCTATGCCCAACTCCCACAAGTCGAGATCGTCGCGCTGGCCGGGTTGGACGACGAGCGGGTCCGCCGCGTTGCGGCGGAGTATCAGGTGCCGCAGACCTATCGCGAATACCAGGATCTGCTGGCCGCGCCGGGGATCGACGCAGTCAGTGTCTGCCTGCCCAACGCGCTGCATGCGCCGGTCAGCATCGCTGCCATGCAGGCCGGCAAACATGTGTTGGTGGAAAAGCCGCTGGCGCGCAACGCCGCTGAAGGCCGCGAGATGCTCGCCGTGGCCGCTGAGACAGGTCGCGTCCTGATGGTCAGCTTCGACAAGCGCTACCGCGGCGATGTGCAGTGGATCAAGCAATACATCGATACCGGGGCGCTGGGCCGGATCTACTATGCCAAGGCACACTGGATGCGCCGCAGCGGCATCCCGCGGCTGGGGAGCTGGTTCGTCAGCAAGGAGATCGCCGGCGGCGGGCCGTTGATCGACCTGGGTGTGCACGTACTCGATATCGCGATGTATCTGCTGGGCGAGCCGCGCGCGCTGGCGGTCAGCGCCAGTACCTATGCCGAGTTCGGGCCGCGCGGTCTGAAGGGCTGGCTGGGGCGGCAGCAGTTCAGCGACGAAAAGGCCGCCTACGATGTCGAGGACCTTGCCACGGCGTTCATCCGCCTCGAGGGCGGCGCGACGCTGCTGCTCGAGGCGAGCTGGGCGACCCATAGCGCCGCCGGCGATGATTTCGGTGTCACGCTCTATGGCACCGAGGGCGGCGTCGAGCTGATGGTCCGCAATTATACCTACGAGAATACGGTGCGCGTCTTTACCGATGTGGGGGGCATGCCGACCGATCTGGCGCCGCGCATCCTTAAGGTCGATGGGCACCTGGCGGTGATCCGGCGCTTTGTCGAGGCCGTGCTCGATGCTGGGCCGCGCGCTCCCAGCGCCGAGGATGGCCTGCGCCGCGCTATGTTGCTTGAGGCGTGTTATCAGTCGGCTGCCGAGGGGCGTGAGGTTGTGATCTGAGAATCAAGAATAGAGCATAGAGAACAAGAACTGAGCATCGAGAATCGAGCACCGAGGCTTGCCCTGAGCCGAAGCCCTGACCCTGCGGGCGCCCTGCGCCGTGCCCTGACCCTGCGGGCGTCCTGCGCCGCAGCCCTGCGCCGCAGCCCTGCGCCACAGCCCTGCGCCCTGCCCTGAGCCCTGCCCTGAGCAGAGCGAAGGGGGAGCGAAGGGGGAGCGAAGGGGGAGCGAAGGGGGCAGCGAAGGGGGAGCGAAGGAGCAGCGAAGGGGCAGCGAAGCCTGCGCCGAGCTCAGGCGCGGCGGACTGCAGGACCGTAACGCACGGAGGGGGGCAGGGGCAGCGAAGGACCGAGAACCCGGAAGGGCGAACTGGGGTGTTCGCTCCGAACCCAACGGGTTCGCCCCTGGGCGGGGGCGCACCGACGCGTTCGCCCCCGGGCGTCCCGCCCGGGAAGGAGCGAACCGCGGCGTTCGCCCCGAGCCCGTACGGACGCCCCGGCGGATTCGTCCCCTCCAATCGGGAATGCCATGGAATCCCTGTTCAGGTGGTTACTGCGGAGGCTTCACCCACGCGTCGGCTGGCTGCTGGCCGGGCTAGCGTTCGGCGCGGCGATCTGCCCGGCCTTGGCCACCGCCGAGAGCCCGCTGCGCCTTCCAGCGCGGGCCGTCTTCTGGGCCGGCCTGATCGGGTTGCTCCTGGGGATGCGCTTTGCCCGCGTGCCGCGTACCGATCGGCCCCCATCACCCGCTACGCTGCGCCCCCGATCGCACGCGCCTCAGATCGTGCTCTGGGCCGGGCTCGGCGCGATCGGTGGGGTGCTCTTGATCCTTGCGGTCGATGGCGCACTGCCGCCGGTCGGGCTGGTGTGGCAAGACCTCGGGATGCTGCTGGAGTGGGCTGCGCGCGCGCTCCAGCCGGCAGCGACCGTCGAGGCGCCTCCCGCGAGCCGGGCATGGGCATTCCTAGGGGAGTCAATCCCACGTGCCTGGGGCGAGCTGGCGGCGGCGCCGAACGCCGGCGAGAGCGGGGCGCGCCTGCTGGTTGCGACGTCGGGGGTTGTGCTCACCTGGGGTGGAACGCTTGCCCTTGGCCACGCACTGGCCCGCGGATCGCCCACGCTTGGCTGGGGCCTGCCGCTGCTGGCCGCGATCGCTTTGATCACCATCCTGGGCGCGGGAACGGGGGTGCCGCTTGTCTTGGGAACTTTCCTGCTGCTGCTGCTGGCGGCCATCACCGACTTCCAGCGCCGGGAGCGAGCCTGGGAAGGCAGTGGGACCGATTTTTCCACCGAGTTGCGCAGGGATGTCCTCGTCTGGGGCAGCACACTCATCGGCGCCGCCCTGGCTGTTGCTCTGTTGCTGCCGGCATGGCTCACCAACCCGATCGCTGAGGCCTTGTGGCGCGATATCGAGGCGCCCTCTGGCCTGGCAGCGCTGGAGCGCACCATGCAGCTCGGCGGGCGCCGGCCCCCAACCGCCGATGTGGGTCTCTCGCAATTGCCGGCGCTGGAGCTTGGGCTGTCGCTGGAGCAGGCCCCGCCCGACGAGGTCGCGCTGCGCGTGCGGCTCGCTGCCCCGTTGCCCGACTCGCCCTGGCCGCACTACTGGCGCGCCCGCGTGCTCAATCTCTATAGTGGGCGATCCTGGACGACCGATGCCCGTGTGAGCCCCCAGGAGCCGGGCTCGCTCCTTGATACCCCCTTCCCCGGCGCGATCGTTCAGGAGGTCGAAGATGCGTTTCCCCATCGCCAGCTCGTGATCGGCCTCCCGGACGTGCTCGATGTCAGCATCCCGACCAACGCTGAGCGGCTCGCCGATGGGACGCTGGTGGCATTGACGGAGCGTGAGCCGGCTACCCACTACCGCGTGGTCTCCCGACTGCAGGAGTTCGCCGCGCCGCCGCCGCCCGACGGCCCGCCGCCCGATATGAGCGCCTACCTGGGGATGCCGGGCAACCTGCCGCCGCGCGTGATGGAGCTGGCCCGAGCGATCGTCGGCGACCGCAGCAGCGCCTATGAGCGCGCGCTGGCGCTCGAGGAGTATCTGCGCGCGCTGCCATATCGTTACCAGGTCCAGCCGCTCCCGCGCGCGGGCGACGCGGTCGATCAGTTCCTGTTCGACATGCGGCAGGGCTACTGCACCTACTACGCCTCGGCAATGGCGATCATGGCCCGCAGCCTCGGCATCCCGGCCCGCGTAGCGATCGGTTACTTCACCGGCACATACGAGCAGTCCAGCAATACCTTTATCGTTCACGAGGCCGACGCGCATGCCTGGCCAGAGCTGTACATCGACGGCCGTTGGATGCCGTTCGAGCCGACGCCGATCCGGCCCTTGCCGGCTCGCGCGGGCCGCGAAGCGCCGCCACCCCCGATTCCCGCGCCCGTGCCCGCGCAGCAGGAGGCACGCCCCAGCGGGCCGCTGATCTGGCTGGCGGTGGTGGTGCTGATTGGGTTGCTGACGGCGGCCGGTCTCTGGCTGGGCCGCCGCGCTGCGCCCGTGCCGCTGGTTGTGCAGATCCACCGGCAGCTCGAGCACCAGGGAGCGCGCGCTGGTGTCGCGTGGCCACCGGGGGCCACGCTCCACGAGTACGGCGCGCTGCTTGAGCCGTACATGGACGGTGCCGTCGGCGCGCTCTACGAAATGATCACCCTGATCGAGCAGGCCCGCTATGGCGGGCGCCCGCTGCACGAGGACGAACAGCGCCGGCTGCGCGCCGCCGGGGTCCAGGTGGAAGCTCAGCTTGGCCGGGCAGCGCGCCGCCGGTGAGATCACGGCAGGGCCTCGGCCAGCACCTCCACCAGATGCCGTGCCCGCCGACCGGTCGCATCGGCGATCTGGTGGCGGCAACTGGTGCCCATCGCTACGACCTCGGCCTGGGGCGGAAGCGCACGGACCGCCGGGAACAGCACGCGCTCGCCGATCGCCTGCGAGATCGCGTAGTGCTCGGCCTCGTAGCCGAACGACCCAGCCATGCCGCAGCAGCCGCTATCGACCTCGCGCACCTGGGCGTGCGGGATCCTACGCAGCAGCGCCAGTGCCGGCGCACTCCCGACCAGTGCTTTCTGGTGGCAGTGGCCGTGCAGCAGATACTCGCGACCGGCGCCCGACGACCGATCGCGGTCCGGTTCTGCCGCAGGCGCCGGGCGATCAGCCGATAGCCGCCGCTCGCTGGCTGGCAATCGAAACGCGAGCCGCGCCCTCCCCGCATCCAGCTCGGCCGCCAGGAACTCGTCGATCAGCCACGACTGTCGGGCGAGCACGGCGGCGCGTGGGTCGTCGAGCAGGTCGGGGTACTCGTCGCGGAAGGTCAAGATGCAGCTCGGCTCCAGGCCAACGATCGGCAGCCCGGCCTCGGCGTAGGGAGCCAGCCATTCCAGTTGCTGGCGCGCCAGCTCTTGGGCCTTCCCCAGCAGCCCCTTCGAGATCAGCGGCCGCCCACAGCAGACGAGCCGCCGCGGCACCAGCACCTCGTAGCCCGCAGCCTCCAGCACGCGCACCGCCGCCTGGCCGATCTCCGGTTCGGTGTAGTTGGTGAAGGTGTCGGGGAACAGTACCACCGATCGGGAGACCGAGAGCTGGGGAGACGGGAGATGATCGCGACTCTCCTTGGCTCCTTGTCTCTGATGGTGGCGGAACCAAATGTGGAACGGCTCGCGGGCGAAGCGTGGCAGGCGACGGTGGCGGCTGATCCCGAGCAGCTTCTCGCCGAGCAATGCGAAGCCGGGCAGACCGAGCGCCCAATTGGAGAACGGCGCCAGCGCGCTACCGACGCGGTTCACCAGGTTGATGTGGCCGAACAAGCGCGCGCGCAGCGGCGTGCCATGGACGGCGTAGTAGTGGGCCAGCCATTCAGCCTTGAGGCGGGTCATGTTCACGCGCGACGGGCACTCGCCGGTGCAACCCTTGCACTCGATGCAGAGGTCCATCACCTCGCGCATGCGCTCGCTCATCAGCTCCGACGGCGGGAGCGCACCGGAGATCGCCATGCGCAACGCGTTGGCGCGCCCGCGCGTGGAATGCTCCTCGTCGCGCGTGACCATGTAGCTCGGGCACATGGTGCCGCTGCTGGTCTTGCGGCACAGGGCGTTGCCGTTGCACAGCTCGACCGCGCCTGCGAACCCACCACTATCGCGAAAGCGGAAGTAGGTCTGGAACGGCAGCGCCACGCGGTAGCCGGGGCCGTAGCGCAGGTTCGTGTCCATCGGTGGCGCATCGACGATCTTGCCGGGATTGAGCAGCCCGTGCGGGTCGAAGGTACGTTTGATCTCCTGGAACGCGCCGTACAGCGTAGGGCCGAACAGCGCACGGTTGAACTCCGAGCGGGCCAGTCCGTCGCCGTGCTCGCCCGACAGCGCGCCGCCGAACTCGATCACCAGGTCCTTGACCGCCTCGGCGATCGCGCGCAGCTTGACGACATCCTCGGCGGCTTTGAGGTTGAGCAGCGGGCGGGCGTGCATCAGCCCGACGCTGGCGTGGCCGTAGAAGGCGACCTCGGTGCCGTGGGCGCGCACGATCGCCCGAAAGCGGCGGATGTAGTCGCCTAGCTTCTCGGGCGCCACCGCCGAGTCCTCGACGAAGGTCTCGGGCTTGCGGTCGGGCGACATTCCCATCAATAGCGGCATGCCTGCCTTGCGCACCTGCAAGATCGGCTGTTTTTCGCTGGCCGTTACGGCGCGTGTGAACGCAACCTCGCGGCTGTGGCCACGCAGGTGGTGCTCGAGCCGATCGAGCTGCGCTGTCACAGCGCCGAGCGAATCGCCGAAGAACTCAACCTGCAGAACTGCCTGGGGGGTGCCCTGCACGAAGGCCGCCAGATACTTCGCGTATTTGGGCGAGCGGCGCGCCAGATCGAGCAGGATGTCGTCCATCAGCTCCACGGCCGCTGGGTTGCACTCCAGGCACGGCACCACCGCGTCGAGCGCGGCGTCGAGGGTTGGAAAATGGACGACCTCGATGGCAGTGAACTTCGGGCGCGGCACGAGGCGCACCTTCGCAGCGAGCACGATCGCCAACGTTCCTTCGGAGCCGACGATGATGTTGGCGAGGTTGAACACGGGCAGCCGGCAATTAGCAGCCGGCAGCTCATCACTGGGCTGTTGCGTGCTGATTGCCGCGTGCTGATGGGGAACAAAGGCGTCCAGGTTGTAGCCGCCGACGCGCCGCAGGATCTTGGGATAGCGGCGTGCGATCTCATCAGCGTGCTCGCGGGCGAGGCGCCGAACGGTGCGATAGGCGCGGCCTTCGAGGCTGTCGAGCGTGAGCTTCTGCCGCAGTTGCTCGGGCGTCAATGGGCCGAAGGTGGTCACACAGCCGTCGGAGAGCATGACCTTCAGCTCGATCACATGGTCGATCGTTTTGCCGTAGACCAGCGAGTACATGCCTGCAGAATTGTTGCCGATCATGCCGCCGATGGTCGCGCGATTGGAGGGCGAGACATCGGGCGCAAACTTCAGGTCGTATGGTTGCAGCGCGGCGTTGAAGTGATCGAGCACCAGGCCCGGCTCAACCCAGGCCCACCCCTCGGCGGGGTTGATCTCGATCACCTGGCGCATGTACTTGCTGAAATCGAGCTGGATCGCACGGCCAACCGCCTGCCCGGCGAGGCTGGTGCCACCGCCGCGCGGCAGGATGGGCACGCGATGCTGCCGGGCGAATCGCAGCACCTCGGCGACGTCCTGGGCGTCTTTCGGCAGCACGACGCCGAGCGGCTCGATCTGGTAGATGCTGGCATCGGTGGCGTAGAGCGCGCGCGCTAGCGCGTCGGCGTGAACCTCGCCGCGGATCTTGGGGGCCAGTTCTGTCAGGATGTGATCGGCCACGCTCCCCTCCTACCTATTGCGTACTTGCGGATCGGCTCTTCGGCGCCACAAGGATCACCAGCGGCAGGCGCTCCAGCGAATCGATCTGCTCGCGCAGGCCGCCGGCCTCCAGGTAGAGCCCGGTCGAGGCGCCGCCATCGAGGTTAAGCGCCCGGTCGATCTCCAGATCGCTCTGGTGTAGCCATTCCGCGAAGCCGCGCAGCGTGAAGCCGCTAGTCGGGCTGACGACGAACAACAGGCGCCCGGCGCGGTCCATGGCCACAGCCGTGCGGCGCGCGCGCTGGCCGTCCTCTTCGAGCGCAGCGGGTGTACCACCGGGGAAGATCAGCATCGGGAACGACTGGAGTGCCTGATCGACCGGTTCGCGCGGATCGTAAGGCTGATCGCGCAACGCGCGCAACACGATCTGGCCGTCGGGGGTCACCGCCAGCATGCCGCCGAATCCGCGGTAGCTGGTTCCGCTGGCGACGCCGTCGCTGACGACCAGCGCCGTGCTGCGATAATCGGCAGTGAAGAAACCGCCGTTGACCGCCAGCAGCGGCCGCATCTCGGCGAACCAATCGTGGATAGGGCGCGGGCGTTGCGGATCGTAGGCGACGCGCACCTGCACCCGCGCCGGTTCGATGCGCACAACGACCAGCGGGAAGGGTTGCTGATCGGGCGCGCCGGGTACCTGGAGCCGGCGGACTGCTACGCCGGCGCTGCTCGTGAGCCAGCCGCTATCGGGGTTCGGCGTGGCTGCGGGCGAGCGCGCCAGAGGCGTTGGCACGTGGCTGGCGAGGGTTGGAATCAGCGTAGCGACCGGTCGCGTGGGTTGCAGGTGCGGCGTTGACTGCGCGCCCAAGCAGCCGGTCAGGAGCACCGCAACAGCGATCCCGAAGCATCGGCCAACGGGACGCGCGCGGATCGGCGCAGGCTTCATACGCGCGGTTGTTCGTCAGGCCCAAGTCATGGGCGCATCCACCACGCGCATTATAATACCACGCCGACTGTGACCGCGCCATCGCTACCTTCCGTACAGGGCTCCGACTATGTCGGGAGGTGGGGCGGGCGAAGCCATCCACGAATGCTTTGGCTGGCCGCTGGTGCTGACGAAGCCGCCATCGGTGGCCAGCAGCACGATGGCATGCGGGCCTGCGGCTCCCACACCCCCGCGAACAGGACGTTGACGGAGCCTGTTCCACAGCCAGTGCGCCGCAGTGTTTTGGCCTTGTCGGGCCACCAGGGGTGGGTTGGTGGCACGCCCCGCCAGCACCAACGATCTGCGGGCAAGAACCGCTACAGCCGCTCAGGCGGCAATGGCAGGCGGCGAGTCGCGGCGCGCCTGCTCGCGCACAGCCTCGGCGGCAGCGATCCAGCCTTCGACGGTCGTCGGTTTGGGCGCGCGGCTCTGCAAATAGCGCTGCACGGCCGGCCACGTCTCGCCGCCGACGATCTCACCATAGCGGGCGAAGAAACGCCGTTCGGCCTCGTCCGGGTCGCGCGGCGGCGCGGTGGTGCGCGCCGCGGCCTCGGCCTGCTCCACAGCGGTGGTATCCTCCCCGTCTGTGCGTTGAGCCCGCTCGTTGGCGGCCCTGGCTCGCACGCTTTCGCGCGACCCTTTGCCGCGAGCCTCGGCGTCGGGCACCAGGTCGGGGTACATTGTGGCCAGCGTGGCGGAGTAGCGCTTGTTGAGCTTGAGGTGCGCCGGGCGCGGTGGCTTGATGATCGGCGTGATCGAGCGCTCATCGCCCTCGCGCTCGACCAGCAGGATCGCATCGGCCTCGTAGGCGATCTGCTCGTCGGCGAGCACGCGCAGCCCTTCGTCGTGCAGCCCGCCGTCGGCGTAGGCGCGGTATTTGCGGGCCAGGTGACCGATGATGATCACGTGAAAGCCCGCCTGCTTCAGTTCGGTCAGGCCGGTGTACACCGCCTGCATGTTGCGGTTGACTGAGGCGTGCTCGTCGTAGCCGATCGCCGTCTTCCGGTCGGTCTCGGCGCCAGCGCGGCGTTGCGCGTAGGCCCGCATCGCCTGGAAGACCTTGGAGATCGAGTCGAGCACGACCGTGTCGCCGGGCTTGCCGAGGCGGCGGATCTCCTCCATCGCCCCGACCAGCGCGCGTAACGAGAGCGACTGCATCACCTGGATGCGCCGGTGGATGCCCGCTTTGCCGGCCAGATTCTGCGCAGCGCCTTCGGTGTCGAGCACCCAGAGCGTGCCGCTGCGCCGCGCGCTGGCGGCCAGGTGCGACTTGCCGGCGCCGGGCTGCCCGGTCAGAATATACAGGCTGCCGGTTTGTAGCTCGTCCAACCGCTGAAACATGGATCCCTCCTGTGGCGTAGACCGTGCGCGGTCCAAACCCCTCGTTGTTGCCGTACGTGCTCATGCCAGGTTCTGCCACAGCGCCGCAGTCCCTGGGGGCCTCCAGTATAGCACGTTTGTTCGTAAGTGTAAAGAGCTGGGGCTGGCCGATCGGTGCGAACCTCGGCAGAGGGCCACAGAAAACGGCGCTTGTCATCGGTTGGGCGAACAGCGCCAACCCCTACTGCTGCGCCGCCTTGCTCCCCGCCGAGGTCCTCACTGTTGGCAGGTGCCGGCGGCC
>FLYN01005520.1_pt1 | contig 24570 bp, 20 predicted proteins | sample 1122621 | NCBI WGS metagenome assembly FLYN01 (sample SAMEA4346792, study PRJEB14843) | hot springs metagenome | biome: Terrestrial Biome; feature: Habitat; material: Sediment | place: India | collected 2012-06-12 | depth 1760 m
GGTCTATGGGCTGGCGCTCGGCGACCTGGCCTTCGATAATGTGACCGTCATTGCGCCGTAGGGCGAAGCAGTTTGTCGGAGATGCCCTGCTGCCATCCCAGCTGGTCGAGTCGGGCCGTTCCATGCACTCATGCAACAGGCCCGACCGACCAGGAATCGACGACCGAATACGCGCCGGGATGGTACCGGGGAGGGGCCAAAAACTATGAACCGCACACTCCACTCCTGTGCGCTCGTGCTGCTGTTGGCGGTGAGCGTATTATTCCCCATGGCTCCGCAGATAGCGGCCCAGCAGATCGCTCCTGCGGCGCTGCCGTTGAGCAAAGATACGGTCTCGACCACGATCACCAAAAACGAGGTGCCGCGGATCGCCCTCTCGGCCGGCCAGTTGCATGTGACCTGGAAGGCAGGCGGCACCGCGGCGCGAACTGCATATAGCCAGCGGTCCGAAGCGGGCGGCGATTGGCCCCCCCAGCAGACGATCGGCGGCAGCAGCAGCGGCAGCTACCATACCTCCAGCGTGGCGGTCAGCCCAGTCGATAACAGTGTGCACCTGATCTGGGTCGATGCCAGCCAGGGCGGCGATGGCTATGTGTTCTACAGTCGCCAGCAGGCGAACGGGCAATGGACCAGCCCGGTGCGGATCTCGAGCGTCGGGCGCTTCGCCCACTTCCCACACGTCGCGGTGGATACCCAGGGGCGGATCTGGGCGATCTGGAGCGCCGAGAACCCGCCGGGAACCGATAATGTGTTTTATCGCTACTCGGCGGATAATGGAGCGACGTGGCAGCCGGGGGGCGATGGGCTGCTGGACAACCGCAACGCCAAGCGCCCCTGGATCGCCGCCGACCGCAACGGTGGCGTCCACGCTGTCTGGTGGAGCCAGGGTATCATCTCGTATGCGCGCTGGACCGGCAGTAATTGGGCGATCGAGACCATCCCAAGCGGGGGGTTCAACGCCGACCCGTCGGTGACGATCGACCCGTCTGGCACCGTGCACGTGGCCTGGCGCCGGCAGCGCGGCTTCGGCGAGTGGGACATCTACTACGCCAACCGGCCGGCCAACAGTAGCTCGTGGAGCATCTCCCGGCTCTACGAAGGCGGCAACGTTGACAAGACGGTGGCAGTCTACGCCGATGAAACTGGGACGTTGCACCTGACCTGGTTCGACACGCTGGGGGGCGCCGAGATCTGGTACACGACCAAGGCGCCGGGCGGGAACTGGCTCTCGCCGCCCCAGAACGTCTCCAACGATGGGATCTTCAATGTCAACCCGGATATCGTCGGCCTTGCCGGAAGTCGTGCGCACGTGGTGTTCGAGACCTGGTTCGGCGGCGATGCCGACGTGCGCATCCAGCACGTCCAGGTCGGGGCAGGCGGCCCAACCGGATGCGCGGGCACGCTGGTCCTCGAGGGCGGCAAAGAGGCCACCCGCAATAGCACAGTCTCCGGCGTCGTGACGCCAAACGGCTGCACACCTGACCAGATGCAGATCTCGGTCGATGCCCCGCCCACCGATGCCACGCCCAAGGTCAGCTACAGCCCCAACATCAGCGTTCCGATCCCGGCGGGCACGACATGCGCTCACACGGTATACGTGCGGCTGTTCGTCAATGGGGTGGCAGGCGCGCCGGCGCAGGATACGATCATCGTCGACACGAGCGTGAGCGCGAACGTGCTGGCCCTCAACCCCCACATGGCTGGCCTGCCGACCACCTACACGCCGATCACGATCAACGACATCCGCGATCAGGGTGGGGCATCGGATGGGGCCCCGAACTACACCCGCGATCGCATGTTCTTCCTGGGGGTCAGCGACAGCGGCGACTGTGTCGGGCTGAAAGGGTTCGATGTGGAGGGCAGCGTCGCTGGCGCGGTGCGTGGTGGGGCCTTCGCCAACGTCGTCGCGTTGCCGGGCGACTCGAGCGCCACGCCGAAAGCATTTCACGTGCTGATCTCGGATACGCTCGATAATCAGCAATCCTTCCCATCGCCCGACACGATGTTCCGGCTCGTCTATGATCCGGCCGACACCGACCCTTCGCCCAGCGTGACCAACACGCTCGGGCTTCCGGTGCTCGCAGCCGGCGGCAGCGTGGCCGGCGATACCAACACCAAGAGCATCATCCGCACCCTGACGTTCAGCAACATCAGCGTCACTGACAACCTGTACGGCCAGTATGGCGAAAACCTGCCGGCGGGAAGGCAGTTCTGGGGCGTCTGGGTCGCCAACAGCCGCACGGACGTCAGCGCCGATGACCCCAACCTGCGCTGGTACCCGGTGCGCGTCCCGGTGCCGGCTGCTTCGTTCTCGATCGTGTGGAACCTGTTCAGCGGCCTGGATTATGGGCCGCGGCTGGATAAGCCAGGCGATTATTTCGTCTATGTGCGCTTCCTCGACGGCGCCGGGAATCCATCAGCAGAATTCTTGAAGACCAGGCTCACGCTCGATCCAGGCTATACGGTGCCGCGGGTGAACCTGCCGCTGCTGCGGCGCTAGGACGCTCACGCGTCCGTTGGTGCGTTGCGCGCCCTGCTTCCTGGTGGGCGCACGCCCGCGGGCACCCAGTGGCGAACCGACGCCGCCGTGTATTGGGTGCATGGGTGCTGAATCGATGCGAGGAATGTGGAAATCAGGAGCATGACGCCGATCGCCCTCGCGCGGAGCTGGTGGCGTTTTGGGTATCGCGAGCCCGGCATGCTGCTGCTGGTCGCGGTGTTTGCGCTGCTGCTGCCGCTGGCCAACCCGCGCATCGCCGCGACCGACGAGGTCCAGTACTACGTCTACCTGCGCTCGCTGCGCTTCGACGGCGACCTCGATTTTGCCAACGACTATCGGCGCTTCGCTGCGATCAACCCACGCGCCGGCATCGAGGGTAGCCTGTTGCAACCCAACCGCATCCGGCCCGCCACCGGCCGATATGGCAACATCGCGCCGATCGGGGCGGCGATCATGTGGGCGCCGTTCTTCGTGCTGGCCGATGGGCTGGTTCACCTGGCGAACGCGTTCGGCGCCGGTATCGCTGCCGACGGCTTCTCAGCGCCCTATCTCTACGCGATCTGTTACGCTTCGGCGCTGTATGGCCTGCTGGGGCTGCTGCTGAGCTATCGGCTGGCGCGCCGTTATGCCTCGCAGTTTGCAACCTCCCTGGCGAGCCTGGCGCTCTGGCTGGCAACACCGCTGGTCTTTTATATGTTTGTCCAGATGGCCTTCGCCCATGCGACCGGTTTCTTCCTGGTCGCGCTGTTCCTCACCATCTGGCAGGCGACACGGGCCGATGACCGGGGAGCGACGACGGATGAGCGGACCAGGCAGCCCCCGGATCGCGCACGGAGCTGGCGCGCCTGGATTGCGCTGGGGTTCGTCGGCGGGCTGATGACGATGACGCGCGAGCAGTTGGGGCTGTTTCTGCTCGTTCCGGCGGTCGAGGCGCTGGCCGAGTACTGGCGGATCTTGACAGGCGCCGGACGGCCGACGCCCCGGCTCCCCCTTCAGCCGCGTGTAGTGCAAGGCGCAGGGCAGGGCCCCAGGCAGAGCAGCGGGCAAGCGATCGACGACCGACAACAACCCGCGACCGGCAAAGCGCTCCCCACTCGCGCCTCCCGTCTCACCTCTCCCCACTCGCGCCTCCCGTCTCGCGTCTCCCCGCTCGCATCGCTCGCCGCTCGTCACGCGCTCTTCCTGGTCGTCTTCCTGCTCACGCTGACGCCGCAGCTGGTCGTTTATCAGGTGCTCAACGGCAGCCCCCGCCCGGCCGGCGAGGTCTCGGGCAAGCTGAACCTGTGCAGTCCGCACCTGATCGATACACTGATCGACTACGATCCGCGGCCCAGCGCTTGGTGCGGCATCCAGAACGATCCGTCGGCGAGCTTCGCGCCCTTCGCTCACGGCGCGTTCATTTGGAGCCCGGTGCTGGTCCCGGCGCTGACGGGGTTGGCACTCCTGTGGCGGCGCGACCGGCTGGCAGCGGCGATGTTGGGGCTGGCGTTCGCGGCCCAGACCTACATCAACGGCGCGTTCGGCACGACCTGGCATCTGTCGGGGGCGTTTGGCTTCCGGCGGTTGATCGAGTGCACGCCGATCTTTCTCATCGGGTTGGCGCTGGTGCTGGATTGGGCAGCGCGGCGCGTGGATCGGCGCGCGCTGGTTGTGCCGGTGGCGCTGCTGGTGGCCTGGAACGCCGGGCTGGTGCTCAACTGGGCCATCTTTCACCCTGAGCTGCGCAAAGGGCTGATCTGGCCCGAGCTGTGGCGCTGGCAGCTCGAGACACCGGTCAGGCTTGCAGCCCAGGTCGGGGATCTGCTGTTCAACCGCTGCCGGTTCGTTGAGAACAGCGGCTGCTGAATTCAGCGAGTAGAGATGGGTGGAAGCGATCTCCAATTCCCAATCTGCAATCTCCATTCTCGCCCTCACACGCGCCGGATCTCGATCTGTTTGATGCGCGGCCCCTGCATCTCGAGCACCGTCAGGCGAATGTTCTTGTAGTTGAGGGAATCGCCGGTGGTGGGCAGGCGGCCCAACTGCTCCAGGATGAAGCCTGCCAGCGTCTCGTAATCGCCGCGCGGGATGTCCAGGTTGAGCTCCTCGTTGAGGTCCTCGACCCGAATCTGGCCCTCGACGATGCTGGTGCGCTCGTCGATCGTCTTCAGCTCCTCCTCGTCGTGCTCCAGCTCGTCGTCCAGCTCGCCGACGATCTCCTCGATCAGGTCTTCCATGGTCACGATACCGGCCATGCCGCCGTACTCATCGATCAAGATCGCCAGGCGAATATGCTTGTCGCGCATCTCCTGCAGCAGCTCGCCGATGTGCTTGCTCTCGGGCACGAAGAACGCAGGGCGGATCAGCGGCGTGATCGGCTGATCGAGCTCGACCTCGCCGTTGCGCAGCGCCACCAGCAGATCCTTGGCAGAGATGATCCCTTTGATGTCGTCGACGCCGCCCGGACCGAGCACGGGAAAGCGGGTGTGGCCGGTCTCGGCGAAGCGGTCGAGGAACTCGCGGATCGTCGCGTCGTGGTCGATCGTCACCACCTCGGTGCGCGGCAGCATGGCCTGGTAGGCCGGGCGGTCGGCGAAGGAAAAAACGTTGATCAGCATCTCTTGTTCCTGCTCCTCCAGCGCGCCGGCTTCCCCGCTTTCTTCGACCAGCAGCCGGAGTTCCTCGGGCGAGTGCACAAGCGCATGGCTGCTGGCGGGCGTGAGCCCGATCGCCCGGACGACCAGGTTGCCGGCGCCGTTCATGATCGCGATGAACGGCCAGAAGATCCGCAGGAACAGCGCGGTGGGTTGCGTGACCAGCAGCGCAGTGCCCTCGGGCCGCTGGAGCGCGATCGACTTGGGGGCCAGCTCGCCAAGCACGATGTGCAGGGCAGTGATCAGAACGAACGCGACCCCGACCGCAGCGGTATGGGCAGCGGCAGGTGCGACGAGACCGGGCAGAAAGCTGAGCGCTGGCTCGATCAGGTGGGCGAGCGCCGGCTCGCCGATCCAGCCGAGCCCGATGCTGGCCATGGTAATGCCCAGCTGGGTGGCTGCGATGAACGCGTCGAGCGATTGGAGCGCGCCCTGCACCGCGCGCGCACGGGCATTGCCTGCAGACGCGAGCTGTTCGATGCGTGTGCGCCGGACGCTGACCAGTGAGAACTCGGTGGCGACGAAGAAGCCGTTGAGCAGGACCAAGACCAGAACCGCTAGCAGGCGGAATATCGTATCAAGCAGGTTCATAGATAGGGTGTGCAGGCTCCTCTCCCTGCGGATGCGCCGATCCACCACCGCGATCACTGGGGGCTACCTGGGAGGTGTGGCGGTCGGCCATGCCGATCCCCTGGTTGTGCGGCACGACGCCTTTATTGTAGCATGACCGAGACGGCGGAAGCTTGCGTCCTGGGCCCGACCATGCTACCATGGCGCCAGTGGGGGCCGCTAGCTCAACGGTAGAGCGCGTCGCTCATAACGACTGGGTTCCAGGTTCGAATCCTGGGCGGCCCACCAACGGGCAGCGGGGATACCGGGATGACCGCGCATCCTGGTATCCCTTTTCTGTTGGCGCCCGTCGCATCGCGCCGGTCGTGGGCATCGGCTCAAGGGACCGGGTCGTACCCGCCGCGGCCCCAGGGGTGGCAGCGCAAGATCCGGCGAATCGCGAGCAGGCCGCCCTTCAGCACGCCGTACTTGCTGATCGCCTGGTAGGCGTAGTGCGAGCAGGTAGGGGTGTAGATACAGCTCGGCGGCGTCAGCGGCGAAATGAACCGCTGGTAGAAGCGGATGAGATTGAGAAATAGCCAACGCATATGATTGCAGAGTGTTGATTGCAGAGTGTAGATGAAGCAATCTACAATCCGCAATCTGCAATGATTACTTCTGACGCAACAGCTCCCAGACCATATGCGGCAACTCGGGCAGGATGAGCTTCTCGAGCGCCAGACGCACCGCCGCCGGCGAGCCGGGCATGCAGAAGATCAGCGTGTCGCCGAAGGTGCCGGCGGTGGCGCGCGAGAGCATCGCCGCCGGGCCGATCTCGGCGTACGAGAGCATGCGGAACAGCTCGCCAAAGCCGGGGATGCGCTTCTTGAGCAGGCCATCGATCGCCTCGAAGGTGCTGTCGCGCCGGGCGATCCCGGTGCCGCCGCTGGTCAGGATGACCTGGCAGCCTGTGTCGGCCAGCTCGCGCACCAGCGCGACGATCTGGGACGGCTCGTCTTTGACCACATGATAGCGCGCGACGGTATGGCCGCTGCCCTCCAGCGCGGCGCGGATCGCTGCGCCGCTCGTGTCGTCCTCCGGCGTGCGCGTGTCGCTGATCGTGATCACACCGCAGCGGATGGAAGGCGGGGCCTCGGCTCGCGCGCGCCGCTCGTGCTCCGCGTGCCCCATCGTCGTCCGTGCCTCCAGATAGTCGGCGATCGCTCCGATGCGGAATATCGTACCACGGGATCGGGGTGGATGTCCAGAGGAGCGCAGGAGCTGATGCTTATTCAACCCGCAGCCGATACCCCGCCCCTGGCTCGGTGATGAGATAGCGCGGTCGGGCCGGGTCGGCTTCCAGCTTGCGGCGGAGTTGCCCCATATACACGCGCAGATAGGCAACCTCAGTCGCGTAGGCCGGCCCCCAGACCGCCTGCAACAACTGGCGATGCGTCAGGACTTTGCCGGCGTGCTGAATCAGGGTAGTCAATATCTGGTACTCGATCGGCGTAAGATGCACTTCCGTATCGTCCACGAACACCTGCCGCCGCACCAGATCTACCCGGATGTTGCCGATGCTGAACAGCGGGTCGCTATGTGGTTGAGCGATGTGGGCGGCGTGGCGCAACGCGACGCGAATCCGCGCCAGCAGCTCCCCGACCTCGAACGGTTTGGTGAGATAATCGTCGGCTCCGGCATCGAGCGCTGCGATCTTGTCCTGTTCCTGGCCGCGCACCGACAGCACAATGATCGGCACCTCTGTCCAGGCGCGCACGTGCTGAATCACCTCCAGGCCATCGATATCCGGCAGCCCTAAGTCGAGCAAGATCAAAGCTGGCGGCTGCTGTGCGGCCTGCTCAACCCCTTGCCGGCCCGTCGGCGCCTCGATCAGACGATAGCCATGGTCCTGCAAAGACGTGCGCACAAAATGACGAATGCGCGCCTCGTCCTCGATGATCAAGATCAGGGGGCTGGGCTCCGGTGTCATACTCGGCCATTACCCGGGATACTGGATCACTAAGCGGCTAGGGCCGCTTGTCGCTCTGCACGGCAGCATCCTCTGCCGGCGGCGGGATGGGCGGTGGGCTATCCTGGAGCGGGAGGGTGAAACGAAACGCGGCTCCGCCATCAGGGCGGTTGGTGGCCCCCATGTGCCCGCCGTGGGCCTCGACGATCGCGCAGCAGATCGCCAGCCCCAGCCCTACCCCGCCCGGCACCTCGGCCCGTGCGACGCGGTAGAACTTTTCGAAGATGCGCTGCTCTTCGCCGCTGGGCAGCCCTGGCCCGCGATCCGCCACCTCGACCGTCACTGCGTCGCGGGACGCCCAGGCAGTGATGTCGATCGGGCTGCCCGCAGGGGTGTACTTAAGCGCATTTTCGAGTAGATTAACCAGCACCTGCTCAATCAACACGCTATCGAGGGGAACGAGTGGTAAATCCGGCGGCAAGCGGGTCGTGATCGGGCGGCCCTGGAGCTGGGGATCGAGCCGCGTCAGCGCGGCTCCGACGACTTCTTCAAGCGGTTGCCACTCTTTGTGCACCTGCACAGCTCCAGCCTCCAGCCTGGTCATATCCAGCAGGTTGCGGAGCAGCCGGTTCAGGCGCTCCGCCTCCTCATAGGCCGTGCGGGCCAGCTCGTCGCGCGTCGCCGCATCGAGGCGGTCGCGCCCTTCCAGCAGGCTGCTGATCGCGCCGGTGATCACGGTGAGCGGCGTCCGCAGGTCGTGCGAGACCGAGCTGAGCAGCGCGTTGCGCAGGCGTTCGGTTTCCATCCGCACCAGTGCCTGCTGTGCTTCCGCGGCCAGGCTTGCGCGCTCGATCGCCAGCGCCGTTTGGTTGGCGAAGGCTTCCAGCAGGTGCAGCTGCTCGGGCGCCAGGAACCGCGGCGGCTGCACCGGGCGAACCCCCAGCACCCCGATCGTCCCTTGCGACGCGATCAGCGGCAGATAGAGGGCACGGGCGCCCGCGAGCGTCGTGGTGCCCAGTCCGGCCATCTGGCCGTGGTCATACACCCACTGCGCGACTCCCTGGTCGTGCGCGTCGGGAGCAAAGACCGACCGCTCGCTCACACCATCGCCCCACCAGCCTGCAATGCCACCCCACGGCTGCAGGCGCCCTGCGGGATTGGGGAGCAGGAGGACGACCCGGCTGTCGAACACGTCGTTGATCTGGCGCACGGCGGAGCGGATCAGGTTTTCGATCCCGCGCGTATTGGCGAACTCTTTGCTCAGGGCATAGAGCGCCGCCATGTGCCGCTCGCGCTGGCGGGCGGCATCGACCTGCCGGCGCAGGCGCACCGTGAGCGTGCTGATGGCCAGCGCGACGACCAACATCACCGCGAAGGTCGCCACGTATTGGATGTCGCTGACTGCGAAGGTCAGATAGGGCGGGACGAAGAAGAAGTCGAAGGCTGCCACGCTCAGCACCGAGGCCAGAATCGCCGGCCCACGCCCGAAACGGGTCGCGACGAGCATCACGCCGAGCAGATAGGCCATGACCAGATTCGCCTCTGCGAAGCCCGGGAACGCGTACCGGATCGCCGCGGCGAGCACGGTACAGAGCCCCACTACCAGCAGCGTCCACCCATAGGATGCCCATTGTTTCGGCGGTGCGAGGCGTGATGTGGCAGCGGGGCGCGGGTCGTCGGGCTCGCCGCTGATCACGTATACATCGATCTCGCCGCTGCGCCGGACCAGATCGTCCACTACCGAGCCGAACACAAGCTCCTGCCAGCGTGGGCGCAGGGGCTTGCCGACGACGATCTTGGAGACGTTTCGCGCAACGGCATAATTTAACAACTCCTCGCTCACACGGTCGCCGCTGAGGATCACAGTCTCGGCGCCGAGTTGCTCAGCCAGGCGGAGGGTCTGCAGTACCCGTTCGCGGTCGGACTCGGCAAGCCGTAGCTGGCTTGGCGTCTCGACAAAGGCAACGATCCATTCGGCGCGCAGCCCCGCCGCCATCCGCCGTGCGGCGCGCACCAGGCGGGTGGCGAGGGGCTGATGGCTGATGCCGACCAGGATGCGCTCGCGCGCAGGCCAGGTACGTGCGATCGCATGGTCGTGCCGGTAGTCTTGCATCTGCGCATCGACGTGATCGGCCGTGCGGCGAAGCGCCAGTTCGCGCAGCGCGATCAGATTGCCTTTGCGAAAGAAGTGCTGCATCGCGCGCTGCGCCTGCTGTGGAATGTAGACCTTGCCTTCCTTCAGGCGCTGGATCAGATCGGCGGGCGGGAGATCGACGAGATCGATCTCATCAGCCTGCTCGAGGATCGAGTCAGGCACCGTCTCGCGCACGCGCACACCGGTGATCTGGGCGACGACGTCGTTGAGACTCTCGATGTGCTGGACATTGAGCGTGGTATAGACGTCGATGCCAGCCTCCAACAACTCCTGCACATCCTGCCAGCGTTTGGGGTGTCGCGAGCCGGGCGCGTTGGTATGCGCCAGTTCGTCCACCAGGATCAGCTCCGGGCGGCGCGCCAGGGCTGCGTCGAGGTCGAACTCCTCCAGCGTCGCGCCGTGGTATTCGACACTCCGCCGCGGCAGAATCGGCAGCATGCCCCGCTGCGTCGGCTCCCTCAAGAGCGCCTCGGTCTCCGCCCGGCCGTGGGTTTCGACATAGCCCACGACCACATCGACTCCTTCGGCGAATCTTTCACGGGCAGCCTCAAGCATGGCGTAGGTCTTGCCCACACCGGCCGCCGCGCCGAAGAAGATCGTGAGCCTGCCGCGGGCCTGATGCGCTTCCGCAGCCTGTACACGGGCCAGCAGCTCGTCGGGATCGGGGCGCTGGTACACGGTTTTTGAGTTTTGAGTTAATCTTGTCAACGTAAAAACTCCGAACCAGGGCTGCCTCAACATTGGGCGGTGGGGCGGGCGAAACCTACCACGTGGGACCACCGCCTCCGCCCCTCACGTTGCACGGGCGTCGATGGCGCCCTGACTCAGGACCTATAACTGATCAAGAGCCAGGTTTAATTCTAACACGTTCACACGCGGCTCACCCAGGAGCCCTAGCTGGCGGCCCTCGGTATAGCGGGCAACCAGCGCGCGGACGCGTGCCTCGTCCAGCCCGCGCGCCCGCGCCACGCGCGGCACCTGGTATTCAGCCGCCGCCGGGCTGATGTGCGGGTCGAGGCCGCTGGCGGATGCAGTCACCAGGTCCACCGGGATCGGCGCGGTGTTGCTCGGGTCGGCCTCCCTGAGCGCCTTGATGCGCGCCTGGATCTGACCAGCGGGGCCGACCAGCGCCTCATTGAGTGGGCCGTAGTTCGAGCCAGACGAGCCGGTCAGCGTCTCGGCATGGAAGGGGGTGTACGGTGCTGGTGCGGTCGCCGAGGGCCGGCTCCAAAAGTATTTCGGATCATCGAATGCCTGGCCGATCAACGCCGAGCCGACCGGCTGCCCATTTGCACCCAGGATCAGGCTGCCGTTGGCCTGGGATGGGAAGAGTATTTGGGCGAGGCCGGTCACGATCAGCGGATAGAGGAGGCCGGCGAGAACTGTGAAGACGACCAGTGCGACGATGGCTGGCCGCAGTTGGGTACGAAGGCTGGTCATGGCGCTGCTCACCTCTCTAGTGGTCCACCACGATAAAGATCGCGAGTCGTAATGCCGCCTTTAATACTACCGTTGTAGTTATGTCCTCTGAGGAGGCGCGGCGGGGCTGCGTCCCTCCGCACACTCCACCCACATGGGGTGTGGGGCCCCAGCAGAACGACAAGTGGAGTATTAGGCGGTGAGCGTTTTTCATCCGGCCCCAGGCCGCGCCGGCGGCCTTCACGGCGGGAGCCCGCGGCGTGCCGCCGCCGGGCGGGGTGGCGGTCCGGTGGTCGTGGTCCATGATCATCAAGCAGCGTCCGCACACCGGCTGAAGTGCTACGACGTTCGTCGTTACAGATCAGAGAGGGCTGCTATACATAGCCGCTCACAGAGTTTGATGAACCCCCAGCTAACAAGGAAAAAGAGCAACACAACGCCGAGATAGATGAAGTCCATAGCCCCACCTAATCGATGAACCGCCATGGCTCCAGGTGAAGCTCGATGACGGTCATGACCAGCAGTCCGATGATTCCAACCAGCGCTGTATGGATGACCAGACCAAGCAAGTTGAGCGGGCGCTGTGCAGCGACATCGGTGTGCCAGTTGAGACAGGCGGTGACCACAACGGCAAGCGTCCAGAGACTCCAGAGGATGAGTTGAAGGCTCAGGCTGGGGTACCCGCCACCAATGATCTGCTCCGGCTTGTCCTGGCGCTCGTGCAGCCATTTCTCCAGCAGCATGGTCTGTCCTCCTCGCAGAAAGTCCGGACTTGCGCGGTGGTGAGGTGCGGGCGGGGTAGCCACCTTGCCGCCCCGCCACCCCCACCGTGTAATGATAGGCGATTGCCCATCTGGGTGGCATATGGGTTAGCCGCGGATCGATTAAAAACGTATAAAGATCGCTCGCCCCGGGGGTACGCAGCGTGCAGGCGTGCTACAATGAAGCCGCTGCCGTGGGGAGATGCATGGGCTGGAGCAGGTGGAAAAAGCCCTGGCACGCTGTCAGCTATGGGAGACACCTGGCCAACACTCAGGCGCTATGCCGCCGCTGTCCTTATCAGCGCAGTGCTCACCGCGCTCATGGCGATCGTCGGGCCGGCGCTGCCCAACGCCGATGTGGCGCTGTTCTACCTGCTCGCCGTGCTGGTGATCGCGACGACCAGTGGGCCAGGGCCGGGCATCCTGGCTTCGTTGCTCAGTTTCCTGGCCTTCAACTTCTTTTTCGTTCCCCCGCTCTACACCTTCCACGTCGCCAGCTCGCAAGACGTGTTGCGGCTGGTCGTCTTTCTGGTCGTCGCGGTGATCGCCAGCAGCCTGGCCGCGCATGCGCGCACGCAGGCCGAGGCCGCGCAGCGCCGCGCCGCCGAGGCAGCCGCGCTCTATGAGCTCAGCCAGGCGATCAGCGCGCAGGTCGAGCTGGACGAGATCTTGCCGGTGATCGCCACAACGACCTGCCGGCTGCTCCATGTCCCTAGCTGCGCGATCCTGATCTACGGCCCCGAGGGCCGGCTGCAAGAACGCGCCGTGGTGGGCCGGCCGGATCCGCGGCTCCGCGCGATCAACGCCTTCATGCGCGATGGCACGACCGTTCTGGGCGTGCTGCGGGTGACCGAGCGCGCGCCGGGGCGGGGGTTGAGTGGGCATGACCAGCAATTACTCGACACGCTGGCAGCCCAGGCGCGCCTGGCGATCGAGCGCGCGCGGCTGGTCGAGCAGGTAGCTCATACCCAGGCGCTGGCCGAGTCCGATCGGCTCAAGTCGGCGCTGATCTCGTCGGTGTCCCACGATCTGCGCACGCCGCTGGCGGCGATCAAAGGCGCGGTTTCGACGCTGCTCGCCGATGATGTCGTCTGGGACGCGGCGACCCAACGCGCGCTGGCGCAGACGATCGACGCCGAGGCCGATCGGTTGAACCGGATCGTCGGCAACCTGCTCAGCATGTCGCGTATCGAAGGCGGCGCGCTGCCGCTCGAACGCGACTGGCAGGACCTGGCAGAGGTGCTTGGCCCGGTGGTCCAGCGCATGGCACGTCAACTCGATGGCCACCCGCTTACCATCGAGCTGCCACCCGACCTGCCGCTGGTGGCGATCAATGCGACGCTTCTCGATCAGGTCTTTACCAACCTGATCGAGAACGCCGTCAAATACACACCGTGCGGCACACCGATCACGATCACCGCGCGCTGCGATGGCACGGGCGCAGGAGCGTGCGTCGTAGTGGCGGTTCGCGATCGAGGGCCGGGGATCCCGGCGGGCGAGCTGGTGCGGATCTTCGACAAGTTTTATCGCGTCGGCGCGCCCGAGAGCGCGGCCAGCGGTGCGGGCCTGGGGCTGGCGATCTGCAAGGGGATCATCGAAGCGCATGGCGGGCGGATCTGGGCCGAGAACTGCCCTGACGGCGGCGCGGTGCTCACCTTCACACTGCCACGAGTGTAGATTGAATGCGCTATAATCTACCAATCTGCAATCTGCAGTCTGCAATCAAAGCGATATGAGCGGCGCGCGCATCCTGGTGGTGGACGATGAGGTACAGATCCGCCGGCTGTTGCAGACCGGGCTGGGCGGCTATGGCTACGTGGTCGAGACAGCCGCCGACGGCCTGGAGGCGATCGAGAAAGCGCGCACCTGGCGCCCGGATGTGATCGTGTTGGACCTGGGCCTGCCGAAGTTGAGCGGGCTTGATGTGTGCCGCGCGATCCGTAGCTGGTCGTCGCTGCCGATCATTGTGCTGTCGGTGCGTGAGGCCGAGCACGACAAGATCACCGCGCTCGACCTGGGCGCCGACGACTATCTGACCAAGCCGTTCGGCCTGGGCGAATTGCTGGCGCGCATCCGGGTGGCGCTGCGCCATGCAGCCGGTTCGACGGCGCTGGCCGAGCCGGTGCTCACCTTCGACAACCTGCGGATCGACCTGGCGCGCCGGCAGGTCTGGCTGGAAGATCAGGAGATCCACCTTACCCCTACCGAATATGACCTCCTGAAGCTGTTGGCGACGCACGCCGGGCGGGTTCTGACTCACACCCAGATCCTGCGCACAGTCTGGGGCACCGCCTACGAGCACGATACCCAGACGTTGCGCGTCTTCATCGGGCAGTTGCGTCGCAAGCTAAAAGACAACCCCACGAATCCACGGTTCATCCTCACCGAGCCGGGCATCGGCTATCGATTCCGGCAGCCGTCTTAACCAGTTCCTTATACGATCCTTACACCCTGGCCCAATTTCCTTAGCGCATCTACACGCCCCGCGTGCTACGATGCCGCTGGTGAGCGCCGGGCTTGTGGTGCCCACACGAGTGCGGCGCTTCCGGCCCGGAGAGCGCACGCCGGGCATGGCGACGCCCGCGTTCGCCAGCCGGGCAGCACGCGATCGCACTGCGCTGGGGAGGAATGCGATGATGCAGCTTCGGAACACACCGGATCCGCACCCACCGGTGATGCCAGCGCTGCGCGCCGCGCGCTGGATCGGCCGCACGATCCGGTATGCGCACCTGGAGCCGGCGCTGAGTTGGCTCGGCTGGATCGTGTCGGTCGTCGTGTTCGCGCTCTGGACGCGTTTCCACTACCGCGCGCCGGCCGGGCCGGCCTGGATCGGCATGACGATCCATACCACGGTGTTCGCGATCTGGCTGCTGGTCGTGCGTGAGTGGCTGCTGATTCGCCTGCTGCGCAGGCGTGGCCAGCACCTGGACCAGGATGGTGAGGACCCTACCTAGATGATCGGTACGCTGAAAGAATTATTGATCGGCCAGCCGCTCGAAACAGCACAGCAACACCATCAGCGGCTGAGCAAACGCATTGCGCTGGCGGTATTCTCATCCGATGCCCTCTCGTCGGTCGCCTACGCCACCGAAGCGATCCTGGTCGTGTTAGTGGCAGCCGGCAGCAAGGCGCTGCCGCTGGTGCTGCCGATCTCGCTCGGCATCGCTCTGCTACTGCTGATCGTCGGCTTTTCCTACCGCCAGACCATCCACGCCTACCCAAACGGCGGCGGCGCCTATATCGTCGCCTACGACAACCTGGGCGAGACGCCGGGCCTGATCGCTGCCGCCGCGCTGCTGATCGACTATGTGCTGACGGTGGCGGTCTCGGTCTCGGCGGGCGTGTTCGCGATCACCTCGCTCGCCACGACCTGGGGCTACCCCGCCCTGACCACCTACCGCGTCGAGCTGGCGCTTGGCTGTATCGCGCTGATCACGATCATCAACCTGCGCGGAGTCAAGGAGAGCGGCACGATCTTCTCAGTGCCCACCTATATTTTTATCTTCAGCATGGTGACCCTGATCCTGATCGGCGGGATCCAGGTGCTGACGGGGCAGCGATCGCCGGTGCCGCCCGACCCGGCCAGCCTCCCAGCGGCGCCAGCGGCCCTGAGCCTGTTTCTGGTGCTGCAGGCTTTCGCCGCCGGCTGTACGGCCATGACCGGCGTCGAAGCGATCTCCAACGGGGTGCCGGCCTTCAAATCGCCCGAGTCGAAGAATGCTGCCACCACCCTGATCTGGATGGTCGGCATCCTGGGCTTTATGTTCCTGGGCATCAGCGGCCTGGCCCGCTTCTATGGCACGCTCCCACAAGAGCAGGAGAGCGTGGTCTCGCAGATCGCGCGCCAGGTGATCGGCACCGGGCCGGCCTACTTCGTGGTCCAGGTGGCTACCGCGCTGATCCTGGTGTTGGCGGCCAACACCAGCTTCGCCGATTTCCCACGGCTGGCCTCGCTGCTCTCGCGCGATCGTTTCCTTCCACGCCAGTTCGCCAGCCGCGGCGACCGGCTGGTGTTCTCGAACGGCATCCTGGCGCTGGGGCTGTTCGCCGCGCTGCTCGTGCTGGCGTTCCATGCCCGCGAGCAGGCGATGCTGCCGTTGTATGCGATCGGGGTGTTCATCTCGTTCACCCTGTCGCAGGTGGGGATGGTGCGCCACTGGCTGCGCACCCGTGAGCCGGGCTGGCAGCGGAGTGTGGTGATCAATGCCACGGGGGCAAGCTTTACAGGGATCGTGTTGGGGATCATCGTGATCACGAAATTCGTCCACGGTGCCTGGGCCGTGCTGCTGCTCCTACCCATCCTGGTGCTGGGCTTCCGCACCATCCACAACCACTATCTGGCCGTCGCGCGCCAGCTCTCGCTGGAGGAGGCTGGGCCGGTACAGCCGGTCCGGCGGCATACCGCGCTGGTGTTGGTCTCGGGCATCCACCGCGGGGTCATCCCGGCGCTGGAGTTCGCCAAATCGCTGGCCCAGGATAACGTGACCGCGCTGTACGTCGATCTGGATTCCGAGGAGGCAGCCCGGATCAAGCGGAAGTGGATGCGCTGGGGCTGTGGCGTACCGCTGGAGATCTTGCCCTCGCCGTATCGCAGCCTGGTACGGCCGATCCTGCGCTACATCGACGAGATGGATGCGCGCTACGACGACGATGTGCTCTCGGTGATCCTGCCCGAGTTCGTCCCCTCGAAATGGTGGCACCACCTGCTCCACAACCAGACTGCCCTGCTGATCAAGGCCGCGCTGCTGTTCCGCAAAGGCACCGTCGTCATCAGCGTCCCGTATCACCTCGAAGGATAAATATGCCGGCCTGGGGTCCTCGGGTTCGGACAAGAGACAAGAGACAGCGGTCTGCGTCTGCCGCCTGCCGTCTATAGTCTGCCGTCTGCAGTTGGCCGTCTGCAGTTGGCCGTCTGCAGTTGGCAGTCTGTGGTCTGGCGTCTGCCGTCTGGCATCTGCCGCCTGCCGTCTGCTGCCTGCCGCCTGCTGTCTGCCGCCTGCCGCCTGCCGTCTGCCGCCTGCTGTCTGCCGCCTGCCGTCTACCGTCTGCCGCCTGCCGTCTGCGTCTTGACCAGCGGCACGGGCCATGCTATGATCCTCCCCGCTAATGCTCGTGCGTGCAAGGATCGCGGCATGATTTCTGAACTCAAGCGCGTATTCGTCGGCCAGCCGCTTGCCACCGAACAACTGGTCCACGAACGGCTCTCCAAGCGTATCGCCCTGGCAGTCTTTTCATCTGATGCGCTCTCGTCCTCGGCGTATGCGACCGAGGCGATTTTGATCGCCCTGGCGATGGCCGGCCCGGCGGCGCTCGGCTATGCCACGCCAATCTCCTTCGGCATCGCGCTGCTGTTGATCACGGTCGCGTTCTCGTATCGCCAGACGATCATGGCCTACCCCCAAGGCGGGGGGACCTATATCGTCTCGCGCGAGAACCTGGGCACGATCCCCTCGCTCGTGGCTGCATCCGCGCTGCTGATCGATTATGTCCTGACCGTGGCGGTCAGCATGTCTGCCGCCGTCGCTGCGATCACCTCGGCGGTGCATCCGCTCGAGCCGTATCGGGTCGAGCTGGCGATCGGCCTGATCGGGCTGGTGACGCTGGCGAACCTGCGCGGGGTCAAGGAATCGGGGCGGGTGTTTGCAGTGCCGACCTATCTGTTTATCATCAGCATGTTCACGCTGATCGGCATGGGGCTGTTCAAGGTGCTCACGGGCCAGGCCGCGCCAGCGCCGCCGCCCGAGATCCCCCACTTCCCGGCCGAGTTGCACGCGCTCTCGTTCTTCTTGATCCTGCGGGCCTTCGCCGCTGGTTGTACGGCGCTCACCGGCATCGAGGCGATCGCCGACGGCGTGCCAGCTTTTAAAAAGCCGGAGTCGAAGAACGCTTCGATCACGCTGGTGATCATGGTCGCCATCCTTTGCTCACTGTTCCTGGGCATCACCGTCCTGGCAAATGCCTACCATATCATTCCGGATGGTAGCCCCGAGCCGGAGACGGCGAACTCCCAGCTCGCGCGGGCGATCTTCGGCAATGGCTCGCCGTTGTACTACCTCCTGCAGTTCGCGACGATGCTGATCCTGATCCTGGCATCGAACACGGCCTTCGCCGACTTCCCACGCCTGTCCTATTTTCTGGCCAGCGACCGCTTCCTGCCGCGCCAGTTTGCCAGCCGCGGCGATCGGCTGGTGTTCTCGAACGGTATCGTGGCCCTGGGGATCTTCTCGGCGTTGCTGGTGATCGCGTTCGGCGCCAAGGAACAGGCTTTGCTGCCGCTCTACGCCGTCGGGGTGTTCACCTCGTTTACGCTCTCGCAGCTCGGAATGGTCCAGCGCTGGCGGCGCTTGAAGACTCCTGGCTGGCAGCGTAACGCAACCATCAACGCCTTTGGCGCCACGGTAACAGGGATCGTGCTGGTGGTCCTGGCAGCGACGAAGTTTCTGGAGGGGGCCTGGGCGGTGATCGTGCTGGTCCCGATCCTGGTAATGATCCTGCGCACGATCCATCAGCATTATATGGACGTTGCCATGCAACTTTCTCTGGCCGATGCGCCGCCGCCGCAGGCGGTGCGCCGCCATACGGTGATTGTGTTGATCAGCAGCGTCCATCGCGGGGTGATCCCGGCGCTCCAGTATGCGCTGTCGCTGGCGCCGGACAACGTGACGGCGGTACACGTCGACCTGGATGCCGAGGCGACGGCGAAGGTGAAGACCAAGTGGCAGCAGTGGGGCAGCGGAATCCCGCTGGTCGTGCTGCCGTCGCCCTATCGATCGCTGTTGCGGCCGTTGCTGCAATACATCGATGAGATGGCCGCGCGCTACGATGACGACGTGCTGACGATCATCCTGCCGGAGTTCATCCCCTCCAAATGGTGGCAGCACCTGCTGCACAACCAGACCGCGCTGCTGCTCAAGGCCGCGCTGCTCTTCAGCCGGGGCAAGGTCGTCACCAGTGTGCCCTATCATCTCGAATCCTGAGCCAAGTGATGTGTGATGAGATGTCGATTCAAACGTATCACTCATCGCTCATCACCCATAGCCTCTCCTCAGGGTTCGGCATCCGAGGCGCGGCCGCGCACGGCCCAGCAGAAGATCAGCGCCCCGACGATCGCCCCGATGACGCTGCTCACCGTCAATTGGCCCGCCAGCGCGTGCGGTAGCCCATCGCCGATCACGCCTCCGATCAGGGCACCGAAGGCACCGGCCAGGTAGGCTGGGTTGGCGTTGGGGCGGGTGATGCGGCGCTGCGGCCCGGTGCTCAGAAGCATGGCGATGACGAGGCCGATGAGGGGCCAGATCACGTAGGCCATAGGTCCCTCCTGTCGGCAGCTAGAGACATGCTGCCCCCAGACTATGGGCGCATAGCTGGGGGCAGCTTTTGTTGCAAGGCTATGGCTCGCGAAGACGCGCCTATAGCATACCACATCCGAAACGAAAAGGAAAACCGTTTGGGCCGGCGTCACGCATCCCTCTGCCCGTAAGCCGCTGATGCAGCCCTGGCCGCTTGCCGGTGGTCCTTGCGCGCAGGCCACAACCATGGTATGGTAAGGCGCCATGGCCTTCGCGTTCGAAGCCCGCTGCACGCCCTCTCTTCGCGATCCAGAGCCTGATCCCATCGCTGGTCCACCGGCATAGGGTTGGAGTTGGCTCGCTGTGCGTGTGCTGGACCATGTCCAGGCGAGAAAGGAGGTGTACGATGGGCATCGCTGCCGACATCGCGATCATCCTGGTCGCTGCGCTGATCGGTGGGTTCATCGCCCAGCGGCTGAAGCAGCCGCTCATTCTCGGCTATATTATCGCTGGTATCCTGGTTGGCCCGCACACGGGCGGCGTCACCGTCACCGAGATCCACGATATCGAGCTCCTGGCCGAGATCGGGGTCGCCTTGCTGCTGTTTGCCTTGGGCCTTGAGTTCAACTTCAAAAAACTCGCGCGCGTCCGCGCGATCGCCTTTTTCGGTACCCCGATCCAGTTGTTGCTCACCATCATCATTGGCTATGGCATCGGCCAGCTGTTGGGATGGCCACCCTACCAGGCGCTCTGGTTCGGCGCGCTGATCGCGCTCTCCAGCACGATGGTGATCTTGAAAACGTTGATGGCCCAAGGAACGCTCGGCAGCCTGGCCAGCCGGATCATGATCGGTATGCTTATCGTGCAAGACCTTGCAGTGGTGCCGATGATGATCATCCTGCCCGAGCTGCAGAACCTGGAGCAGGGCTTGCTCCAACTGGGGTTCGCAGTCGGTCGCGCGGCCGTCTTTTTAGTTGCGATGATCTATGGCGGCACCCGGCTGATACCGTTCGTGCTTACACGGATCGCCACGTGGAATTCGCGTGAGCTGTTTCTGATCTGTGTGATGGCCCTTGGCCTGGGGATCGGATACGCTACCTACCTCGCCGGCCTGTCATTCGCCTTCGGCGCGTTCGTCGTCGGGATGGTCTTGAGCGAATCGGAGTATAGCCATCAGGCGTTGAGCGATATTGTTCCGCTGCGCGATGTCTTTGGTATGTTGTTTTTTGTATCCGTCGGTATGCTGCTCGATCCAGGGTTCCTGCTGGCCAACCTGGCGACCGTCATTCTGGTTGTTGTGCTGGTCTCGATCAGCAAAGCAGTGATCTTTGGCGGCCTGGCCCGCGCGTTCGGCTATCGCGGCCTGACCCCCTTCGCGGTGGGGCTGGGGTTGTTTCAAATCGGTGAGTTCGCGTTTGTGCTCGCCCGCGTCGGCCTGGCCGAGCAGGCGATCAGCCCCGACCTGTACGCGCTGGTGCTTGCCACCGCCCTGACGACGATGATCCTGACCCCGTTCGCCACACGCGCGGTCGAACCACTTGCACGCTGGTTGCAGCGCTGGCGCGGTGCGCCGCAAGTGCCGGCGATCGAGCTGCCGGAACATGAGCCGCAGGGCCATATTATCATTGCTGGCTATGGGCGTGTCGGGCGCTACACGGCCGAAGTGCTGCGCCGCCTCAACCTGCCGTTTGTGGTGATCGAGCTGGACCCCACGTTGATGGATCATATCAGGGCTGCCGGTATCCCGGCGATCTATGGCGACGCCAGCAGCCCGGTCGTGCTGGAAGCTGCCGGGGTGCATCGGGCACGGCTGCTGCTCGTGGCAGTGTCGGCAGCGATCGATGTGGAGCAGATCGCGCGCCGGGTGCGACAGATCAATCCCGAGCTCCATATCGTCGCCCGCGCCGCGCGCCGCGCGCAGATCGAAGTGCTGCGTGCGATCGGGATCCATGAGATCGTCCAGCCCGAGTTCGAAGCCGGGCTGGAGATGGTACGCCAGAGCCTGCTCCACTTCGGCATCCCAGCCGTCGAGATCGAGCGCTTGAGCGACGCGGTGCGCAATGAGTTGTATGAGCCCTTCCAGACTTTGCACACCGATGCGGCGCTGCTCGATCAGTTGCGGCGCGCGCGCCAATCGCTGAGGACCGAGTGGTTTACCCTGCCGGAGGATGCACCGCTCGTGGGCCGGAGCATCGGCGATGTCGCGATTCGGCAACAAACCGGCGCATCGGTTATCGCCATCGTGCGCGGCGAGAAGATCTACGGTAATCCCGGGCCGGAGATGGTGTTCACCGCGGGCGATAGCGTTGCGGTGGTCGGTACCCCCGCGCAACGTGATGCCTTCCGGGCACTGCTGGCTTCTGGCGCAGCACCGTTGCAGGCGCCCGAGGCGCCGCTGATGCTGCCCACCAGCGAGCACGGAGGATGAGAAGAGGAGCGCTGGATGTCTGAACTGGTTCAGGGGTTCGCACTGGTCGCGATCGTGCTCACGGTGTCGGCGCTGGCCTCCGGCCTGGTCGAGCGCGCCCCGGTCTCGTTCCCCATGATCTTCCTGGCGCTGGGCTGGCTCCTCGGCGCCGCGGGAGCGAACGTTTTGCCGCTCGACGCCCACAGCCCGATCCTCGAGGCGGTCGGTGTCGTCAGCCTGGCGCTGGTGTTGTTCCTCGACGCTGTCAAGCTCGAGCTCGATGAGCTGCGCAACGACTGGCGCCTCCCCATGCTCGCGCTCGGGCCGGGGACGCTGCTGATCATCGTGAGCGTGGCCGGCGCGGCATACCTGCTGGTCGGCACCACGCCGGTGCAATCGCTGGTGGTTGGCGCGATCCTGGCATCGACCGATCCGGTGGTGCTGCGCGATGTGGTGCGCAACGCGCGCATCCCGCGGTCGGTGCGGCAAGCGCTGAGCTTCGAGGCCGGCATGAACGATCTGGTCGTTCTGCCGATCGTGTTGATTGGGATCGCCATCCTGACGGCCAGGGTGGGCGGGATGATCGGCTGGGTGCGTTTCCTGGCCCAACTGCTGGTGCTCAGCCCGCTCGTCGGGATGGTAGTGGGTGGGGTGGGGGCCTGGCTGATGGGCCGCGCCGACGAGCGATTTAGCATTCGGCGCGAGTATCAGGCGTTGTATGGGATCGGCCTGGTCCTGACTGCCTATGTCGCCGGGCAGGCGGTGGGCGGGGATGGCTTTCTGGCAGCGTTTTTCGCCGGGCTGGCGGTGACGTTGTTCAATGTGTCGCTGTGCGATTGTTTTCTGGAGTACGGCGAAGTCACCGCCGAGATGGCGATGTTATTGGCGTTCGTGCTCTTTGGGGCGGTGTTCTCCACGCTCCTGCGCGCGGCGCCGCTCGGGCCCACGCTGGCGCTGGCGCTGATCGTGATTGGGGTGACGCGCCCGCTCGCGCTCTGGTTGGTGTTGCAGCGCGCGGCGATCAGCAACGCCGCGCGCGCTTTCATCGGTTGGTTCGGCCCGCGCGGCCTCAACTCGCTGCTGCTGGCATTGTTGGCAGTGCAGGCTGGTGCACCGGATGCCGAGCGGCTGCTGGCGATCACTGGCGTGGTCGTGCTGGCCTCGGTCGTGGCCCACGGCGCCTCCGCAACCCCGCTCGCGGCATGGTACGGGCGGCGGGTGGCGCAGCAGACGCTGGCCGAGGAGCGCGAGAGCACCGTGGCAGGATTGTTTCAGGACCAGGCCGACGGGGTGCCGCGCATCACGCCAGCGGAACTGGCGGCGCGGCTGGCGGGCCCCACCCCGCCGATCGTGCTGGATGTACGCACACGTGCCCAGTACGAACAGGATCGCGATCGCATCCCCGGCAGTGTGCGGGTATTGCCCGACCAGATCGAGGAATGGGCTGTGGGCCAATCGCGCGCGCGGGCCGTGGTGACCTATTGCACCTGACCGTCCGAAGCGACGAGCGCCCGTGTGGCGCGGCAGCTACGGGCGCTCGGCTTCGATGCCGCGGCGCTCAGCGGAGGATATGCCGCCTGGCGCGCAGCCTATCCGGTTGAACCGAAGGTGGCAACCCTTGCTGCACCCTCCTAGCGCCCGGTCGTCCCACTGATCACGCCGGTGGCATCGATCAGCGGCGTGGCACCGCCGGTGAAGAGCGGCAGTTTGCCGTCCCAGCGTTGAATCTGCTGGTAGCGGATCAGATCGGGCGTCAGGCTTTGAGCGAGCTCGCGGTTGGCCTCGGCCTGGGCCCGGGCGCGCGTCAGCGTGGCCTGGGCCTCGCCTTCGGCCTGGGCCTTCAGCGCGTTGGCGCGGCCGGTCGCCTCGGCGACGTCCTGCTCGGCTTTGACGCGGGCCTGTTCGAGCTGGTAGCGCTGCTGCTCGGCTGCCTGTTGGGCCTGGATCTTCTGGTCGAGCGCCGTCTGCAACGCCTGGGGCAAATGGACCTCACGCACGGCGAACGAGATCAGGCGGAGGTGGCGCTTTTTGAACTCGGTTTCGAGGGCCTGGCTGATCTCGGCGTTGATCAGGTCGCGCTTGCTGGAGGTGATCTCCTCCCAGCCGTATTTCGAGGCCACAACCGGTACCTGCGAGCGCGTGTACTGGCGCACGACGCGGTCCTCAACCACGGTGATGTCGGCGCCGCCCCAATCTTGATACAACTGGCCGGCCTCCTCTTTGATCACCTGATACTGAATAACAACGTCGAGGTTGAGTTGCTGGCCTTCGTTGCTCTGGACCTTGATCGAGTCGTCGCCGGAAGTTGAGCCTTCACCGCTTTTCTGGACCATGCTATAGGTCTGGATGGTGACCGGGTACTCCTGGATCGCCTGCGTGAACGGGTTGATAAACGCCCAGCCAGGCTCCAGCGCGCCGGCGGTCACATTGTGATTGGCCTTGTCGAAGACGATGCCGACGTAGCCGGGCGCGATGTTGCGCCAGGCCGAGATCGTCAGGCCAAGCAGCAGGATGGCGACGACGGCGACGATGACGAGCGTGCCCAGACGGGCGGCTGAACGGTTAGGATCGATGGCGCGTTTCATGGATCGATTCCTCCTTGCGATTCGAGATGGGTACCCGATCGGGATCGCTTGCTGCTTCCTCGGCCACCGCGTCGACATCGCGTCGGAGGGCGCGCAGCGCGCGCAAGATGGCTGGGGCAATCGCCAGGCCGATCGGCCAGGCCACGATGATCAGGATCCCGATCACCGCGAGTTCCAAGAGCGTGGGACTCATGAGGTCCTCCTGCTGCTGAGCAGCAGCTGTGGTGCGTCGGCCCTGAGGGTAGGTGCCCGGCTCAGGGCGGGCCAGGCGCGCTCCTGGTGGCGCCCCAGCCCGCACCCGCC
>FLYN01001477.1_pt1 | contig 24512 bp, 19 predicted proteins | sample 1122621 | NCBI WGS metagenome assembly FLYN01 (sample SAMEA4346792, study PRJEB14843) | hot springs metagenome | biome: Terrestrial Biome; feature: Habitat; material: Sediment | place: India | collected 2012-06-12 | depth 1760 m
GGGCTTTAGCCCGCGGCTCTGGGATACCCCCCGCTGGCGCGGGCTCTTTCAGGCCACGCACGTGGCCTTCCCCCCGCGTCCTGGTCCAGGCGTTCCGTGATGAGCGGGGTGTCGGTAGGCCGATGAGGAGGAGAGCCTAATCGGGTAGCCTGCCGGTGGGGGCTTGGTAGCGTGAGCCCGTGGCTTCAGCCGCCGGGCGTGCGCGATGCCCAATACCCGATTTCAGCCGGGAGAGGGCGGGAGTATGTGCGCACCACGCTGACTGCGGAGCTCCTGTCAACTACTGGATTGGATAGCCCGCTGGCGCGTGCCGCGCCCACGTTGCCTGGCGGCTGGCGCAGTCGATCGCATGATGGGCGGCCTGCTCATCAGCCACAGGCCGGAGCCGGGGCTTATGAGGATGAGCGTTGAATCCGGTCGGCCAGCCCGCACAAGCGGGCTTCGTATCGCGTGGCCGAGGGCTTCACCGCGACGGTGTGGCGGATCGCCGACGAGCGACCGCTCTCGGTGTTGCAACGCGCGGCTTTATTTTCCAAATACTCCTCCATACGTGGGTTCAAGGGCGGACAGTGCTTCACACCCCTCCCCCGCACGCGTAGGAATAGGATGGCCACAGGAGGGCATGTGCTCCGCGCACGCCCTCCTATGCCCATACATACCTACCGCGCTCCCACGCGGGAGTCCGGGTGAAGAGGGTGAGGGGCGCGGGGCGCAACACGATGCGGTGCACCATGGCGCAAACACCTGTTCTGTCCGTCCTTGAATATATGTGGGGAGGGGGCAGGGGGTGGAGTATCAGGAGTGTGTGACGGTTGTCGAAAAACCTCCCCCAAAGACTGGGAGCTGGGGAAAAGAAGTGGCATGAGGCAGCTGCAGCTACACCGCAGCCACCCCACGCCACACCCCCCGCACGGGAGGGGACAGGGGTAGGGATCGATCGCAGGCCGATCAGCGCTGGAGGCGCTTCTGGACGCGCTCGACCAGCCCATGCGTCCCATCGGTCAGCCCGCCGCCCACCTCGCGCGTCCGCTCAACGACCCGGCTGGTCTGGCTCAAAAGGCCTTCGCCGACCGCGCGGGTGCGCTCGAGGACTTGCTCGGTGCGTGCGACGCCCTGTTTCATCACCGCCGGACCCTGGGTGCGCAGGGTGCGCGCGGCGCGTTCGGCGCGGATGGCGCTGTGCGCCAGGATGCTCGGTCCTTGCCGGCGCACGGCGCGCGCGGCCTGTTCCAGCCGCTCGGCGCCCCGAACCAACAGCCCTGGCCCTTGCTTGCGGATGGCGCGCCCCAGGTGCTCGACGCGCTCACCACTCCTGGCGACGACCGACGGGCCTTGCCTGCGCACTGTCCGTGCCAGCTCTTCCGTGCGCATAGCGCCGCGCTCCAAGAGCCCCGGCCCTTGCCGGCGTAGCGTGCGCGCAGCCTGCTCGGCCCGCTCCGCTGCGGCGATCAGCGCCGCTTCAGCCCGCTCCAGGCGCGTTGGACGGCGCCGGCGTGCCAACACCACCAGCATCGCCGCCACGGCAGCGAACAGAACGCTCAGCCCGGCGGCGAAGAACATCCATCGTTCCTGCTGCTGGTGGGCCTCCATGGCTTCGTTGTGCGGTGTGCCTGCCGTTGCGTTGGGGTCTTGCATACCCGGCCTCCTCGTGACCTACTACTTCTCAACCCACTTCCCCGTCTGCGGGTCTTTGCGATACTTTTTCTCGACAGCGCTCCACGCGACTGCGTGCGCGGTCTCCTCCCGGCTGCGCCCGCCCCGCCGCTCCTCCTGCTCGTCGTACTGTTCCCAGGCGCTGTTGAACGCAGCGCGGTAGATCTCCTGGGCGTGCTCCGGCAGGTTCTTGCGCACCGATTCCGGCAGGTCGGTTATGCGGTCGTACGGCATACGCTTCCTCTCTTCTGCGTGTGTTGAATTGCTCCAATCCTCGGCCCGCGGCTCAAAGGTATCGCCTACGCCCTACCCGGCGTCGGCTCCAGAGCGTGCTCATCGGCGCGCCGCTACACCAGGACGTCGGCCGCGATCCTCGTAGCCATGCACCACCTGCAGCGGCAAGAAGTATGCCTCGGTTACTCAGCCAATCGTTCAGCCAGGTCGGGTGCGTAGCGCCGCAGGTCGGCGCGTAACTGGAGCAGCGCACGGTCTTTGAGCTTGCACTCCAGCATCACATCGAACGCAGGCTGGTCGCCAGCATGGCGCATGAAGGTGATGAACTCGAACGGGTTGATGTAATCGGCGTGGCCGCTCCAGACGGGCGGGGCTTGCACGCGCTCGAGCTTGCCGGTTTGCTTGTTGCGGCGCTCGATCATCCGCATCTCGGTGCGCGGCGAGCTAAAGTGAATCTTGGGTCGGACGCCGTCGGGCCAGCTGCGCAGGCATGCCGTCAGGGCAGTGTGCACGTCCATGGCGTCGCGGTTGAGGCACCAATGGTGGAGATAATCGAAGACCAGCGGCACGCCAGTCCGCTCGTGGATCCACAGGATGTCGGCGACTGTGTAGCGGGTATCGTCGTTCTCCAACACGAGCCGCCGCCGCACTGCCTCCGGCAGCCGCTCATAGGCGCGCACCCAGCGCTCACGCCCGCGCACCAGGTCACCATAGACGCCGCCGACGTGCGTGACGACCACTGCCTCGGGGCCCTGCTGCATCGCGTCGAGCACATGTGCCTGCACGCTCAGGTCGGCGATGCTCTTGGCAACGATCGTTTCGTCAGGCGCGTTGAGCAAGACATACTGTGAGGGGTGAAACGAGAGTCGTAGCCCCTGGGCATTGGCGCGCGCCCCCAGCTCGGCCAGTTCTGCCATGCACTCGTCGATTTGCCGGTGGAACTGTGGCAGATCCGGGTGGGTGGCGTAGGGTGCCAGGTCGGAGCTGATGCGGTACATAGAGATACCGACGTCGGCCAGATAGTCGAAGATCGCGCCGAGGTACTGGAGGCTGATGCGCAGATGCGGCCCATGTTGCCAGCGCCGTGCATCGTTCGATGGCAAATCGGAGCGGCCAAGCACCTTCACGGCAAATCCAAGTCGCATCCATCACTCCGCTTGTTTCTCGCTGGTACGCAGTGATGTACGATAGATCTATCAAAACGGATGGCTCTACACCCCGTGGCGGAATGCTTCTTGGAGTTATCGAACCGGTGGACCAGCGACGAGCGGAGACGAGCGATGGAACGACACACCACTGCCAGGCGGGCGGAGGAACTCCAACGCCTGGCGACCGAAGCCGCCGGCTGCACCCGCTGCGACCTCTACATCGGCGCCACGCAGACGATATGGGGCGAGGGCGATCCCAACGCGGCGATCATGATCGTTGGGCAGGGGCCGGGCGAGACCGAGGACCAGATCGGGCGGCCGTTCGTTGGTCCTGCCGGCAAAATGCTCGACCGCGCGCTGGAGGAGGCCGGCCTCGATCGCGGCCAGCTCTACCTCACCAACATCGTCAAGCACTGGGCCACAGCGATCGAGCGCGGGCGAAAGGTCAATCGCGCCCCGCGGGCCGGCGAGGTGCGTGCCTGCCGCGCCTGGCTCGACGCCGAGCTGGCGATCGTACAGCCGAGGGTGATCGTCGCACTGGGCGCGCCAGCAGCCCAAGCGCTGATCGACCGGGATTTCAAGATCACCCGCGACCGCGGCATCTGGCGCACTGGCCCGAACGGCACCCCGACGATCGCCTCGTTCCATCCATCGTATCTGCTGCGGTTGCAAGCCGGCGACCGCGAAGCCTATGCGCATGCCTGGGCGGCGTTGGTCGCCGACCTGCGCGCCGCCAAAGCTGCGCTGTGCGCCGGTTCGTGATCCGCGGCATGGGGGCGGCCATCCCGCTGTGCCGCGGGCGGGTGGGCCGAGCAGCCTGCGTCCCTGTCTGGCGATGTGGTACAATCATCGCGCCGGCAGGGCACACGGTAAACGACCTGCAACCCGTATTGGAGCGAACCCGGTTTCATCCCTATACATCGATGCCCATGTCACAATTACCGCATATCGTCGCTATCGGCGGGGGTGGCGGTGCGACGCAGGTCTTGAAGGCCGCGCAGCCCTTCGCCGGCCAGCTTACCGCTGTGATCGCCGTGACCGACACCGGCCGCTCCACCGGCCTGGCCCGCGCGATCGGCGGCATCCCGGCCCCCGGCGACTTGCGCGCCACGATCGCGGCTTTCTCCGCCGACCCGCTGCTGGCGCAATTGTTGCAGCACCGGTTCGATGGTGCTGGGCTTCCCCAGCTCGAAGGCATGGCCTTCGGCAATCTGCTGATCGCCGCCCTGGCACGCGTCATGGGCGATTTCGCTGGCGCGATCGACTACCTCGCGCGGCTGACCGGCTGCGCCGCGCGGGTGCTGCCGGTCTCGACCGCCGATACCCAGCTTTGCGCCGAGCTGGCAGACGGCACGATCGTCGAGGGCGAGCTCGCCGTGCGCGGCCTGCACAAGCCGCCGATCGTGCGGGTGTTCCTGCGCGACGCTGCGCCGGCCTACCCGCCGGCCCTGGAAGCGATCCGCTCCGCCGATCTGGTAGCGATCGGGCCAGGCAGTCTGTTCACGACTGTCCTGGCCAGCTTGCTGGCGCAGGGCCTCGTCGAGGCGCTGCGCGCGGCGCGCGGGCAGGTGATCTATGTCTGCAACACCACCACGCAGCCGGGGCAGACCGACGGCTACACCCCGCTCGACCATGTCCGGCGCCTGGTCGAGGCGCTCGGCCCTGGCACGCTCGATGTCGCCTTGATCAATCGCAGCCGGCCCCATCCAGCGCGGCTGGCGCGCCTCGCCGCCCAGGGCCTGTTCCTGCTGCGCCCCGACGACGCGGAGATCGCCGCGATCGAGGCCCTGGGGGTGCGGGCCCTTGTGCGCGACCTGACTGAACGTATGGACGAACAACGGACGCTCTGGAACAAGCAGGACACTATTCGACACGACCCCGCGGCGTTGCGCGCGGCGCTTGAGGAGCTGATCGTTACATGAACGAACCGACCATCGTGCAGGAATCGATCCAGGACAGGCGGCGCCTGATCATCACATGGATGCCCGCATCATTCGTGCCGCCGCGCGAGCTGACGACCCAGGCGCTCGGTCTGTGCTTCACCGAACATCGCAAGATCGTCCTGGTGGCTGGCGCCGATCGGCAATGGACGCTGCCCGGCGGGCATCCGCAGGACGGTGAGAGCCTGGAGGAAGCGCTGGCCCGCGCAGTGTGGGAGGAAGCTTGCGCGCGGGTGGTGCGCAGCCGGTACCTCGGCTGCCAGCGCGTTGACGACCCCGGCCACCCCGACGGCCCGCAGACGTATTACCAGAGCCGGTTCTGGGCCCGGGTCGAGCTCTATCCCTTCAAACCACGGTTCGCGACCAGCGCGCGCACGCTGGTCGAGGTGGATGCGCTGCTCTCCACCCTGTTCTGGGGCAGCTCACCGATGGCGAAGATCGTTCTTGAACAGGGATTAGCGGTGGAAAACCGGAATGGCAGCGCGTGCATCTGATACTGGCCAGGAGCGATCCGCGCCCGGCTGCCGGCCTGACAGCGCAACGCGCGATCTCCCTTCCTCCCTCTATTCCCTCGCGCAGCGCTACCCGCGCACGATCGCGGCGTTCGCCGCGATGGGCGCGTTCGATCACCTGGGCCGAATCCTGGCGCTCGATGCGGCATGGGATGCCATGCGGCAGGGTCGCCCGCCGGCGGGCAACGATCGATCGCCCAGCGATACCTACCTGGTCGCGCCAGTTCAGGACGCGATCGCCTACGACCTGATCTACGCCGGCGGTGGCCTGGGTCTGCTGCACGCGGCAGTCATGGCGCAGCGCTACGGCTACCGGGTGCTGCTGTTCGACCGCGGCACGGTCGGCTGTGCTCACCGCGAATGGAACATCTCGCGCACCGAACTGGCGGCGCTGGTCGCGATCGGGCTGTGCACCTGGGACGAACTGAGCGATGTGATCATGGCCAGCTACGAACGGGGCGTCGTCCGATTCTACGCCGGCGCGCGCAGGCCAGCGACCGAACTCTGGCTACGGGACGTGCTCAACGTTGCGCTGGATGCCGGTGCGCTGCTGCGGCTGGCCCGCCGCAAGCTTGAGGCCGCCGGTGGAGTCGTGCTGGACCAGCGGGCCTTTCGCCGGGTCATCGTGAGCGACCGCGATCCCATGCGGGTGCTGGTTGAGGTGATAGGCGCGGATGGCACGCTCGAACGCTATGGGGGGCGGCTGCTACTCGATGGGATGGGTAGCAGTTCGCCGCTGGCGTTGCAGCGCTTCGCCGGCCGACCCTTCGCCGGCGTCTGCCCAACCGTCGGCACCGTCGCTACCGGCTTTGTCGCGGGCGACGCGCCCGATACCTTCAACCCGCGCGTCGGCGAGATCCTGATCAGCGTCGCCGATGCCTGGCGTGGCCAGCAATATGTGTGGGAAGGCTTTCCCGGGCGTGGCGACGAGCTGACCGTCTATCTGTTCTACTACGATACGCTCGCACCCGCCGGGCCGCGATCGCCGTCGCTGTTGGAGCTTTTCGAAGACTACTTCGCGTTGCTGCCCACCTACAAGCGCCTGGGACCAGGCTTTCGACACATCAAGCCGGTCTACGGCTACATCCCGGCTCGCCACAGCCTGCGGCGGCAAGAGGCTCCGCTGCTGCGCGGCGTGCTGCCGCTCGGCGACGCGGCCGCCCAGCAGTCGCCGCTGACGTTCTGCGGCTTCGGCTCGCACGTCCGCAACCTGGAACGCACCACCAGCCTGCTTCACGCGGCACTGCGCCAGGGCCTGACCAGCCCGCGGCACCTGGGGCTGATCAGCCCCTACCAGGCCAACGTCGCGCTCAATTGGGTCTTCAGCCGCTTCATGCAGCCATGGGATGCGCCCGACGATGTCAACCGGCTGCAAAATGTCTTCCTGAGCGTCCTGAACGCCCTGGGCGAGGACCTGGCGCGCCGCTTCTTCCGCGACCAGATGCGCTGGGGCGATTACCATCGGATAATCCTGGGGGTGTTCTGGCGCTACCCGCGGATCGTCTCGATCGCCTGGCGGGTGCTCGGGCCGGCGGGCATCCGGCGCTGGATCACCGATTATCTGGTCTACAGTGGGGCAGCGCTGGTCGCCTGGTGCGGGCGACGGATGGGTATGCGCGGCCGGGACGGGCTGGCGGCGTGGGTCGAGCGCCGCCTGCCAGCGCTTGGGCTGCGCCTGCGCGCGCGCTTCGCCGAGTGGCAGGTGATGGGCTGGGTCTGAGCCGGAGCCCGCGGCCGGTTTGCACACCCGACGACGGGATGCTATAATCCGCGATCGATACCCTGCGCCCGTTGAGGAGGCATCGTTGGAGACCGGACTCTATATCGCGCTGATCATTATCAGCATCGTTTTAATCGGCCTGGTGATCTTGCAAGGCCGCACAGCTGGCCTACAGAGCCGCGACGTCAGTTCGATCTACCGCACCAAGCGCGGACTCGAGAAGACCTTGCATCAGGCGACGATCGTGCTGGCGGTGATCTTCTTGCTGCTGGCATTGATCACCAGCCTGCCGATCTTCGGCACCCCGACAACAACGCCCAGCGGCTGGCTTGGGCCGCTCGGCCTGGTCTAGCTCCGCATGGCGCGCCGCATCCGCTGGCAAATCCTGATCGCTGCTGTGAGCTCGCTGCTGGTGCTCGGGCTGATGGGCTACCTGGCCCTGAGCACCACGGCTGTGGCGCAGCCGCTGGCCGGCGGCGACTATGTCGAAGGGCTCACCGCCGCCCCGCAGTCGCTTAATCCGCTCGTGAGCCAGGTGGCCGACGACCTGGCCGGCGCCGATATCCAGGCGCTGTTGTTCGAAGGGCTCATGCGCGTCGGCCCCGATGGCCTCCCCGAACTGGCGCTGGCGCAGTCGGTCAATACGAACGACGATGGAACCGTCTATACCTTCACGTTGCGCACCGACGTAACCTGGCACGACGGGGTTCCGCTCACGGCGGATGATGTCTTATTCACGCTACGCGCAGTCCAGGGGCGTGGCTTCGCCGGTGACCCGTCCGCTGCCGAGCTCTGGCGCAATGTGCTGGTCGATCGTGTCGGCGAGCACAGCATCCGCTGCACCCTGGGGGCCCCGTTTGCGCCGTTCCTCAGCCGGGCGACCTTCCCGATCCTGCCGGCGCATGTGTTGGGCGACCTGCCGCCGGAACAGTGGGCCAGCGCGCCCTTCAGCCGGAAACCGATCGGCACCGGCCCCTACCAGCTGGCCGACATCAACGCGGAGCGTGCGCTGCTGACGGCGAACCCACGTTATTATGCCGGCCGTCCCTTTATCGACAGCATCGAATTGCGCTTTTTTGCCAGCCCGCAGGCCGCGCTGGCTGCGCTCACGCGCGGCGAGATCATGGGGCTGGGCTTCACAAGCACCAGCGAACTAGGCCAGAGCAACCTGCCGCGCGGCATCGTGCGCCATGCTATCCCGCTCGATAGTTATACCGTCCTGACCTTCAATTTGCGGGAGGGGCCGCTCACCGACCTGGGGCTGCGGCGCGCGCTCGCCGAGGGCCTCGATAAAGATGAACTGATCCAGCGGGCGCTCGCCGGCCAGGCCGCCCGCCTGGACACCCCGATCCTGCCCGGGTGGTGGGCCGCGTCGGAGGAGAGCGCGTGGTACCCTGCCGACAAGGCGCGCGCTGCCGATGCGCTGACTTCGCTCGGCTACACACCAGGGAACGATGGCGTGCGGATCAAGGACGGCAAGCCGCTAGTGCTTCCGTTGATCACCAGCAGCGCGCCCGAGCGCATGGCGGTGGCCGCGGAGATCGCCAGGCAATGGCGCGCGATCGGCGCCCAGGTCGAGGTGCAGCAGGTCGACGAAGCGACGCTGCGGCAGCGCCTGGAGGCCCACCAGTTCGTCCTCGCGCTCCATGGTTGGCGGGAGCTTGGCCCCGATCCGGACGTGTTCGAGCTCTGGCATTCGAGCCAGGCGGAGAACGGTGAAAACTATGCCGGCCTGCAGGACGAGCAGATCGACGAGCTGTTGGCCAACGCCCGCCAGGACCTCGATATTCCCTCGCGCGCCGCATCCTACGTAGCATTCCAGCAGCGCTGGATCGAGCTCGTGCCCAGCATCACCTTGTATCAGCCGCTCTTTATCTATGCTACCACCAACCAGCTCGACGGCCTGGCGCTTGAGACGATCGAGGGAACCTCTGAGCTCGCAAGCACCCAGCTCCTCCTGGGCGCCAAAGGTCGCTTTCGCAATGTCACGCACTGGTTCCTGCGCAGCGCGCGCGAGATCCGCGGCGACCTGCGGTAAGTGCGGCTCCATCTGCCGCCTGGCTGCGCTCCCAACACTTCAAGGCAGCTCGGAGGCACCGCAAGGGTGCGTCAAAGGCGGGGAGCACGGTGGGGCGTTGATGTGGCCCCGATGCACCAGCCGTTGCTTGACAACCCTCATCCCGCGTGCTATGCTACCGGCTGCCGATCTTATCCCGTCGTCCATCGACCGGACGATCCCGATCCGGCGATACGAGTCAAGGCTCTCGGTCGCCACGCCGTAAGGGTGTGCTATGGACTCGGTCACCACGCTGGCGGCGGGCGGCAGCGAAGCCGCTACTGAGTCGCCCCGCTCATCCCGTCGCGTCTCTTCTGCGCCACAGGCCTTATTGTTGCGCCCAAACCCCGAGTTCATGCACAGCAGTGTCGCGAACGAACTGGTGGCGCGCCTGGCGGCCTACCAGCGCAACGGCGCTGCTGCGGATCACGATGCCTGGTTGATCCGCAGCGCCTACGCGATCGCGCGCGAGGCCCACGAAGCCCAGACGCGCGCCTCGGGCGAACCCTATATCGACCACCCGGTCGCAGTGGCCGGCATCCTGCTCGATTTGCGGCTCGATGCCGCCTCGATCGCTGCCGCGTTGCTGCACGATGTAGTCGAAGATACGTCGGTCACGATCGAGCAGGTCGCCCAGCTGTTCGGGCACGAGATCGCTCACCTGGTCGATGGCGTCACCAAGTTGACCGCCCTGGAGACGCAGACCAAGGAGGAGGCACAGGCCGGGACCTACCGCAAGATGTTCATCGCCATGGCCGACGACCCGCGGGTGGTGTTGGTGAAGCTGGCCGACCGGCTGCACAACATGCGCACGATCGGCTCGATCTCGCCCGAGCGCCAGCAGAAGATCGCCCGCGAGACGCTGGAGATCTATGCGCCGCTGGCGCACCGCCTGGGCATCTGGCAGATCAAGTGGGAGCTGGAGGACCGCGCGTTCGCCGTGCTCAACCCGGATAAATACCATGAGATCAGCCGCCAGCTCGCCCTGCGCCGCGATGCGCGCGAGAAGATCGTCCAACGCGTGATCGCGCGGCTGCGCCAGGCGCTCGATCGCGAAGGGATCAAGGCCGAGATCACCGGGCGCCCGAAGCATATCTACTCGATCTACCGCAAAATGGAGCGCAAAGGGGTCAGTCTGGATCAGATCTACGACCAACTGGCCGTGCGCGTGATCGTTGACGAAGTGGGCGATTGTTACCGGGTGCTCGGGATCGTCCATTCGATCTGGCCGCCGGTCCCTGGCGAGTTCGACGACTATATCGCCATGCCCAAGGAGAGCATGTACCGCTCGCTGCACACGACGGTGCTCATCCCCGGCGGGCAGCCGTGCGAGATCCAGATCCGTACCCACGAGATGCACGAGGTGGCCGAACACGGCATCGCCGCCCACTGGCGCTACAAGGAAGGGTTCGGCCGCGCGGATGCTTCGTTCGAGGCCAAGCTGCACTGGCTCCGTGGCTTGATCGAGTGGCGGCGCGACTTGACCGACGCGCGCGAGTTCGTCGAGTCGCTGAAATCGGACGTGCTGGAGGACCAGGTCTACGTCTTCACGCCCAAAGGCAAGATCATCGATTTGCCGATCGGCTCGACGCCGGTCGACTTTGCCTACCGCATCCATACCCAGGTCGGCCATAGCTGTGTGGGCGCCAAGGTCAATAATCGCATGGTCCCGCTCGATTACCAGCTCCAAAACGGCGAGATCGTGCAGATCATGACCTCCAAAGCTGCGCGCGGGCCGAGCCGAGACTGGCTCAATTTCGTTAAGACTTCCGCGGCGCGCAACCACATCCGACGCTACTTCAAGCGCCTGCAGCGCGAGGAGAACGAGGCGGCCGGGCGCGACCTGCTGGAGAAGGAACTCAAGCGCCTCGGTCTCAGCGAGGTGCCCTTCGAGGAGATCGCTCAAACGTGGGGCGCGAAGTCGATCGAGGATCTGTTCGCCCTGATCGGCAGCGGTGAGACGACCGCCCGGCAGGTGGCCCAGAAGATCCTGGCCCAGCGCGTCAAGGAGGAAGAGGACCTGGCCGATATCCCCCAGGTCGCGCCGCAGCCGGAGCGCAAGACCGATGCCAAGGGCATCCAGGTGCGCGGGGTGGATGGGCTGCTGACGCGGCTGGCGAAGTGTTGCAACCCGGTGGTCGGCGAGCCGATCGTCGGCTTCGTGACCCGCGGCAAAGGGGTGACGGTTCATCGCGCCGATTGCCGCACGATCCTCAACGAGCGCGACCGGGCGCGGCTGGTCGAGGTCGCCTGGGGTGGCCAGAATCCGCAGGGGTATCTGGTGCCGGTGCGGATCGAAGCCTGGGACCGGGTTGGGCTGTGGCGCGATATCTCGGGCGCCATAGCCGACGCAGGAATCAACATCAACGAGGTGCAGCAGATCCCAACCCGCAAGCCGGGCCGCGCGATCCTGATGATAACGCTTACGATCCAGAGCATCGCGCAGTTGACGGCGATCCTCGATAAGCTCAATCGCCTGCCCGATGTGATCGAGGCGCGCCGGGAGCATAGCGGGGTCGCATCCACGGCGTGATCAGCGCTGCTGCCAGCACGCGCTGCCCTGCTTCTACCTGCCCCTGCCCTCCCGCGGACCAACCCTGGCGCACGCCTCGGGGACCGCCCCCGCATACGCCTCCATTCAGGCCTGTTTTCCCCCCGTCATTGCCCGCCACCGCCCTGCCCCACCGCCCCTCCCCGCTGCCCTCGGCGCGGGAAGAGGGGTGCGGGCAGCGCTCCGTATGCAGAACGGCCCTTGCCCCTCAGCTTCCGGCATCTTGCCCGCCAACACGAATTGGCAGGCGTTCCGCGGTGGGCGTGGTGGGCTCCACGCCCTGCCCCTTCCCCGCACCGCGGGAAGAGGGCGCAGCACACGACGGAGAATCGAGCTGCGCCCATGGATGCCGTCCGCCCTTGAACCGCTCGTGGGGAGCGGGGGCAAGGGGTGCGGGGTACTACCGCGGAAGGCTTGAATTGACAGCCAGCCGCGCCGCGCTACCATGCAGGGGCACGAGCGCGTGAGGCCGGGCATCAGCCGGTGGGATGAATGAGGGACTCGACTACATTTAGGATTACTTATCCCCACTATCCCCAAAATGTGGATATGTGCTTGCGCGGGGCGCCCGGGCGAGGCACAGCAGCTCTTGCCGGGATCCAGCCATGTGCGGCGCGTTTGCGCCCCGCGCCACGGTATCACCAGGAGCGAGGTACAACTGGAGCACAAGCACCGCGTATGGCAACGATCAGCACCTATCGGCGCATCTACGGGCAGTTCTTCACCCCCGAGCCGATCGTCGCATGCTGTTATGCGCTGCTGGCGGGGGCCCTGCCGCCTGCGCCGCGGATCGTCGACCCAGCGTGCGGCGATGGGGCATTTCTGCGCTACGCTGCGGCGCACGGCCTGACGGCGAGCGAGAACCTCTACGGCTGCGACGTCGACGCAAGGCTCGTCGGCGAACTCAGCGCCGGCGGCCTGGCGAACGTCCGCTGGGCCGATGGGCTGGATGCGGCGAGCCTGCCAGACGCCTGGTTCGATCTGGTGATCGGCAACCCGCCGTTCGGAGTTACCACGAGCCCCCTCCCCACTGGCGGGGTGGGGTATCCGAGCGAGGTATGCTTCCTGTTGCGCGCGTTGGCGCTCGCCCGCCCGGGCGGCTACGTGGCGCTGGTGTTGCCGAGCGGAGTGCTGGCGAACGAGCGGCTGCGCGCGATACGGGCCGGACTGCTGGAGCGCTGCACGATGCTGGCAGTCATTGCGTTGCCGCGCGACACCTTTCGCAGCGCCGGGACCAGCGCTGCCTGCAGCGTGGTGCTGCTGCGCGTCGATGCGCCACCGCCGGGCCACCACGTGTTCTTCGGGTTGGCCGCGCACCTCGATGATCTGCCGGCGCTTCTTGCGGCGTACCACCAGACCCCTCCCCACCAACCCCTCCCCGCCGGCGCGAAGGGAGGTGGGGTGGGGTCTCGAAGGGGGGGATCCGAGAGCGTGGCCTACTGGCTGCCGCAGACGGCGGCGCTCGCTCAGCGCATGGACGCGCACTTCTGGCGCCCGGATGAGCGGATGTTGCTCGCGCGTCTGGGCGAACGGTATCCGCTGAGGGCGCTCGGCGAGCTGATCGAGAAGCGGCGCAACCTGATCGCCGGCGACCACGTGCGCCCCTCGCGCGGCGAATCAAAGGGCCCCGGCCTGCCCTACGAGTATTACCAGACGCGCGAGTTCATGGCCGCGGGCTACAACTACGTCAGGCTCGAGCGCTGCGATGAGCGCGCCTATCGCCGCCTCCGGCACACCGCCGTCCAGCAGTATGATATCCTGGTCTCGTGCGCGGGGGTCGGCGGCGCGGGCCAGGGGCGGGTCTGCCTGATCACGCATCGCCCTGGTCCGTCCTGCACCGGCGACGTGTTCATCCTGCGTGTGTGCGAGCCCGATCCGGTTGCGCTCTTTCTGTTCCTCAGCTCGCGCGCCGGGCGTGCCCAGCTCCTGCGGCTCCAGAACGGCGTCGGCACCGCCAACCTGAGCACCGACGAGCTGCTCCAGGTGCAGATTCCATTGCTCCCGCTGGCGATGCAGCGCGACCTGGCGGCGCGCTATGCGCCGATCGCGGCGGCCCACGACCGGGCGATGGCAGCGCTGGCCAGCGGCGACCTGGCGGCGTTTCAGCGCGAGCGGGCGTGGTCGGAGGTCCATCTCACAGAACTGAAACGAGCGTATGAGGAAGCGATTGGGCTTTCAGGCGGCTAACGAGCAGGCGCTGAGCCTGGCGCCTGAATTGCCGTCTGCAGTTCGCTACCTGTTGGGTGAGCCGCACGTCCACGTCCGTGGGCGGTATCCACAGCGAGATGCCGGGGTCGGGAAGGCGGTGCGTGGTCCATAAACTGCGCGAGCGATAGCGAATCTGAACGAGCCGTTCAAGGCCATCCTCGCCGCGCATGGCCCGGTACCGACCCAAGGATGGGGCAACATGCGGCGATTCGCCCTCGGCGCGGGCCTGGTCTATCAACGCACGTGTGGGAGCGCCACCCACGCGCACAGGCTGGCTTAAAGCCGTTTCCGAAAGCCACCTGAGCATTTATGACCAGGCCTCAGCTAAGTGCAAAACCATTGGTCAAGAGGGGGAGGAAATCGATAGCCACAATGCGCGAAAAAGGTGCGCGCAGCCGCCACCGACATCTGCTGTACGGCAGGCGCAATCGCTGCCTCCATGGCCTCACGAGTCCGGGCAGCGGCGCGCCGCAGATCGGCTTTAAGCGGCGCATAGTCCAGCTCGATCGGCGCATAATCGGGCGCATCGGGCCGCAGATAGCCCCGTTGACAGCCGCACGCGGTCACGCCGGCCTGCGCCTGTGGGCTGGGGGGCGCTGAGGGTGGCCAGCAGCACACCTGGCCCCGGACGCAGGATGGGCGCCAGCACCTGTGCGCGATAGGTCGCGCCGGGGACCCGATCGCCGCCCCCAGCGCCGATCAGGGCCGGCCCATCGGGGGGAGGGCTGGAGGGCGGGCGCGGAACGGCGGCACCGGCCCATTCACCAATCGGTGCCCGCGCAGGCGTTGGGGGCAGGTCGCGGTGCCTGCCGCGGTCGTCCACGACCAGCATCTGGCTGGCAGGGCGTTGGGCGTGGGGCAGCGCAAACCGGGCGCGGGCTCCCGGAGCGCGTTCGGCCGCGCCGCCGGTCTTTTTCGCGACCAGCCGCGCCGCCGGCTGGCGCGCCATCGTCCAGGTGCTAAGGGGAGGTGCGGTGATCGGCAGGCGATTGGGCGGTATGGGTGGCCGGGGTGGGGTCGGAAGCGGCCTCCCAGGGCTGGCGGAGCCGGGGGGCCTGGGCGGGCGGGATCGTCAGCGCACGGCCAGGGGCGGGCTGCGGGGTGAGGGCGCCGGGGGCTTCCGGCCCAGGGCGGGATACGGCTCTGGCGCACCGGGACGAGCCGCACGCTGGCGCGCAGCGCCAGCCCCCGTGCGTGGGTGGTCAGGACGGGTTCGGGCAAATCGGTTGAATACGGGTTCATACCCGCCAGCAGACCCCATGTTCAGGCTCTTTGCACTGAGCTATAGTAGCGGTTGGAGGACGTGCTCGCCAGGATCGTCGATCGCTCACCGCCCGTTGCGGCAAGGGGCATTCGGCCCTCCATCGCCACGGGGCTTCGGTTTGTGGTACAATGGGGGCGCAAGTTTGTTCGGCTGTCGAACTGGCCCGCCGCTCTTTGCCGAGGACGCCATGCCCATCCGCATCCTTGAGCCGACTGTCGCTGCCCAGATCGCCGCCGGCGAGGTGGTCGAACGGCCCGCGTCGGTGGTGAAGGAGCTGGTCGAGAACGCGCTCGATGCTGGCGCGCGCCGGATCGGGGTCGAGGTGCGCGGCGGCGGCCTGCGCGAGCTGAAGGTCCAGGACAACGGCCACGGCATCCCCGCCGACGAGGTCGAGCTGGCCTTCGAGCGCCACGCCACCTCCAAGCTGCGCGCCGCCGACGATCTGTGGGCGATCGCGACGCTCGGCTTCCGCGGCGAGGCCCTGCCCTCGATCGCCTCGGTCGCCCAGGTGGTCTGTACCACGCGCGCCGCTGGCGAGGCGATCGGTACCGAGCTGCGCATCGCTGGCGGCGAGATTCAATCGCGCACGCCGCGCGGCTGCTCGCAAGGCACGACGATCAGCGTGCGCAACCTGTTCTACAACACCCCGGTGCGGCGCGAGTTCCTGCGCTCGGAGGCTACCGAGGCCAGCGCGGTCACGGCGATCGTCACCCAGTACGCGCTCGCCTATCCCGAGGTCCGCTTCACGCTCCTGATCGAGGGCCGCCTGGCGCTCCAGACCAGTGGCAGCGGCGATCTGCGCGAGGTGTTGATCGAGGTCTATGGCCTGGATGTGGCGCGCCAGCTGCTGCCGGTCGAGGCAGCCGTCGGCGCGGGGCGCGATGAGGTGCGCGTGCGCGGCATGGTTTCGCCGCCCGGTATCACGCGCAGCTCGCGCGGATATCTCCATTTGTTCGTCAACCGGCGCGCCATCCAGCCGCGCGGCCCGCTCGCGCTGGTGGTCGAGGAGGCCTACCATACGCTGCTGATGAAGGGCCGCCATCCGCTGGCGGTGCTCGACATCCGCCTGCACCCCAGCGCGGTGGATGTCAATATTCACCCGACCAAGAGCGAGGTCAAGTTTCGCGATGGGGCGCGGGTCTTCAGCGTGCTCAGTCGTGCCGTGCGCGATGCGCTGGTGAGCGGCGGGGTGCGCCCCTGGGCCGAGGCCGCTGCGCCGGAGTTGCCGTTCGAGGTGGCGCAACGGCGCTTCGAATTGCGCCAGCTCGGCGACCGGTGGGAGCGGCAGGAGCTGGGAAGGCCAGGAGATCGCGATCTGGGCGGGCTGGAAGCTGCGGCGACGGAGCGCTGGCCGTGGGGCCGGCCGGAATGGAATGAAGTACCGCCAGAGCTGGCGAGCCGGAGCGTCGGCGACGCGGCGACGCCTTCCACGCCCGATCACCTGGCCTCCCCGCCGCCCGGTCTCCCGGCCTCGAAGCTGTCGCCGCTGCGCGTCGTCGGCCAGGTCGCCCAGACGTACATCGTCGCCGAATCGCCCGAAGGGATGTATCTGGTGGACCAGCACGCGGCCCACGAACGCATCACCTACGAGCGGTTGATGCGCCAGCGCGGCGCGGGCGCGATCGAGCGCCAGGGCCTGCTGATCCCGCAGTTGGTCGAACTGCCGCCTGCCGCCCACGAGCTGTTGCTCGGCCACGCCGATGTGCTGGAGGAGTGGGGCTTCGCGATCGAGGACTTCGGCAGCCAGCTGCGGGTGCGCGCGGTGCCATCCGGGCTGCGCGAGGGCGGCCTTGCGGCGGCGCTGCTCGAGGTGGCCGACCACCTGGCCGGGCGCGGCGGCAGCACGCCCGACGACTGGCGCGAGGCGATGCTGACGACGCTGGCCTGCCATAGCTCGGTGCGCGCCGGCCAGCCCCTCTCGCTCGCCGAGATGCGTGAGCTGCTGGGCCAGCTCGAGCGCTGCGCAGCGCCTCGCACCTGCCCCCACGGCCGGCCCACAATGATCCTCCTCAGCACCACCCAGCTCGAGCGCCAGTTCGGGCGCACGAAATAGCCGTATCGCCCATCATGGCTCACCGACATCCACCACGATCCGGATGCTTGCTGCGCTGGTTCGCCCTTGCGCGCGCAGCACCAGCACTCCCTGCGTGTTCAGCGCCGTGCCCGGCGGGACCGTGAGCGTAACAATCAGCCTGGCCCACTGGTGCGGCTCCAGCTGCGCCTGGCTCGGGCTCACGCTCGCCGCCCATCCCTCCGGCGCCGCGACGCTGATCCCAAACGTATCGGGCGCCAGACCCTCATTGCGCAGAACTGTGGTTGTGGTCAGCGTCTGCCCGGGCATGGCGAACAGCGTCTGAGGCGGGCCCAGCGTCGCCGCCGAGCGCGCCAGCTCGTCCCATCCCAGGTCCGGCAGCGCCACGCCGTCGCCATCCCCGTCGAGTGGGCGGGGCTGGCCCTCGAAATCAGTAGCGACGCTCTCGATCGGCACCCCCCGATCCACCAGCGCCGATTCGGGCGCCAGCCGGAACACCGCGCCGCTCGCCGGGTCGAACCGGGGTGGCAGCGCCAGGTCGCCGGCCGGGCCGATCCGCACATCGCCCTCGGCGTTGATTTTGTTCTCGTAGCGGTCGGTGTACTGCAGGGTGATGTTGCCGCCCCCCAGCGCCTGCGTGGCAACATCGCTGCCCACGATCACGCCGTTGGTGATGCCGATGGTGCCCCCTGCCATCGCCTGCACGCCGATGCGGTTCTCTACCAGCGTGGCGTGGCGGATCTCGGCATGGGCAGCGCTGTGCTCGCCCCCCAGCACCGTGATCGCCGGGCCGTTGTGCTCGTTCAGCAGTACGTTGGTCAGCGTCAGCGCAGCCGTCGCCGATTGCGTAGCCGCTTCCGGCTGCAGCAAGATGCCGGCCCCCTGCCCCCCGCCCGCCGCGGCGCTGTTGCCCTGCAGCGCGACGCTCGCGATCACCGTATCACCGCCGCGGATGGCGAGGCCGCCGCCAGCGCCCGGCACCTGTACGACCGGGCTGGCCCGGTTGCCGCCGATCGCGCCTGCGTTGAGCCGCGTAGAGCTGCCGATCAGCGCGATCGCCCCGCCCGCCCCGCTGCTGCCCGAACCGACAAGCGCCCGGTTCGATACGAAGCTGGTCCGGTTGATCTCGACGACGCAGCGCTCGGCGACCAGCCCACCCCCCGTGGCAACCAGGCTGAGCAGGTCGGCGCCACCTACCCCCGCCCGGTTGTCGGCGATCAGGCTGTGATCCAGCCGTACCCGCGCGTTGAGCGCGTAGATCCCGCCTCCACGCCCGTCCAATATGGGCACGGAGGCCGGGGCCCGCGACTGGTCGGCGCGCAGCGCCACGTTGTCGGCGATGATGCTATGCATGACGATCAGGTCGCCGTCGGCGAGATAGAGGCCGCCACCCAGGCCCACGCGGCCAGTGCTTGCGATGTTGCCCGTTAGCTCGACATACTCCAGCGTGAGGCGCGTGCCATTGGCGTCGATCCCCCCACCCTGACCGGCCTCCGCGCCTACCGATCCCAGCCCACCGGTGATCGTCAGCTGCCGGAGCCAGACCCAGGCCGGCCCGTCGATCCGGATGGTCGAGCCCTGGCGATCGCCATCCAGGACCGTCGGCGCGCCGCCCGGGCTGAAATCGGGCAGTTGATAGCCACCGCTGATCAGCGCCGCGCGGCGCACGATCGTGCGGCCGGGGTAGCCCCCGGCGGCCAGCCGCGCCTCGCCACCGTCCACGAGTTGATCGAGGGCACGCTGGAGCGTTCGGCAGCGCGTCGCGGGCGATGCGCAATCCTGCGCATCATCGCCGTCGGGGGCGAGGTAGACGATCGGGGCGAGAGCGGTGAGCTGGCCGGCGCGGGCCGGGTGGGGAATGAGTGCCGCCAACGCTGCGCATACCAAGAGCGCGATCGCGTGAGGCTTGATCGTACAGCGCATTCGGATGGCTCGCTTGAACGGGTGTTGGCGGCTGGTTGAAATCGGAGCGTGGCCTAAGCTTACCATACCTCCGACGCCATCTGAATGAATTTTGAATGAAGATTTGGTAACTTCTGGCACCCGACGCGGTGCGCAGCCGGCTGCTGTGCGCATCCACTACCTGGGGTGGGGGAAAGCCCGACGAGATCGTCGGGCCGACGACTGGCGATCGCCAACGGTGGGCTCTTGTACGGCTGGGATGCGGTGCCCAGGGCAGGCATGGCCCTCAATGGCTGCCCGCCCCAACCGAATTCTCAAGCCGGCTCCGGCTCGCCCCAGAGTTGGGCGGCGATCTGGGCGGAGAGCGTGATCGTCTGGCCGTCGCGGCGCAGCGTGATGCCGTAGGAGGGTGAGCTGTCGATGACTTCGAAACGCGTTCCGGGGACCAGACCATTCACCTGCAGATAGCGCATCAACTCCGAGTCCTCCTCGGCCTCCTCGACGATGCGCTGCAGCACGAACCCACGCCCGACCGTCGCCTGGTCCAGGCGCACGCTGCCAACATAGGTCGTCCCGCTGCCGGGAATCGGGTTGCCGTGGGGGCAGGTGGTCGAATGGCCGACCAGCGCTTCGATCCGCTCTTCCAGCGTCGGCGACAGGGCGTGCTCGAGCCGAACCGCCTCCTCGTGGATCAGATGCCAGGGCACCCCCATCACATCGACCAGAAAGCGCTCCAGGATCCGATGCCGCTTGACCATCGCCTCGGCCAGGACGAAGCCTTCGTCGGTCAGGCGGATCTCGCCGCGGCTGTCGCGGGTGATATAGCCCTGCTCTTCCAGCCGCTGGACGATATGCGTCACCGTCGGTGGGGTCACACGCATCCATTCCGCCAGCCGCGCGCCGATCACTGGCTCCTGCCGCGCCGATAGGTAGTAGATCACCTCGAGATACTCGCGCATCTTCTCGGTTGGGCCTGCCTGCCCGTGCCGGCGGCGCGCACTGGGATGTTTATCTGGTGCGATCATCGGTGTTGCCCTGCTTGCTATTCATGCACTGGCCACTATCAAAAGAAAAATGTTGACAAAATGCTGATATTAGCATATATTAACCCTATCCCTGTATCTGTGCGAACGCCCTCTATTTACTTATACGAACAAGTGTGTTTATCTACGCCATTATAGCCCAGTGTTGCAACATGCGCAAGCCTGCGCAACTGTTCCGCCGTCGATCGCTGGTGAGGAAAGGAGCGCTTATGCTACGCCGGCTCGTCTTGTTCGCCCCGCTGGTGGTAGTCGCTTTGGCGCTGGTGCGTGTCGGTTCCGTTCACGCGCAGGGGCCGACGCTGGCCGACCAGATCCGCAGCCTGGCGCATCACGCCACAGAGGGGGTCGAGGCCGCCGAGCAGAACCGGCCCGAGCTGATGCGTGCAGAATACCAGGAGATCCATGCACTCTGGGAGTCGTTCGAGGATCGGGTACGCGCGCAGGACACTGCCGGCTATGTCGAGCTCGAGGGTGCCCTGGCCGCGATCGACGCGGCGCTGAACGCCCAGCCGCTCGACCCGGCTGCCGTCCGCGCCGCCTATGCGCATCTGGAGGCGGAGGCCAGCGAGGTCGCTGGCCGTCTCGGTGATGGTGCAGCCGCGGCTCCGCCCACGGTCGAGACATCGCCAGCCGCGTTGCTCAAGCTGCTGGACGCCGCCCACGAAGCGATCGAGCACGGCGACGCTGCCGGCGCGGCAGCGCAGATGGATGGCTTTATCCGGGCCTGGCCGGGCGCCGAAGACGCGATCGCCACCCAGTCGCAGGAGGCCTACACAGCGATCGAAGTCGATATGGGCCGGGCTACTGCCGCGCTCAAGCGCGATCCTGCCGACCTCGAAGAGGCTGGGGCAGCCATCGAGCGCCTGCGTGCGATGCTGGCGCCGTTCGCCGGCAGCCGGACGTATACGGCCCTGGACGCTGCCGCGATCATCCTGCGCGAGGGGCTCGAAGCGCTGCTGGTGATCGTCGCGCTGCTGGCGTTCCTGCGTCGCTCCGGCAACGCCGACAAACGCGGCTGGATCTGGGCCGGCGGCGCGCTCGGCGTGCTCGCCAGCCTGGTCACAGCGCTGGTGCTCCAGGCGGTCTTCAGCCGCGTCAGCGCCGGCCAGAACCGAGAAGTGATCGAGGGTGCCACCGGGCTGGTCGCCGCCGGATTGCTGTTCTACGTCTCCTATTGGCTACATAGCAAGGCCAGCCTGCAGGCCTGGCAGCGCTATATCAACACGCGCACCAGCCAGGCTCTGGCCCGCGGCAGCATGCTGGGGCTGGCGTTGTTGGCCTTCCTGGCAGTTTTCCGCGAGGGCGCCGAGACAGCCGTGTTCTATCTCGGCATGGCGCCCTCGATCGCGCTGAACGACCTGGTGCTCGGGCTGGGTGGCGGTGTTGTGGCGCTGGTCGTCGCAGCCGTGCTCATGCTTGGCGCCGGCGTACGGCTGCCGTTGCGCCTGTTCTTCCGCGTTGCCGGGCTGCTGGTCTACTACCTGGGCTTCAAGTTCGTCGGCACCGGCATCCATGCCCTACAGGTCGCCAACGCTGTTCCCGCCACACCGATCGCTGGCATGCCGGCGATCCCCTTCCTCGGGATCTACCCGACCTGGGAAACGTTGCTGCCGCAGCTTGCGCTGTTGCTTGGGGCGTTGACCGCGCTCCTCTATTTGCGGGCCCGCGATCGCCGGGCGGCGGCTGCCACGACCACCGCCGCTGCATGAGCAGTTCCTGGCCCCGCTAACCTGCGGCGAAAGGTCGGCCTGTTCGAACGGCGCCAGCACAGCGATCACATAGTGCGGATTCGTGGCTGCTGCTCTAGGAGCAATACGTTTCAAACCAGACGACCGATGGCTGCACCGCGGGGGCGCAGAGCCGAGGTACAACCCGCTGTGCCGCTACGCCGCGGTGGGGCGGACCGCCAGGTGAAGCGGATTTGGTCTAGGAGGTAAGGCCGGCGAGCTGCCCGCACGCGGCTGCGATCGCGACGCCGCGCTCGACGCGCACGGTACACGAGATCCCGTGCTCCAGCAGCACCTGCTGGAAGCGAAGCACGCGCGCGCGCTCCGAGCGCCCCAATGGCGTGCCTGGCACCGGATTCCAGGGGATGAGATTGACGTGGCAGAGCATGCCCCGCAGCAGGCCGGCCAGCGCGGTGGCCTGTTCCGGGGCATCGTTTTTTTCCTGAAGCAGCACATACTCAAACGATACGCGGCGGTTGGTCTTCGCGATATACTCGCGCGTTGCCTCGAGCAGCGCAGCGATCGGGTAGCGCCTGTTGATCGGCATCAGTTCCGAGCGCAGCGCATCGTCGGGCGCGTGAAGCGAGATCGCCAGATTGATCGGCAGCGACTCCCCGGCCAGGCGCCGGATGCCCGGGACCAGCCCGACGGTCGAGACGGTCATGTTGCGCGCGCCCAGATGAAACCCTTGCGGATCGTGCAGCCGCTCGACCGCCCGCCACCAGCGATCATAGTTCGCGAAGGGCTCGCCCATGCCCATGAACACCACATTGCTCAGCCTCGAGTTCTGAGTTCTGAGGTTGAGGTTGGGGAGATCCGGCACCGCGGAACTCACAACTGCGAGTTCGGAGCTTAAAACTTTGAGTTCACGGGCAGCCCACAGGACCTGCTCGACGATCTCGCCGGGCGAAAGGTTCCGCAGCAGCCCGAGCCGGCCTGTCGCGCAGAACACACAGCCCATCGCACAGCCGGCCTGCGCTGAGACGCAGACGGTCGCGCGATCGGGGTAGACCATCAGCACGCTCTCGACCACCGCGCCGTCGGGCAGGCGAAACAGCGCCTTGCGCGTCAACCCCTGGTCGGCGCTTTGCAGCCGCACCAGTTCGAGCGCGCCCATGCGCGCCTGGTCCATCAAGCGCTCGCGCAATGCAAGCGGCAGGTCGGTCATCGCCATGGGATCGCCGACCAGGTTCGCATAGAGCTGCCGGTATAGCTGGCGCGCACGGTAGGGCGGCTGGCCCCAGGTATGCATCAGGTGCTCGAGCTCGGGCAGTGTCAGATCGTAGATGTTCGGTTGTTGTTCACGCATTCGCATACCAGTGCCCATTATAGCACGCTGCATAGCGCAGCGCAGGGAGAAACGCCATAGGGCCAGACCAACCTCCCACGGTGGTGGGGTTCATGAGCCATCCTCCATTTTCCACTCCGCTATAATCGCGTGGTGCCGCCCGCTGCCCAACACCTCCTGTGTGCCCTCGCCCACACGTGGGGGAGGGCAGAGGGTGGGGCCACCGGCGCGTAGGGTGGGCGGCGAACCAACCGACCCCAACAGGGGGGCAGGAGCAGGGGTATGGTACATTCGGGAGGGCTCATGCATAGCCTCGACGCAGCCCTGGAAACACAAAAGCGAGGGCGGCGTTCGCCCTCGCAAAACGCGGTCGATTCGATTGGCCGCTGCGCAGCCGGGTGCAGCGAGCGGGCTAGCGGCGCCGGGTGCGGCGCGCGCCTACGCGAACGGGCACACGCACTACGACCTGCTGATCGTTGACCCCACGAAGCGCCAGCGCTATCGTTAGCGCCACACCTACGAGCAATAGCATCAGTTCCATCGAAATACTCCTTCGAGCTTGCCAGGGCGCTGCCGCCTCACATAGGGAACGGGCATCCACCCGCAGTATACCAGGCCGCCGCCAGCGCATCCATAGGCGGATCGTCCTACCGCGCCTCGGTACTTCGTCACCATCGCCCGCTCCGGCCACCTATCGGGAGCGGCAGGGCGGGTGGTGGCTCCTCGAAACCGAGAGGACGAAGGGTCGTGGGCTGGTGCTAGCGCTTCCCGCCATCGCTATAGCCAAGCCAGTAGAGCGACGCGGGATCGTCGCGCCAGTGGGGGCGCGCCTTGACCCATAGATCCAGGTAGACGGTGCGGCCCAGCGCTGCTTCGATGTTCTGGCGCGCGGCGCTGCCGATGCGCTTGAGCATCGCTCCACCAGCGCCGATCAAGATCCCTTTCTGAGATTCCTTTTCAACGTAGACCGTCGCGCGGACATAGAGCACCCGCTCTTGCTCCTCCCACTCCTCGATCTCGACCGCGACGCTATGCGGCACTTCCTGCTCGGTGTAGCGCAGCACCTGCTCGCGCACCAGCTCGGCCACATACTCGCGGGTGCTCTGATCGGTGATCTGGTCCTCGGGATACAGCGGGGCGCCGTGCGGCAGCCGTTGAACGATCTCGGCGACCAGCGCCTCCAGCCCCTGGCCACGCAGCGCCGAGATCGCGACCTCCATATCCCATGGCCCCA
>FLYN01023210.1_pt1 | contig 24469 bp, 17 predicted proteins | sample 1122621 | NCBI WGS metagenome assembly FLYN01 (sample SAMEA4346792, study PRJEB14843) | hot springs metagenome | biome: Terrestrial Biome; feature: Habitat; material: Sediment | place: India | collected 2012-06-12 | depth 1760 m
CCGAGGTGATGGCGGTGACCGGGCTGGTGGTGCCCTACGAGCTCGAGACCCAGGCCCAATTCTGGTTCGAAGAGCATGGCGGTTTTGGGCGTGGCTTTGAGCGTCGCTGGTATCACATCGCCCCCGGAGCCGACCGCAAAACAGCCGGGCATCATGGAGCCGGCAAATTCGGCACCGGGGCGAATATGGCCTTCCGGCGCAGCCTGTTCCAGCGCATCGGCGCCTTCGACCCAGCGCTGGGAGCCGGTACGCCTACCAACGGTGGCGAGGACCTGGAGATGTTCTTTCGCGTGCTGCACGAAGGCTATCCCCTGGTCTACGAGCCGGCCGCGCTGGTGCGCCATCGGCATCGGCGCGATTACGCCAGCCTGCGCAGCCAGATCGCCAGCAACGGCATTGCCCTGTTTGCCTACTATGTGCGGAGCTGCCTGGCATATCCGGATCAGCGCGAAGCCTTTGTCCGGCTCGCACGCTGGTGGCTCTGGCACTGGCACGCCAAGCGCCTGCTGAAATCGCTGATCCGCCCGCAACGATTCCCGCGCGATCTGATTCTGGCCGAGCTCTGGGGCTGCTTCGTGGGGTTGACGCGCTACCATAAAGCCCGCCAGATAGCGCGAAAACTGCTTCGATCGCATGAACGATCGCTCTGGATCGATGCTTCGGTGGCAAGTTAAGTACAGGGCTTCCGCGGTCGGCATGGTGTGCCCCGCCCCTGTCCTCTCCCCACGTTGCAGGGATGGGGGGGAACGAGGTGATGCTGATGCGGTGGGCTGCGAAGCGACGCCTGGCACCAGCATCCTCCATCTCCCCGATCCCCAGTGGAGAGCGGGGAGATGGATCACCATCGCGGAACGCTTGTTAAACAAGGGGGTTGCACCTCTATGTGGATCTTCACAAAGCAGAAGCCGATCGCAGTGCGCACAGTCGACCTGAGCTGCCCTTTGCGCGATCTCACCGACGTGTGCACCTATGCACAGGTGCATGTGCTGGTCAAGTGGAAGGGGCGCTCCCTGGGCAGGGTTGAGATCGCCAACCATCGCCAGCCAATCAGCGCTGCACGCCTGCGCGAAGTGATCGCCGATAAGCTGCTGATCGAACTGCTCGATCTCGGCCGCGATCTCGGCCGCTCCGCGGTCTGGGCCGATGCTCTGGCTGCTCTGACGCAGCACTATACGCCGCCGGCGGCTGAGCTGCCAGCAAGCTGGCTCGTCGACCTCAGCCAGCCCCTGCGCGAGCTGACCGATGTGCTGGAGTACACTCAGGTGCGCGTCCTGGTTACCTGGAAAGGCCACCACCTTGGGACCGTCGAGATTCCCAACAATGGCCAGCCGGTGAGCGTGCCTCGTCTGCGCGAGGCGATCGCCCACAGTCTGGCGCTCAACCTGCTCAAACCAGGCCAGGATCTGAGCAAGGACTCGCTCTGGTCAAGCGCGGTCGCCAGCTTGCTCCGACACTACCTGCCGGAATCCGATGCGGCGGATGATCGCCCAGAACCGCTCCCACCCGAAGTGCCGGTTTCGATCGTGGTGGCCACCCTCGATCGCCCAAACGATCTGCGCGAATGCCTGCGCAGCCTGGTCGCTCAGGTGTCGCCACGCCCGATCGAGATCATTGTGGTCGACAACAACCCGGCCTCCGGCCTGACGCCGCCGGTCGTAGCCGAGTTCCCTGGGGTCGTGCTGGTCGAGGAGCGGCGGAAAGGGCTGGCCTATGCCCGCAATGCCGGCTTTGTGGCCAGCACCGGGGAGATCGCGATCGCCACCGACGACGACGTCGTCGCTCCGCCAGACTGGGTCGAGAAACTGGTCGCGCCGTTTGCCCGTAGCGACGTCATGGTTGTCACCGGCAATGTTTTACCCCTGGAGCTCGAGACGCCATCGCAGCAGCTCTTCGAGCTATATGGGGGGCTGGGGCGGGGCTTCAAGCGCTTCGAAGTAAATGGGACCTGGTTCGAGTCATTCAAGTTTCGTGCGGTGCCAACCTGGGAGCTCGGCGCGACCGCCAACGCCGCTTTTCGGGTCTCGATCTTCGCCCATCCCGAGATCGGCATGATGTACGAGGCCTTGGGGCCGGGCATGCCTTCGGGGGTCGGCGAGGATACCTACCTCTTCTACAAGGTGCTCAAAGCCGGTTATACCCTCGTGTATGAGCCGGAAGCCTATGTCTGGCACAAGCACCGCCGCGATATGGCCGCCCTACGTCGCCAGCTCTTCAACTATAGCAAAGGTGGCACGGCCTACCATCTGACCACGTTCTTCGAAGATCACGATCTGCGCGGGCTGATGCGCATCTTCATCGAGTTGCCCAGAGCCTATAAATGGCGCATCAAAGAACGCCTGCGCGGGCGGAGCGCGTATCCACTTTCGCTGATCCTGCTCGAGATCTGGGGTAATCTGGTCGGCTTCAAGGCGCTCTGGGATTCGTGGCAGCGCGTTAAGCGCGAGGGCCGCAGCCAACCCTATGTTCCGGTCGCGCAGCGCCTGACGATGGACCGGGTCGCGCCAGCGTATGTGCGCGACAAACGCTCGTTAGCCAGAGTGTGAGAACAGAGCGATGGATGATTTGATCCGGGTTTCGGTTATCATCCCCGCCCACAACGCGGCCGCGACGATCGCAGAGACGCTCGATTCGCTCTGCGCCCAGACGTTCGTCGCTTGGGAAGCGATCGTTGTCAACGATGGATCCGTCGATGCGACCAGCGATATCGTAGGGCGCTACGCGGCGCGCGATGCACGGATCCGAGCCATCGATCAGCCGCGCACCGGTGTCAGTGCCGCGCGCAACGCCGGTGTGCGTGCGGCGCGCTACGACTGGCTGCTCTTCCTCGATGCCGACGATTGGCTCCTGCCAGCCCACCTCCAGCGCATGAGCGCCGCACTGGCCGCCGATCCGGGGCTCGACGCGGTGCATTGCGGCTGGGCCCGTGTCGCCTGCGACGGCACAGTATTCGACGCGCAATTTTGCCCGCATGCGGAAGACCTGTTCCCCTTGTTCGCGCGCCGGTGCCCGTTTGCGATTCACGCCTGCGTCGTCCGGCGCACGCTGGTCGAGGCCGTCGGCGGGTTTGATCCAGGGCTGCGGATCGGCGAGGACTGGGACCTCTGGCGGCGGATCGCCCTGGCCGGTGCGCGCTTTGGGCTCGTTCGCGAGGTGCTTGCTCACTACCGCATGCGGCCGGGGTCGGCGTCGCACGATACCGACCTATTCCTGGCAGAGACGATTCGGGTCCTGGAGCGGGGCTACGCACCCGATCCGCGGGTGCCGAATCCATTGCCGGCCTACGCCCAAGGACTGCCTGCGGAGCACATTTCTGGCATCAAGCTCTATCTTGCCTGCTGGACTGCCGGCCGCGCGCTCGGCGCCGGTGAGGATGCCCGTCGGCTGCTCGATCGGGTGAAGATGGATGGGCGGATCGACCTCGACCCGGCGGTTGTCGCACATATGATCTTCGAGACCGCGCCGCTGGCCACCGGCCATTCGCCGGATGCCTGGCCTGAGATCTGGCCGGGCCTCGCGGAGCGGCTTGATGCGTTTTTGAGCGAGCTCGAGGCGCGGTCGCAGGAGCCACACCTCGCCCGACGGTGTTGCCTGGTGCTCGAGCGCCTGATCCTGGAGCGATCGAGGGGCCAGCGCCCGCTGACGCTTAAACATACGTGCTCCGTCCGGATCGAGATTAGCACGCCGATAGGCGACATCAGGCCGCCCGTGACGGTCGAGCGGCTGCATTGCCTGATCGAGCTCGAGGGCAGACTGCTGGGCATACTTGAGCTGCCGGTCTGCGACGGATGCGTTTCAGCGTCAGTGCTCGCCGATGCAATCGCGGCCCGGTTCGCATGGCCGATCTTGAGACGCTTCTTCGCACGCACGGTCTATCGCGATCTGCGCATCGAGCGGGGCCCGACCGGGATGGCGATCTGGCGGGGAGCGCTGTGCCTCGCCGATGGTCTGCCGGACGACAAACGCGCGTTATGGCGGCAGGCGCACGATCTGATCGGTTGGACGGTGTTCCTACAAGAGTTCTGGGGCCGGCCCACATGGCCCGGCGCTTATTTCTATGACCCGCACATCGCGGAACCGGAATCGCCGCGCCGCCAGGTCGACGGCGCCTGGTTGGTGATCGAGACCGCCGATGATCTCCACGATCTGCAGGTCGGTGCCCCAGCGCTCGATCTCACTCTGAGGGTGGGCGGGGCGATCGTTGCCACGCTGGCGATCCCGATCGCCCCCCCGATGGTGCGCGCCCAGGAACTGCGCGCAGCGATCACCTTGGCGATGGGCAAAGAGTTGTGCCGGGTAGCTGTTCGCGAAGGCCTCATCGGCAGACCGTTGGCGGACGGCGGCTCGCTCCGCGAGCGGCTGGCTGCGGCTGCGGCAGCGCTGCCGGTCCTCGATGATACTGCCGCGGCGCATGCCACCCAACTGGTGTTGACGAACGCTGATCTCACGCTGGGGGTGATGAGCGCATCGGCGCTTGTGCCCGGTGCAGCCGACGTGCTCAGGCGCATGGCTACGCCCGGCGAGCGGATGATGGTGCTGGGGCGGCACCTACACGACTCGGTCGGCACGAGTGTCGCGCGGCGGGCGAGCCTTCCGGCGGCAGCTACTCGTGAATTGATCGACGCAGCACAGGCGGCCGGCGAGGCTGTGATCCACCTGCCCTGGCCCAATGGCCGCCCAACGCGCGTGTGCTATGCCCCCGAGATCATCTGGCGGTCGCCGCGATCCGCGCACCGGGTGGGGGCAAACTCAGCCGGCCTATGGCCCCCACGCGCAGCGCGCAGGCTGGCTGGTGATCCGGCGGCACCACCTGCTGAACCGGAAGCAACGACCGATCGCCTCCCGATCCTGATGTACCACCGTGTCGCGCCCACCGGCGCGCCCGCGCTGGCACACTATCGTGTGACGCCGGAGGCCTTTGAAGCGCAGCTGCGCTACCTGCGCGACGCGGGATATTCCAGCATCCGCCTGGAAGACTGGCGCACTGCAATGGAACTGAAACGCCCGCTTCCAGGCCGGGCGGTGATCCTGACCTTCGACGATGGCTATCTTGATTTTCTCACCTACGCCTGGCCGCTGTTGCAACACTACGGGTTCTTGGCGACCGTTTTTCTCGTCGCCGACGCGATCGGGCAATCGAACCGCTGGGACGGATCATACGGTGAAGAGGTGCCGCTGCTCGGATGGCAGGAGATCCGGCGGCTGCGCGATGCGGGGGTCGAATTTGGCTCGCATTCCGCCAGCCACGCACCACTGACCGGGCTGATGCCTGCGGAGATCGTCCGCGAGGGTGCGCGCGCCCGGGCGATCCTGTCGCGCGGGCTGGGGGCCCCGGTCACGGCCTTCGCCTACCCATACGGGGACCAAGATCCGGTTGTACAGCATCTCATCGGCGCCTGTGGCTATGTCTTTGGCCTTTCCTGCGTGTCGGCCCGGAGCGGGTTGGATGATCCTCTCCTTGCGTTACCACGCATCGAAGTGGCGGGATCCGATAGCCTGGAGGCGTTTATCGCCAAACTAAACTGGTGAGCAGCATGATGGCAGAGGGCAAGGGGGTATGAGCATATCTCAGGATCCAGAATCTGCTGCCATGGCCCGCAGCTCCGGAGGGCCCAGGCGCCGGCGGGCCTGGAATGCAGCCCGGTGGCTGCTCGGCGCCGTGGCGATCTTCCTGCTGGGCTATCGCCTGCTCGTACCTGGCCACGCTCGCGCCGAGGCAGGCTCCCGCGCACAGCCCCAGCCGCTGATCGTACAAGAGATTCGCTATCGTGTGGCCGATGCCGGCCAGGTCTTCCTCGTCTGGGGCATCGATGGGTGGGCGCTCGTGCCAGAAGCGCAGCGCCCGGCGGGGACGGTGGTCAAAGATGGGCTGATGTATACGCCCATGATGCCCGACGGCGATGCCTTCGTCGCACAACTGCGCGTGCCAGCGGGCACAAAGATCGACTACGTCTTCGTGATCACGCAGACGCGCGATGGCCGTGCGATCGAGGTCTGGGATACGAATGCGACAACGGGGCAGAAAGACTACCATACTATCGCCCAGGCGAATGGCGTGGCGGAAGTTGTAGCCACACCGCTTTCGGATGCGCGATCGCCATCCGCGCCGTACCGCGCCAGCCCAGTTGTCACCCAGGAGATCCGCTACTACATCGCTGATGCCCGCGACGTGTTTCTAGTCTGGGGAATCAACGGGTGGGCGACGGTCGCGGAGGCACAGCGACCGGCGGGAACGGTGATACAGGATAACCTGATGCACACACCGATGGTGCAGGTTGGCGACGCCTTCGTGGTACGGCTTATGGTGCCGACAGGGTCGACGATCGACTATGTCTTCAAAATCACGGGAACGACTACGGGCCTTCCGATCGAGGTCTGGGATACAAACGGCGCTTCCAAGCGAGATTATCACACCGATGCGACTCAGGGCGGTGTGGCTGAGGTCCGGGCAAGCGCCGAGGTGCAGCAGCAGGTGCGCACAGCCACCGGTGACGCAGCGCCGGTGTGGCGCTGGCTTGCCCTGTTGCTGGCTGGACTCGGCGTCGTCATAGCAGGGGCTGTTTCGTTTGCACCCCGCCTGCGCCCGGCCATTGGCGAAGGCAGCCCTCCATACATGCCCCACCTACAGCTCTTCGAGCGGCTCTCAGGCCGGCTGGCAGCGCTGCCGATCGTGCTCATCCTGATTGTCGCGGCGGCGCTGCGCCTCCATCACATCACCCAGCCCTTCATCGATGCGTTTAGCTGGCGCGAGACCAGCGTCGCGATGATGGCGGAGAATTTTTACCGCAAAGACTGGAACATCTTCTACCCGGAGGTGAACTGGTCGGGGCCGGGGCCGGGGTATCAGGGCCGCGAGTTCCAGACGGTGAGCTACCTCGCAGCGCTGTTCTACCTGGTCGTCGGCCAGCACGACTGGGTCGGGCGAGGGGTGGCGCTGCTCTTCGGCCTGTGGGGGATCTTTGCGCTCTACCGGCTTGTGCGTCGCGTGTGGGATGAGGAGCACGCGCTGGCCGGTGCAGCGGTCATGGCCGTGCTACCGGGGAGTGTGTTCATCGAGCGATCGTTCCTCCCCGATCCGGCGATGGTGGCACTGGTAGTGACCAGCTTCTGGATGTTCGTCACCTACCTTCAGACCGAGCGGTCGCGCTATCTGCTGCTTGCAGGAGTGATCGGTGCGTGGGGGTTCTGCACCAAGATCCCGGGGTTGATCGTGGGTTTGCCGATGGCCTATGCCGCGCTGGCGATCCTGGGCCGGCGCCTTCTGCGCACCAGAAAGCTGGCGGCGCTCGGCGGGTTGGCGATCCTCATGCTCGCTCCTGTTGTTGCCTACTATCTCTGGGCGCGGCACCTGGCCCTCTCGTACCCGCCCTATCATTTCGCAGGCGACGGGAACTGGCTCTGGCAGGATGGCCTCCAGCGGTGGCTGGAGCAGGGCTATTTCCTCGACAGGCTGAGCCAACATTTCAGCGGCTGGATCTGGACCGCGCCGATGATCGCGTTCGTCGCCATTGGTCTGGTCGCCCGACCGCCCGTCTATAGGGGGCCGGACGGCGCGGGCAAAGCGTGCTGGGTCTTTCACTGGTGGTTGCTGGCAGGGGGCATCTATTATGTTTTCGGCGCGCAGGAGCTTACTTCAAATCCATGGAACTTCCACATCCTGAACCCTGCCGCAGCCGTGTTGGCTGGCCATGCGATCGTGCTGATCAGCGCGTTGGTGCAACGAACGGCTCGCTGGCCGATCGCCCCAATGGCGCCGCTGATCTGCTTAACAGCGATCGTTCTCTCCGGGCAGGCCGGGCTGAGTGATTGGTATAAACCCTACTCCGAGGAAAGCTACCACATGGGCCGCGCGCTGCGTGAGCTGACACAACCGGACGATCTCGTCGTCACCATTGGGCACAACTACGGCGATCCTGTGCCGATCTACTACAGCCAGCGCCGCGGGTGGGGCTTCCCACCCGCCGATCCGGCATATGCCTGGGATCGACTGCCCGAGAACGATAGCATGGCTATTCGGCTTTTCGAGGACGTACGGGCCAGAGGCGCCGACTGGCTGGGGATCGTCAATGAGCATCGAGAGGAACTCTGGGGAGAGCATGTAGCGCTGGCCAGGCATATCGAGCGCACGTGCGAGATGAAGGTCGAGACCGATGATTACGCCATCTGCCGCATTCTGAGGCCAGGGGAGCCTGTGTCGCTCCGCGAGGGGCCAGAATCATGAGCTATGTTTCCTCTAAAGGTGAGCTATGCAAGTGGCAAACAACGTTCCAGCAGCGGCGCTGCGCCGACTGACGCTCGATCTGGCTTCGCCGCGCTTGATGACGCTTCAGATCAGCGTCATCCTGATCGTTGCGGCGGCGCTGCGCCTCTACCAGATCACGCAACCATTCACCGACGCGTTCAGTTGGCGCCAGGCCAGTGCTGCGATCGTCGCTGACAACTACTACCGCCGGGACTGGAACATTTTTTACCCAGAGGTCAGCTGGAATGGGCCCGGCCCGAGCTTCCGCGCGCGCGAGCTTCCGACCGTCAGCTACCTGGCAGCGTTGCTGTATGGTGTCTTCGGCCAGCACGATTGGGTCGGGCGCAGCATCGGGGTGCTGTTTGGGATCTGGGGGATCTTTGCGCTCTACCAGCTCGTCCGCCGGGTGTGGGACGAAGCGCATGCGATCGCGGCGGCGGCAGTGCTGGCGTTGCTGCCAGGGGCGATCTTCATCGATCGCTCGTTTCTGCCCGACCCGGCGATGGTCGCGCTGGTGACGACCAGCCTGTGGATGCTGGTGGTCTATTTTCAAACCGAGCAACTGCGCTATCTGATGCTGGCGTGTCTCGCTGGCGGAGCAGGCTTGCTCACCGGATTGCCTGGGGTGTTGATCGCGGTACCGATGGCGTACGCCGCCTTTGCGCTGCTCGATCGGGAGTGGCTGGTCGATTCCCGGCGACCCTTGCTATTGACGCTGGCCGCGATCGGGACGTTGGGGGTCGTATTCTGGTACCTGGACTGGACGCGCCGGTTGGCGATCGCCTACCCGCCATATGAGCCGGTGCATTACGGGAGATGGGTCTGGTTGGAGGGTTTGGCGAAGTGGTGGGACAGAGGCTACTTTATTTCCAGCACCCTGGCGCACATGCAGGGCTGGCTATGGACCGCGCCGGTGATGGGGCTGGCAGCGCTCGGGCTGCTCTTCTCGCCCTGTGCAGCGCCGACACGCCGCGCCGCTCAGCAGATACAATCGCCGGTAGATGATCCCCGCAAAGCTCCCTGGCTCTTCCACTGGTGGCTGGTTGGATGCGCCCTGTACTATCTCATCGGCGCGCGCGAGCTCAACGATAATCTCTGGTCGTTCCACCTGTTCAACCCGCCGATCGCGGCGCTGGCCGGCCATGGGCTGGTGTTGCTGTGGTCGCTGGGGGCGCAGCGCGCGCAGGGGCGGCATGCACTGGTGCGTGTCGGGGTCGTTCTGCTGCTGATCTTTGGGATCGGCCAGGTGGCGTTGCGGCCGATGTACGATCCGGAGCATGCGAGTAAGAGCTACCAGTTGGGCCTCGGGCTGCGTGCGATGACCCGCCCGGACGAACTGGTCGTCACCCTGGCGAGCGAACCGCGGGACCCGATCGCGATCTACTACAGCCAGCGGCGCGGCTGGATCTTCCCGCCGGCGGATGTCGAGCGCGGATGGAACGCTCTACCGAAGGACGACAACGAATCGATCCGGCTGCTCGACGAGCTACGCGCCCAGGGGGCAAGATGGTTAGGCATCACCAACGACCGCGAGGATTTCTGGGTCGAGCATGCTGAACTCGTCTCCTATGTGAAGAAGACCTGCGAGTTCGTGGTCAAGACCGATGCTTATGTGATCTATCGGATCAGGAGCCCTGCCGAGGTCGCGCAGCTTGCCAGGCAGTAGCCAGACAGCGTAGCCGGTGTGCGTCGAATCGATCTGCACTCGTAACCCCCACCTCGTCGCAGCGGTCTACTCTACGATGCGCTATCGTCATCGTGGGTAGGCCGCTATGACTCTAATCGTCCTCGCCATCGCCTGGCTGCTCGGCATCTTCACCACCGATCTGCTGCAGCTTCCCGGCCCATCGCTGGGTATCGGCGCTGCGGTCGGCGCGCTCGTAGCGCTCGGCTCCGGCCGTGCGCCGCGGCTACGCCTGGCAGCGCTGGCGCTCTGCTGCGCGGCGCTGGGCGGCATGCGCCTGGAGGCGGCCCAGGTGCCGACGACACCCCGCAGCGTGTGGCAGCTCAACGACAAAAGCGACCTGACGCTCCAGGGCGTCGTCGTCGAAGACCCGCGGCGGCTTGAGGACCGTCAGCGCGTGCTGGTGGCGGCTGAACAGGTCGCGATCGACGGGAAGGTGCGCCTGGCCGAGGGGCTGGTGCTGGTCAGTTTGCCGCCCTACCCCGAACGGCATTATGGCGACCGGTTGATCCTGACCGGCAGCTTGAAGACGCCGCGCGAGGCTGAGCGGCCCGGGGCGTTCGACTATCGCGCCTACCTGGCGCGTAAGCGCATTTTTTCGCTGATGGAGCCGACGGCGGTACGCCTGGCCGGGCGCGGCAACGGCAGCCCGATCTGGACGAGCCTGCTGGCGTTGCGCGACCGGGCGCGGCAGGTGCTGCTGCGTGAACTGCCGGAGCCGCAGGCCTCGCTGGCTGTGGGCATCCTGCTAGGGCTGCAATCATCGATCCCGGACGACGTGGTGGCCGACTTTTCCACCACCGGCACCTCGCATATCCTGGTCATATCGGGGTGGAATATCACAATCATTTCGGTCGCCCTCTACAGTCTGGCCGATCGGCTGCGGCTCTCCAGGCGCGGCGCGTTCTGGGCGATCCTCGGCTGTATCTGGCTCTACACCCTGTTCGTCGGCGCCTCGCCCACGGTGATCCGCGCAGCGGTGATGGGCACGGTGGTGGTGCTGGGGCAGCGCCTCGAACGCCGCACCCACCCCTGGACGACCCTCGGCGCTGCGTGCTGGGCGATGACGGTGGGGAACCCGCAGACCTTGTGGGACCTGGGGTTTCAGCTCAGTGCGCTGGCCACGGCCTCGCTGTTCGCCTATGGCAAAGGCACCGAGGCGCTGCTCTTGAAAACGCCGCTGCGGGCGAGCTGGCTCGATTGGGCGCGCGAGGCGCTCACCGCCACGCTAGCCGCGCAGATCCTCGCCCTACCACTCATTTTGTACCACTTCGGCAACCTGTCGATCATCGCCCCGCTGGCCAATGTAGTGTTGCTCCCCATGGTGCCCTACGCGATGCTGTGCGGGTCGATCGCACTGGTGGGCGGGCTGCTATGGCTGCCGCTGGGGCAGTGCCTGGCGACAGTGGCCTACCTGTTCCTGGCCTGGCTGACCGAAGGCGCGCGGCTGTTTGCCAACCTACCCTATGCTGCGGTGCAACTGCCGCCGTTCCCGCTCTGGCTGCTGCTGGGGTACTACGCGATCGTGGTGGGTGGGTGGGTGTGGAATACCTGGGGGGGCCTGCGAGTCGGGCACCGAGATGCTGCGGCCTTAGCCAGGAAGCCGGAGGCCAGCGCCGCGAGCGAGACCGCTACGTAGTCGGCGGCCTCGCTGAGCCTCATGGCCAGGCCGCGCCGGGCCGGCCAGGTCGATCTTCCTGATCATGGTCGTCGACCAGCACAGTCCCTGGTCGATCGCTAGCAGGAGATTGGCGAAGACCATCCACTCCCAGCTGGGAGCGACCATCATCAGCCATGGTGCCGGCAGGCCGACCAACCACTCCCCGTGATCAGGATCCCATTGCGCCCGGCAAACAGGTTGGCCAGCGCTTTGATGATCCCGGAGCTGATGATAAGGGCCTCGCCGGCCAGCACACGGACACGCCCTGCGGCGATGTCGGCGTTGTTCAAAAGGCGCGTGCCGCGGAGCTGCACATCACGTCCCTATCCTGACTGGTGCGGCAATATCGTGGGATATGGCGCCAATTCGTTGAGCTCCAGGCGGTCGCACACGAAGTCGCGCGCGGGGTCGTAGTCACGGCCATCGAAGAGGCCCATGCGCGGCCCGTACAGATGGATCGAGATCGCAGGTCGACGGCCACGGTTGGCGACCCGGTGAATGCCATACTCGTAGGCCCCAACGGTTGATGCTCCATCCACCCGGCGCCACACCCGCTGCCACAGCTTCCGCAGGTGCGCGGTATTGGGCTGCGCCCCGTTGTCAAGGCGCACGTAGCGCTCCTCCAGCAGCGACCCGACGACACAGTGATACGCGCCCCACGAGGTATGATCATGAATGGGGGTCGCGGCGCCCACTGGCCACACGAAGACTTGCAGGCAATTGGACGCCTCGCGGGCGCCATAGGCCGCGGCGATATGCGGCTCCCGTGCGGGTGCAACCTGCCCCAGGAGAGGCAGGATTTGTGTTGCCAGGAACTCCGGGTCGCGCGTCAGGTGCGCCAGGAACGCGCGAGCATCCTCGACGCCCAGATCCGGTAGATCGCGCCATAGGCGCTGTAGTTCGCTCATGTCGGGCTCCCGCGGTTGTGCTTCGGCTTCGTGCGGCCAGCATACCAATCGGGCCTTGCGCCAGCATAACCCCATCGTTATTTCAGCGTCTTTTTGGAGGGGAAAATCGTGCGCTACCCATTCGCGACCTACCCCACTCCTACCGGACTCCTACTCTGGAGCCACCGATATGCCCGACCAGGCCCACAGGCACCGGAACTGGGCGAGCAGGGTTACCATCCACACCGATGGCCTGATCCGCCGGCGCCAACGCGTTCGGGGGCGGCACTGCCGGCCTTCGCATGGTTCACGGCGGGCGGGCTGTCGATCGGCGCGAAGAAGCCGCTCCAATCGTACCCTGTAGACACGTCGGTCCCGAAGGCCAGGTCGTAATTATCGACAGGCAAGATCAGCCGGCTCACTGTTCGGCATGCTGGCCTTGGGGGCGATCGCGCTGGCAAGCAAGGCGCCGTTGGGATCGCCAGCACGGATCTCCGTGGCCACATCGCCGGGACCGATCCCCTCGCACACAAAGAAGCCCGCCACGGGGCAATCGGTGTGAAGCCAGAGCGGCGAGGTCGCCCTGGTTGAACGACCCGACCACTGCGCGGGCGATCGTTGTGTTTGCTTGTGTGGACACGGTGCCTTCTCCTTGCTGCTATGTTTCTTTGGAAGGTAGTGGTGCTAGGGGGTGCTGGCCTGGTCGCCCAGCCCATGGGGCTGAGCATGGTGGCATATGATGTGCTGCCATGCATGCTTGCAGGACCATCAAGCCGGTTAAGGACAAACGAACATGCAAACCGAATACCTGACGATCGAGCAAGTCGCCCAGTTGGTCCAGGTCGAGGAATCGACGGTGCGCTTATGGCTGGAGCGAGGACTGGCACACAGGCGAGAGGGCGAGATCATCACGATCAAGCGCTCCGACCTGGATGCCTTCCTGGCTCGAGAGGGGCAGGGCAGCGCGCACGATGCGGCGGCGATTTAGGAGCGCATGTCGCGGTGGCGTGGCGCGTGGCGTCGCTATCAGCGGATGGCGCGCTGGGTGCCGGGCGTGCTGCATTCGAGCGTGGACCGCCGGGTGGCCAGGCCGAAGCGGGCTGGAGAACAATAGCAACCCGCTCCCGTGGGCTTGGCTGGGCGAGCCGGTGGCTTCAACCGCCCGGCGGAGGTGGCCACGCACCCTGATTCATCACCCTCCCGTTGATAGGACCTCGTTGACGGCACAGCCGCTTCCCGGTATACTCAGGGAGAACCCAAAGGCCGGAACAGCGCACAGCACATGCTTGTATGCAGGGGCCGCCCCTCGGCCAATACGTGCAACGGCGCTGAGATAGCAGGTTAGCTCACTTCAGAAACGGGTAGATGGCTGTGTACCCCCAGATCTACCTCGGGCATACCCCGGCCACCGCCCATGCGCGTGCAGCCCTGCGCGCGCGGGCGCTCGACCTGCGGGAGTGCTTTGGCGCGGCGCGCCAGCCCATGCCAACCTATCTGCTGCTGAACTTTGCGGCTGGGGATGGGCCGGATACAGGCGCGCTCGACTTGCTGTTGGTGTGCCCGCACAGCGTGATCGTCGGCGCGATCCGCGCATACAACGGCCCGATCGAGGTGCTGCCCGGCAAGGGCTGGGCGCTTGGCGCGACGGGTGAGCCGATCCACGAGCTCGATGGGCGAACGCCGCTGCACCTGGTGCAGGCACAACGCGACGCTGTGCGCGAGCGCTTGAACGGCGAGGCTCCGCGCTTGCTTGGTGCGCCGCTCGACGCACAGCCCTTCGAGCGCATCGTCGGCGCGCTGATCTGCGCCCCGCGGATGCACCCCGACTCGCGTATCTCGCTCGATGTCGACGAGCATCGCCAGTTGTTGAAGGTCCTTGGATTGGACGAGCTGCCGGGGCTGGCGGCGATGAGCAGGACCAACCTGCAGCTCGCCGAGGAGCAGATGCAAGCGATCGTCGGCGACCTGTTTGGCGGCCGCCGGTGGCACGACGGCGAGCGCTTTTTGTTCGAGCTGGCTCCTGCCCGGCTGCGGCTGCGCCTGCTGGATGCGGCTCCCGGCCGCGAGGTGGTGTTGCCGTTGATGGAGGGGGAGAATGTGATCGGGCGGCGTCGCAAGCCCGTGGGCCAGGAGCGCCGGCTGACGCTGAGCGGCGACGACCTGATCTCGAGCGACCACGCGCGGATCATCTGCGGCGAGGACGACCGCGTTGTCCTGCGCGATACGAGCAAGAACGGCACCTGGATCGCACTGCCGGGCGCTTCGGAGGAGCATGTGCGGGGCGAGGAGCGCGTGATCGTCCCAGGCACGTTGCTGCGGATGGGCATGACGCGGATGCGGCTTGAAGAGATTGCAGATTGCAGATTGCAGATTGCAGACTAAAAGAGCCCCCTATCTACCATCTGCAATCTCCCGTCGGCAATATGAGCTGGCAGGAGCAGGATCATGGTCGAAGCAAACCGATTTGATGGCTTACTCGAATGGCGCTGCATCGGTCCATTCCGAGGCGGCCGGGTGGTGGCGGTGGCCGGCGATTACCAGAACCCCAACGTCTTCTACTTCGGTGCATGCGCCGGCGGCGTCTGGAAGACGGTTGACGCCGGGACGTATTGGGAGAACGTGTCGGACGGCTTTTTCAACACGGCCGCGGTCGGCGCGCTGGCGGTCGCTCCCTCGGACTCGAACGTGATCTACGCCGGGACGGGCGAGACGACCATCCGGATCGATGTGTCGCACGGCGATGGGGTCTATAAATCGACCGACGCCGGCAAGAGCTGGGTGCACGTGGGGCTGGCCGACACACGGCACATCGGCAAGATCCGCATCCATCCCGCCAACCCCGACCTGGTCTACGTCGCGGCGCTGGGGCATGCCTATGGGCCGAACAAGGAGCGCGGCGTGTTCAAATCGGAGGACGGGGGCAAGACCTGGCGACAGGTGCTGTTCAAGAGCGAGAAGGCCGGCGCGGTCGATCTGAGCCTCGACACCACCAACCCGCGCGTGCTCTACGCGGCGATCTGGGAGGCCTACCGTAGCTTCTGGCAGATCTCGAGCGGCGGCCCGGATAGTGGCCTGTGGCGCTCGACCGACGGCGGTGAGACCTGGACCGATATCAGCGACCGGCCTGGCCTGCCCAAGGGCCTCAAGGGCAAGATCGGGGTCGCCGCCTCGCCCGCCCAACCGGGCCGGGTGTGGGCGCTGATCGAACACAAGACTGCAGGCGGCCTGTACCGCTCGGACGACGGCGGCGAGAAGTGGGAGCAGGTCAGCGACAACCAGCACCTGATCTCGCGCGCCTGGTATTATATGCACATCACCGCCGACCCCCAGGACCCCGATACGGTCTACGTCAACAATCTGAGCTTCTGGAAATCGACCGACGGCGGCAAGACCTTCGTCGAGATCGCCACTCCCCACGGCGACAACCACGATCTGTGGATCGACCCGCGCAACCCGCTGCGCATGATCCAGGGCAACGACGGCGGCGCCAACGTCTCGCTCAACGGCGGCGCGACCTGGTCATCGATCTACAACCAGCCGACCGCGCAGTTCTACCACATCGCCGTCGACAACCGCACGCCCTACTACGTCTATGGCACGCAGCAGGACAACACCAGCATCGCAGTACCGAGCCGCAGCCGGCATCCGGCGATCGTGTGGGGCGACTGCTACATCGCCGGGACGGGCGAGAGCGGCGCGATCGCTGTGCGGCCCGACGACCCGAACATCGTCTATGTCGGCGCGATCGGCAGCTCGCCCGGCGGCGGCAACTGCCTGCAGCGCTACGACCACCGCACGAAACAGATCCGGCTGATCACCACCTGGCCGGAGGTGATGTCTGGCCGCGGCGCGATCGAGGAGAAATACCGCTTCGCCTGGACCTACCCGATCGTGATCTCACCCCACGACCCCAACGTGCTCTACATCGGCGGCAACATAGTGTTCCGCTCGACCAACGAGGGCCAGCGCTGGGAGCCGATCAGCCCCGACCTGACGCGCGCCGACCCGGAGAAGCTCCAGCCGACCGGCGGGCCGATCAACCGTGATGCGATCGGCGCCGAGACCTATGCGACCGTGTTTGCGCTGGCCGAATCCCCGCACGAGCGAGGCGTGCTCTGGGCGGGGACCGACGACGGTCTGATCCATCTTTCCAGGGATGGCGGCAAGCACTGGAGCAACGTCACGCCGCCCGATCTGCCGGAATGGACCTTGATTAGCTGCATCGAGCCCTCGCCACACGACAAGGCGACTGCTTATGTGGCCGCCACGCGCTACAAGCTGGACGACTACCGCCCGTACCTCTACAAGACCAGCGACTACGGCAAGAGCTGGCAGCGCATCACCAACGGCATCCCCGACCACGAGTTTACACGAGTGATCCGGGCCGACCCGGGCCGGCGCGGGCTGCTCTACGCGGGCACCGAGACCGGGCTGTACCTCTCGTTCGACGACGGCGCATCCTGGCAGCGTTTCCAGCTCAACCTGCCCGTGGCACCGGTCTACGATCTGCTGGTGAAGGAAACCGACCTGATCGTCGGGACCCATGGCCGATCGATCTGGATCCTGGACGACATCACACCGCTGCATCAGATGACCGACACGATCCGGGAACAGGAGGCATATCTGTTCAAGCCGCGCACATCGGTGCGCCCGGGGCCAGGGATCGACTGGACAAGCGAGCTGGCCGGCAAGAATTACATCGGCAGCGTCGGCGGAGCGTTTGTGCAGACCAAGACCGAAGAGAACGCGACGGTGCGCAAGTTCCTGGATGCCGGGCAGAACCCACCCAATGGCGCGATCATCACCTACTATTTGAAGCAGAAGCCCACGGGGACAATCAGCCTGAGCTTCCGCGACAGCCAGGGGCGCGAGATCCGTACCTTCACGAGCATCGACCCGGCTGCAGCCGAGCAGGAGAAGAAGGACAAAGACGACCCCAAGGCCAAAGAGCTGAAGATCCCCGCGAACGCTGGCTGGAACCGCTTCGTCTGGGACATGCGCTACCCGCCAGCACCCCGGGTCGAGGGCAAGGACCCGCCGGCCGAGATGACGATCGAGGGCCCGCTGGTGGTGCCGGGGACGTACCAGGTGGTGCTGACGGTCGGCGAGCAGCGCTCCACCCAATCCTTCGAGGTGATCTGCGACCCGGCTGCGCCGGCCTCGCAGGCGGATCTGCAGGCGCAGTTCGATCTCTTGATGCAGCTCCATCAGAAGATCACCGCGACGATCAACGCAGTCAACCGCATGCGCGACCTGCGCCAGCAACTCGACGGCTGGAGCAAGCGCGTCGAGGGGCTGCCGAACGGCAAGCCGATCGCCGAGGCCGCCAGCGCGCTGAAGGAACAGATCCTGGAGATCGAGAAGCAGATCCTGATACCCGACCTGCGGCCCGGCTGGGCCGACAATCTCAACGCGGGCGTGCGGCTGCTGGAACAACTGACCAGCCTGCCGGCGGTTGTGGCCATGGGCAATTACCGGCCGACCGACCAGGCCTACGAGGTTTATCAGCACCTTGCGGCGAAGATCGACGCCCAGCTCGACCAGCTCGACCGGCTGATCGAGACCGATCTGGTGGCCTTCAATGCCCGTGTCGCCGAAGCACAGATCGGCGCGGTGGTTCCCAAAGCGCCACAGGCCCAGGAGGCCGCCGAGCCACCGGCAGCGCCTTCCGCACCGATGCCGCCGGGCATGGAGGGTGCGGAGGGTGTACCGCCAGCGAGCGCAGAGGCAGGCGAGGAGCGATGAACGATGAACAAGGACCGATGGGCGCGGAACGATGAAACGGCCTATCGACTGCCATCTATTCCCTATCTCCGGCATCGCATCTACGTGAAAGGAGCAGGTCATGCAAGAACTCTTCCCACTTGCTGCCGGCGCGGTGATCGGCCTGGCGGTCCAGCGGGTGCGCTCGCTCCGGCTCAGGACGGCGGCCCTGGTCGTGTTGTGCCTAATCTTCGGGGCGCTCGCGAGCTACATCAGCGGTGAGCTGGAGGTGAGCTGGGGCTTCCTCTCGGTGGATGCGCTGCTGGTCTGGGCCGGCGCGCTGCTTGCGGTGGTGCTGGCCGCTGTGTGGCGCAGGCGCACGGCGTCGACGCGCTAGCCACGTGCCTCACCGCACCGACCTTCTTCCGGCCGCCGAGCACACCGGGGTGAACAGCACGTGCTCGCCCCTCCTCGGTGTGCTCGCTATGTTCTGCGGCGATGGGCAGCGCTCGTGGCCTGAGGGGAGCGGTGCGCTCGCGCTGCGGCCCAATCGAGCCACGCTGAACTGCAAGGAGACCTGGGATGTCGCGGAACGCTATCGAGCTGCTGGCGCAGCAAATGGAAGAAGCCTACCGGATGGTCTGGGATCGCCTGCAGGGGATCATCGACGAGGAGCACTTCTGGGCGCCCGTCCCAGACTGCTGGGCGGTTTTTCCGCGTTCCGACGGCCACTGGACCTACCATTATGAGCTGCCCGATCCGGAACCACTCCGTTCACCACCGTGGCCTGGCGCGTGACTCACCTGGCCCTATGCAAGATCATGTACCACGAATACGCCTTCGGCCCTGCAGCGCTGACCTGGGACACCATCGAAATGCCATCGTCGGTGGCTGCCGCGCCGGCGCTCCTTGAGCGTGGTCAGCGCCTGCTCGTCGAGGACCTTGCCAGCCTGGCGGGGGATGCGGCGTTGGATGCGCCGAGGCGAACCAAGTGGGGCGAGCTGTGGCCGACCTGGCGCATTTTCTGGACGCTGATTCACCATGACGCACACCACGGCGGCGAGATCGGTTGCATCCGCGACCGGTATCGCCATATGCACCGCGGCCAAGCGGCTAGATAACCGAACGAGCGGTGGAAACGTATGCCCGAGACCAGATTCTGGGTGCTCAAAACCGAACCAGCCTGCTATTCCTACGCCGACCTGGAGCGCGAGGGATCGACGGTGTGGGACGGTGTGAGCAACAACGCGGCGCTCAAGCACCTGCGCGAGATGCAGCCGGGCGACCTGGCGCTGATCTACCATACCGGCGACGAGCGCCGCGCGGTGGGCCTCGCCGAGGTGACCAGCGCGCCCTACCCCGACCCAAAGGCCGGCGATCCCAAACTGGTGGTGGTGGATATCCGGCCGCTGCGCCGGCTGGCGCGCCCGATCGTGCTGGCGGATATCAAGGCCGACCCGGCGTTCGCCGACTTCGCGCTGGTGCGCCAGGGGCGCCTCTCGGTGGTGCCCGTCGCGCCGGAGCAATGGCAGAAGTTGATGGAGCTGGCCAGCGAGCAGTAGGGGCTCGGTGGGGCAGCCGGGTGTGTGGCACGGTTGGGCAGGCGTGCCGTCGCGCTCACGTGCTCGGCTACGGGCCCGAAGCCCGCCCGGCGCCGGAAGGCGTGGGCGCGCCCAGCGTGGCAGCGCGATGCAGCAACACACCCGGCGCAACCCTGCCACGCCTCCCCACCAATGGTATAATGGACCTGCATCAGTGAGCCCCGCGACGCGCAGTGCTGCTGCTGTGCCACATGGGGTGCATCCGCCAGGACCAAGGGAGCGGGGCTTGGGGCGAGCTGCAGACCTGCTCTCACCCCTTGCGCACATGCCCCCAGTCACCCACAGGCCGGATGCACCATCATAACTCAAACAAGGAGGATGCAATGGCGCTTCCCGACTTTCGCAACGAACCGCTCACCGACTTCAGCAACCCCGCGAACGCTGCTGCCATGGAGCGCGCGCTGGCCGAGGTGCGATCGCAGTTCGGGCGGACCTACCCGCTGATCATCGGCGGCGAGCGCATCACCACCGGGGAAACGATCGCCTCGCGCAACCCGGCCAACCCGTCCGAGGTGGTCGGCTATGTCGCCAGCGCGACGGTCGAGCTGGCCAACCGGGCAATCGAGGCGGCCAACGAGACGTTCACGAGCTGGCGCAAGGTGCCGGCCGAGCAACGCGCCGACTACCTGTTCAAGGCCGCGGCCGAGATGCGGCGGCGCAAGTTCGAGCTGGAAGCCTGGATGGTCTACGAGGTCAGCAAGAGCTGGGTGGAGGCCGACGCCGACATCGCCGAGGCGATCGACTTTTGCGAGTTCTACGGGCGCGAGCTGCTGCGCCTGGCCGGGCCGCAGCCGGTGAACCAGTTGCCCGGCGAGCATGACCAGTTCGTCTACATCCCGCTCGGTGCGGGCGTGGCGATCCCGCCGTGGAACTTCCCGGCTGCGATCATGGTTGGCCTGGTGGTGGCGCCGGTGGTCGCCGGCAACACGATCGTGCTCAAGCCAGCCTCGACCTCGCCGGTGATCGCGGCGAAGTTCGTCGAGATCCTCGAGCAAGTCGGCCTGCCGCCGGGAGTGGTCAACTACCTGCCGGGGCCGGGCAGCAGCGTCGGCGATGCGCTGGTCGATCACCCCAAGACGCGCTTCATCGCCTTCACCGGCTCGAAGGAGGTCGGACTGCGGATCTTCGAGCGCGCGGCAAAGCTGCAGCCGGGCCAGAAATGGCTCAAGCGCACGATCCTGGAGATGGGCGGCAAGGACACGATCGTGGTGGACGAGACGGCTGATCTGGACGCGGCCGCCGAGGGGATCGTCGTCTCGGCATTCGGCTTCCAGGGCCAGAAATGCTCGGCCTGCTCGCGCGTCGTCGCCGTCGAGGCGATCCACGACCAGTTGCTGGGCAAGGTGGTCGAGCGCGCGCGCCGGCTGACGGTGGGCGACCCGGCGCAGCGCGACACGTTCATGGGCGCGGTGATCGACGACAAAGCGCTGGCCAAGATCCGGCAGTACATCGAGATCGGCAAGCAGGAGGGCCGGCTGGTGCTGGGTGGCGAGACGGCGAGCGACGGTGGCTATTTCGTGCCACCGACGATCTTCGCCGACGTGAAGCCGGACGCGCGGCTGGCGCAGGAGGAGATCTTCGGCCCGGTGCTGGCGTTTATCAAGGCGAAGGACTTCGACGAGGCGCTGGCGATCGCCAACAACACCGAGTACGGCCTGACCGGCGGCGTCTACTCGCGCGACCGCGCGCGGCTGGATCGCGCCCGCGACGAGTTCCACGTGGGCAACCTGTACTTCAACCGCAAGATCACCGGCGCGATCGTCGGCGTGCACCCGTTCGGCGGATTCAACATGTCGGGCACCGACTCGAAGGCCGGCGGCAGAGACTATCTGCTGCTGTTCCTGCAGGGCAAGAGCATCGCCGAGAAGATGGCCTGAGATCGATCCTGGAGGGCGCATGCCGTAGCACGTCACGCCGATCGTACGGCATGCGCTCTACCGATAACCGATCGCTGCGCGGCCGCTTACCGCACACGAAATACAACCCCTCCTTATCGAGATGGCCCGCGTGCACTTGTATTGGGTCGCGGGAGCCGGATCCCTGCCCAACTTCACGCAACCTGCCGTGCGCCTCGCCAGCGGCGTCGCCCGCTCGCGCCGGCTGTTCGCGGGAACTGTTTTTACCTCGCCACCGTCATCCTAAGTAAGCAACGACAAACCAGGATGTGGTGTGGCTGCCGCATCCTGCTCTGGAACCTTACATGAGGAGGCATTCAGGTGGCACAGCGAATTGTAACAACGATCGGCATCGTGGCGGCGGTGCTGGTGCTGGCGGTGCTGGCCGGTATCGTCGGCGTGCTCTACGCGCGCCCGGCCACAGCGCAGACCAGCGTCGGGGTGCCGGGCATGCGCCAGGTGACGGTGGTGGGCCACGGCGAGGCCAGGGGCCGCCCCGATACCGCGACAGTGCAGATCGGCGTCGAGACCGAGGCGCCTACGGCTCAGGAGGCACTGGCGCAGAACACCCAGCAGGCGCAGGCGATCATCGCCAAACTGAAGGAGTTGGGGGTTGCAGACCAGGACCTGCAGACCAGCAACTTCAATATCTACCCGGTCTACAGCGGCCCGGAGAATCGGCAACTCAGCGGCTACCACGTCAGCAACAGCGTGGTGGTGACGATCCGCAACCTCGATCAGGCCGGGACATTGCTGGACCAGGTGGTGCAGGCCGGCGCGAACAGCATCTACGGGGTCAGCTTCAGCGTGGAGGACCCCAAGGCGCTGCGCGAGCAGGCCCGCGCGGCGGCGCTCGAGGACGCGAAAGCGCATGCGGCGCAGCTCGCGCAGGCGGCCGGCGCATCGCTCGGCGAGGTCCTGGTGATCACCGAGAACATCGGCAGCCAGCCGCCGGTGCCGCTGGCGATGATGGAGCGCGGCGCGGCACAGGCCGGCGCGCCGGTGCCCGTGCAACCGGGCGAGCAGACCTTCAGTGCCGATGTGCAGGTGACGTTCGCGCTCAGATAAGCTCAGCGCCTGTTCGATCCTGGTGTGACAGACGACGGACGAGGGACGATCGCTGCATCGTCCCTCGTTCATTACGAGCCTTTACCAGGGGGCAAGGCGGCTGCAACCGACTACGGTGCCACGATGATGCGTGCACTTCGTGATTTCGTTCCGTCGGTCTAGAGAGCTATCCGCCCGGTGCAGATCGCTTCGACGCGAGCGAGCAGCGTGTCCACGCCGAACGGCTTGGCGATCACCTCCACGATATGCGGCAGGCGCCGCCAGATCTCGACCTCGGGCTGAGTCAGCGCTGCCGAGCAGACCAACACCGGTATGCCGGCGGTAAGGGGATGGTTTTGGAGATCGAGGTAAACATCCAACCCGTTGCGGCGCGGCATAGCGACATCAAGCAGGATGAGGTGAGGCTGGCCGCCCTCGGCCAGCACCAGTCCCACCTCGCCGTCGGGCGCCAACAGCGTCCGATGCCCCCGATGCTCGAGCAGCAGTTTCAGCAACGCTCGCATGTTGGCGTCGTCGTCGATCACCAGCACACGATAGGAATCTGGTGCCATCGTTGCCTCTTTCTTGTCTGGCCACAGCGATCCCAGAGGTCATAGCGGCGTCGGTTCGCTTTGTCTCTGGGATCGCTGTGGTTGCGTTCAGGCATTTGTCCTTCGTCCCTACTGTTCGACGATTACCGTGCCAACCATGCCGTTTTGGCCGTCCGGCGTGCCGTGAAGCTGGCAGTAGTAGGCGAACGTGCCGGGAGCGTTGAAGGTGGCGCTCTTCGACTCGCCCGGCTGGAAGATCGCAGTGTCGAACGATTTATCGACCGCGGTGGCCGAGTGCGGCTTGGCGCCGTCGTTGGTCCAGGTGATCGTCGTGCCGACCTTGACCCGGATCTCTTTGGGCGCGAACTCGAAATCCTTCATTGAAACGGTGACGGCTGCTGGCGCCGGCGGTGGTGGCGGCGGCGTGGGTGCCGGAGGTGCCGTCGGCTGCGGCGGCGCGGTTGCCTGGGCGGCCTGCGTGCTCCCGCCATCGCCGACCTTGATGACGCCAGCCATCCCCTGGCCGCCAGGCCCGCCGTGGAACTCGCAGTAGTACGGGTAGGTGCCCGGCTCGTCGAAGTGCTGCGCGAACGTGGCGCCGTTCTCGAGCCGCCCGCTGTCGAACGTGCCAGCCTGCCCTGAGCCTGGCGAAGGGTCGGCGGTGACGGTATGCGGCCGCTGGCCCGTGTGTGTCCAGACCACCGTCGCGCCGACCGGAATGCTGATCTCCTTCGGCGTGAAGGTGTTGTCGCCGATCGTGACCGCTACCTCGTTGCCTGGAGCATGCGTATGGTCCGCTGCCGGCGGCGGCTGGGCGGCTGCCGGGGCCGGTGTGGGCAGCGCAGCGGCCGCCGACTGGGCAGCGACGATGATCGTGCCGGCCATGCCCTCGCCGCCCTTGCCACCGTGGAACTGGCAGAAGTATGGGAACGTGCCAGCCTGCTCGAACGTGAACCTGAACGTGGCGCCGTTCTCGAGCCGCCCGCTGTCGAACGCACTAGCCTGCCCTGAGCCTGGTGAAGGGTCGGCGGTGACGGTATGCGGCCGCTGGCCCGTGTGTGTCCAGACCACCGTCGCGCCGACCGGGACGGTGATTTTATTGGGCGTAAACTTGTTGTCTTCGACGTTGATGGTGATCGTCTCCGGCGCTGGCGGCAGAGGGGCGGCCTGCGCCGGCGCTTCGGCGGCTGCGCCACCGGGCG
>FLYN01006544.1_pt2 | contig 24415 bp, 15 predicted proteins | sample 1122621 | NCBI WGS metagenome assembly FLYN01 (sample SAMEA4346792, study PRJEB14843) | hot springs metagenome | biome: Terrestrial Biome; feature: Habitat; material: Sediment | place: India | collected 2012-06-12 | depth 1760 m
CTCGACCACATCCCCTGGCCGGAGCTGTTTGCCGTGTTCGGCCCCGGCGCCAGTGCCGACGGTGCCGGAGCCGAGCAGCTCGCCGGGCCAGATCGTTTCGCCCAGGGAGGCGTACGCGATCAGTTCTTCGGTTTTCCATGTCATCATCCCACTCGAGCCGCGCGACCATTCCGCGCCGTTCACGCGCGCCACCATCTCGAGCTTGTTCAGGTCAAGCTCGTCGCACGTGACAATCCACGGCCCAAGCGCGGAGGCGAAATCTTTGCCTTTCGACGGGCCAAGGCCGGTGCTCATCTCACGGCCTTGAATATCGCGGGCGCTGAGGTCATTGAAGATCGTGACGCCAAAGAGGTGTTCGAGCGCTTCTTCGGGCAGCAGGTCGCGCCCCGGCTTGCCGATGACGAAACCGAGTTCGAGCTCGTAGTCCATCATCTCGGTGTAGCCCGGCCACGGCACTTCCTGCTCGTGGCCGATCACGGTGAAGGGGCTGATTTTCAGATAGACCGGCTGCTTGAGAAACTCTTCGGGGTAGGGCTTACCCATGCGCCGTTGCATCGCCCGTCCGTGCGCCTCAAAGGCCGAGAAATCGCGGATAAACGGCGGATCGAGTGGCGCAATGAGCTTCACATCGGCAAGCGGGCGAATTGCCGCAGCATCGGCGCTCGCCATCGCCCTGGTTGCTGCCTCGAGAAAGGCGTCGCCAAGTGCAATCGCGGCGGCCATGCTGGATGGGAAGAGCACGCTCGCAAGGCGCAAGGCTGCCTCGCAGGTCGCGCCCTGACGTTGCAGCCGTAGCCGCTCGGCAGTCAGCAGATCGATCACCTGCTGCTGCTCAGGCTGCGCGACGACCAGGCGAGCGACGCTGCCGTCGGGGCCGTTCGCCGCGATTCTGCCGAGCTTCATCTTCAACACTCCTGCTCCACTACAGCGGCTCCTCGAACATCGCCACGACGCGGCTCCACCCGGCGCTGGTGCCGCGGAGGTTGACCGGGAAAGCCATCACCGTGAAGCCGAACGGTCTGGGCAACTGGTCGAGGTTCGCCAGCTTCTCGATCTGGCAGTACGGCTTCTCGCGTCCCAGCAGGTGCGACTCCCAGAACTGTGCGAGGCCGGCCTTCGCTTCCGCCGCCATAATATCAACTGGCCGGTCCAGCCCCCAGGCGTCGATGCCGATCAACTTCACGCCCTGGTCGACCAGCCACTCGGTGGCGGAGCGCCGCAGCCCGGGATGCATGAGGTCGTAGCCGGGCTCCTTGAAGTGTTTGCTCACATCGGTGCGGATCAGCACGATGTCGTAGGGCTTGATGGTATAGCCGATACGCGCCAATTCGGCCCTGACATCGTCATCGGTGATCCCCTCGCCACGCCGTTTGTGGGTCATGTTCAACACCACGCCGTCGCCGAAGCACCAGCGCAACGGGATCTGGTCGATCGTGAGCGTTTCGCCGTGCCTGGCCGGGCCATAGTGCCACGGTGCGTCGACATGCGTGCCGGAGTGGGTGGTGAGCGTGACCATTTCCGCGTTCCAGACCTTGCCGTCGGGCCAGTAGGTCTCGTCAAGCCCGACCGCCTGCTTGCTCTGCTCCAGGCCACGCTCCTGGCTCAGGTACTCGATCCGATGTTTGTTGAACTCGAACTCCGACGTCTCGTTGCTCAGGCAATCGCTGAGATCGATCAGCGTGACGCGTTTGTTGTGATACTCGAAGACTTCAGCCATCACAATGCTCCCTTGTTCCGACAGGAGGCAGGAGATGGAAGACAGGAGACCCGGCAGCTTGTCTTGTTGCTCGGGTCTGGCGTCTCGACGATCGCAGTACGTGCGCCGTGTGGTGTTAGATCGGTGCGGCGGCGATCTCCATAGACTTACGGGTCAGCCCGGGCACATCCACCGTGCGATCGTTCTCCATCTCGCCCCGCGCCAGCTCGCGCGCGATCTCCACCTGGGCTTTGCAGCGCTCGTAGCGCCGCGTCATGTAGCCATCCAGGGCTTCCTGAAGCGTCGGTTTGGTCGTCACTTCCTCGGCCAGCACCACCGCATCTTCGATCGCCATCGCCGCACCCTGGGCGACGTGGGCGCTCATCGCGTGCGCCGCATCGCCGATCAGCACGACCCGCCCGCGATACCATGGCGGCGGCAGCAGGATCTCCTCGAACGGGCGGTACACGATCTGCGATGGGTCGGTAATGTAGGTGTCCCGAATCGCTGCGACCGGCCCACCAAACTCCATGAGCCGTTCGCGGAACGCCTCGGCCAGGTGCGCATCGGGGATTTTGGTTTCAGCGCCGGGCTTGGGTTTTTCGGTCAGGAAGATGTACATCAAGTCGGGCGCGAGCGGCACAAACCCGGCTTTGTTGCCGCTCTTGCCGTGAAACATCTGAAAGTTCGTCACCGCCGGCGGCCGCGGCACGTTGCAGCGCCAGATCATCTGCCCGGTGAAACGTGGCTGATACTGCGGCCCAAACACTAGCTGGCGCACCAGCGAGCGGATACCGTCCGCACCGATCACCAGGTCGTAGCGATCACGGGTATCGTCCGTGAAGGTGACCTCGACGGCCTCGGTGGTCTGCCTCAATTCGGCGACCGTGACGCCCAGGCGCACCGGTACCCCGGCCGCGTGCACAGCTTCCTGGAGGATCGCGTGCAACCGCGGGCGGGTGAGCGCGTTGGCCGATGGATACTGCGGGCCGGCGAGTCGCGGCTGGGGCACGGAGTGGAGGAAGTTGCCTTCGCCATCGAAAAAGTCGACCTTGTCCATGCCATACCCGGCGGCCAGCACCTTATCGGCCAACCCCACCGCCGCCAGCGCGCGCAGCGAGTTGGCCAGCGTGATGATGCCCACGCCATACACATCCCACTTCGAGTTGACCTCGACGATCTCGACGTCGAGATCGGGAGCCTTCTGCCGCAGCGCCACTGCGGTGACCAGCCCGCCGATGCCGCCACCGACGATCAACACCTTCTGCGCTGACGCCATCGTGTCCTCCTTTGAGGGTTATGGGTTAACGATCGCTTTGCAATTAAGGCCTTTGACCCCCTCCTCCCATAATCCCTACGCTCTACCCCCTACCTTCCTTGCGGCCCATGATGCTGCTGCCCATTGCCAGCTCCGGCTCGCCGACCACCGGCCCTGCTGCTGGCGGGAACGCCTCGAACATCGAGGGCGGCATGTCACTATTGCGGTACATCGAATTCGGCCCCTGCGCGCCCTGCCAGTCGATCGGCTCCCAATCCGGCACGTAGTTGCGATAGCCCAGGCTGTTGAGCTCGATCCGCAGCCCGCCCGGCTCGCGGAAGTACAGGTACATCTGCTCGCCGATGCCGTGCCGCCCCGGCCCGAACTCGATCGGCGTACCGGCCTCGAGCAACAGGTCTGCCGCACGCAGCAGATCCCCGGACTCCTCCACCCAGAAGGCCAGATGATGCAGCCGTCCGGGGATGCCGGAAAAGTCACCGGCAATGCCGAAGTCGTGCGAGGTCTCGTTGGTCGTCGTCACGGCGAAAACAGCCTTGCTCGGATCTGGCTCGAACGGGATGTAAGCCATGATGCGGAAGCCGAGGACATCACGGTTCCAGGCGGCTGTGCCACGCACATCGTTGGCGGCGACGGTGATGTGATCGAGCTGGCGGGGGGCGATGCCACGGGCAATGCGGCGCTGTGGGCGATCGGGATAGGTCGAGCGCTGGTCGGGCGGTGCCTGGTAGCGCTCGACCTCCCAGAAGACCTCCAGCGGGTGGCCGCCGAAGCCCGCGAAGCGATAGGCGCGCCCATGCCCGACCGACCGCTCGATCCATGCGCCCTGGGTGCCGCTGGCCTCGATGCTGGCGACGGCCTGCTCGAGCTCCTCGGGGCCATAGGTGCGCCAGGCGGCGTGGCCGAGCGCCGGCTGGGTGCCCTGGGTGAGGATCAGGCTGTGGTGGTAGTAGTCGCCCCAGCAGCGTAGATAGACTGAGTGGCCCTCGCGGGCGACCTCATCCAAACCGACGACCTTCTTGAAGAAGGCGACCGACTCATCCAACTTCGGGGTGATCAGCTCGACATGAGCGAGGTGGGCGAGAAAGTGTTTGCGGGCCATTGCGTTCTCCTTTATCGTCGCTCCTGGGTTCCAAAGAGTCTGGCCAGGTCGGGCTTCGGGCGTGGGGGCTCGCGTCGGCGCCTCAACCATGCAAGGGCAAGGTCCAGCCAGATTTGCACGTCGGGATTGACAAACCGGCCATCGACATCGGTCGTCTCATCGGCGAGCGCCAGGCCATGGAGGCCGCTTTCGAAGACATGCAGCTCATAGGGCACGTTGTGCTCGGCCAGCGCGGCCGCAAACTTGAGCGCATTGCGGGCGGAGACGAGCTCATCGTCTGCGGTGTGCCAGATAAAGGTGGGCGGCGTGTCCGAGGTGACGTACCGGTCGGCGCAATACTGCTCGACAAGCTCCCGCGGCGGTGGGTATGCGCCAAACACCGTGGTGAGTACAAGCTCGTTCAGGCCAATGGGGTTGTGCTGCGGGTCGAGCTGGACGGGTGGGTTGGCGGCGAGCTCGAGGTCGATGACCGGGTAGCCAAGGATCAGCGCATCCGGCCGGATCTGCTCGGGGCGAACGCCGAGCGGCTCATAGAGTAGTGGCTGATTCCACAGTACCCCCAGCGATGCTGCAAGGTGGCCGCCCGCAGAAAAACCACAGACCGCTACCTGGTTCGGGTCAAGCAGCCACTCGGCGGCCCTGGCTCGGACGAGCAACAGGGCCCGAGCCAGGTCGAGCATCGGCTGTGGGAACCGGGTTTGGACGGAGTAGCGCAAGACAAAGGCGTGATAGCCCTGCGCCAGGAAGCGCAGCGCGACCGGCTCAGCCTCGCGGTCGGAGGTAGCCATGTAGGCGCCACCCGGACAAACGATCACCGCCGGTCGTCTCCGGTCGGTTTGAAACGCGGGCGAGTTCTTGAGCATGTAGGCTTCCAGGTAGACCGTCTGGACATCTTCCCGAAGGGGGATCGTGCATGTGTTCATGGTGAACCTCACCCTCGCTGACTTGTCAGGTGTGCCACCGTGTATCGCTCGCTCGTTGAGGAATACTGTATCATCTTCGTCTGCATGCTGCCATCCGCGGGCTCCTCCTGCTCGGAGTGACTTACGATGATGCGCTGGTCATGGGCTGCGCCTGGCCCGGCTCATACAGATGGCAGCGCACCCAGTGGCTGGGGCCGATCATGCGTGGGCTGGCGATCTCCTTGTGGCAGATCGCCATCGCGTGCGGGCAGCGCGGCAGGAATGGGCAGCGCGGTGGCGGGTCGATCAGCGAAGGTATCTCGCCGCGCGCCTGGACCTGCCGGGTGAACAGGCCTGCCTCGGGGTCGGGAACCGCACTCAGCAGCAGTTGTGTATAGGGGTGCGCCGGTCGCTCCATCAGCACGGTGCTCTCGGCGCCCTCGATCATGTGGCCCGCGTACATGACGATGGTGCGGTCGGCAATATAGCGCGCGCTGGCCAGGTCGTGCGTGATGTAGAGGAAGCCGATGCCCCGCTCGCGCTTGAGCCGCGCCATCAGGTTGAGCACGCCCATCCGGATCGACACATCGAGCATGGAGATCGGCTCGTCGGCGAGGATGATCTCCGGGTCGACCGCCAGCGCTCCTGCGATGGCGACGCGCTGACGCTGACCACCCGAGAGCTGATGGGGGTACCTGGCTGCTATGTCGGCAGGTGGCTGCAGGCCCACGGCCTCCAGTAGCGCATGCACCTCCTCAGCCGGCCAACCCCGCAGCTTGTGGTGGATCTTCAGCGGGCGCGCAATGGCGTGCCCCACGGTGTGGATCGGGTTGAGCGAGCCGAAGGGGTCCTGAAAGATCATCTGCACCGCCTTGCGGTAGCTGAGCGATGGCCGGCGCGGCTCGGTTTTGAGCACATCGCGGCCGTGCAGCAGAATCTGGCCGTTCGTCGGCGGCATGAGCCGGGCGATCAGCCGGGCGGTCGTCGATTTGCCGCTGCCCGATTCGCCGACCAGCGCCACAATCTCGCCCCGCGCGATGGTGAAGGATGCGTTCGTCAGGGCGTGCACATATCTGCGTTTGAAGATGCTGCCGACCGGAAAGCGCTGGGTTAACTGGCGCACTTCCAGCACGATCGCTCCCGATGCCCTGGGAGCACTGCTCAAGTCTTGTATGACTCTGGGCGTTGTCATTGTATCTCCCTGCTAAGGGGGTAGGAGATAGGGGTTGCCATACATTCCTTTTCCAGGAACCTCATTGACCGTACCGATCAGACTGTTGGGACTGAAAGGATTGAAGTTGCGCTGGAAGGCTGAGCCAACGGCGCCGCCGATCGTGATCACGGCCTCGCTGCGGCCACCAGCGGCAGGTGCGGCAGTGGTGCCCGCTGCCGGAGCAACAGTGGCAGCTGCGGGAGCGGCCGGGGCAGCGGTGGTCCCTGTCGGGGTGGGCGTGCCCCCGCACGCCGCCAGGACCGGCAAGAGCAACATCATGAGGGTGAGCAACAATAGCGTTCGTTTGGGCATCGGTTCTCTCCTTGGACAGAACTTCCGCGCTGGTGCCTCCGCATCCCTTCGCCCCGCCGTGTGGGGCGGGGACAGGGGTGGAGCACACCACGCCGACCGCGGAACTCCTATCGTTTGATCCTTAAACCCTGAACGTCACCATCGCGATGGTAGTGGGAGTGCCAATATCGCCCTTGCCAACGCCGTATGCGACGCTCCTTGGAGCGCCTTTGCAGCATGGCGTGATTGACCGCGATCAAGCCCTGTGTTACGATCAAAGCCCTCGACCGCATCGTCCAGCAGGGGGCGGGCGCATGGCCGCGCTGGAAGGAGCGGGCCGTCGGTGATTGTGCCAGAATGCGCGATCCGCAAACCAGGCTTGAACCCGTCGTCGTGCAGATCGCCGATGGCACAATAGCTGGAGGTGGCCGCGGGCTTGAAACAGCGCGTCCGCGGGACGCGGGTGAGATCACAAACCGGCATGGGCACAAGAGTTGCACCGTCGATGTGGATGGATCGTGCAGCGCGAGTGGAAGCGTGTGCAGAAGCATACAGCAGAGCGTGGGGCAGATCACTACCGCTTGATTCCGTTTTCTGTTTCCGGTTGCTTCCGATTGTGTGATCTTTCCGTCGAGCCCAGTGCCCACGGCTAGGAGTACTGGCCTATGAGGATGCAACGGCGCTACAAGATCACCGATGATCGGTTTGGTCGGTTGTCACTGACGCTGCGCGACAAGGCCGGCCTGACCCAAGTGGCGGTCGCTGCTGCGCTGGGCGTCTCGGAGCGCACGATCCGGCATTGGGAGGGGGGGACAGCCTTCCCGACCGCAGCCCACCTGAAGCGGCTGATTGCGCTCTACCTGCGCCATGGAGCATTTACGCCAGGGCACGAGCGCGACGAAGCCCGGGCGTTGTGGGCGCAGGTCGACGAAAGCGCTGCGCGGCGCAAAGCGCTCTTTGATGCAGCCTGGTTTGATTGCCTGCTTGCGCAGCACCAGGCCGCATTGCCAGGAGGGCCCCGCACGCCCGAGTTCCCTGCCGCCCCACCCCCACCGCTGTTGCGGCGCATTGACTGGGGCGAGGCACCGAATGCCACGTTGTGCTACGGTCGCGAGCATGAGTTGCGCATGCTTGACCAATGGGTGCTGACGGATCGATGTCGGGTGGTGGCCGTGCTAGGCATGGGCGGCATCGGCAAGACCAGCCTGGTGGTCCGATTCGCCCAGATGGTGGCGCCGCAGTTCGCGCTGGTCATATGGCGCTCGCTGCGCAACGCGCCGCCGCTCGAAAGGCTGCTAGCCGACTGTTTGCACACCGTGACGGGCCAGTTGGGAACGACCGTCCCGCACAGCAGCGAAACGCTGCTCGCGCTCCTGATCGATCTGCTGCGCCAGCAACGCTGCCTGCTTATGCTCGATAATGTGGACACATTGCTCGAAGCCGGCAGCCTTGAGGGCTGCTACCGTCCCGGCTATGAAACCTATCGGCTGCTGTTCCAACGCCTTGCCGAGACGGCGCACCAAAGCTGTGTGCTGCTCACCAGCCGCGAAATGCTCAGCGAGCTGGAGCCGCTGGAAGGGCCCCACGCCGCTGTGCGGGCCTTGAAGCTGAGTGGGCTGACACGCACAGCCAGCCAGGAATTGCTCAAAGATAAAGACCTCTTCGGCCCGCTGGCAGCCTGGGAGGCATTTGTGCAGCACTACGCCGGCAATCCCTTAGCGCTCAAGATCGCTGCTGCGACGGTGCAAGATCTATTTGGTGGCGATATTGCCATGTTCTTGCGCCAGGGCCCGGTGACCCTGCATACGCTGCAGCAGTTGCTCGAGGATCAGTTCGAGCGCCTGTCGCCACTGGAGCGCGACGTGATGATCTGGCTGGCGATCGAGCGCGATATGGTCGCGCCGGAGGATCTGCACGCCGATCTCACCAGCATGGTGCCCAAGAAGGATCTCCTCGCGGCCTTGAAAGGGCTACGGCGACGCTCGCTGGTCGAGCGGGGTGAGCAGGGCGCTGTCTTTACCCTCCAACCGGTAGTCATGGAGTACGTCAGCGATTGGCTGGTGGCGCAGATCAGCGATGAGATCATCCACGGAAGACTGGATCAGCTCGCCAGGTATGCCCTGATGAAGGCACAGAGCAAAGACTACATCCGCGAGAGCCAGGCGCGGATGCTGGTGCAGCCGGTCCTCAGCACCCTGCTGACCCACTTCGGCGATCGGCAGCGGTTGACCGAGCACCTGCGTCTCCTGGTGCAGCAGCTCCGGACGATGCCGGCCAGCGCTCAGGGCTATGCTGGAGGAAACCTCGTCCATCTGGTGGTCAGTGTCCAGGGCCATATCCGTGGTTGGGATTTCTCGCAGTTGGTGCTGCGCCAGGCCTATCTGCAAGGGGTCGAGGCGCAGGATGCCAGTTTCGCCGGGTCGGATGTGCGCGCGAGCCTGTTTATGGAACCGCTCGAAACCATCGCGGCGATGACGCTCAGCCCAGATGGGCGCTACCTGGCTGTTGGCAGCTTCAACGGCCAGATCCGGGTCTGGCAGGTCATGGAGAGCAAGCTGATGTGGACGTCCAAAGGGCACACGCGCATGGCCTGGGCGTTGGCCTTCAGCCCGGATGCGACGGTGCTGGCGAGCGGCGGCTATGGCGGGCGGGTGAAACTCTGGGACGTCGCCAGCGGACAGCGGCTTAAAACGTTGCAGGGACACCACCTGTGGGTGCGCACGGTTGCCTTTCATCCCAACGGCAAGATCCTGGCAAGCGCCGGTGATGATGCCACCGTGCGGGTATGGGATATCCGCGATGGAACATGCCGCCACGTCTTGTACGGCCATCGTGGCCTGATCTGGTCGGTGGCGTTCAGCCCGGATGGCGTGTTGCTCATGAGCGGCGGGAGCGATGGCACCGTCCGTATCTGGAATGTGCAAACCGGCACGTGTCTGCGGACCCTGCAGCATGCCCATGGGGTCTTCACAGTAGCCTTCCATCCGGATGGCAGGCTGGTGGCCAGCGGTGATGAAGCAGGCCAGATCGTCCTCTGGGATATCCGCAGCAGCGAGCGCCGCACGACGCTGCATCGCCATGCCGGTGGGTCGGCCTCAATCGCGTTCAATCCTGAAGGGACGCTGCTGGCTAGCGGCAGCGATCAGGGCATCGTAGAACTCTGGGAGGTCGAAGGCGCACACAACCGCTACGACATCAAGGTCCTTGAAGGACATGCCAATTGGGTGAGCATGGTCGCCTTCGCGCCGCGTGGACTGCTCGCGAGTGTCGGCTATGGCGGACAGGTGCGGCTCTGGGATGCACAGCGCGGCAAGGTACTCAAGACGATCCAAGGTTTTAGTCGGTTGATCACTGCCCTCAGCTTCAGCCCGGATGGGAGGTTGCTCGCGCAGGGCGATGATAACGGGATGGTGCGCGTCTGGGAGGTGAGCAGCGGCGACTGCCTCGTTGCCATTCGGGAGCATACGGGCCCGGTGTGGGCGATTGCGTGGGCTCCCGACGGAACCACATTTGCCAGCGGTGGGGACGATGGCGAGATCAGGCTGTGGGAAGCACGTAGTGGCCGCCTGCTGCAAAGCTTCGATGCGCATACGGTGCTGATCTGGGCATTGGCCTTCAGCCCCGACGGCAGGTTGCTCGCCAGTGGTGGGGGAGACAAGGTCATCAAGCTCTGGCGGGTCGCGAGCAAGGAGGCGGAGGAGCTGTTCGCGACCCTCGAGGAGGTGACCGACCAGATCATATCCCTGGCCTTCGGTAGCCATGGACAGCTGCTCGCGAGCGGCCATCGCAATGGCGAGATCAAGCTCTGGGAGGTGGCGAGTGGGCAATGTCTGCACACCATGCAGCACAATGCCAGCCCGGTCAGCGCCCTCTCCATGAGCCCCGATGGCAAGACCTTGATCAGCAGCAGCAATCACGGTGTGCTGAAAAAGTGGGACGTAGCAAGCGGGCAGTGTGTCGAGACCGTACCGGCGGATGTCGTCGGGAACTGGGTCAAGGCGGCGGCTTTCAGCGCGGACGGCGCACTGCTGGCGACGGGCAGCGCGGACCAGAGCGTGCAACTGTGGCGCGTGGATCACAGCGGTGTGCAGCAGCCCATCGGCCTCGCCGGCCATGTGGGCCAGGTCTGGGCGGTGGCGTTGCGCTACGATCATCGCACGCTGGCAAGTAGCGACGATGAGGGGATGACCCTCATCTGGGATACGCAGAGCGGGGCGATCGTGCAGCGGCTCGTGAGCGATCGGCCCTACGAACGGATGAACATCTCTGGCATCAAGGGGCTCAGTGAAGCGCAACGCGCGGCATTGAAATCCCTCGGCGCTGTCGACACGGAAGCCCGGGTCGGTTAGCGCTCGTCCATACACGTGCCCGATCGGCATCACGAGCGGGCTATTCCATAGCGGCCCACGTTCCCATCCGGGCATGCCTGCCCACCATGCCATCAGGCACCAGGCGCATCCGCGCCGCCAGCGGCCACCGGGCGCGAGGCGCCTGGTGCCAGTTCCCGGCTCAGACGATATTCGCGGATCGTCGGCGATGCCCAGAAAACGATGCCAGCGATCACCGCTGCGCAGCCGCTGAGCACGATCGTCATTGCACGCGGCCCGACCAAGTCGGCCCCCACCCCGGCGATGAGCGCACCCACCGGCACCAGCCCGGCGTTCAAGCTGACAATGCCACTGACCCGCCCGCGCAGATCGTCTGGGATCGATAGCTGCAGCAGCGTCTGGTTGGTCGTGAGATAGATCATCTCGAAGAAGCCCGCCACGGCCAGCAGCGACAAGGCGATCCACAGAACCGAGCTCAGAGCGAAGCCGATCAGCGCCAGACTGAGCAGCAACAGTGCTCCGAGCTGCACCAGCCCCCGACGCTCGAACTGCCCCATGGCCACGGTGGCGAACCCGCCGACGATCCCCCCGATGCCGACCGCCGAGAGCAGCGCGCCCAGCACCTGTGGCCCTCCCTGGAAGATGTCCTTGGCGTAGATCGGCGGGAGGGCCGCAAAGTTTGGAATGATCAAGAGCGGCAACACCGAGCTCATCAGCAGAAATGCCCGCGTGGCGCGCTCCCGTGCCACATAACGCAGCCCCTCGCTCAAGGTGCCGCGCGCCGGGCCATGGGCCACGGCTGATGTCTGGGGCGGGAAGTTGATACGCATGATCGTCAGCGCGATCAGCGCATACGCCCCAGCCTGGACCAGGAAGTTGCCGCCCGCGCCGAACCAGAGGATGAGGAACCCGCCCAGGGCCGGGCCAAGCGAGCGCATCAGCGCCCAGCCGGTCTGGACCAGGGCGATCGCGCCCGGCGCGAGTAGACGTGGCACGAGGGCGAGGATCACCGTCTGGCGCAACGGCAAATCGATCGCCTGGGCGATGCCGACCAGGAAGGTGAAGCCAAATAGCGGCCAGAGTGCCATGTTGCCGGCCAACAGGGTCAGCCCAAGGGCGAGGCTGGTCGCGAACAGCCAGCCGTTGGCGGCAAGCATCAGTGTGCGGTGCGACAGGCGGTCGATCGCGACACCGGCAGCCAGCGCCAGGCCGAGGGTAGCCAGAGAGCGGACCAGGTTGAGCGTCCCGAGCATCGCGCCGGAGGCGGTCAGGTCGTAGACAAGCCAGCTCAGCGTCACCTGTTGGATCCACTGCGCAGCATGAGAGAGGGTAGTCCCCAGCAGGAGCCAGCGGAAGTCCGGCAGAGTGAGCGGCGCGAAGGCACCCAGCCGCGTGGTGCCTGCTGTCGTTGCTGCGGTCTGCGCCGATGATGGGGTCATGAAACGTTCCTCCGTGCGTAGGTCAGAGCGTTGGCTGGAGCGCTCGCATTATAGCAGCATGGCTGTCCACCCTTAGTGCTACCGTTGTGGTTCTGCCCTCCGGAGAGGCCATGGGGCATCCCGAATGGGGCATCCCCTACTCCCTGCCCTCCCTGCGTGGTTCAAGCATGGCCAGGTCGCCTCATCCCCGTCCGAGGCCGTGGGGAGGGGATACCCCGCGCTCCCGGCAGGAGCCGGGCCGGGGGCGCGGGCCGCACAGCACACCGCGGCGCGCCGTGGTGCGGCCATGCGTTCTGCCCGCCCCTGAAGTGTGCGGGGGCGGGGGATGGTTGGGAGCGCGATATCGGTGGCGTCGGTGTGGCCGGCGGAGGCAGCGCCCGAGTCGCACCCGACGAAGCCGTGTCGTTGTCCCGGTTTGTGCGGTGCAATGGATGCGTGCCGGTGATGTTGGGGCCACTCCCGCCCCCACCGCACCGCCCCGTCTGCGGGCCGGCACGCAGGCCCGTGCCAGGCGCCGGTGCGTCTGGCGCGATCGGCTTATGCATCGCTGTGGAGGTGATCATGGCGCGGCCCAGCATTCTTATCGCCGATGACGAGCCGGATGTCCGGCTGCTCCTGCGCATGTTCTTCGAGCGGCAGGGCTATATCGTCCACCACGCCCACAATGGCCAGGAGGCGGTCGTGATCGCACAGCAGCAGTTGCCCGACCTGATCGTGATGGATATTCAGATGCCACACAAGACCGGCATCGAAGCGGTCCGGGAATTGCGTGCCGAGCCGCGCTTCGCTGCCACGCCGATGATCGCGCTGACGGCCTATGTCCGTGGTTATGTTCCCGCCGAGGTGATCCGCGCTGGCTTCGACATGGTGCTCTTCAAGCCGTTCGATTTCGGCCAGCTCCAGGCGCTGGTCGCCGATTGCCTGCGCCCGCGCTAATGGCATGATGTGCCCTCGGCACGCCCTATGCTACTATTGCAACATGCGGGAGGGGCACGGAGGGAGAGCCACGGGCGCTGCATACTGCAGTGCACCGTGGTGTATAGAAAAATGTATCCCCTCTTGAACCAGGAGGTCAGGTGTAGGATGCGCTACGAGACGATGACACGGCTCGCGCCGGCTGAGGCGCTTGCTGCAGCCGAGCGCCTCTTTCGCGATGAGTACGGGTTGCACGTGCGGGCACAGACGCCTCGGTCCCGCAGTTTCGAGGGTGGCGGTGGTTATGTGGCCGTTACGGTCGTGGCCGAGCACCCCACAACGCTCGAGATCGAGACACGCGAGTGGGATGCGCTTGTCGCTGCGTTTATGAAATCGCTCCCGCGATAATGGTGCCCGACGGGTGAGCTGGCTCCATCACACCCGCAGCCCTTTCCAGCTCGATCCGGGCACAGGCAAGCTCAGCCTCGATCTGCGTCACCAGCTCCTGACTGACCATCAAGATATTCGCACGGCTGCTCGCTTCGAGCTCACCGCCCAGAGCGGCAAGCCTCATCGCGCCGAACATTCCGCTGCTGGCTTTCAGTTGGTGCGCCGCTTGCTCCAGCACGCGCAGGTCCCCCTGCACAGCAGCAGCGCGCATCGATTCCAGCAACTGTGATGCGTTGGCGAGGTAGTCGGCGATCAAAGTGGGCAACTGCTTTTGTTGTTCTTCGCTCAACAGAGCCCGAAAGCTCTCCAGCACCGCAGTATCGAGCGTTACAGCGGTGCTGCGTGCCGGCGCAGGAGGGGCGGGAGCAACGACCGGCGCGCGAGCAGCAGGAGCGGGGGATCGACCGCGGCGGGCCTGGCCTTGCTCGATCGCGGCGATCAATTCCTCCAGGCGCACCGGCTTGGTGATGTAGTCGTCCATTCCCGCATTAAGGCACATTTCGCGATCGCCGCGTAGAGCATACGCTGTGACGGCGATGAGATACGGACGCTCCTCCGTGGGCCAGCGCTGGCAGATATAGCGTGCAGCCTCAAGTCCGTCCATCTCAGGCATCTGTACATCCAGCAGCACGATGTCGTAGGGCTGGCGCTCGAGCGCGCGTATCGCTTCCAGCCCGTCGCTCACCACATCGGCCTGGTAGCCGCAGGACTGCAGCATGAGCAGGATCAGCCGTTGATTGATCAGATTGTCCTCTGCCAGTAGGATTCGCACCGGCGCTGCTTCCACCCGTGGGATGGCAGGCGGCACCGGTGCGGCCGGCCCAGCCACCGCCATCGCACGTTCTTCAAAGATGTTGGTCAACACCGCCTGCAACTGCGAGAGCTTGATCGGTTTGTGCAGATAGGCTCGAAAATGCGTTCGGATCGCGCGCAGCTCTTCTTCCCGCTGCGCCAGCGAGGTCAGCAGGATCAGCGGCAGGGCCTGCGCATCGCGGTCGTTCCGGATCTGGTCCGCCAGGCTCAGCCCGTCTATGTCCGCAAGCCGCGTGTCGAGCACAGCTACATCGAACGGATCGCCCTGGCGGATCCAGGCGAGCGCCTCGGCCCCGGAAGCGGTGTCGCGCACGATCATGCCCCACACCTGCGCCTGTGAGCTGATCATGTGCCGGTTGTGAACGCTGGCGCCCACGACCAGCAGGCGCTTGCCGGCCAGCGCGGGCGGTGGGGCGAGCGTGTCGATCGGCCCCGGATCCGGCATGGCATCGGCGATGATCGTGAAGTAGAAAGTCGAGCCACGGCCTACCTCGCTCTCGACCCACATCGTCCCACCCATCAGCTCGGTCAGGCGCTTAGCGATCGCTAGGCCAAGCCCCGTCCCGCCGTACTTGCGCCTAGTCGCGCGGTCCACCTGGCTGAAGGATTGAAACAGGCGGTCGAGGCGGTCGGGGGGAATGCCGATGCCAGTGTCGTGGACGGCAAAGCGCAATTCGTAGGCTGTTCGCGGCCCTGGTCGCGCGTCGGGCGCCGAGGGCTCACAGTCCGCTTCTGCCGGGCTGCGAACGTGCGGCTGAGCGCTGATCGCGATCAAGATCTCGCCGGCCTCGGTGAACTTGACCGCGTTGCTGAGCAGGTTGACCAGGATCTGGCGCAGCCGGGCGCCATCGCCGATCAGCATCTCTGGCGTCTGTGGAGCGATGGTATAGGATATATCGAGCTGTTTTTCCGCGGCGTTGAGCGCCACCAGGCCGATCGACTCCTCCAGGCACGCGCGCAAACTCAGGGGATAATACTCCAGTTCCAACTTGCCCGACTCGATCTTCGAGAGATCCAGGATGTCGTCGATGAGCGCGAGCAGCGTGTCCCCGCTGGCGCGGATCGTCCTGGCGAATTCGCGCTGTTCGGCATTCAAGCCAGTAGCGAGCAGCAGATCGGTCATACCGATGACAGCGCTCATCGGGGTGCGGATCTCGTGGCTCATGTTGGCCAGGAACTCGGACTTCGCGCGAGTGGCAGCCTGGAGGGCGCTCTCGCTTTTCCGCAGGGCCTCCTCGGTCCGCCGGCGCTCGCTGAGCTCCTGTTGCGCGGCGCTGTAGAGCCGAGCGTTCTCGAGCGCGAGGGAAGCCAGCTGGCCGAAGCGGCTCAGCAACGCGATCTCGGCCTCGCCGAACGTGTGGTCGGCTTCGACATAGGCCAGGCCAAGCACGCCGGCGAACGAGTTCCCGGATCGCAACGGCACGCCCATCAACGCCCGCAGACCTATGCGGTCGAGATCACGCTGGCGCTCGGGCCACGCGCTGTAGTAGTCGATCGCCAGCGGCTGCCCGGTCTCCCAGATGCGCCCGGACAAGCCCTCGCCACGCTTGAGCTGGTAGCCGGTGTAGTCGCTGAAGATGCCCGCGGCGATACGAACCGTCATCGTCGTCCCATCCGGATCGACGAGATAGAGGTAGCCGTGCGGCGTGCCGAGGAGCGCACCGGCCCGCGCGACGATCGTTTCGAGCAACCGGTCCAGATCAAGCTGATTGAGCAGATCGAGTGTGGTGGCGTACAGTGCGTTCAATTCTTCGTTTTGCCGGCGCAGTTGTTCCTCGGCCTGCTTGCGCTCGGTGATGTCGCTTCCAACCGATTGAAACTCGACGATCTGCCCCTGCTCGTCGTAGATCGCCCGGTCAGTCCAGCGCTGCCAGCGGATTGTGCCATCCGGGGCGATGGCGCGATGCTCGATCACCGCCATCGGGCGATCGGGCCCCAGGGCAGCCAGATGCTGTTCGAGCGCCTGGCGGTCTTCAGCCGGGACGAACGGCAGGAACGAATGCCCGATCAGCTCTTGGCGTGATTTGCCGAATGAGCGGGAGTAGGCCTCGTTGATGAAGGTGAGCGTGCCATCGGGCAGAAAGCGGCAGATAAATTCGGTCTGATCTTCGACGATCGCGCGATAGCGCTGCTCGGACGCCTGCAGCTCGGCGAACAGCCGGGCGTTCGCCACTGCCACGCTGACCTGTTCGGCCAGCAGCGCCACAAGCGTGAAATCGTCGCTGGTGAGCTCCGGCACACCGGTTGACTCGACCGCCAGCGTACCCAATACCTGTCCATCGCCGATCTTCAGCGGGGCGATGATCGCCTGCCGCGTGCCAGGCGCGACGACGATGAAATCCGGGTCTTGGGTGGCATCGCGCACAAACGCCGCCTGGCCGGTGCGGGCGACGCGACCGCTCACCCCCTGATCGAGGCGGATGAAGTGTTTCACGTCGTCGTAGCCGACATATGCCTGGAGCGCCAGCTCATCGCCCTGGCGCAGGTAGATGCTCACCAGTTGATAGCCAAACGCTGTGCTGATTTCGTTGACCACCGTCTGGAAGATCGCGCCAAGGTGCAGATTCGAGTTGATCGCCTGCGCCACGCGCTGCACCGTGGTCAGCTCAGCCAGCCGGCGCTGCGATTGATGATAGAGGAGCGCGTTGTCGACGGCCAGGGCGGCGCGGCGGGCCAGCTCCTCGGCCAGCGCCAGGTCGGGCGGGCCGTAGCGCAGCGGCGTGGCGGACGCGAACGAGAGCGCGCCGATCGTCCGCCCACGCGCGACCAGCGGCACGGTCAGCGCGGAGCAGACGCCCAGCTCGCGCAACGCTGCACGCTGGGTTGGGGCGGAAACGACCGCTGCGAGCCATTCGGCAGTGCTGTTGAGCACAAGCTCCGGTCGGCTGGTGCGTACGGTCTTCGGCGGGCCGTAGGGTGCATCCGGCGGCAACACGAGCCGGTGTTGCAGCTCGTGCAGCAGCTCACGTTTCGACGGGTCCTTGTGCGCCATCGCGACGCAGCGCAACACGTTGGTGGTATCGAGGATGTAAACGCTGCACCAATCGCCGAGATAGGGCACCGCGAGCTGGGCGACGGTTGCGAGGGTGGTCTCATAGTCGAGCGAGCCCGCCAGCAAGGTGCCAGCTTCGGCGAGAAACCGCTGCATCTCCGCAGTCCGTTTGCGTTCGGTGATGTCGTGCAGCAGCACCAGCCGCCCGCTGAGCTGGCCAGACCGGTCGAGCAAGGGGACGATGTGTGCGTCGTAGGTGCGCTGGCGCCCCTGATCGGTCAGTGTCACCTCGGCGTACACCTCGGTCGGGGTGCGGCAGCGGTCGAGCACCTCGGGCTGGCCTGGTAGCAGGCGCTCGATCGGGCGGTTGAGGGCGGCAGGCGCTCGGTGGCCGGTGATGCGCTCGGCGACCGGGTTCATATCGATCACCCGGTTCTGCGCATCGAGCACGATGATGCCATCGCGTGAGCCCTCGACGATGGCGCTGTGCGCCACCGGCACAAGATCGAGCAGGCGAAAGCGAAAGAAACACTGGCTCACCAGCAACGCGGCCAGCGCGAATCCGAGCGGCGTCAGGTCCAGCGGATGGAGCGGCGACAGGCGGAAGATATGGAGCGCATTGCCGATCCACGGCGTCGCCGCGCCGAGCAACAGCAGGCCGGCCTGCCAGCGATACAGGCGGCGCGCGCCGAACGCTGCCATGCCGAGTCGGACGCTGCCGAAGAGCATCAACAGGTAGGAAAAGAGGGTATGGACCCAAAACCACGGCCCATAGCTGAGGTCGAGGACCGACAAAGGGAGCGACGAAGTAAAGCCGACCTGGCTCCAGATCAGGCCATGGGCTTCGTTCGTAAAAACCAGGGTCACCGTCACCAACGGGACGATCAGTAGCGGGGCTATGGACCATGGGCGCAGCCACGCGCCTTTGCCGGTGTAACGGAGGGCAAAGATCCACCAGGCCAGCGGTGCGCTGGTGATGCCCAGATACTGCAGCTTGGCATAGAGAAGTTTCGCTGCAGCATCGGCAGCTACGATCTCAAGAAGATAGCTGATCGTCCACTGTGTCACCGCCACTGTGAGCCCCAGCAGGACCAACGCGCTGGGTGCTGTGCGATGCCACCAGATATACCCGATCAGCACGAGGAGCAGCGCCACGGTCGTGCCCAACACCATAAGTGCGCCGAGGTAGAGCCAGGGCATAGCACGCTCCTTTCAGCGTATGCCTCACGTGTCGCGCTGCCACGCTAGCTGATGAGGGCCTCGTACATCAGGATGGCAATAAAAGCCGACAAACAGGAGTGTAAGAATGCAGCTGTATGGTATACCCATTATGCCTGGAACGCAACATAGTCCAGGCCCAGGACTCCCACGAGGTGCGGCGGCACAGCCTGCCGCGAGCCGTGGGACCGAGCGCTGCAGGCTCCACCCCCATGCAGGGCTTTGCTACCATAACTGGTTTTAACTATCTATTGACAATTAGCCATAGCCAGATATACAATTGGTGTGGAGTACCCCACTGCATATGAGCAATGCTTGCGCGCACCTGCAGCACGCCGGGGCGCCGGCCCGATGTTCGATGCATAGCGCAGGTGTGTTGGCGATCGCTGGAGCGCAGATACCGCTGGCAAACGAGCGTGGCACACGTGATCGCTACCGCATCCGTGGCAGTGCCGTTGGCTCCCGTCAGTTCTCTGGCGCGGGCCGCAGGCTCCTCCGCCCCTGCTACCAGTCGTTTGCCGGCGGAACAGCGTGAAAGGAGGTGATCGAGCAGGTTTCGGAGTCGGCTGGAGAGTAGCGGCACACAACGTAGTGTCAGAAGGAGGGATACCTTGAAGCGGGCCAAAGTCGTCCTGCTGTTGGTGCTGGCCAGCCTGGCTCTGGTTGCGCCGGCGCCGTCGTTCGCCACGCCGCCCGACCCCGTTCGCCCGGATGTCAACGCCCCTGCGGTCCCCGGTCAGTTCGTGATCAAGTTTGTGCCCGGCACGCCCGGCCACGCGCGCGCCGCTGCGGTGCAGGCCCTTGGCGGCCGCCTCTTCGATCGAATCGGCGCCCTCGATATCGACGCGGCCGACTTCCCCGGCCTGCGCCGGGCCGACCCGCGGGCAGTCGAACGCCTGATCGCCGCCCTCAGGCGCAACCCCAACGTTGAATTCATCGAGCCCAACTACCTCTACAACGTCAGCTTCACGCCCAACGACCCCGGCCTGGGCCAGCAATACGCCTGGACCAACATGCAGGCCTACGCCGCCTGGGATGTGACCCAGGGCAGCTCGAGCGTGGTGATCGCGATCGTCGACACCGGCATCCAGCGGAACCACCCCGACCTCGACGCCAAGATCGTCGCCGGCTACGACTACGTATCGGGCGACACTGCGCCCGACGACGGCAACGGCCACGGCACGCACGTGGCCGGCACCGCCGCCGCCGAGACCAACAACGGCACCGGCGGGGCAGGTACCTGCCCCAACTGCAAGCTCATGCCGGTGCGTGTGCTGGACAACAACGGCAGCGGCACGTTAACCAATGTGGCCAATGGGATCATCTTCGCGGCCGACAACGGCGCCCGGGTGATCAACCTGAGCCTGGGCGGCAGCGGCTCGACAACCCTCCAGAACGCCGTCGACTACGCCTGGAATCGGGGAGTGTTCCTGGCCTGCGCCGCCGGCAACAGCAACACCAGCACGCCCAGCTACCCCGCCGGCTACACCAACTGCTTCGCCGTCGCCTCAACCACCAGCAGCGACGCCCGTTCGTCGTTCTCGAACTATGGCAGTTGGGTCGAAGTCGCCGCGCCGGGATCCAACATTTATTCGACCTGGCTCAACAGCGGCTACAACACGATCAGCGGCACCTCGATGGCCACCCCCCACGTCGCCGGCCTGGCTGGGCTGCTTGCTTCCCAGGGCCTGACCAACGCGCAGATCTGGCAGCGAATCTGCGACTCCGCCGACGATATCAGCGGCACCGGCACCTACTGGACCTGCGGCCGCATCAACGCCAACAACGCCGTCCGTGGCGGCAGCCCGCCGCCACCGCCACCGCCCGGCAACACCATCCAGAACGGGGGCTTCGAGAATGGCACCAGCCCGTGGGTCCAGTCGTCGAGCGGCGGTTACCAGCTCATCACCACCGATCGCCCGCACACCGGATCGTACAGCGCCTGGCTCGGCGGCTACAACAACGCCAGCGACGCGATCTACCAGACGGTCACGATCCCCTCCAACGGCACGCTGAGCTACTGGTGGTATATGAGCTCGCAGGAAGGCAGCACCACCGCCTACGATTATTTCCGCGTGCGGCTCTACAATACCAGCGGCCAGCTTGTAGCCACGCTGCGCACCCGGAGCAACACCAGCGCCCGCAACGCCTGGTATCAGGACAGCATCAGCCTGGGCGCCTACGCCGGTCAGACGCTACGCATCCATTTCAGCGTCACGACCGATAGTATCTATTCGACGAGCTTCTTCATTGACGACGTCGGCCTCCAATAGTCGCCTCCTGATCGAGGCTGGCGCCAGCGGGCTCAGGCGCGCACCACATGGGCGATCCTGGTTTGCCCGACGACAGACGATGGACGATACTGCCCCCGTCCATCGTCTATCGTCATAAAGGCGGAGCGCAGGTGCTCGGGCCTGGATTTCGCACCGTCGATCGTGAACGCGTGTGGGCCGCTTGTGATATAATGAACAACACTTCCGGACAGGCACGGAAGGTCGATCGGGGCCGGCAGCCGCCATGAAGGAGAACACCGATGGGCATCATCTACACCATCCATGCCGTATTTGGGGAACGCGTCCTGCCGCTGCTGATCGTGCTCGCGGCGGTCTACCTCACGATCACCTGGCGCCCCGACGCTCGCCCTGGCCTGGTCGCGCGTTTGTTCGCAGTCCTGGTCGACATCCAGGTTGCTCTAGGCTTGATTTACTTCATCTATGGGATTGTCGCCGGCGCTGCTGCGAACTATCTCTCCTTCCCGTTCCTGCTTCACCCGATCCTGGGGTTCGTGGCGGCCGCAGTCGCTCACCTGGCGGTACGGCCGGGGGGCCTCGCTCGCGGCCTGGGCCGCTGGTCGGCGCTGGCTGCGCTCGTGGTGCTCCTGGTGATCGTAATCGCCAACGTCTGGCTGGCCGGGTTGGCGTAGGCGATCTTGCTACGCGCGGAGCTCAGGTTCCGCCTTCCCCAATCTTTCTCACCTGGCCCGGATCGCTAACGAAGGGCACCGCACGGCGGAGATCAGGCGCTTACTCGAGCGCCCGTTGGAACGACCAGCGCGCCAGGGCGGTGCCCAGCGCGGCGAAGGCGGCGATGACCCCGAGCGAGAGCGACAGGGGCAGGCTCGCTGCGCTCGCGAACGCCAGCGCGCGCAACGCATCGATCAGGTAGGTCGTCGGGTTGAGCAGCGCCAGCGCGCGAATCCAGCCGGGCATGCTATCCAGTGGGTAGAGCGCGTTGGAGGCGAACAGCAGCGGGAGATTGAAGAGGAAGATCAGCCCGTGGTAGCCCATGATGCTCGACGAGCGCGCCGCCACCGCCAGCGCGACCCCGGCGAAGCCCAAGGTGAACAGCGCCAGTAGCACCGCCAGCGCCAGCCAGCCGAGCGGACTGGCGGTAAGGTGGGCGCCCAGGACCAGGGCGACCAGCAGGATGATCGCTGCCTGGAGCAGCGCCTTGGTGATCGTGCTGGCGGCGTTGCCGAGCAGGATGCTGAGCCGCGGGATCGGCGCCACCAGGTATTCCTTCACGCTCCCGCGCAGCCGCTCCTCGAGCAGCGTCATGCCGCCGCCAGCCGCGCCACCCAACACGGTGAGCGCCAGGATGCCAGGGATCATGAACGTCAGGTAGTCGCTGCCACGCATCTGGCCGACCACTGTGCCCATCCCGACGCCGAAGAGCCCGATCCACAAGAGCGGTTGGATCAGGAGTCCGCCGAACTCCTCGCGGTTGCGCAGGAATTTGCGCATATGTTTGGACCAGATCGCGATCGTCGCATGCATTTCTTTTCGTACGTTTCACGATGTGTTCATGTTTAGTCCCGGAGCGCGCGCCCGGTGTACTTGAGGAACACATCCCCCAGGCTCGGACGCCTGATCGCGACGTCCTCGATCACAAAGCCGTTGCCGTTGACCTGCGCGATCACCTCGGCCAGGCGCCGGCTGCCGCTGTCCACGCTGATCTCGATGCTGCGCCCTGTTGTGCCCGGTGTGACGCAGGCGACATAGGGCAGGCGACACAGGCGCGCGGAGAGTTGTGCCGTATCGCCCTCGCCCGTGATGCGGATCACATCGGCGCCCAGCGCCGCCACCAGCGCTGCCGGCGCGCCCTCAGCGACGTTGCGCCCGCGATCGATGATCCCGACAACATCGGCCAGCGCCTCGGCTTCCTCCATGGAGTGGGTCGTCAACAGCACGGTCAGGCCGCACGTGCGCTGCAGGCTGCGCAGATACTCCCAGATCGCCATCCGGTTCTGCGGGTCGAGGCCCTGGGTCGGTTCGTCGAGGAACAGCACCGCCGGCTTGGTCATAAGGCCGCGCGCCAGCTCGAGCCGGCGCTGCATTCCACCGGAATAGGTCTTCACCGGGCGGTCGATCGCCTCGCCGAGCTGGACCAGCTCGACCAATTCGGCGATCTTGCGGCGACGCAGGTCGCGCGGCTGGCGGTACAACCGGCCATGGATGTCGAGCACCTGTCGCCCCGTCAGGTCCGGATCGAGCGCGGTCTCCTGGAAGGTGACGCCGATCTGCCGCCGCACCGCGTCCGCCTCACGGACGACATCGTGGCCCGCCACGCGCGCCCAGCCGGCCGTCGGGCGCGTCAGCGTCGCCAGGATGTTGATCGTCGTCGTCTTTCCGGCGCCGTTCGGCCCGAGCAGCGCATAGATCGTGCCGCTCGTTACCTGCACGTCGACCCCATCGAGCGCCGTCACCGCACCGTAGCGCTTGACCAGGCCGCGCGCCTCGATCGTGAGTGTGTCCATCATCGGCCCCACGCAGGAGTGCTCCCCGCCGGCTCAGCGCGCCGCTGGGAGCCGGAGCGTAGTGACACAATCGCTACCGTCGCATTGCTTGCCGGTGCGTGCCTGTCTCTATGCCTCGCTATTGTACCACGGTTCACGATCTCGCCAAAGGAAGCGTCTGCCTTTTACCGGACTTCGGCAGCCGTCCGGCGTGCAGTGCAGGGGTCGGTGGCGCCATGACGCCGTTTCAGGGCGGGGCTTCCGGGCGGCGATCCAGGAAGCGGCGCGCCCAGAGCTCGAGGTGCAGGCAGCGCCAGAGGACAATGTGATCGTCGATCAGCCCGGCTTTATGCCGCTCCCAACGCTCGCGCAGCTTCTCGGGCGCAACAAACCCACGCTGTGCGAGCGTCGGCGAGGCGAGGATCTCGTCGACCAGCGGGCGGAGCGGCCCGCGCAGCCAGTCGCCGCCCGGCGTCGCGAAGCCCAGTTTGTCCTGGCGCGTGCGTACCGCCTCGGGCAACAGGCCACGCAGCGCCTGCCGCAGCACCCACTTCGTTTCGCCGTCGCGCAGCTTGTATTCAGCCGGGAGCGCGAAGACAAACTCCACCAGCTCTTCATCCAGGAACGGCACGCGTGCCTCGATCGAGAAGGCCATCGCGCTGCGGTCTTCATAATGCAGCAGCGCCGGCAGGTTCTGGGCGACCAGAAAGCTATACAACAGCCGGCGCAGCGGGTCGGTGAACGGGATAGTGATCATGGGCCGCTGGAACTGTGTACCGCGCAACTGGTCGCCGAGCCAGTCTGGCTGGGTATGGCCGAGCCACGCGCTGATCCGCTCGGCAAGTGCCTCGGGGAGCGCCAGCCGCACGGCTTCGCGCAGGCGCAGCGCGCGTGCACTCCCGAAGCGCCGGCTGTACGCGCTGATCTCGCGGCGCAGGAGCGACCAGCGACCCTGCCGGGCGAGCGTTGCCCACCAGGCCGCGTGGTAGATCGGGTAGCCGGCGAGGAGTTCGTCGCCGCCCTGACCATCCAGCAGCACCGTCAC
>FLYN01031614.1_pt1 | contig 24233 bp, 35 predicted proteins | sample 1122621 | NCBI WGS metagenome assembly FLYN01 (sample SAMEA4346792, study PRJEB14843) | hot springs metagenome | biome: Terrestrial Biome; feature: Habitat; material: Sediment | place: India | collected 2012-06-12 | depth 1760 m
GCTCGCTGACGTTGAGCACGCCAGCCGCAATCCAGTCGAGGCGCACCTGGCTTTCGCCCTTTTGCCCAATGTAGCGCATGATGACACGCTCCTGGTTTTTGGCTTCCAGTTCAACGGAGTCCTTCGCGTGCTGCGCGGTGGATTTATCCCCATCCAGGCTCTCTCGGTACAGGTAGAACACATCGCGCTCGGTATCATGCGCGAACCACAGCTTGGCGTAGTTGACGCCGCCGGGGTCAACGCCCTGGTAGCGCGGCCACGTGGGGGGAATGGGAAATGGCTTCACCTTATGACCGCCCTGCTCGCGGTAGCGGTCAATGAAGTCGTTATAGATCATGCCGGGCGGACGCGAGAGCAACGCCCGGTGAAACATGTCATACTTCCAGGTGGGCAGTGTCCGGCGCAGACGGTCATCTTCCGCTTTCGGGAAGCTGGGATTGTCCTTGCTCTCAAAGCGGATAACCTCAATCCCATCCTGGCCGTCTTTGTCCAAAATTTGCTGCTTGAGCCAGCCGAGGTTATACGGCGTGGTCGTAATGAGGGTACGTCCCTGGTAGATAGTGAGCCGACGCTGCACCGCGTCCCAGGCGTCCAGCGTAAACTCATCCTGCCCGGCTTCATCCAGCCAGGCCGCTTTTGCCGTCGTGGATTCAAGGCCACCTTCCGAGGAAGCCGAGCGTAGGATGATGCGCCCCCACATTGCGTCGTCGGCGCGCTTGGCGCGAAACTCGCCGGTCTGCGGGTCGCGCAGCTCCATGACCTTGTCGCCTGACCAGTAGCGCCCGATATTGAGGACGTGTTCAAAAACCTCTCGAATGGCAGGCAGCATCTTCAGCTTAAATAGGTCATAGCTGGCCGTTGCCGCGATGTAATCCCCTTCGCCGCAGCGTTGGATTTCGCGCCACAGCCAGAAGGGTCCCCAAGAAGTCTTTCCTCCCTGGCTGCCTGCAATCATGGCGACGATACGCGCGGTACTATCCCACGCCTGAAGCTGGCCGGGATGCATGTGCAGCCGCAGAACGTCGTTCTCGACGGTGTACAGCTTACTCATCGTTCCCTACCGTAATCCCGGAAGGGAGTTGTGGTGGTCTCACAACCTCCACCACCTGAATAGCCGTCCAGGACTGCTGACCATCTGGCGTCACCGGCGCGATCTTCTGCGGCGCGTCCAGTCCCATAAGTTGCGCCCGCCGCTCGTGGCAACGCATGATGATCTCCAGATAGCGCGGGTCGCCATTGCGGTCTTCTTCCCGCTTCTCGATGTTCGTCACCTCTAGCGCCTGACGGCTGAAGCTGGCTGGTTTCTGGCGTGTCTTGACTGCCTTCTTGATGAACGGCTTTTTCGAGCGCTCCCAGGCTTCCCAGGCTTCCTTCTCGACGTGGTCAAGCTTCGCCAGTTCGCGCTGTCGCACCACATCCAGATTCTTAACCATCGTCATCAGCCGGTGGCGTTCAATCACCTTGATGTCCCGACTGACAGTGTAAGGCGACAGCCCTAGTTCTTTAGCGATGGCGCGTTGTGTCCACCCCTTGAGGATCAGTTCGGAGATGCGCTGGCGGTCATCCTGCCGCTGCGCTGGCGTTCGCTGGTTGTTATTGCCTGACATCACTCACCCTCGAAATGATTGACAGTAATTCGTTCGTAGTGTATAATCTATACTAAACGTAGTGTATATTTTGCAGAGGAAAACGCGATGAACGAACAGAAAGCGCCCTTCGGTATCGAATGGACTCGTATCCGGCTTCCTGATGGCAGTCGTAGCCGAGGCTTTACCTGGAACGTGATGGGCGGCTGTATGCACGCCTGCCAGTGGCAAATGCCCGATGGCAAGATTGCGGGGTGCTATGCGAAGGATGTGGCCGAAGGACTGGCGCGTGCATCGTATCCCCAGGGCTTTGAGCATCACTACTATCATTCTGAGCGTTTGGGCGAGCCGTTGAAGGTGAAAGAACCTGCTGGTATCTTTCTCGACTCGATGGCTGACCTGATGGGACATTGGGTAACGGAAGACCAGATCAAGGCGGTTCTTGACACGTGCGCCAAAGCTCACTGGCACACGTTCTTTCTGCTGACTAAGAATGCGCCCCGACTCGACAAATTTGAGTTTCCGTCCAACGTGTGGGTTGGTGCGTCCAGCCCGCCGGATTGGATGTTCGGTAAACGGCTGACGCGACACCAGCAGGAACAAATGCTTCATCGAACACTGAAGACCATGCAGAACGTGAAAGCGCGTGTGCGTTGGATCAGCTTCGAGCCGCTGTCTTGGGACTGCTCCGAGATCGTAGCGCAGTATCCGGGCGCGTTGACCTGGGCAGTCATTGGCGCGGCCAGCAATGGGCGCGAGGAGTTTCCGCCTGCCGAATCTGACCTGACAGCCATGCTCAAGATACTGGATGTCCAGAGTGTCCCCGTGTTCTACAAGGGGAACATGCGCAGCCTCTCGATCACCAGGCAAGACTGGCGTGAGGAATTCCCCGACAACTTGTTTAAAAGTCGCGCTCCAAAGCCGGCTTACGACACCCCCCTGCCCGACTACGACATGCCCTGGGCAGAGTATGTGCCGCCGGCGAAGCCAACCCCGCCAAAGCCTACTCGCGTGGTCAATTTCCGGGATGTGAAAGAACACTGGAACAAGGAAACCCAAACCTGGGACAGCGACGAGTACGTTTATATCGGGCGAGGCAATCTGGCCTACAATTTGCCCGCTTCGATGATGTGGCAGAACCCTTACACTATGAAAGAAGATACGCCCGAAGAACGAGCCAGAGTAATCCAAGAGTTTCGTGAAGCGATGGAACAAAGCCTCAAGCGGATGCCTAACGTTCTCGGCAAAAAACTCGAAGAGCTTCGCGGAAAAACTCTCGTGTGCTGGTGCTCGCCAAAGCCCTGTCACGGCGATGTGCTGCTGGAGCTTTTGGGCGAGAAGCCAGCAGAACCACAGAAACACAAAAGCCGCGAACTGAAGCAATTGGCTCTGTTCTAGCGACATAGCACCGCCAGAAAGTGCGTCATCTTGCCTCGGATACCACAGTAGTAACCGGCGAAGTTTTCCACCTTGTAGCCAGCCTTCGCCACGTTCAACTCCATCAGCTCTCGACAGACTTCCAGGTAGATCGGATGCAAGTCGTTCCCGTGCCGATCTATTACCGGCTGTAAGCTTTTCGTCTTCCACCCCTGCGCCATCTCCAGGGACTCGCGCAGCCCATCATTGACGGCCACCACCATCCGAGGCGCGAACGTCCGTTCGCTCGTGAAAAATGCTTCAATCGTTTCCCAACACCCACCGTAGGGGTCAACGTCCAGGAGTTCCACGGCGACGTGTCCGCCTACGCCGCCAGCCAGCGCAGCCACGCAATCGCATTCGTAGACGGCCCAGGTTGGCCACTGTTTCGCCAGCCGGTCAGCTCGTTCGGCGTCCTTCTCCATCACGATGCCCTGCTTGATGTGCTGGTAGCAGGCGTCGAAGATTTTGCCCTCACCGCCGTGAGTTTCCATGACCGCGGGCCGGTGGTTGCCCAGAACGATGATCGCACGCTTGCGGAGCGCAACCTTGTGGCGGAAGGTGCTGTTATCCTTCTTGGGCAACGGCGCTCCTCAGAAACATGGGAAGTACAGGACGACACACCAGCGAGCTGCGAAATAGGCCAGCAGCGCAACAAACAGAATCAACGAGAGCAGGGTCAGGATCGCGTACTGCCTCGTTTTCATCGCGCTGTCCTCGCAACGATCTCGTCGAGAATGGCGGTCAGCATCGTAGCGTAATCGGTAAAGGGTTCCCCCCAATCCAGTCCCATCCGCCCTTCGCTGTACTCGTGAACGACCCATACTCCTCTGCTGAGACTAAATCCGTATTGGAAGCCGTGTGCTTCGACCCATCGGGCAATGCTGCGTTCGGCACAGTAAAGTGGAGCAACGTCCATGAACGCCTGTTTAATCTCATTTGCGGTCAAAACTTCAACGCTCATGCCTGTGGCCTCCCGAAGAATTCATGCGCCCACTGGAAGTGACATCTCGCAGCGATAGCCGCCTGGAGATCGGATTGGAAGTCACCCACCATCAACGTTTCGGCAGAACCCACCCCCGCCTCACGCATGGCCGCGAGCAACATGCCAGGTGCAGGCTTGCGGTAGTCTTTGTGCCAGCGCACATCCGACGGCAGTACGCCTTCCGGCACTGGCGCCCACTGCCCGCTTTTCTGGCTCTGGTAGGCGAAGCATACGTAGACCGGCACATGTCTACCTAACTTGGCCGCAACAGCACCGATACGGCGTGCTGCTGTGTGCTGGTCTGGATACTTGGACGGATCGCCAAAACCATTCGTCTCCATCCAATGTCGCAGTCCAACCCCGCCCTGATTGGACGCCAGCGCGAACATGAAGCTATCGCCGTGCTCCTTGAACCACGCTTCCACGCCCGGCAGGAACACATCGGTATCGCGCTCCACCAGGGTGCCGTCAACGTCGAAGATGATGAGTTTGGGGTTCACACTTCTACCTCTCGCTTCAGCAGCCGCGCTAGACCCGCGTTGGCGCTGACGTATTTCCGCAGCCAGTAATCGCTTTGATCGCGCAGCTTGTTGATCTCGCTGTTTACACGCTGGTACATCTGAATCGCCTCGTTCCGGCGACGGATAAAGTCTTCCTCGCTGTCCGGCGGATAGCCCATCACGTCTGTCGCAAGCTGCCGGATGAGCACGTCGTCCGCCATCCTGGCCTGCTTAATGGTCAGAGAAGCAAAACCGTCGCCAATGGCGAAGCCCCATAGATCGTCTTCGCCTTCTCGGTATTCGCCATCCACGCACTGCCGTGCCGTCCATTTAATGCTGCCTGGACAGTATCGGGACACCTCTTTAGCGATTGTCCAGATGATGTCCGCGTGTTCACGCTCGACTTCTTTCAGCATCTCGCTCAACCTCCCAATCTACCTTCACCGTTCCGCACTCCGGGCATTCGTGATGAGACAGGGTGACGAGCACCAGCACCGCCCCTTCGTCGTCATGCTCGCTGTTGTTGACAACCTGGGGATGGTATTCCATTGGCACGCGACAGTCTTCGCAGAAGATTCGGCGCATGGCTTATTTCCTCAGCCTCCCGTACAACGAGACCACAGCGACAATGACGCCCGTCAGGATGCACGCGCCGATGGATGCCAGCATACAAAAGACCGTCGCAGCATTCACTTCGTGCATAGTTACATCCACAGCAGCCAGGACAGCGTTGCCAGCGTTCGGGCGCGACGGTACACGCACCAATGCCGGAGCAGGGGCAGCGCCTGCCGCTTTCGATCCGCCAGCCACCGGGCGCGCAGGTCAAAGCGACGTTTGAGTGCCGATAGACGCTTAAACGCTCGCATGGGCAAGCCTCCGCCTCATCATGCGATTCAGACTGAACACGTCGGCGATAATGCGCCGGGCGTCCAATCCTGTAGGCTTCGGCGGCTCGACTACCGGCTGTTGCTTGGCGACCGGCACCAGTGCCGCACCGGATGCGCGATAGTGTTTGAACGTCTTGAGTGAACAGCGCAGGAAGCCGGTCTTCGCGCTGATGTGATGCCCAGCGGAAATAACAGCGATCTGCTCGGTGCGCAGATTGAGGTAGAAGATGCGCTGCTGGATGTTCGGCAGCTTCGACACCACCTTGCCCAACGGGCGATCTGGATAGCCAAGCTCGACATTCTTCGTGCGCATCTCTCGGCGCATGGCCCGCAACCTACTCTGTCTGCCCATAGCGTTTGTCAATCTCCTCCTGAATAATCCGGGCAATGGTCTCGATGGCGACCCCATCGGCGGGCGTGATGTGCAGTTGAGTCGGACCCTGGCGTTCGACACGCTCCACCGCTGACAGTTCGGCAGCCATCAGGAACACGTCGTCAATGAACCAGGCTTCCCCCTCGACGGAGAAGCGGCGCTCAAGAGGATTGCGTATCATGGCTCTCCATCAGCGCGGAAAGCACTGTCTCGTAATCGGTTTGTGCTTCGTCGAAGTACACCCGCAGGCTGCCATCATCCACGCGGGCAGTCCGCTTTACGCCAGGCAGTCGGGATGCTTTCTCCGCGATATGGTCTATAAACTCAGGGCTGCCCACTATCGGCAGATAATCCTCATTCGACACTTCTACTCTCCCAGGAAATGCCGGCAGATCGCCAGCAACGCGTCTCCTCGGTTCACGATGCCCGTTTTGCGCATCGCCCGTTCAAACACGGCCACTTCGTCTACGTACAGCACCACCTTGACCTGGCTCAACCGCTCGTGGCCCAAGCGCCGGCCTTCGACTTCCTCGCTCAACGCTTCCTCAACCATGCGTTCTAATTCCGCATCGGCAAGCATGGCGTCCAACTCGTCTTCTCGGAAGATGTCGCCCAGGTCAAGCCCCGCTTCCATGTCGGCTTCGACCTGCTCCGGATCCCAGGTCAGCGATTTTTCCTGGGCGCGATTGTCCAGATACGTGTAGCGGCGAGCACGGGTATCATCCGACTTCAGATCGCTGCGCTTGTGAACAATCAGCGCATCGCCTGGTGTCTCGATTTCGATCACGTCCTCGATGCCAGCCGCAAGCGCAGCCTTCATCGTCTGGTTGCCAGCAATGAACGTATCGTCAGCAGCGGCGACCAGTGACCGCCCTGCTCCAACTTCGGTCAGACTGGATTGAATCAACTCCTGACCAACAGGCGAACCTTGATTGGGATTCTTCGGGTCAGCCTTGTATTCGGTCAGCTTCCGGCGTCGAACTTTGATCTTGTCGGCCATGCTCGCTACTTTGTTCTATGCACCCAACTTACTTATATCAGAATCGCCATGCGCGTTCTATAACGGAGTTCGCCGGGAGTTCATCCCCCTCAAACGTGGGGGGCACACTGCAATCAATATCCACTATACTTAGTGTATAAGTTGGAAAGGGGGTGATGCAGAGGCAGCTTAACAAGGTAGAAGGGTTGACCGGGACGGCTCAGAAGCGGCGGCCACCTCCGCAAGGTTAGGGGGACACAGCATGGCGGACACGCCGCCCCTGCGAAGAACCTATTTCATTATAATACTATATCGCTTATTTAGAACGTCGTATTGATGTACGGCATAACGCTTAAGCGAAATTAATCAAATACTTTTGCTTATAGTGGATGTCCTATGCTATACTTAGTATGTATAGGGTGAGGGAACGGATAGGGGGCGCTATCCGCCCCCACCCTCACCCGAAAGGGTACAGGAGTCACTATGTCTACCCAACGTAAGCCCCAAGTTGTTGTCCCGAAGCCAGAGTTCCGTGAAAGCGTTCGCGCGCTTTACATGGAAGCGCTGGCGGGCGTCGGTGTCGAAGTTGAGCCGCAAGCGATTGTGGTTCACATCGACTCCAGCGCTACAGTGAACGTCACGCTCGAACAATACGAACGCTTGCCAGCCATAAAGGGCGTGATGCTTCTCAGTGACTTGTCCAAAAAGGGCAACGTCAAGCTGGTTATCCCGCAGGCAATCGAGTATCTACGCAGCAATCGCCCTACCCTGACCGACGAAGAAAGGGCCGCACGGGCAACCAGCAGTAGCACGCCCATGACGCCGGAGCGCAAGGCGGAATTGGAACGCCGCCGCCTGGTGAAGGAACAGCTTGCCGACATGCTCAGCGACCTGTGGGACGTTGAGATGGGCAAGCCGGACGATGACGACATCGAAGACGACGACTAGACTCCGCTGGGGAGGGGGCGAACCCCTCCCCACACCCCCTCTTTTTTTTCGGCGTTTTATTCGAGAAAAATTTCACACACGCCCGCCCGTTGCGCACCGTCTGCGGGCGGTTGCAGGATTTCGCTTGCTTGACACCAACTCGAATTTCTGCTACACTATATATAGTCGTACTTATCCACTAGATAAAGACAATGAACGAAATCAGCCAGCTACGCGAGCGAATAGTGAGGGGCAAGGTCAGGCGAGAGACATACTACCTTGTCCCGTGTGTCGAGTGCGGCAGCGAACGGTGGCTGCGGAAGACCGACGCGCGGAAGTGCAGTGGATTATGCTTCCGATGCAGCCAGCGCGTGAAGGCGCATCTGGGCTGGCAGGCGATGTGCCGGAAGTACGGCGAGAAGTGGGCGATCTGGCACTGGCGCGCGTGGAAGATCGAGCATCCGTCGAGCCTGGAAGAGGCGATCATGCTGACCCTGGGCGACCTGGGTATTCCCTACGAACGCGAGGCGGTGCTGATGACGAAAGCGAAGGGCAAGCGCTGTCGAGCATACATGGTTGACTTTATGGTGAGAGATGCTGACGACACGCAATGCGCCATTGAGGTGAACGGCGAGTACGTACACAGCCTGGCCGATGCCAAGAAGCGCGACCGGGCAAAGCGCTCGCTCTTAAAGCGGCGGGGCTATCCTGTGCTGGTGCTGGAAGAAAAGCATATTCGTGCTGGCGAGGCTGAACGGCTGATCGCGGCGTTTCTTCGTTTGAGTGAGGGGATAATCGCATGACGTTCAAACCATCGAAGTACCAAGTCGCTGTATTCGATTGGATTGAGAACGGGCGCGGCGACGCTATCGTGAACGCGGTAGCGGGGTCGGGCAAAACCACCACGCTGGTGCAGGCAGCCAGCCGCCTGAAGTCGGCCAACAGCCTCTTCATCGCGTTCAATAAGCATATCGCCGACGAGCTTCAGAAGAAGCTGGCCGGAACAGGCATGGTCGCCAAGACCATTCATAGCGTCGGCAACGCCATGCTCTCCAAGCACCTGAGCCGCGTGCAGGTGGAAGACCGGAAATACAACAAGCTCGCCAAGTCCTTCATCGCCAGCCAGTTCCTTGACTACGACACGGCCAGCGACGCGATCTCCACGCTGGTGAAGCTGGCAAACCTGGCGCGGGTGAATCTCGTGAACCCCAGAGACGAAGACGCGGTAGACGACCTGTGCGTTCACTACGACCTGCTGATACCCCATCCGGCGGTGCTCGACGGCCTGCCGGTCATCCTGGAGGATGGTAAGAAGCTGGCGGAGAACGCGAAGCAGATTGACTTCACGGACATGATCTGGCTGCCGGTGGTGTGGGGATTGGAACCCTCGAAGTGCGATTGGGTCTTCGTGGACGAGTGCCAGGACTTGAACGCCGCGCAGTTGGCGATTGCCCTGAAATGTCGCGCCCCTGGTGGCCGGATGCTGTTCGTGGGAGACGTGAACCAAGCGATCTACGGATTTGCCGGCGCGGATGCCCATTCCTTCGAACGCATCAAGGAAAAGACACAAGCCACCGTGCTGCCGCTGTCCATCTGCTACCGCTGCCCCTCATCGCACATCAAAATGGCGCAGGCCATCGTGCCGCAGATCGAGCCGCGTGAAGATGCGCCGGAAGGCAGGATCACGTATGCCGACGAGCAGCAGCTTCGCAAGATGGTGAAAGAAGGCGACCTGGTGCTGTGCCGTCTGACCGCGCCGTTGGTGAAGGAATGTATCAGCCTCATTAAAGAGCAGGTGGCTGCCCGCGTGCGTGGTCGCGACATCGGACGCGACCTGGCGAATGTGTTGACCGCCGTCGCCAAGTTGGAAGGCTTCAAGTATGAGGAGATCACCCGCTTTCTCACCAAGTACGAAGAGATGCAGGTGATGTACCTCATCCAGAAGGAAGCGGATGAATCTCAGATCGAGAGCCTGCGGGATCGCGTCGAGTGCCTGCGCGTGTGCGCTGCCTCCTACAGCGACGCCACCAGCATTGAAACGCTGTCGGCTCGGATTGAAGGACTGTTCAGCGATGATCGGCCAAGCGTGTGGCTGTCCACCGTCCACCGGGCAAAGGGGTTGGAGAACGAGCGGGTGTTCATCCTGAAGCCAGAGAAGCTGCCGCTCGTCTGGCAGAACCAGCAGCCCTGGCAGTACGAGCAGGAGATGAATCTGAAGTACGTTGCGCTCACCCGCGCGAAGGATACGCTTATCATCCTCGGGCCGGAGCCGGAAACGCCAGCGCCGGTAACTTTGCTAACGCCTGCGGATACCTGGGAGATGTGGGCCAGCGCCCCGGAGACGCCTATCTGCGGCGAGCCACCACTTCCAAAGCCCGCCGAGCAGATCGTGGCATTCGACTTCGGTCCCTTGCCGAAGGTCCCGGTGGATGTGCTTGACGTGCTGCGCGAAATCTTCGACCTGCTCGAAAAGCATGAGCCGATCTGGTACACGCGCGGCCATGCGAACCGGCTGACAACGGCTATCGAGCAGTTGGAGAAAGAAAAGGTGTCGCTTACCTGAACTGAATTCACGCCCGGAGGGCGCAATGATCGCGTCAGGTAGTGCTGGGATTGGCTGAGGATGTATCGAACATTACGACAATCTCATCCGCTTCAAGGATTGCCTCTCGCTCGATCTGCCCATAGGCCATAAGCACACGATATTGCGGACGGTAAGAAGCGTTCCCTTCTAACGTTCTGAACCGGAACTCCTGTAAGCCCGAAGGTAGATCACCCCGCCAATTTACCAGATAGAACACCTTATCTGGCGCTTGCTGCTCCCATGCCTCAGCAACCGTCAGTACCATCGGCTTACTGTCATGTCCTCTGGTAAACCACGTGCCACGCTCCAAGGCGGCGCGGCGTTCGGCATCACCCACGTTCCACCACCGTATCAATGAACAGCGTGTCGCTGGCCCTCACCCGCTGACCCTCGACCACGACCAGGCCGTTGTTGCGCAGTGTCCCCAGGTAGTTGCCAAACGTGCCGCCGGAGGCGGTATAGCCGGACAGCGTGCCAAGCTGGGCGCGCGTCATCCGGGTCGGGTAGCGGCGAGCCAGCGCCTGGAGAACCTTGCGCGCGCCAGAGGGCAGCGTGCCATCCGGCTTCAGATCATCTCGCTGCTTCACCGCCAACTCGTCTCGCTTTACAACTGGTTTTTGCGCCTTGCCCAATGCCATCAAGAAATCCTTCTGGATGCTGGCCGGGCGCTGCGTTCTGCTTCTTCTGGGCAAGTACCCGTTGCCAGAACGCTTTCAGGAAGCTGACCAGCGTTTCAATGTCCTGGCCGCCTGGGTGCATACTCATGTCGAGCACGATAGACAAGCGCTCGCGGAAACAGAAGTCGGCGATCTGGGCTCCGTTCTGTGGCGTGATGGACAGATCATCGTCGTCCTGCATCCCAGCCACCAGAATGGGATACAGCGCTTTCAGCGCCCGGAACTCACCCATCGGGTTTACCACCACCAGTGGCCAGCCATTCTCCATCCAGGCTTCCGCAAACAGTTGCAGGCTATTGGTCTTGCCGCTGCCGGACTTGCCCGCCGCAGCGCTGGCTTCCATCTGGAGATTGTCGGCGATACGGATCATGTTTGGGATATAGCCCCCTACCCTCTCGGTTGGAGAGGGGGGTATTTTCGGTTTGGTCGAGCGGCATTGTCATCATCTCTCTGTCCATCAACAGGCAGTGGGGGAGGGGGATGAAATTATCCCAACTGGCGTTTTACTTCTGTAATCCAGCGTTCCAGGTGTTCAATATCTTCCCGCCGCAATCCCTCTCCCCCGTTCTCCACAGCACGCCAAACTTGATTGAAAATACGCTTGTTTTTACGGTCAGCAAGCGCCATCGGCTCCGGTAGAATAGAAGGGTTAATCAGTTTGCGCAGAGCACGAACACTCAATCGCTCGTTGATTGTGCGGTTGAGCCAGTATTCAAACTGGGCTTCTGGCGCCTTGACCAGTTCGACGTAATGATTCCATTTCAGCCAGTCATGACGTAATGACTGAGGCCGAAACGCAGGTGGAATCCGGCTGGTTACACTGGCACAGTTTTTGATGGTTCCATATTCGAAGCCGGTCATCTCGGCGATTTGCTCATAACCCATTCCCCAGGTGTGATAGGCGTAGTACGCCCAATCGCCAATCCACCAATTGAGAGCACCGCCCCATTCGTCGAACTGCCTGCCGATGTCTGCCCACTGTTCTGGCGTTGGCTGTCCAACGACATCCAATGAATCGGCTTTCAGCAGGAACGGGCCAACCTGCAAGCCCTCATCCGTGCGAAGCATCGTCTTCATGGCGCTGGTCGCAAGCACCTGCTGGATGTCAGCCGTCAGCCTCCCCGCTTCTCTCGTGCCATTGCTTTGGGCGAGCTTGAACGCACTGGTGCGCTGTTTAGGCATAGACCACCTCACGCAGCACTCGCGCGGCCAGTCGGGTAATTTGATGTGTCGGTTTGGCATTAGGGGCAATGGCATAAATCATTTTGCCCTCGCGGTTGGCTCGTCGCCACAGAGCGCTGAACGTCAGCGGTTCCCAGACAAGATCGCCATAGGCATCCCGTAGTTCCAGGAGGTTGTATTCCTCTTCCTTGTAACGCAGGTTGGCGGCCGTCGGGACGATGCCGGCCAGGTGCAGCGGTTTCAATCCAAGCTGTGTACGCACCTCAAACTGACGGCGCATATTGGAGATCGTCTCGATCAGACCATCGAACGCCAACGGGTCAAGCTGCACGGGGATCAGCACCGCGTCTGTTGCCAGGTAAATAGCGCTGTGCAAAAACGTGCGCTGCGGACTGGTGTCAAAGACCACCACATCGAAAACATCTTGCAACTCCGCCAAACGATGGGAAAGCCGCAGCAGGTCGCCGGTGGAGGAAGGGATGTTGCCGGTCTCTTCATTGGACGGAACGACGAAGAGTTCGCCATGTGGCTGGTATGCCTGGGTGGGCAGCTCATAGACTTCCGGGCTGACCTTCCGAATCAGTTCCGGCCAGGGGCGATTGCGTACCATCAAATCATAAAAGCACGGTTGTTTTTCATGACCGCAGATGAGCGTCGCGTGACCCTGAGCGTCCGCATCCATAAGCAGCACACGCTGACCAATCTGGGCCAGGGCTGCCGCCACATGGGTTGCCAGGGTGGATTTGCCCACGCCGCCCTTCTCGTCCGCGATCATTAGTTTCTTGCTCACTGCATTTCTCCCTTTCACTAAAGCGTACTCAATATGCGACCTGGAGTGTTCTCCGCCGGACCCTTCGGGGACTGCGTTCGCCGGCCTGCTGGCCAGGCCGTTTTTATTGCCTCCGTCCTAATGTCTCTCGTACTACTGCAACCACCATCTCCGGCAGTTCTGATTCCAGCCGCGCAATGTAAATCGCGGCCGCGTCAATCCGCGCCAGCAACGTTTGGATAATCTCCTCTACCTGAAAGGCATCGGGGCGCTGGTAAAGCTTCTTCTCCAATTCGGTTTTCACCAGGGCTTGCACCTCTGGTGCGGTCATGCCAGGCGATAGACAGAAAGAGTGGGTGTAGAGTTCGTGCCGATACCGATACGTAACCCGTAATCCGAAGTTGTCATCCAGCGGCGTGGGAAAAGCAGGCTCACCGGCAAAGCTGAAAAAACCGCAACTCTCAAACGATCCACCGAAATCGTTCAGCCCTTGCTTGATCGCCTCTTCGAGAAGGGGTATATTCACCCATACTGCACCACGCGAACCCACAGAATGCCAATTGTCGCTCATACCTTTCGCACCCTGATTTCTACTTCATCACCCTGCATGAGCACATTGGCCGCATCGCCGATCTTGAACGTCACGAAGCCGTTGATAACCAGCCCGGCTACCGTCGCGCGCTGGTTGATAATCCAGCCGTCTTTCTGCCCTGCTGCCGTTAGCTTGTGCTCACGGTGTTTTTCATCTAGCAACCGTCGCAAATCGCGGTAGGTCGCCTTGCTGACAGGGATCGCCTCGGCTTCGTCTGCAAACTGGATGTACCCAGAAGCGGCCACCTCGAAGTAGGTTTCGCGGCCAGCCTTGAACAGCCGGTTCATCTCCTCGATGAACGAACGGTCAGACGCTTTCCAGCGCAGCATCGCATCTCGGACCGGCTTCTCGCAGCCATCCAGCGCGTTCACCAGCAGCCGCGCCTGCTCCTCAGTCAACTCGCCAAGAACCATGCGCTCGATGATCTCCGTATACCCACTGGCAACCACAGCCTTCCGGTCATCTGCGCCGGACTCTTTCTGGACGCTCCTGACTGCCCAGGCAACATCGGCAGTGGTTGGTTCGTCGCGGCCAGCCGCCGCGGCCCGCTCATCGGCGCGTAGGTAGGCTTCACGTTGCTGCTCAGGGTCTTTGAGCCGCTTCAGTTCTCTCGCGTGCTTTTCAGGTAGGTTTTTCTCCCCAGGGAGAAATAAATTGCGCTTCACGCGCCCTGCATCGAGCAGCCGGTATAGGTGCTGCCAACTGATCGAGAACTCCGCTTTAGCGCATTCTCGGAAGCTGGTATAGCCCAGCGTTTCCCAGCCTCGACGCTCGTAAAATTCCAGCACGTCGCGGTAGAGATGGTCAATGCGTCTATTGATCCGCTCAATGCTGCGCCGCGCTTCTGCCTCAGTCATCGGGATAATGACCGGTTGGTGCAGTTGATTCTCAATAATCATAATCACCCCTTAAGGAACGGGTATCTTAAATTGGGACGTGTAGGAATAAAACACAAAGACGACCAACGCGCACATCAGCAGCACGAACAGTCCAAAGGCCAGCAGCCGTCCGCGTGTGTACCGAGGCTGCGGCGCGAGCCTGTCCAGCTTCGCCAGCCAATCCTGCGCCGTCGGATGGTCTATCGTCTTGAGCAATGCTCTCGCCTCCTCATACTGCCTGGATTGAATTAACTCCTTCGCCGCTTGGAGTTTCGCCTTCGACATGGTTTCCCCCTCCGATGTCTCACGAATGATGTAACCATTCTATGTGACTCCAGAGGAGGTTGGCAAACGGTTAGTCCCGAACGATCAGGTCACCCGGTTCGCAGTCCAGCGCCTCGCACAGCTTATCAATGGTGGGGAAGTCGGCTCGGTTGATCCGGTTTTCCTCCCAGCGCTGCAAGGTGCGTTCATCAATGCGCGTCTTCAGCGAAAGTTCCCGGCGCGTAATTTGCCGTTCCTGCATGATCTCAGAGAGCCGCGTCCGAACGGTCATCTCACGTTCCTTTACTGCGAGCATAGATAGACTCCTCTCATTATGACTTACCTGGCAAATTCAAACCAAATCTTAATTGTGTTCTGTGACTACTAGTAGTATACTTTCAAATGTAAACCCAAGTCAACAATGTTTACTTTTTCAAACTCTGTTTTCGGGAAATTTTAGGACACATATCAAGCAAACTGAGTTAAACTACCTACACTCATCGAAACTTATGCTACAGTTGCAGCTTACGCAAAATTTCACAAAACGTGTAGTATTGATTGCTAACAAGTGTGCTACCTTCGTTTCATACACACGGAGGCAGCACAGTGGCACGCAAGTTGTTGGAAGTACCAGCAGACAAATTCAGTCCAGAGGTTTTGAGAAAAGTCAAAACCCTGGCCGCACATTGGGGGGTGGAGCAGCGCGAAGTGATCTGGCTTGCCATTCTCGAATTCGTAGAGCGACATCCCATCGAGGATTTAGCCAGGATGCCGAACCCATTTGAGGATGAGCCGGACGGGTAATCCCGCCTTACCTATACCAAACTATAACCATCGTTTCATGAGAAATTCACAGTAGGGTATGGCAGTAGTACAGTTGTTATGTTAACAATTTAATATAATTGGAAGAAAAAGCACGAGGCAGCTTCAACTCCGCCCCGGCCTGGAAAACTGGAAAGGAGTGCAGCCGCCCCGCACCTGACCCCCTCACACCGCTCCACGTAGCGCATTGTGAGGGATAACCGATCTGGCTTCTTTACACCGACACACCAAAGCCAGCCCAGACGCAAGCGCCTGAGAAGGTATCGTGATGTTTTCGGTGCAGAGTTGCCCTATCTGTCCTGAGTAGCTTAACACTGTTACCCGCGTATGTCTATAGGTCGAAAGAATAATTTACGATGTTCATACGCAAAACAGCGCCTCGCCGGGGATGGGAGACGCTGTAGGTCACGTGACTGACAGATAGGAGGGGGAGAGGAATTTACTACTTTCCCCAATTATAGCACGGATGAACGAGAGGAGGCCATATCGAGAAACCGATCCGTCAAAACAAATGTGCTACGATGTAGGAGGACGAATGAACGCAGAGGAACAAGTGACACACTACGGAGAAGGGGTTTTGCTGGCGCGCACGTACGCCATCGCCGGCGAGATCGGAGAGCTATGGAGAGACCTGGCAAAGGAGATGGGGCGGGAGGACTTGCTGCCGCAGATGCGCAAAATCGGCGACGAGATCAACGTACTCCGGCGCCAGATCGTGAACAACCATGACCCGGAAGCGACGCAAGACATTCCGGTATTGGAGGTGAGCGAGTAATGGTCGCACTGCACACTCAACAAAAGTTCGTTCCGGCGGCATGGGGCGAAGGTGAGGCTGGTGAGAAGCGCCGGCTGGAGCGGGTCATCAATCGCTCGCTCGTCGGCGACATATTCACCGTGAATGACCGGCAACTCAACGAGCCAATTCGGGTGGAGCACGTTAGCTTCTACAAGTACGGGGAACACTACCGCGTCTTCCACCTGGACAGGCTGCTCATCATCCACATCGCGGGGCAAACCGAAACGGCGGCGCGGGTGCTGATCGGCTACTTGCAGGCCACCGGCATTCGGATTGAGACACTGAAGGTTCAGCAGGATTCCGCACTGTGCAGCTACGAATTGGGCTGCAAGTACCCGCCGATCATCTTGCTGGATAAGAAGCGGATGACGGGGCGCGCTGCCGCGCTGAAAGAATCTCGCGCATAAAAAAAGCACCCAGGAGGGTGCATGAGTTTGGCCGTCGCTCGTGGAAAGGTGGCGGCCTCACTCGCTAGAAAGGATAACAGAGAATGACAGAACAGACAAGCCAATCGCTCGCAATCACCCCGATTGAAATCAAGATGCCGAATGTTCCAGAATTGAAGGTGATCGAATCCCTCAAGGAACTTGCTCGCATCGCTGCCGCCGGACAACTCGCCAAAACAAAAAATCCCCACGATGCCTTCTTTATCGCCATGTACGGGATGGAACTAGGCATTCCGCCCATGACGGCCATGCGCACGATCTACAGCGTGAACGGCGGCGCGCCCACGTGTTCCGGCGAAGCCATGCTGTCCCTGCTGCGCAAGAGTGGCAAAGTGCGCGTCAAAGTACCAAACCCGGGTGAGGTGAAGGACAGCGCTACCGTCACCATTGAACGACTGGACACGGGCGAAAAGGGCGATTTCACGTTCACGATGGAGATGGCTCGCCGCGCCGGATTGGTCAAGGAGAAGAGCAATTGGGAGAAGTATCCGCAAATGATGCTCATCTGGCGGGCGGTGAGCATGGGGGCAAAACTCCTGTGCAGTGACATCATCGGCGGACTGTATACCGTTGAGGAAATCTATCCCGACACACCTGTAGACGAAACGGGCGCACCTGTAGGAGATGTCGTGGAAGGGACAATCGTCGAAGAAAAAGCTCCTGCCACTCGGCAGGACAGCAAGCCGGACGAACGGATTCCTGACCCCACCCCGGAACCCTGGGCGAACGCCGAACGCATTGACTTCCTCCTCGCCGAGTGGGGCAAAAAGAACATCCAGGCTTCCGATGTCAAACGGATACTCCGTTTCGACGACATCCGCAACTACGCCAAATGGAACACCATCTTCACATCTGGCAAGGAAGCCTTCGAGTATGTCATTGCGAAGGTGAATGAGGAGATGGCGAACACGCCGCCTGCAACGCCTAAGAAGAGCCAGTGGACAGCCGAAGACCTTGCCACCGCCGAAACACTCCACATGGACTACGACCTGGCCGACAACGCAGCAGCCCTGGCGCTGGTGCAGGCGAAGACGTGGGCGGAATTCAAGAATCTCAGTGTCGCCCGCAGCAAGCTGATGACTGCCGCCATCGCCCGTAAAATTCCAATGATCGCCTACGGCGCGCGCTACATCAAAGTCGTGAAGGGCGACAAGGAAACCACCTACGTGGAATTCACCACACCAACGGCCATCCGGCTTTACAGCCGCGAGGCGCTGCGCAATCTGGGCGATGACTGGTTCTTATACGTAGAGACGTGGGAGCCCGGCCAGGCGTATGAGTTCGCCGAGGACACCATGCCGCCGCTCAAAGTCGCCTGGGAGAAAAAGAGCAATTACTTCCAGGCCACATCCGTGACCGTCTACAGCAGCGCGCCGGAGCCAGCATGAACTACATCACGGTCATTGAGCTCAACGGCGAGAAGAACTTTCTGTTCAAGATCGGGGAGCGCCCTGACTGGACAGGGACTTATGCCTACCACCGGGAGATTGATGTCAACGGGGAAACCGTAACGCTCGTCGCCACGTTCCCGGATGTGCTGCGCCGGTGCACCTTTCCGGTCCTGAGAGCTTACCTGGAAGTCCAGCAGCGCAAGCTGCATGCGACCTGGTACGCGGTCCGGGACGGATACCTGTTACAAACCGTCATCGAATTTGACGAGGACGCCGTTCCGATATAGAGTCAACGGCGTATACAAAGCGAAACGGCGGGGCTACCTTCGACAAGTTCCCCGCCAATCGCATCTCTGTGTGGTTTAGTTTTGCCTAGTGTAACACCGAACCGGTGCGAGGGCAAGAGGAGTTCATTAAATTATGACAAACGCGCATTTAAAAGAGCCGGGGACGATCACCGTCATTCGCGCGCCCCATGACAAAGATCATCCGTATTTCGCTATGAGTAGAGCGGTTGCGCAGAAGAAAGAGCTTTCCTGGGAAGCATTAGGGATGCTCACCTATCTGCTGAGCAAACCTAGCGATTGGGAAGTTCGTCCTGAAGACCTTCAGAAGAAGGGTTGTGGCCGAGACAAGGTCTATAAAATTCTGGATGAACTCAAGAGAGCCGGGCATCTTCAAAGAGAGCGCGTCCAGAAGGAAGACGGCACGTTTGAATGGCGTCCATACCGTGTCTTTGAACATCCACTTCCTGAAAAGCCGGAAGTGGTTGCAGGCTCACCATTTCCTGATTTACCAGATACGGTTTCACCAGATACGGCAAAGCCGGATATATCTCTACATAGTAGAGAGTTTACAAATCACAGAAAGACAGAAAAAGCAACTTCTGTACCTAGCGGTACAGAGGCGTCTGGCGACGCCAGCAGCACTCCGCCTGCTGTCTTCGAAGAAATGGCGGGTGTGTCTGCTATAGGTGTTGCACCTGAGCAAGCCTCACCTACTATACCCCCATCACCCCCCCAACCCCCCGCTTCCCCCGCAAAGCGACGGCGCAAAGCTGCTCGCCGGTATGACGTGAAACATCCCACTCTGGTTGAGGGAGTGAAGAAAGCGATTGCGGCTGCCTTTGTGGAGCATGGTATCTGGTCAGTTGGAGATGTGGGGAAGGGGGAATGGGCGCAGTGCGAACACGCCGCCTGTGACCTGTGTGATCGAGAGAACCCTGTTCAGCCCGAGGAAGTCGGCGCACTGGTTAAATACGTGAAGGAGATCGCTGTGAAGCAGGAATGGACAGATTGGGGACCAGGCGCGTTGGATAAGCGTGTTGCTACATGGCGGCAGCATCAAAACCAGCCAGAGCCACCCAGGAAGTATCCGGTCATCAAATTTGAAGAGCCTGATCCCGACGTGAAGTGGGTAGACCGGGAAAAGGTTGAGGCGGTGAAGCGGGAACTGAACGCCGCTTTTTCAATGCCTTTACCGGAAGGATTTGACCGATGAGCGCGCAGCGAAAGCACGTGGAAATCGTAACGCCAGCCACTCTCAATCAATACGTCCCCTACAGCCAGGAAGCTGAGGAAGCCGTTATCGGCGCGGTGATTATCAACCCGGCCAGCTTCTTCAGCGTCGCCTCCTTTCTCAACGCCGAGGATTTTTTCATCCTGCGCCACCAGTTCATCTGGCAGGCCATTGAGCGTGTCATTGGACGAGGTGACGACCTGGATTATGTGAGCGCTGTCCAGGAACTGCGCAACATGGGGAAGCTAGATGAAATTGGTGGCCCCGCCTACGTCACCCAGCTCATTAATAACACACCCACCTCGATCCATGCTGAAGTCTATGGTCGTCTGGTCGAGCGCGCTGCCGTCCGACGCCGAATGCTATCGTCAGTAGATCGTATCAAGTTAATGATCTTGGATGAAGAATTGACGGTGGAGCGCGTCATTGATGATGCCTTTGCCGACTTCATCCACGCAACGGGACGAACGATTCTCCAATCCACAATGACCCTCGGTGAAGCGCTTGAGGACTACAGCCAGAAGGTGGCAGATAGAAGAGCCAACGGTGGAGAAGTGGGGCTGCCTACGGGCCTCAAAGACCTAGACAAGACTATCGGCGGCCTGCCGCGTGGAAAAGTAACCCTCGTGGGCGGCGTAACCGGCATGGGTAAGACGGCCTTCTGTATGACGGTTGCGCTCAATGTAGCACGGCTCGGCGCGCGGGTCGCTATGTTTCCGCTGGAACAGAACCGAGAACGGATGGTCAACCGATTGGTGGCGCTTGAAACTGGTATTCCCCGTGCTAGGATTGAAACCGGCCAGATCGCTGACGGCCTGGAATGGGAGCGATACTGCGAGGCGAAAGAGAGAATGGCGCGGCTCCCTGTCATTATCTATGATCGCCCGAAAGACCCGGACTTCAGGATGTCGCCACGCCATTTGCTGACCATTTGTACGGCGCTTGTCCACGAATATGGCCTCGACCTGGTGATCGTAGATTACATGGGTCTGATGAATTCCGGCGGACGCTACGACGAATCTGACTATAACGACAAGGTGTTCGTCTCTCAGGCTATGCCACTACTGGCTGAAAAGCTGAACATTCCATTTTTGGTCGCGGCGCAAGTGAACGAGCGAAAAATCAGCCACCGGCGCGAGAAGCGGCCAGAACTTGGTGACCTGATGTACGTTGGCGAGAAGGATGCTGACGTGGTGCTGTTCTTGTATCGAGAAGTCAAGTACAATCCAGAGACGACCGTGTCGGATGAAGCCGAAATCATTATTGCCAAGAACCGCGATTTTGGTACCACTGGAACGGTATACGTCAATTTTGACGGAGAGGGTTTCACCAATCCGGTAGAGCACGATCTGAAACTTTGGTAGTGGACAGCGCTGAACGCTTGTGCTGGTCTGTAATCATCGTTCGAGTGTGTTGTGCATCGTCCGATGCTGGTAAGGAGGTGCTCCTTGCCACATGCCAGGTGGGAGGCTCACCACCTTCTACGGAGGGCTGGGTGAGGCCCAGGTTCGAGTCCTGGGACTGGCACATACCATGCGCTTGACGGTGGTTTGGGTCTCGACCCTTGCGCGCTGGTCGTAACAACCTAGGACAAGTAATCTTCCAGCAAGTCCCGTCCGGTTGGCGGTCATCCGTGAAACCGCCTTTACAACGGCAACCCTTTTTTAGCGAAAGCTACGTAGCGGCGAGCGCCCTGAGCAATCGGGGCGTTTTGCTTTAACACAAAGCGGCCACCAGTTCGCGCTGGTGGCCGCTTGTTGGGCTTGCGCCCAGGGTTACAGAAGTCACCCTTAGCTTATGCCTAAATGCCTTTTCTGTCAACCATTTGACATAGTGGTGTTTCTCTGCTACCTTTAGTGTAGCAGAAAGGGGTCTCATGGGACGCAAAGCAAAAGAGCCATACGGGAAAAACAAGAAGAACATGTACCGACATGGGATTATGGACGCGACAGCGAAGCAACACGAGGCGCTGATCGTCCGCTACTACGAAGACACGATTGGCCGGGCAGTCTTTCTACACGGCGATGAATACAGCCGCTCCCGGCTGATGTCTCTGGTCATTGCCGATTGGGCGCGCGATGTGGCCGACAACCGACCGGATTCGCTCGAAGACCTGCAAGCCTGGCTCGAGGAATACGTGCGGGTTGCCTACGTGGAGAGTGACGTGGAGACGTTCTACGTGTTCATGAACATGGACACCTACGCCAACGCGCAGAAGGTGTACAAGTACCTGACCTCCTATCCTGGGCTCCAGGCTCGCTTTCTGAAATCCAACAACGGCGGCGTCTCCTGGCAGGTACTCTTCTGGCTGGCGCTGAAACGCATGGCTGAGAAGATCAAGCGCGAACACCCCAATCTCGTGCGAGAATGAAGCGACCTGATTTAGCAACCACGCTCACGCCCGTTCGGGTTACGCTGGCGAAGACTAAGCGAGAGATCATTGGTCTGTCGCCAGGTCACGGGAAATTTGATGTGGCAATTTTCCGCTATGCCATGCCTGCTGACATGCGGGAAGACCTCGTCAAAGCGGTTGGTTACGAGTTCCTCTTGTGCACATTTCGCGTAGACCCTGGGTACGAGGATACTATCGAGCCGATCTTGCCGGACCCGGTTTTTACCGCTGCGCTCGATGCGTTTTTCGATCACATTGACCGCTTGATGTTTTTCGGCGAGGAAGATGTGATTCAAGTCACCGAGCAAGGATTCAATCGGATTATCGAGAATCTTCACTACCCTCTGGAAATCTCCCCTGACTATGTCATCCGGCTGAGAGGGGTGCCCATTGTCGTTCGCAGCGGCGAATATATCATATCCCTTCAGAACCGAGACGGTCTCCTGTATATGACCGACGATCATCAAGTCGTCTGGGAATCGCGCTATCAATAAGGCAAACGCCCCTGGTCGGGGGCGTTTTTATTTCCACTCGCTCCCCAAATTGCTCCCCACGATTGCTTTACATAGTTGTCGTTTTTTGCTATAATTAGTGTATAAACACAACTCAATATGAGGGAGCGAACTTATGGAGACGGTAACGCCTCTACGCAAGCAGTATCTTTCGATTAAAGAGCAGTATCCCAAACACGTTGTTCTGTTCGAGTTGGGCGACTTCTTTGAAGCCTTCGATGACGACGCCACCACGATTGCCACCGATCTTGACCTGGTACTGACCACGCGCCCTGTCAGTCAAAAGAAGCGCGTGGCAATGGCCGGCTTTCCCAAGCACGCGCTGGAAGACTACTTGAAGCGGCTGGTCGAGAAGGGTAGGGCGGTGGCAGTGGTCGAGCAGATTCCAGGGCCGGCGGAGCGCGGACTGGCGCAGCGGCGTGTCACGCGCGTGTTGCCTGAGCCAGCGCCGATCACCGAAGAGCGCAAATGGAAGACCGGGGATTTTGTGGAAACGCCCAAAGACGGCATCGGCAAAGTCGTTGGGTATGGCTCGGATGACAAGGTACTGGTGGGCGTTTTCGGGTTTATGGTGACTGTCGGAGAGGGCGATCTGAAAGCTGCCAAAAACCCCCTAGAAACGGCCTTAGAGCCGTCAGAAGCAACCAATGGCGGTGGGAGGGACAGCCAAAACGCGGAAATCACGCGCCTACAGGCCGAAATAGCCCGTTTGGAGGGCGAGATCAAACAGCGCTCAAAAATGTGGAGCGAATCGGAAGTTCGGTATGACCGGCTGCTGCTAGACTACGACCAGCTTCAGGAGGAGAACGCTCGCCTGAGGGCTGAGGCCGGCCCAAAGGAAACGTACCAGGAGAAGTTCGTCAGCGAGCGCATGGGGGGCAGCACAACTGAGAACACGACGGTTGCTGACTTGATTGCTCGCTACCGCAACGAGGGATGGGAGGTGGCCTACGAGTTGATTGAGCCGGGGCGCGAAGGCGTCACAGCCCGTTACTACGCGCGCCTGGAACGCAAGATCGCCCTGCCACTTGCCACAGGCGATGACCAGACTGAGCAAGCCACGTCATCGCAGGAAACCAGGCTTGTCAAAGCCATTGGCGAGCCAGTCAGCTTTATCGTGCCCGAAACGTCGTTCTCCGAATCGGTTCGTAGTGGAAATGCGACTCCGGAACAGCTTAAAGTGATTGCAGACAGGGAGGTTGCCCGCGCCCGTATCATCCCCGTTATGCAGACGATGGAGAACATCGTGGAGCGTGGATTCACGGACGTGCCAGGAGAGGAGACGAAATGACCAGTGCACTCTCGCAAAACACCGTGCTGAGCCAGCTATCCGCCCCCCATACCCCCGCTCCCGACTCCCATCGAAGGCGAGACATGGCGATCTTGCGCGCGCTCATGAGCCACCATCTCCGCGCGTATCATGCCCTCACACAGTATCCAGAGCGCCCGCCGGGCACTGCATCCTACCGCACAGCGCGTGCACCAGCGCCTCGACATCTGCCGCCACCTTTACTATCGCATTGAAGACACCCGCAGTCGGCGGGCGAACTAATCATCCGAAGGAGACACATATGAACCCGGAAACCCAAAAGCTGCTGGACGACCTTCAGGAGCGCTGCGAGCAGGCTAAGCGGAACTACTCACACTGGCCGATCACCGTCGTCGAATTGAAAGCCGCGTATGAAGCCGGCGAGCGGAATTTTGATCGGGCGAGCCTGGACGGGGCGAACCTGACGCGGGCGAGACTGGACGGGGCG
>FLYN01001811.1_pt1 | contig 23864 bp, 18 predicted proteins | sample 1122621 | NCBI WGS metagenome assembly FLYN01 (sample SAMEA4346792, study PRJEB14843) | hot springs metagenome | biome: Terrestrial Biome; feature: Habitat; material: Sediment | place: India | collected 2012-06-12 | depth 1760 m
GTGTCGTAGTACTCCCCTTTCAGCCCCGTGCCGCTGCCGCCGCTGGGCGGGGTAGGCGTAGGCGTGGGTGTCGGCGTCGGTGTGCTCGTCGGTGTGGGGGTAGCACCGGAGGTGCAATTGCCCGACGGGCACCAGCGATACATGATATTTTTAGCCTTGTAATCTTCTTCGACCAGCACGATATACTCGCCGTTGGAACGCTTGAACGCGCGCAGGCCATACGGCATATCGACCCAGCCGCTCTCGCCGCTGACCTCCGGGCCGGGAACCATGGTGCCAACCTTAGCGCCCGTGGTTGCGTTCCAGACATGCACCATTGCCGGCTTACCGCCGGTCGGCTGCACCATGACAGCAAAGACATAGTCGCCCGCCACATCCATGGACTTCGGATGCAGTCCGGCATCGTCTTTTGGCATATCAATCACGTACTTGGCGCTACGGTTGCCGGCCTTCCAGTTATCGTAGCGCGCCAGCACGCTGCCGATTAGCCCCCAGGAGACCTCCGGCTTGTCGGGGGTATAGCCGGAGAGGTACATGGTGTCGGTTTCAGGAATATACTTGATGCGTTGGATGCGATCGAACGGAGCTGGGATGTTGGTTTCTTCGGGCGAGGCCGTGTTGTAGATTGGGTTGCCGTTCGAGTCGAAGCCCTGGAACGGATAGCGGCGGATCTTGCCGTTGGGGGCTTCGCCTTGCCAGATGTCGCCGTTGCTCTGGACCTCCCAGGCCCAGCCACCGTCGCGTGTCACGCTCCCGGCCGGGCGCGCGATCTGGCTCGGTGGGTCCTCGAAGACAAAGATATCGAAGCCACCGGCGTACTGGCCAATGTTATACAGCACCCGCTTGCCGTTGAGGGTGCGGATCATGGCCGTGCCCGCATATTGCGGGTTGGCGCGGGGGTCATTGGGGTAGGTGATCAGGTCGCGGGTGATCGCCTTGAGCTTCCACTCCTGGCCGGCGGGCTTGCTGAAGTCCAGCGTGAACAGTTCGTCGTTGCCGTAGACCTCGGTGGCATCGACGGCGGCATAGGAGTCGTAGGTGTCGACGAAGGGATGCGATTGCAGCTCCCAGACCAGCGCCCCGTCGGGGGTGAACTTGCGCAGGATCGCCTCGCGGTGGCTCAGGGCAACGTATAGATTGCCGTTAGCATCGGTGGCAGCGCCCCGAAGCGCAAAGAGCTTCTGGGGTTCGATCACCCCGGGCGTTCCGGCGCGCAAGCCGCCCTGGACACCGAAGGTCCGCACCAGGCTTGGCGTGCCGGAGATGCTGTAGAACAGCACCTGCTGGCGTGGTCCATCGTCGGTCACCACCAGCCGACCCTGATTGTCGATCGAGACCGACATCGGCTTGGCGACGTCGGTGATCGTGCCGCTCAGCGCTCCACCGGTGTCGGAATAGTGCTTGATCTGGGTTCCGATAATGATCCAGAGCGTGTTATTGCCGTCGATGGCCAGGTCGACCACGCCGGAGTCGACAGTGAACGAGCGCACCAGCGAGAGGTCGGAGCCGTTGCGGATCTGCACCTCGCCGTTCTGGCGGGCGAAGTAGATCTTGCCACCTTTGGCGACGATCCCCACCACGTCGCTGTCGCCGCCGAGCGAGAGGGTGGTGGCATAGCTGGCAGAGTTGATGTTAGACGGATCCCAAGTGAACTTCACCAACTCCTTGCTCAGGTTGACGAGATAGATCGCGCCGGAGTCGGCGGCTGCCGAGTAGGCAGCGGTGCCCCAGCACCAGGAGGTGTGGCCGCCGGCACCGTTGTACTGCTTGAGCAGTGTGGTGTTGACGTCGCCGTCCTTATAGAGGGCGGAACAACGACCGGCTTCATCCCAGCCGGCGGCGGTGAGCACCACCCCGCCGGGGGTCACGTCGATGTCCTCGATAAAGGACTGAACCCACCTGGGCCCGCCGCCGTAAGTGTTGCCGACCCACGAGGTGGTATACGTCAGCGACGATTGGGCGCGCGTGACTGCCCCCGGCAGCGTCACCGCCAGCGCGGCCAGCACGACAAGCATGAGCTTCCAGAAACCGGCCTGCCGTCCTGCGACGAGATGTCGAACGTTCAGCTTCATGGAATGCTCCTTTCCCCCTTGCGGGGCTGACGCTGTTCGGGGCAGAGAGCGGATGTCCCTGCCCCATGGCCCGTGTTATGGGATGACCGTGACGTTATCGAACAGCGAGGTGTTGATCCGGGACGGGTTGTGGCTGGTGACTGCCAACCCGACGAACACATCCTGCCCCATGCTGATCGTTTCACTGGTGGTCTGGGTCCAGTTCACGCCATCGAGTGAAATGGAGCCGGTGAACGTATTGCCCTGGCGCACCAGCCGCACCCAGTAGGGCCGGCCCAGGCCCTCCTGCAGCGCCCGGTCGCCGCTGAAGCCGCCGGTCTCGCTCCGCCACTGGAAGCGCGCCCCGGCTTGGTTCGCCGCTGCAACGAAGGCGTGTCGGGAGTTGGGGGCGAGCGACTCGCGGATCATCACCCCCGCCTTGGCCCAGTAGTCGGTGTCCTCCATCGACACCACGCGCGCGACGATCTCGCCATCGCCCGACAGCGGCTGGTAGACGTAATGGAACTGGTCGCTATTGTTCCAGATGTCGGTGCCGGCCCCACGCACGGTGAACGTGCCGTCGCGATAGTCCACATCGCCGGCTAGCTCTGGGTTGCCGATATCTGCCGAGGCCCACGCTCCGAACAGCAGCCGGACTTTGGCCTCGTTCGAGTTGGCACTCTCGCCCGCCGCGGTCACTGCGGAGACCACATAGTAGTAGGTGTGGTTCTCGAGGACGCCGGTGTCGGTATAGCTGGTTCCAACGACACCGGTGGCGATCGTTGCGTAGGGACCGCCGGGGGTATCCGAGCGCTTGACGTTGTAGGTGATGCCGTCGGTGCCACCGCGCCAAGTCAGTACCACCTGGCCGCTCTGCGGCGCGGCGCGCAGATCGACCGGGGTCGGGTCGGTGGTGACAGTGAGCGGGGCGCTGGCCGGCGAGAGATTACCAACCGCATCGCGGCCGCGCACCACAAAGGTATAGCTCGTCCCGGGGGTCAAGCCGGTCACCGTCGCCGCCGGGAAGCCGTCGGTGGCCGCCAGCACCGCTGTGCCGCTGTAGACCTCGTAGCGGATGATGCCGATGTTGTCGCTCCCCTCGTCCCACGCCAGGCTGACCGTGGTATTGGTGCGGCGCTGCAGGCGCAGGTTGCCCGGCGCGGTCGGAGCCTGGGTATCAGGCGGGCTGATGTAGAGCACGTCCAGCACCACGCCGCCATTGTTGTCCGGTTGGTGGGTGATCGCGACGGTGTTGCGTGCGCCGGGATGGAGGGTCAGCGGCGTCGTGACGATGCCGTAGACGTTGTCCGAGCCGCCATAGCCGCCGGTGCCGGTGAAGACGAGCGTGCTGCTGATCGTGGTGTTCACCGTCAGTGTCTTGGTCGCCTGGTCTGCGCCGGTGGCGTAGCGGATCGCCAGCGTACGCGGCCCGCCGCTGCCGCCGTCGATCCCGCCGGCGGTGATCCCGGCTCCGGGACCGAATTCGGTGCAACCGACATTTCGCCCGCGGGAGGCGAACGAGTCGAAGCTGATACATGCCGGCGGGTGGACGGTCGTGTCTTCGGCTTCGATGATCTGCACGGTGGTGGGCAGCACCCGCAGCGGGGGCGAATCGGGGCTGACGCCGGCCGGGCTGCCGGCCGAGACGACGTAGTAGTACGGCTGGCCGGTCACCAGCCCGGTATCGGTGTACTCGGGCCGGGTCAGGTTGGTAGCGATCGGGGTGAACGGCCCGTCGGGCGACGTCCCCCGCTTGAGGGTATAGCTGGTCGCTCCGGCGGCCAGATCCCAGGCGAGGGATGCCGAGGTTGGCTGGGTGGTCGCCCAGAGGCGGGCCGGGGCCATCGGCACAATCGCCGTGCTACAGCAGCCCGGCGGTGGGTAGAGCTGGCGGGGCGGAATGACCTGCGGTGGCTGGCGGGGGCTGACCCAGGCCAGGCGTACGAAGGCATGGCCCGTGTTGTGGGTATATTCGAGCTTGAGGTCGTACTTGCGGCCGCCCCGCAGCGCGATCGGGGCCGATCGCTTCACCAGCGACCGATCGTTCCAGGCGTCGATGATCAGCCGTCCATCCACCCACAGGCGAACGCCGCCATCGCTGAGCACGCTGAATTCATAGGCCTCGGTAAAGCGCGGTAGCACCTGGCCGATCCAGCGTACTGAGAAGGTATCGCTGACGATGACCGATGCAGGATCGGCGGCGAAGGTGTTACTCATCACGTGAGTGTTGGGCGAGCCGAACTGCCAGTCGAAGTTCACCTGGGCGTCCTTGCGGACGACCTTGCGGTTGGTCAGGTCGGCGTTATCGAAGTACTCACCCTGCAGGCCGGTGCCGTCGCCGAGATTGGCCGTCGAGGCCGGGCGCTGCCAGGGTGATGGCCCATCGCGCCCCTGCGCGAACCCCCACAGCGTGTCGGCGCTCCAGCCCTCCATCCAGCGCGGATGGAAGGTTGACTGGTCGCGTTTGCTGCTGCTACGCCCGCGCGAGGAGATCGGCCCGCCCCAGCCATCCGCCAGCTTGAACGCCAGCCGGGTGTCGGTGCGCCAGCGGAGGTCCGGCACGGCGCTCCAAGGCAGCGCCACCTCGTAGCGTAGGACGTCGCCGGTGCGGGTCACGATGGCCGTTGCGCCGGGGACCTCGCCCTGGGTTGGCGGGCTGAACGGGTAGCGGTGGCGCCAGTCCGTGCCGGGCGCGCGGTGCTGCCACACTTGGGTTGTACCCTGCTGGGTCCGATAGAAGCTGAAGAGATAGTCAGTCTCGTATTTGGGATAGCGATCGTGCAGCGCGCTGTCTCGTGGGTAAAGATAGTCGTCCACGTTGTCGCGGCTATTGATCGCGATCTGGAGATGGTCCCCGTACATCAGCCACTGGGGGTGGATCGTGTAGACACTCCCCTCCGGGTAGGTCGCATAGAACTGTCCCCGTAGCTGATCGACCGGATAACTCTCGGTCGGGTCGTTGACCTCGGCGAGCACATAGAGATACTGGTCATCGTAGGCCAGTCCGACCGTGCCGGAGACCGAGTCGGTCGCCGTGCCGACGTGGATGGGCGCGATGCCTAGACGGCTCCATTCGGATGCGACCTCACCGTCGAGCTGAGGTGTTCCATGGGCGATCACATGGACCTCGAGGTTTTCGCCCCACTGCGCCGTGCCGAATGGTGTAGTCACAGTCACGCTGATTGGGTAGCTGTTGGCGGTGTTGGCGGTCGCCTGGATGAGACGAAAGCGAAATTCATGCTGCTCGCCCGGCCGCAGTCCGCGGAATGTCTCCTGCGTGGAAGCGAATCGCCAGCCCTCCGGGCCACGAATCCGGATCGTGCCCGCGATCGGTTGTGGCAGCACATTGGTCAACGTCACGCGCAGCGCCTGCGGCTGGCTGAGGGGGCGGGTCAAGTCGTCGATCGCGATCTGTACCGGCTCGCTTCCCTGCACCACCATCCCGTCAATTGCCGCGCGCAGCGCAGCGAGCGAACTCGACTCGAGGTACACCACAGTGTGGTCGAAAGGCAGCACGTAGGAGCCGTCGGGGGCGCGATCGTACGGATTACCGAACTGATCGTAGGCCACGACGGCGTGGCGGGGATCAGGCAAGCGCATCGTACCGGGCCGGTCAATCTGCCAGAACGGATACGTGTCGATCTCAATCGGAAGGCCGTACATGGCAGCGACATAGCGCCCCTGCCCCTTGAAGATCATCGTGTAGGGGAGGTGGTCCGGGTGCGGCTCTTCGAGGAAGGTGGTGTCCTCCAGAAAATGTGTCAGCGCACTGAAGCCGATCGCGTTTGGCTGGGGCGAGAACTGCTCCGGATCGGGGCCGGGATCGTAGTAGCCGCCGGCGTCGGCGTTGCCGCTGAAGAAGTTGCCGACGACCACCTGGTTGACCTTTTGCGCGCCCGAGGCCAGCCCAATAAGGGCGTGCTGGGCGGTACGTGGCGCCTGTGCCGTATACCAGTCCTCCGTGCCCCACAGCGGCAGATCGCCGATCTGGCGCTGGATGTGGAAGTAGGCCGGATTGCCGCCGCCGTGGAAGGTTGCCAGATCGAAAATGTTGGACCAGTCGGGGTCCGAGATCAAGTTATCGTTGATGTTGTCGTGGCTGTCGTTGCCGCCGACCAGCACCGTCGGGTCGGCCAGCTTGACCCCCTGCATGGCATAGCGCGAGAGGTTGCGGTAGTGCAGGCCGGTGCCCATCCAGCCGCTGATCCCGAAGTCCTCCCACGGCTCGTTCCAGACGTTGATCGCCCGGATGATATCCCCGTGCCGCTTGATGAGCTGGTACCAATAGGTGGCCCACTCGCCGTAGTGGTCGGGGGTCGGGCTGATGTCGCGCCCAGCCAGGAGCTTGCCGTTGCGCATCCACGGCGCGACTCCGCCACCCAGGTAGAGCATGTACATCTCGTTGCGGCGCAGGCGGTCGATCGCGGGATCAATCGCACTCCAATCCCACACCTCGGGGGTCGGGCGCACTGTCGCGACATCCTCGCCGCCGCGGATCCATTTGACGCCAAGCTTGTGCATCGTTGCGATCTCCAGGTCGCGGCCGCGATCCACAACCGAGCGAAGATCGCCCATAAAGAACGAGTTGTACTTAAACCCAGGGTGAGGAGGGAAGATCCAGCCGATGTTGCCTAACCAACGGGTGGCGTTGGTTGTGCCATCACTCAACCGGCCATAGATACCGAAGGCGCCCTTACGGGTCGTGGAGAAGGTGAATCGAACTTCCGCCTTAGCATGTGGGCCGAGCACGTGCCCATCAACGGCAATAGTCTTATGGATAGTGTGGGGAACAATTCGCACACCACCTTCAGGCAAAAGATCTTCGCTGAGCTCGGCGATCGCGATCGTTCCATTGAGTGTCAACGCCGTATCGGTGGTGTTGGCCAGTGTTACAGTGAGTTGCGCGGTTTGTCCTGAGAAATACAGGCGATCGAAGATATCAGCCTGCAGACGCTCGGACCATGGTGTTGTCGGAGGTTGTTGATCGTCAGGGTAGATCGGCTCATTGAAATGGGCGCCGATACCAAATCCCTCGAACGAGATCGATGGCAGGTGTAGATCGCTCGTTTGGGCTATGGCGTGTGGCGCCCTTACAGTCGGGATTAGCATGGAACCAAGAAGGAGCACAACGGCGAGCGTACGACACATAGCCCGATGCATGGAACCCTCCTTCCCATAGCGATGCGTGCATGCTCGGAGAGATTCAGCGTGCGCCTGATCACATCTGATAGGTCACAACTCCGACAATACGGGCGAAGGCGAACACAGCTATCCCGTGGATTGTCGACACTACCTGTGCGGGCGAGCAGGGAATGGAAGCGAGATCAGTCGTCCTTGCTTTATCCTTGTAGGCCAGTCAGGTTGATGCCGCGGATAATCTGTTTCTGGAAGATCAGAAACAGAATAATGGGTGGGATAGCGGCGATCGCATTGGCTGCAATAATGACGTTCATGGGCATCGAGCCGTATTTCCCTACCCCGGCGAACACACCGATGCGCGTCATAATTGGCCAGAGGTCCTGGCGCTGTTGGAGCACCAACATCGGCCAGAGGAATTCCTGCCAGGCGCCCATCACGCAACCGATCGTCAGCACCACGATAGCTGCTTTGGAGAGCGGCAAGACGATGCGTAAAAAAGTCTGAGTTGCGCTAGCACCGTCGATACGTGCAGCATCCGTCAGATCGTTCGGAATGGTATTGTCGAAAAAGGTTTTGAGCAAGAAGATCCCAAAGGCGTTCGGTGCACCGGGCAGCCAAAGCCCAAAATAGGTGTTCATCAGGCTGATGCCAAAGATGGGCATCTCGACTACGCTCAGATAGCGTGGGATCAGTAGCGTGGCTCCTGGCACGAGCATGGTGCTGTAGAACAGATACAGAATGAGCCGGCCACCAAAAGGGCGGAGCTTGGAGAGTGCAAACGCGGCCATGCAGGTGGCCGTCATTTGCGTAAGCCAGCCACCAAAAGCGATCACCAGGGTGTTGAAAAAAGCCCTGGGAAAGTTGATCTCAGCCCATGCCTTGACATAGCTGCTCCAATAGAACGTCGATGGTAGCAGCACCGGTGGGATCTTGTAGAACTCTTTGGGGGTTTTGAGTGCTCCCGAGAACAGCCAGAATAGAGGAAAGATTGTGCTCAGCGAGAGGAGAATTAACACCACAAAGACCAACCAATAGATCAATCGATGAAGTGGTTGGCGCATCTCAAGCGGAGATAGCAGCGAGCGCTCGGTAGCATCGAACTCGCGCCGTCTCCATCGTCTGAAGTGTGAGGTTAGAAGAGACATAAGCGTTCCTCCCTGCCTAGACGGGAATACCATCACTGCGACGCCTTGAAGATCAGGCGCACATACCAGAACGACAGGCCCGAGAGCACAAAGAAAGTTATCAAGCCCATCGCATTAGCGGCACCAAAGTCGAACTGATCGAATGCATAACGAAACAAGAGGAGCATCGGCGTAACCGTCGCATTCGCTGGCCCACCGCCGGTCACGACATAGGGCTCGGTAAACAATTGCACGGTGCCGATGATCTGGCCGGCCAGGAACAACAGCATCACTCCACGGATATGGGGCAGAGTGATATGGATCATGCGCTGCCAGAAGTTGGCTCCGTCGATCTCGGCAGCATCGTAGAGGTGGGCTGGAATGCTTTGTAGTGCCGCAAGATACATCAGGGCAGCTCCCCCGGCACCAGCCCAAACCGACATCACTACGAATGCTCCCATTGCCGTGCGACCCGATTGTAGCCAGGGAACGGGTGGGAGGCCGAGGAGGCGCAGGAGGCTGTTCGCTAGGCCGTCGGAGCCGGGTGCTAAGATGTAGGCCCAGAGCAACGCTGTCACTACCCCCGGTAGAATTCCCGGCAGGTAGAATGCGGTGCGAAAGAAGCTCTTCCAGCGCATCTCATTGAGGGCGATCGCGAGAATCACTGGGGCCATGTAGCCGAAGAACAGCGACAGCACCGTGTAATAGAGCACATTGCCCCAGGCCTTGAAAAACACCGGGTCGTTGAGTACTTTCCGAAAGTTATCCAGACCATTCCACGTCGGTGGATGGATCAGATCAACACGCTGAAAGGCAACCAGAAAGGCCTGGACGATCGGCCACCAGAGATACATGCCAAAGGCGAAGAGCGCTGGTAGGAGGTACAGATAGGCCGGGACATTGTCTTGTAAGAAGCGGAGCCAGCGTTGGGCCTGGCGTGACCGCAGCTCCGGATGTGAAACCAGTTTGGATAGATTCATGGGGGTCTCACTATTGACAGGACTTACGCGGTGGGGTAAGCCACCAGCGAATTAACAACTGAAGATAGCACGAGACGCCATTGTCCGATACACTGTCGTTGTCAGACCACACTGTATCGAACGGAGGCTCGAAAGCCTATGGCGTCTCGCCTGTATCGTACCACACGCCAGCTCTATCTGGCGGTCGAAGTGGCGCTGCGGCGCTTGCTTATCAGCACGCTGGGCACGCCTACCCTGGCGGCCCTGATCGCGCTGGCCGTGACCGGCTTGATCCTGCGTGAGACGCGGCCGACGCAAACACGCGTGGCGCGCCGCCTGCCGGCTCGCTGTCACGACGCGCTCAACCGCCTGCTGCGTGAGATGCCCTTCTCGACTCGCGCGCTGAGTGCGCTGCTGCTGGCCTTCGCCAAGCGATTGGGTCGCGACGGCTATCTCATTCTGGACGATGTGATTGTGGAGAAAGCCTTTGCCAAACGCCTGCCCTGGGCCAGCAAGATTTACTCGTTCGCTAAGAAGCGCAAGCTTTGGGGCATCCACATCGTGGTGCTGGTGTGGTGTTCGTGCGATGGAGAATGGCGCATCCCACTCGGCTTTCGGTTGTGGCGACCCAAGCGGAGTTGCCGCAAGGCTCGCTACCAAACCAAGCTGCAACTGGCCGCCGAACTGGTCGGCGTGGTGGTGACGGCCAAGCTGCAGGTGCGCTATGTGGTGGGTGATACGCACTACACCGCTGGCTGGTTCACCAAGCGCCTGAGTAGGCTGGGATTGACGTGGCACGGCACACTCGACCCTAAGACCACGGTGGTGTGGCAGGGCAAGAAGCAGGCGGTACGCGAGCTGGCGGTAAGCTTGCAGCTGAAATGGCGGTCGCACCTGGGAGTACGGGCGCGAGCGCTGCGGGTCTACGCTCCCAAGTACGGGCAGGTGCGGTTGGTCGTGACCAGAAACCGTCACGGCAACTACGAGTACTTGGTGAGCAACGATCTGCAGGCCGACCTGACGACGATGGTGCAGCGCAAGCGGTCGCGCTGGTCGGTCGAGACGGTCTTCCGCGACAGTAAACAGTTTGCGGGATTGGAAGCGTGTCAATGTTGGGTTGATCAGGCGATGGTACGACATGTCGGCTTGGTCCTGCTCACGTTCGTGGTGTTACAACGGTTGCGAACGACGCCCAATGAAAGTGTCGGTGCAGTCAAGGAGCGCTGGCAGTTGGCGGTCCTGCGCGACGGTGAGGTGGCACCCCCACCGTTGCGCGCCTGTCCGCCTGAGTTAAGACCCACCGCGGAAGTCCTGACTATTGATTGATACGTTCAACCATTTCATCCCCACACCTGGAGGCGGGGATGGGGCCAGCATACAACGATGGTTCAAGGCTGTGTCGCGGGTTTGGAAGATTGGTACAAGGTTGCTGCGACCATCGGTGCTGGCTGCCGCTGACAGCTACGTCGCTGGCGACAACCAGCACCATAGCTCCTTGAGAGCGCCTGTGGTCCCGCACTAAGATCTTTGCGGATTCCTAGTGAACCCGATTTCTAACCTGAGTGAGCGAAGTCCGTCTGGGCGGCGATCGAAATCAGCCCACGGTGTCCTGACGAGCTGAGTCGCAGAAATTACTGCTGGGCCTTGTCGATGACCGCCTGCACGTTCTTATTGGCCGTCTCCAACAGTGCTTTCGGATCGGCCGACTGATCGGTAAGCACTGCTTGTAGCACATTCGTCAATTCGGCGTACAGTGCCTGCGCTTCGATCGGTGGCTCGAGCTTAAGCACGATCGTATCCAGATCGTCAAGGAAGGGTTTAAAGATCTCCTGCGGGACGTTGGCGTATTTGGCCAGTATCTGCTGCCGCTCTTGCAGGAACGGTCCATTCCTGAACAGGCTATATGATGGATGGCCGACCAACTCGCCACGCTCGATCGCCTCTTTGAGACCAAGCTCGTACTCCTGCGGTGAAAAGAGACGGTAGAGCACCCAGTCGATCGCCGCCTTGAGTTGATCGGGGCTGGACTTGGCGCTGAACATGTAGGCATAGCCGCCGCTGATGGTGGCATTACCGCCATCTTGCGGCAGTTGTGCGACACCGAAGTTCTCGATATCGACCGAGAACTGTGTGGCCATGCCAGCCGGGTTATCGGGTCCGCCGAGCATCATGGCAACGCGGTCGGTGGCCATCATCTCCTGGATCTTGCCGCGATCCAGCAGTTGCTCCTCAGTCATGCTGCCGTCGGTCCAGCGCATCTCCTTGAGCAACTGCATTGCTTCGATCACCTTGGGATCGTTCAGCGCTGCCACCCATTTACCGTTGACGTTCTTCTCGACGTCGACTCCCATCGTGTAGAGAATGGTCGTGAACTGCCAGCCGCCGACGTTGTCCTTGCTCGCGATGGCAAACCCGGCAGCGCCCGTTTTCTCTTTGATCTGTTTAGCGTATTCGCGCAGCTCCTGCCAGGTCCGCGGTGGCTTGTTGGGGTCCAGCCCGGCCTGCTCGAAGAGTTTGCGATGGTAGACCATGCCGATGCCATAGGTATCGACGGGGATAGCGTAGATCCGGCCGTCTGGGCCGGTCACGACCTTGAGTGTCTCAGGACGAATCTCATCGAAGTGCTCCCACTGTTTGAGGTAGTCGGTGATGTCAGCAGCGACACCCTGCTTGATCAGCTTCTGCACTTCGGTGAACCAGACGCCGAAGGCGTTCTCAACCGTGCCGGCGGCCATCTTGGCGGCGAACTGCTGCGGATCGTAGCCACCAGGGACGGACTGGACCTCGACATCCGGGCGCACCTTGTGGAAGCGGTCCACCAGCGCCTGGAAGCTGGCTTTGCCCTTTTCATCGTCTGGACCAGGGCCAGCATCAACAAGAATCTGCACCGTGGCGCTGCTTGCCTGACCAGGGGTCGGAGCGATGGTTGCTTCTGGTGCGGGAGCAGCGGTCGCCTGCTGTGCAGGGGCTGTCGCCTCTGGTGCAGGTGCTGTGGTAGGATTCATCGCACCAGCAGTGGGATTGGCAGGTGCTGCCGTTGAGCCGACACCACTCCCGCCCGGTGCGCCGCAGGCAGTGATGACGAGAGCGCCAAACAGGGTCAAGGCTACAATAGAGCGAGCACAGACTCCATCCCTTTGCATGGTAACCTCCTCAGATCAGGATCACTGGTCCTATCAATCGAGTTCAGGCATGGGGTTTCTCGATCGCACCTCCTTTCGCTCGGGGGCCTGGCGAGAACATACCCGGTAGCGGATTATCCGATCAGCGTTCTATCCATACGAGGTGCCTAGCGGCTGTGCTTCCATAAGGCCTATGGTATTGGTGGTTCGTGGGAGTTGGGGTCAGTATAGCGGAGTTGCCGTCGTTCCGGATTGGACATTCCGGCAGACTTCTAGGATAATACAGATCTCCTGGTGACCGGGACTGCCATTACACTCCACATCGATCGGAGAGTGCGGTAAACTATGTAGTACACCCGGCGCACGCTGGGCGCCTCAAAGTTGGGAGGGAGGGGCCGCGGGGACGGAAGCTCTCTCTGCTAGCTCACTTTAAGGGCAGCTAATTCCCGCCTGCTCCGGAACGCACGACAGGTGGGGGTGATTGGACTCGGGCTGCAATCGCTGTGCGACCGCATCCCGAGCCGCTGCCAGTCCCCCGGTCTGCGTACGCGAGCAGAGACTATCGGTAAAGGGAAGGTATGGAGCGCGGAGCCTTTCATACTTACCACCTACTCCGCCCGCGCTGTATTGCAGCGCGGGTAGCATAGGGAGCCCTCAGGAGCCTATGGCTCCTAACTCCGTGTGCAGGCTTTACATGCCGTTGCGTGCCAGGATGGGAGGAGCCGATGACGACCGCAAGCTGTATCCAGATCGAACTGAATGAGTTTCGCCGCGAAGCGCTCACCGCGATGCTGGCGTTGCTCGGCATCGGCTGGATGCTGGCGCTGGTAGTCGAGCTAATTTACACCCGTGCAGTGGCGGAGCCGTGGCAGCCCTTGCCTCTGGCGGTGCTGCTGGGGGCGCTGGTGCTGGCCAACCGGTTACGGCACCACACCCGAACGACGTTGTCGAGCGTCGCGGTGATTGTCGGGCTCCTGGCAGCCCACGGTGTGGCGTTGTATTACCATGGCTCGAACATCGTGACGGCAGCGCTGCTGGTCGTCCCAATTCTAGCTGCTAGCCTGTTGATCGGCCGCGCGATCGAGTTTGTGGTGGCTCTGATCGCCAGTGTGATGCTGCTGTTGGCTGGTACGATGGCACAGGAGGGTTCGCTAGTGCTCCGGGTACTGCGTGCACTCGGCGATATCTGGGCATTTGGCCTGATCTACTGGATCGCAGCGACGATCAGCCACGTGAACGTGCGGCATATCGAAACCCTGGTGGGTTGGTCGATCGATAGCCAGCAGAAAGATGCTCGTCGTGCCGAACTGTTTTATCAGCAGTCCGAGCAACTCAGGCAGGCACTGCTCGCATTGGAACATGCCCACGCGCGTTTGCAGATCGCCAATGCCGAGCTAGCTGAGGCGCGTCAGATTGCCGATGCCGCCAACCGCCACAAGACCCAATTTCTGGCGAACGTCAGCCATGAACTACGGACGCCGTTGGGGATCATCATCGGCAGCAGCGAGGCATGGCTAAGCGAGCGTTTCGCCGATTCTCTGCCTCCGGTGCTGCGTCGCGATCTGCACCATATTCACCAAAGCGGTATGCATCTGTGGCGCTTGATCAATGACCTGCTGGACTCCTCACGGTTGGAGATCGGTGCTCTTGAGCTCTGCCCGGAAACGATCGATACCCGCGCCTTTGTGCTCGAGGTCTTTCATAGCCTGGCCGATCATGTGGCTCCAGGCAGTGCAGTGAAGTGGCGATTGCTACTACCCGACCGCCTGCCCTGCATCAATGCCGATCCGGTGCGATTGCGCCAGATCCTGCTCAATGTCCTGCAGAACGCTGCCCATTATACGGAGCAGGGGTCGATCACCCTCGGCGCCGAAGTCTGCCCGCCCCACCTCCACTTCTGGGTGGAAGATACGGGCTGTGGTATCCCCTTCGATATGCAACAGCGTATCTTCGAGCCGTTTGTCACCGTGGGGGATGTGACGCATCGGCGGAGCGGTATCGGTCTAGGCCTGAGTATCACCCGCCAGTTGGTGCGCCTCCATCATGGGGTGCTGACCCTGGATAGCCAGCCGGGGCGTGGTACCACAGTCCATATTTATCTGCCTTTGCCAAGCGTGAGTGGGCCCATCGCAACATCGATGGCCGCTGCAAACCCGACATTGCTCTTGATCACCCATGGCCCGTTGACTCCCGAAATTGAGGAGATCGGTCGGCGCCAGCGTCTGCCCATCCGCCGCATTCGCTGTAGTGAGAATCTCAGTACCCTCCTGCAGGAAATCCAACCGGTCGGTGTGATCTGGAACCTCACCGAGCGGTTCGATGAGGATTGGCCTGTGATTCAGCAGATCCGACAGCATCCGCAGTTGTGTCAACTCCCGCTCATCCTGTATAGCCAGGGCGGGCGCACGCCCGATCTGTCCCAAGGTATTACCGATGTGCGCCTTAAGCCGATCAGCAGCGCAGCCTTCGTGCAAAGTACACAGGCGTTGCACTCGCCGGCGAGCGGGCCGATTCTGGTGGTTGACGATGATCCGCAGGCACGCGATTTCTATTGTCGCCTATTGCAAGAGACCTCGCCGGGCGATCAGGTATTATCGGCGGCCAATGGGCGCGAAGCGCTCGATTGGCTCACAAGGGTAACACCTGCCCTGGTGATTCTGGATTTGTTGATGCCAGAGATCGATGGGTTTGCGGTGCTTGAGCAGCTACGTGCCAATCCTGCTACGCGCCGGACCCCGGTGTTGGTGCTGAGCGGGCGCATGCTCAGTTTCGAGGATATGGAACGGCTCAGCGGCGGCAACGTCACCGTACAGGCCAAGGATATCTGGCACGATTCGGAGCTTGCCACTCAGCTTTGCCGGTTGTTGAAAGGTCCTGAGGGTCCTTCGCCGGCGGCCAGTACGCTGGTGAAGCGTGGGCTGGCGTACATCCAACAACACTACGCGCAGATCAGCTCGCGCCAGGAGATCGCCGACGCTGTCAACGTCAGCGAGCGCTATCTCTCGCAACTATTTACCGAGGAGCTGGGGCTCTCGCCCTGGGAATATCTGATACGCTACCGCGTGCGCCAGGCCCGGCAACTGTTGTTGCACAGCGATCTGTCGATCGCCTCGATCGCTCTGCAGGTGGGATTCGACGATCCAGCTTACTTTAGCCGTGTGTTCCGCAAGGAGGCTGGCTGTTCACCACGTGCCTATCGCGCATGTCTAGGTTGAACGCACTCTCTGGCCGTGCTGAGTTGCCAGGTGGAGAGTTCTGCCACCCAACCCGCCGTTTCCAGATGGGCTCTTGCATGAGCGTACATGGTAAACCCGTCCAGTCGCCAGCACGAGAGGCTGATCAAAGCTAGCGTGTACACTTGCCGCTACTGCCGGAGTGGCGAGTACCATGCAGGGCGGGTAGGAGCTCGGGGGAGGTATAAGGGCGGCTCATCCCGTAATATTTCCGATCCAAAAGAGCACCAGCGCCACGCCGCCCCCCACCAGCGAGCTCAGGCCGTTTACCACATCGTTGGTCATCCAGCGCCAGCCGCGCAGCAAGGCGTTGGGCACCCCAGTGTGCCCACTGCGCCGCTCGGTCACGCTGCCGTCGGGTGCGCGATAAAGCGCCTGGACGGTCGCGCCGAGCAGGCTGTCGCACAGGCTCCCGGCCAGCCCGCCGATCAGCGCCGCCGGCAGCAGCCATGGCAGCCAGGCGCCACGCTCGGCGAAGGCCACCAGCGGCAGCACCAGGCCGATGAACAACGCGCCGCCGGCGGCAGCCAGCGTGCCGTGGGCAGTGATGCCGCCGCTGGTGCCCGGTGCGACAGGCCGCCAGGTGGTGATCAGGCGCGGCTGTTGTGGGCTGAGCACGCCGAGCTCGGTGGCCCAGGTGTCAGCAGTGACCGTGGCCATGATCCCGGCAAAGAGCGCCAGCAGCGCCGGAGGGCCGCCGATCAGGCCATAGCACAACGCGAGCAGCGCACCGGCCCCGCCGTTGGCCAGCGCCTGGCCCAGATCGCGTGGCCCGCCTTTCTCGAACTTCGCGTCGGCCAGTTGTTGCTTCTCGGCCTGCCGAAACTGCGAGAGCAGGCTGGAGGTCACAAAGAAGGCGATCAGCGTCAGCCCCCAGGCCCAGCCGCCGAAGCCGAAGGTCAACGTGCCGGTGAGCACTGCGCCGAGCCAGCCGCTGCGGGTCAGCGCGCGGCGCCGATAGGCCAGGCCGCCGATCAGCAGGCTGCAGGCCAGGCCAGCGCCGATGCGCAAAGGGTCGATCACGCCGTTCTCTCACAAGGTCTACGGTCGACAGGGTATCGCCTGCGCAGGGTATGTGAACAGTATTGGAGCCAGGCCCGGTCTGATCGTTCGGATGGGAGGCTCATGTCGGTTGGGGGGCCTCGCCGAGGCGGGTCGCGTCCTCGCTGTTGGCCGCCAGCCAGCGCTGGAGCGCCCGCAATTCCTGGGCTGTGATCTGAACGTTATGCACCCCCCGGTCCCCGCTCGCAGCGAATGTCACCCGCGCCACTGATCCAACAATGCTGATGTCGGTCAACAAATCGGCGTTGATATAGGTGGTGTTTGAGAGTCGTACCAGCCGCATCATGCACCTCGTAACATCGCGCGTAGTCCAGCGATCTCCTCGCGCAGCGCGTGGTTCTCGTTCTCCAGTTCGGTGATATGGGCGCGGATCGCCTCCTCGACCTGGCGGCGCACTTCCACCAGCGGCACGTTGCCGACGTGAGGCCCCAGCAATGCGGCGACCTGGTTGACGCTGGCGCCGCCGAGGAACAGGTCGAGCGCATCGACCCCGGCCTGGCGCGGGTCGAGCAGGCGATGAGGGATTCTGGCCATCAGCCTACCTCTACTTCCCGGTACCGTGCAGGAAAGCCCTGCGGGAATGGAGTGTCAGTTCGGGCCGCCGGCGGTGCGTTGTGGGCTTGCGTTTGAGTCAACCCATTGTCAACCACATCACCGCTCCCGTCCGTGCCGTTACCCCATGAGTCAACGCACGGGGGTGCGCGGGCCATCGAGCGACCAGCACGGCGATCCCGCGAGTCAATATGCCGTCAATGGGCGCTTCAGGCGCGATGGTATCCCTTGAGCACAGGTGTTGTAGCAGGAGGTGCATGATGCAATACATCCTCTGCAAGAACCATGCGGTATCGCAAGTCTACCATCTGGCGCCCGATACCGCCCAGCGGCAGCGACGGGCCTTCACGTTGTGTCGGATCGCGATCGCTAACCCCGACGCACATGCGAGTCACCAGCAGGGCCGTGAGCCTCAGACACGGCGGGTCAGCACACCTCCAAAGGGGCACCGCCTCTGTAAGCGCTGTGTACGAGTGCGCGAAGCCCTTCAAAAGGGGAAACGACCGCGGGTCGCAGGCCAATTATAGCACGGCGCTGCCAGAGAGAATCACCCGCCCAGGTTGGTGCCCGGGCTGTGGGCCTCCGCCATCGCGAGCGCTGGGGTAGGGCATCCCTCCAGCCGACGCACGGGATCGTGACAATCGAGCTGTAGTAATGTATGATCGTTCCTGTGTAGGCGGCATGGACAAGCTTATGGTGGCGCAAACCGGACTCGAGGTGTTCCTGGCCGAAGGGGTGCCGGAGCTGGTGGGCAAGCGCGTCGGACTGATCACCAACCACACCGGGATCGATCGCCGCTTGCGCAGCAGCATCGATCTGCTCCGCGCCGACGGTCGGCTCAGGCTCATCGCCCTGTTCGGGCCGGAGCACGGAGTGCGCGGCGCAGCCCAGGCTGGCATGAAAGTCGGCCCGGCGGTCGATCCACGCACGGGCCTGCCGATCCATAGCCTCTATGGGGAGACCCGGCGGCCGACGCCGGAGATGCTGGCCGGCCTGGAGGCCCTGATCTTCGATCTCCAGGATGTAGGCGTCCGCTACGCCACCTACATCGCGACCATGGCCTATGCTCAGGAGGCCGCTGCGGAGGTCGGGATTCCGTTCGTGGTCTTCGACCGTCCCAACCCGATCGGTGGTATGCGCGTCGAGGGCAACCTGCTCGACCCGGCCTTCGCCTCGTTTGTGGGTGTCCATCGCCTGCCGATCCGCCACGGCATGACGGTAGGCGAGTTGGCGTGCCTGTTGGCTGCCGAGCGCGGCTGGCCGGCGCCGCTGGTTGTCCCGATGCGTGGCTGGCGCCGCGCGGCCTGGTTCGACCAGACCGGCCTGCCGTGGGTACAGCCGTCTCCGAACCTGCCGACGCTCGACTCGGTGACGTTGTATCCGGGGACGTGCCTGGTCGAGGGCACCAACGTCTCGGAGGGGCGCGGCACGACCCGCCCGTTCGAACTGATCGGCGCGCCCTGGATCGACCCGTTCGATCTCGCCGCGGAGCTGGAGCGCCGGGCTCTGCCAGGCGTCGGATTTCGGCCTGCCTATTTCACACCGATGTTCTCGAAGCACGCCGGTATCGTGTGTGGCGGCATCCAGATCCATCTCCTCGACCGCGCCGCCGTGCAGCCGGTGGACCTGGGCATCCATCTGCTGCACGCCTTGCGCAGGTTGGATCCGAAGGCGTTCGCCTGGCAGGTTGGCCGTGATGGGCGTTGCTTTATCGACCTGCTGCTTGGGAGCGACGCAGCACGGCTGGCGCTCGATAGTGGTGCCGAGCCTGCTGCCATCCTGGCGCGCTGGTCGGCGGAGGCGTGCGCGTTCGAGCAGCGTCGGCGGCCGTTTCTGCTCTACACGTAACTGACAGGCGTTCCGCGGTGACGCGCTGCCCGGCCCCTGAAGGGGCAGAGGCGCGAGAGCACGGCCACGTGCGTGGCCTCCTTCGGTCCGTCGGCGCCAGGGCAACCGTGGAACTTCTGCAACTGACAAGAGTGCCACGGTGGTGCTTCTACTCCCCGACAAGGCCGCGATCCGTTTCCGCTGCGGTTCCTCTCGGATCCCCTACGCGATCGAAAACTCTTTCCATTCCAGGGTTTCAGGCGGCATGCGGGCCAGAATGAGCGCGATGTCGCGGCGCCCGTAGTAGGCACTGGGCGTGCCATAATAGTCCCTGGCCATGAGGACTGTCGGGGTACTGGCGAGCCGGGATTGAAAGAACTGGATCGTTTCTTCCGCCCGAGCGCGGTCGTCGATGATCGACTTATTCACGAGGACGACCATGAAAGAAAGATTGTGGGCGGCGATGAAGGCGCCTTGAAAGGTCATAGGTGCAAACCTCAAGCTACGCGAACCGTGGTGCTGCCTGGCTGTGTCGCATGGGTGCAACAGCGTCACGGCCCCTAGAACGGCGGCGCTGTGAACCGTCGTTCGACGAAGAGAGTAGCAGAGCGCTATTACCAGCCGATTACGATCGGCTGTAGTGACGAATCTGTCATTTCGAGCTGCCGGGATCGGCGCAAAGGGAGGAGGACACGCCGGGCACACTGCCGCCACGCGGCTATACGGGGCCCTCGAGCGTGCGGGGCGCCGCCTGAGCAGCCAGGAGCACCCCCAGCCGGACACTCAGGCATTCGAGCGAGAACGGCTTCTGGAGGCGCGCAATGCGATAATCGTTCAGGCGGTTGAGGGTCGCGCGGGGCAGCTCGCGCCCGGTGATCACCACGATCGGCACCTGTGCCAGGTCGGTGCGCAGGCGCAGCGACGAAGCCCACACGTCGCCGTCGGCGTCCGGCAGCCACCAATCGACAATGATCAAATCGGGCCGCCAGGTGCGCAACAGCGCGTCGGCAGCAGCGCATGTTTCGGCGATCGTCACCTGGTACCCTTCGAAGCGCAGATAGCGTCCGTAGAAACCGGCGACGTCGGTATCATCATCAACAATTAGAATTTGCTTGTTCATGGTGTTGATCTGGGGTTAAGGGTCAGATGCAGAACTTTTGCTTGGTGATACACAACGCATGCCGGCCTGGGAGCGTGGTGGAGCATCACTCTATCAAGGTGCGATGACGGGGCGATGACATCTGGCCGGAGTCTCGGCTGACAGCTTGTTTATCTCACCTAGAGGCTCAAAAGTATGGTACCATCGTAGGCGAAGCAGCAATGATCCAGCGGTGGTCCGGTGTTGGTGCGCAGTGTGCCACCGGGCGGGGAGTGTGGTGTGGCCGAGAGAATCCTGATCGTCCTCAACCCATGGGCAGGCCGGGGGACTGCTGGCCAGCGGCGTGGCGACCTGGAGGCCGGCCTGCGCCAGGCTGGGATGCCGTTTGAGCTCGTTGCCACGCATGCGCGCGGTGGCGCGACCGAGCTGGCCTGGCAGGGGATCGAGCGGGGGTTCGACTGTATCGTGGCGGCTGGCGGTGATGGCACGATCAATGAGGTGGTGAACGGGATCAAAGGGGCGGAGGCGAGCCTCGGGCGGCGCGCACGGCTGGGGATCGTTCCGCTTGGCACCGGCAGCGATTTCATCAAAGCCCTTGATGGCATCCAGCCGAACGACATCGCGGGGGCGATCCGTCGGATCGTCGCGGGACGATCGCGCCGGGTCGACCTGGGGCGGGTGCGGGTTGCTGATGGGGAACCGCGCTATTTCATCAACGCACTGGGCATCGGCCTCGACGCACAGGTAGCAGCCGAATCGCTGAAACTTACCCGACTCAAAGGGCTGGCGGTCTACCTGGTGGCGATCATTCGTGCGCTGGCGAACTACAAAGCGCATCCGATGACGGTCGAATACGATGGCCAGCACGTTCGGCGCCGGTTGTTGTTTGCCAGCATCGCCAATGGGCGCTGCCAGGGCGGTGGCTTCTGGCTGACGCCCGAGGCGCTGGTGGACGACGGGCTGCTGGACCTGTGTCTGGTCGACAATATGCGGCTTGATGAGATCATTCGCCATATTCCCAAAGTGATGGAGGGGACGCACACGCGCCTCAAGCAGGTGACGATGGGCCGGGCCCGGTTTATCAGCGTGGCGTGCGCAGCGCCGATACCCGTCGCCACCGATGGCGAGGTGCTCGCCACCGACGCGCACATCGTTACGGCAGAGGTGGTGCCGGAGGCGATCGAGGTACTGGCGTAAGCATCCCCGATTCAGGATCGCAGCGTTCCTGCCGACAACGTGCTGGAGCAGCCCCCTACTGATGCGGCGGCTGGTGCTGTTCGGCCTGATCGTCCTGGTCGCCCTCACACCGGCCCACCCTTGTGGTTGGCATGGTCCCGGGAAGGTCACACAGCTGGCACGGCTGCATCCCTCCTTCTTCAACCTGCGCCCACGATCCATATGCTATCTGAAAGGCCAGTGTTAAGAATGTTGCGCTATTGCGCGTGCGGGCGTAACTTTTCGCAACCGAGGCGCATTAGAGAAAGTAGAAGCGCAGGATGGAGCAAAGGACACCGCCATGGCCCGCATCGTCTGCTTTGCCGACAACGCCGCAGTCGCCAATGTTGTCCAGCAGGGGTTGGGCGACCGCGAGCACACGCTGTATTTCTTGACGGCTTCGCGGCTCACCAACGAGCTCCGCCAGACAGTTCAGCACCTGGCCCCCGATGTCATCCTCCTGGAGTTGTCGCACGCGCTCGATAATCCGCATCTGTATTTTTTCTTGCGCGCGGACCGTGCGACGCGGCACATCCCGATCATCCTGGTCTCCTCCGGCGCGCGGCTCGAGCAACAGGCCGCGATCCTCGGCGCCGACGGGTATCTTCAGCGCCCGTTCGGGGTTGAGCAACTCTGGAAGGCAGTGTCCGCCTATCTGATACCCCAGCAGGCGCTCGCCGCTGCCGCCTGAGTGGCGGCTACCCGGTTCTCTCCATTTCAGGGGCGGCCGCTCGCATCTCGCTCCCCAGGTGCGGGGAGGGGACACAAGGGGCGCAGAGGGAGGGCAGTCGCATGGGCGCAGGTGTGCAGTCGCATACCTGCGCCCTGCCTTACCAGATCGTGTCCATCTCCCAGGCATCCAGCGCCTGTAGCGTCGCCTGGCCGCCGCGTGTGAAAAGGCCGACGCCCAGGCTATCGCTGCGCGACGGGTAGATCCGGCTGGTGAGGCAGGCGCGCTCGTTCGCGAACACCTCCACGACCGAGTGATCGAGGAAAACCCGTAGCTGCAACGGTTCCCCCGGATCGAGCGCAAACGGTCCACCCTGGACATCGCGTTGGACGGCGCTGCTCAGGCTGGATCGCGAGCGATCGATGAGCAGGCGCCCCTGCGCGCGATCGTAGACAATAGCGGTCTGCTCGGTGCCATCCGGCGCGCAGCGGACGCTGAGGCCACATGCTGCCGCCGTGCCGGGATCGATCGTGGCGCTAATCTCGAGCGCATCGCCCTGGATATCGTTCACCATCCCGGGTGCTGCCGGCGTGATCTCGATGGCAGCCAGCCGGCGGTGCGCGCCGCGCAGCCTTTCCAGTTCGGGCGCGGGCGCCATTGCGAGCGAGCCGTCGGGGCGCATGGACAGGAGACGCGGCAACGACAGCACGCCGGCCCATGTGGCCGATGGCGGCTGGTCGCGATATCCTTCCCACAACCATCCCCACATGATCCGACGACCGGTGTGGTCGATCAACACCTGCGGCGCGTAGAAATGCCCGCCGTAGTCGAGGAGCCCCTGGGTCTGGGGGGTAAAGCGCTGATCGACGTAGGTACCGAGAAAATAAGCGCTCTGCAGCGGGCGTCCGTCATCCCACACCGAGACGATCAGGAGATGGCGGTCGCCGAGGGGCAGGAGTTGTGGGCATTCCCACATGGAGCCGGTGCGGATCGGATCGGTCTGATGCTTATCGCCGACATAGAGCGGGTGCAAGTACTCCCAGTGGATCAAGTCGGGCGAGCGGTAGAGGAGCGCAGCGCCGCCGACCCCAGCGATGCCGGCGCCGATGATCTGATACCAGGTATCGCCTTCCTTCCACACCCAGGGATCGCGGAACCCGATCAGGTCGAGGCCGGATGGCGGCGCTGTGATCAGCGGGTTTGCGGGATGCTTCTGCCAGGTCAGGAGATCGTCGCTGCTGGTTGCGATGCAGGGCAGATGCTGGTTCCCGCGGGCGCCGGTGTAGATGATCGTCGGGACGCCGGCGTTGTCTACCGCGCACCCCGACCAGCAACCGTCCTCGTCGGGCGACCCAGGGGTCGGTGCCAGCGCGATCGGCTGATGCGCCCAATGCACGAGGTCCTCGCTGACAGCATGGCCCCAATGGATCGTGCCCCAGAACGGGCCGTTGGGGTTGTATTGGTAGAAGAGATGATAACGCCCTTGCCACTCGATCAGCCCATTGGGATCGTTCATCCAGCCGCTGGTTGGCAGAAAATGATACTGGGGGCGGTGGGGGTCATCGACGAGGGCATGCATGGCACCTCCTGCGGGGCAACGCGATCGATCGCGAAGCCAGGCTCACACCACGATATCCGCAACCGACTCGACGATCTGGGTTGGGCGATAGGGGAACCGGATCACGTCCTCGCGCCGGGTGACGCCGGTGAGCACCAGGATCGTTTCGAGGCCGCTCTCGGTACCGGCGACGATATCGGTATCCATGCGGTCGCCGACCATCACCGACGACTCGGAGTGCGCATCGATCGTG
>FLYN01000059.1_pt1 | contig 23708 bp, 22 predicted proteins | sample 1122621 | NCBI WGS metagenome assembly FLYN01 (sample SAMEA4346792, study PRJEB14843) | hot springs metagenome | biome: Terrestrial Biome; feature: Habitat; material: Sediment | place: India | collected 2012-06-12 | depth 1760 m
GGCCGCCCGGCCCGCCAGGCCGCTGGACAACGCCGATCTGACGCTCAGCTACCGCAAGCAGATCGTGCCGGTGTTCGTCCGCCGCGCGCTCGAGGAGCTGGCAGAGGAGGGAGAGCGTGCTTGATTACTTCACGACCTTGTATGACTACAACTCCTGGGCCAACCGGCGTATCCTACAGGCCGCCGCAGGCCTGAGCGAGGCCGACCTGCTCGCGCCGGCACCATACGGCGATGGCAGCCTGCACGGGACGCTCGTACATATCCTGAGCGCCGAGTGGATCTGGCGCTCGCGCTGGCAGGGCGTTTCGCCGACCGCCGCGCTCCGCGCGGAGGATGTACCCACATTGGAGGCCGTGCGGGCGCGCTGGCATGCGGAGGAGCAGGCCATGCGCGCGTTTCTGGCCGGGCTCTGCGACGAAGATCTCCGGCGGGTGGTGCGCTACACCAACACCCGCGGCGAGTCCTATGCCGCCCCGCTCTGGCAACTCATGGCGCATTTGCTCAACCACGGCACCCACCACCGCAGCGAGGCTGCCGCGATCCTGACCGCACTGGGGCGCTCGCCAGGCGACCTGGACCTGCTGGTCTTCGTGCTTGAGCAACAGCGCCAGATGGCCGGATTAGGTGTGAAGGGGTAAGGGTTAGAGGTCCATATGGCTGCACCACCTCCTGATGCATGGAAAGGGGACTGGGGCGCCCATGCCGGCGCGCCCGTGCGGGCTCTCGGGCGCGGCGCGCCCACGTCGGTGCGCCATGACGGGTTCTCGGTCCCTTTGCTTCCCCTTCGCTCTACTCAGGGCTGCGGCTCAGGGCAAGCCTCGGTTCTCAGTTCCCGTCAGGCCTGAGTACGACAAAACGCGAACCCGTAATTCTCTGTCATTCGCTCTCACTGCAGAGGCACAGCGTGCGTAGCGATGGAGAAAAAAGGGATCCCCGCTGCATCCTCTGCGTCTCTGCGGTTCGTGATACGGACAAAGGCAGCAGGTAGCTTGGCGCTGGCACAAGAGTATGTTACAATCTGCATAATCCCCCTGCACTATGCTGATTCGGTGGCCCGAGCGGCGCCTCGCTACCGCACCGTCGCCCTGCAGCGTCCTGGCACGTCGCATAATGCCTCAGGAGGACACCGATGGCAGGCTGAAGGTGATCGATCGGCCAGGTGATAGCCAGCCCTTTCCTTGAAGAGTATATTGTGCGTCTCGCAGCAAGCCGGCAGAGGTAGCACACTGCTACCTGCGATCGAGGCTATCGCTATTGCCAAAGGAGGGAGAGCACCATGACGGCGAAAACAGGCTCCTCACCCATGACCCGGCGCCGGTTTCTGAAGTCGGCGGCCGCGCTCGGTGGCATCGCCGCGGCCGGGTCGCTCGTGGCGGCGTGCGGCGCGCCTGGCCTGGGCGGCGCAGGCGGCCCGCTGAAGATCGGCGCCCTGCTGCCCTACTCGGATATCTACGCCGTGCTCGGCGAGAGTATCACCGAAGGGATGAAGATGTACTTCGAGAGCGTCGGCAACAAGGCCGGTGGCCGGGACATCCAGCTGATCACCGAGGACGAGGGCACCAAACCGGATCTCGCCCTGCAGAAAGCCCGTAAACTGGTCGAGCAAGATCAGGTCGCGCTCGTGGCCGGGATCGTCAGCTCTGGAGTTGCGCTGGCGCTGCGCGATTACTTCCACGACAACCAGAAGTTCCTCATTATCGCCAACGCTGGGGCCAACGCGATTACGCGCGCCCAGAAAAGCCCCTATATCTTCCGGACCTCGTTCAGCAACTGGCAGCCGAACTGGCCCATGGGCACCTGGGCGGCCCAGAACCTGGGCAGGCGGGCCTTCATCAGCGTGCCCGATTACGCTGCCGGGCATGAGACGGTGAGTGCTTTCCGCAACAGCTTCGAGGCGGCCGGCGGCCAGGTTGTGCAGACCCAGCTGACCCCCTTCCCCAACATGGGCGACCCGGCACCGTTCATCGCCGAGATCAAGAGCGCCGCCCCCGACTTCGTCTATGCGTTCTATAGTGGTGCTGCGGCAGTCACCTTCGTGAAAGCCTATGCCAGCTTTGGCCTGGCCGGCACAATTCCGCTGGCCGGCTCGGGCTTCATGGTCGAGCAGGATGTGCTGCCCACCCACGGCGAAACCGCGCTGGGCGTGAAGAGCGCGCTCCATTGGACACTTACGCTTGACAATGCTGAAAACAAAGCCTTCACCGAAGCGTATCAGAAGCGCACCGGCAAGGGCGCCAATGTCTTCGCCATGCAAGGGTACGACACCGCACACCTGATCGTCGAGGCGTTGAACGCGGTCGGGGGCGATCTGAGCAAGACCGACGATCTGATCGCCAAGTTCGGCAGCACCGAGTTCGCCAGCCCGCGCGGCCCCTTCAAGATGGATGCCAACACCCACAACGTCATCAACCACATCTATGTGCGCGAGGTCCAGAAAACCGACGCCGGCGTCAACAATGTCGTGATCGCCGACTTGGGCGTCGTGCCCGATCCGGGCGACGACTCGAAGGACACCCAGGCGTGATGGAAAACACCAGGTGTGCGGATGCCTGACTTAGTGGTGCATCTGGTTCATGCACGGCCCTGTCACCCTTTGCGGAGCCTGTGTCTCTGCAAAGGGTCTCGGGCCTGGGCCCATCCGAGATTCTTCGCTACGCCCAGCCCTGCCCCGAGCAGCACGAAGGGATGACACCTGGACAGGAACATACTGGATGCACCACTACATCCGCTCACCCGTTCATCGATTGGCCATGGCACGCATCAAGGTCGATAACCTCCAGATTGGCTATGACGAACGCGGCAGCGGCGCAGCGATCGTCTTTCTACACGGCGTCGGTTCCGACAAATCGGTGTGGGCGCGGCAGCTCGAGTATTTCTCCCGCCGCTGGCGCGCGGTGGCCCTGGATTACCCGGGCTACGGCGAATCCGATCTGCCGCCCGGCCCGTGCGATCGGGCGGCGATCGCGCGCTACGTGTTCGGAGCCATGGATGGCCTGGGCATCGAGTCAGCCCATATCGTTGGGCTGTCGATGGGTGGGGTGATCGCGCTCGAGATGACGCGCCAGCAGCCGGCACGCCTGCGCTCACTGACGCTGGCCGACACCTTCGCCCACCACCCTCAGGCCGACGCGATCGTCGAGCGCGCCCACCATGCCCTGGCGACCATGTCGATGCGCGCGTTCGCCGAGGCGCGCGTCCATGTCCTGCTGGCTCCCGGCGCGCCCGAGTCGCTCAGGCAGGAAGTCATCGCGACCATGGCCCGGATCGATAAGCGCACCTATCGTTGGGCTACTGTGGCGGTCTGGACGGCGGATTATCGCAATGATCTGGCGCAGATCACGATTCCGACCCTGGTGGTCGTTGGCGAGCACGACCAGCCGACGCCCCCGGCGCTGTCGGAGCAGCTCTGCGCAGGCATCCCCGGCGCGCGGCTGGCGATCATCCCCGCTGCCGGGCATATCTCGAACATCGATAATCCCGCCGCGTTCAACCAACTCGTCGAAACCTTTATCGCCGAAGTTGAACCCCACCTGAACATCTAAACACCCAAACACTCACATGACCCTCGACACCTTCATCATCCAACTCACCAACGGCCTCGTCTTCAGCCTGCTCCTGTTCCTGATGGCCGCTGGCCTGTCGCTGATCTTCGGCCTGATGGACGTGGTCAACCTGGCCCATGGGACGTTCTACCTTCTGGGCGGCTATATCGGGCTGTCGGTGGTGCGCTGGAGCGGCAACTTCTGGCTGGCACTGCTGATCGCGCCGCTCGCCGTCGGCTTGCTCGGCCTGGTGCTGGAGCTCACCCTCCTGCGCCGGCTGTACCGCCGCGGGCACCTCGACCAGGTGCTGTTCACGTTCGGCGTGGCTCTGATCGGCGCCGACCTGATGCGCTGGATCTGGGAGGCCTACGTGGTCACGATCCCAACGCCGGCCCAGCTCGCGGGCCAGGTCGATGTCATGGGAATCGATTTCCCGATCTACCGGCTGACCATGATCGGGCTGGGGCTGGCGATCGCGCTGGTGTTGTGGCTGGTGATCGAGCGCACGCGGATCGGCGCGATCGTGCGCGCCGGAGTGAGCGATGCACAGATGGCCGGTGCGCTGGGGATCGATATCCCGCGTGTTTTCGCCGGCGTCTTCGCTGTGGGCACCGGCCTGGCCGCGCTGAGCGGGGTGGCAGCTGCGCCGATCGTCAACCTGTATCCGGGCCTTGATTTCGAGATCCTCATCCTGGCGATGGTGGTGGTGGTGGTCGGCGGCCTGGGGACGCTTAAAGGGGCCTTCTGGGGTAGTTTGCTGGTCGGCATGGCCGATACCTTCGGCAAATCGCTCTTGCCGCAGTTCTCGGTGTTCGTGATCTTCGTGATCATGGCGGCAGTCTTGCTGGTCCGTCCCAGCGGGCTTTTTGGCCGCCGCCTGGTGGGCTTATAATCACACAGGCATCAAGCGCCAAGAAATGTCGAAGAGCGTTTTGTGTCCTCTGTGGTCAATCAGAGCGCTCAACCTGAACGGCTACCGGCGATGCAGGGTATTCTCAAATTGTTGGCGCTCCCGAAAGCGCAGGGCGCTCGCATATGGTGGCGGATCAGCCTGCTGGCTGTGCTGCTCGCCTTCCCCTTCGGCGCACCGCCCTACATCCGCAGCTTGATGATCGAGGTGCTGATCTTCGCGATCTTCGCCATGAGCCTCGATCTGCTGCTGGGCTATACCGGCCTGGTCTCGTTCGGGCATGCGGCGTATTTCGGGCTGGGTGGCTATGTGCTGGCCTACAGCGCCGCGCGCCTCGGCCCCAACCTGCTGATCACGTTGCCGCTGGTCGCGCTGGCCAGCAGCCTGGCCGCCTTTGGGATCGGCTTCTTCGCTCTGCGCACGAGCGGCATCTACTTCCTCATGCTGACGCTGGCCTTCGCACAGATGTTCTTCGGCCTGGCGATCAAATGGACCGCGGTCACCGGCGGCTCCGATGGCCTCCCGGTCGACCGCCCGTATCTGGGGGTCGGCGATCTGCTGATCCGCTTCGGCTCCGATACCAACTTTTATTATCTGGCGCTGGCCGTGTTTTTAGGATCCTGGTGGCTGCTGGCCCGCATCGTGGGCAGCCCGTTCGGGCATACGCTCCGCGGGATCAAGGAGAACGAAGCGCGCATGCGCGCGCTGGGCTACGATGCGTGGCGCTACAAGATCACCGCGTTCGTCATCGCCGGGCTGCTCGCCGGCCTGGCCGGGATGTTGCTGGCGGCCTTCAACCGGCACGTCGCTCCCGAGACGCTGTATTGGACGACCTCGGGCCAGGTGATCATTATGGTGCTGGTCGGCGGTGCGGGCAGCCTGAGCGGGCCCATCCTGGGCGCGGCGTTGGTCCATCTGCTGCCCAGCTATGTCAGCAGCTACACCGATCGCTGGCAGAGTATCCTGGGGCTGGTGTTCATCGCTTTTGTCTTGTTCGCGCCACAGGGTATTTATGGGCTCATCCATGGACCAGAGGCCAGGAGACGAGAGGCCCTTCGGCGGCGCCTCAGAGCAGGCGCGAAACGCACGACGAGGGATCAGGAGACAGGGTGAGAGGGGGGAGACCGAAGACACGTGCCACATGACACGAGGTAGGAGATCAGAGACCGGAGAGGGGAGGCAGGAGGTTTTGTGACACCTGCAATGGATCGCGCCTTATGGCTGATATCCTGCATCTCGCGCATTTGACGCGCGCCTTCGGCGGGCTGCTGGCCGTCAACGACGTTTCGCTTGCCGTCGCGTCGGGCGAGCGCCGGGCGATCATTGGGCCGAACGGTGCCGGCAAGACCACGCTCTTCAACCTGATCAGTGGTGAGCTTCCGGTCGGCGGCGGACGGATCGTAATGGCCGGTCGCGATGTGACGCGGCTCCCGGCCCACGTGCGCGCCAACCTGGGCCTGGGGCGCACGTTTCAGCGCAACAACCTGTTTTTCGGTCTCTCGGTCTTTGAAAATGTGCGGCTGGCTGTGCAGCATCAGCAGGGCGTCGGCCGGCGCCTGTTCACGCCGGTGTCGCACTTCACGGCGGTGGATGCTGCGGCCGAGCGGTTGCTCGAGCGGCTTGGCCTGGCCGATCATCGCGAGCTGCTGGCTGGGGCGTTGGCCTATGGGCAACAGCGCACGCTGGAGATTGCGCTGGCGCTGGCCAACGAGCCTGCGATCCTGCTTCTGGACGAGCCGACCGCCGGTATGTCGCCGGTCGAGACCCAAGAGATCGTTGCGTTGATCGCCGGCCTGCCGCGCAGCCTGACGGTGTTGATTATCGAGCACGATATGGATGTGATCTTCAGCCTGGCCGACCGGATCACGGTGCTGCATGAGGGGCGCGTGCTGGCCGAGGGCCCGCCGTCCGCAATCAAGGCGAACACACAGGTGCAGCAGATCTATTTGGGCGCGGCGCTCGCGCAATAAGAAGCAGCCCATGCTGAAGCTCGACGACGTTCACACCTACTACGGCGATAGCCACATCCTGCAAGGGATCTCGCTCGAGGTCGCCGCCGGCCAGGCAGTGAGCCTGCTGGGGCGCAACGGCGCCGGCAAGACCACTACGATCACCACGATCATCGGCCTGACGCCGCCGCGCGCCGGCACGATCACCTTCAAAGGTCACGACATCACCCGTGCGGCACCGCACGCCATTGCCAGGCTCGGGATGGGCCTGGTGCCGCAGGGGCGGCGGATCTTCCCCAACCTCACGGTGCGCGAGAATATCACCCTGGCGGCACGCCCCGGCAGCCGGCCCAACAATGCCCGCTGGACGCTCGACCGGATCTACCAGACGTTCCCGATCCTGCGCGCGCGCGCCAACCATTGGGGCAACCAGCTCAGTGGCGGCGAACAGCAGATGCTGGCGATCGCCCGCGCGCTGGCCACCAACCCGGATCTGCTCCTGCTCGACGAGCCGTCGGAGGGGCTGGCGCCGCTGATCGTGGCCGAGATCGGGCGCATTCTCGCCGATCTGAAACACCAGGGGCTGTCCATCCTGCTCGTCGAGCAGCACGTCGCGATGGCGCTGGCCGTGGCCGATCGGGTGTATGTGATGAACAAAGGACGGATCGTTTTCGCCGGCGCGCCCGGGGCACTTGAGGCCGACGAGGAGCTCAAGCAGAAGTATTTGGGCGTTGGCGGGTAAGCGCCTGGCAGCACCATCCTGATCCCCCCGGCAAGAAACGAGAGCCGCCGGGCGAACGGATGCCCTCATGGATCGGCTACCGTCCGTCGGTTAGCCGCTTCCGCAAGATCGGTGCGCACCGCAAACATCCATCGAAAGTCCTAGCCCGCTCGGCTTGACAACCATCGATCGCCTATGGTATCCTGGCAACGCGAGTATATTGATGACCAGATCACATTGTGACGTAGGAAAGAAAGGCGGTACGTAGCATGGCTGAGGCGACGATGAAGCTCACCTACATCCAGAGCTTCCGCGCGCGGGGGCGCTTCGGCGGCCCTCTCGGCGCGGTCGTTGATGGCCATACTGCGCCCATTTTCCGGAGGCTCACAAGCTGAGAGGCAGCACAAGTCGAGCCAACGGGCCGTGGGCGACAGGTGGTCGGCGCTCACGGCCTTTCTGTTTGTGCAAAGGCCGTCGGGCGCAGCGCATGCAGCCCACGGCCTTTTGTGTGCCCGGCGGGCATGGGCCATGGGATCAGGACGGCAGAGTGGTAGTAGACTCAAGGAGCACGACCGTGATAATCCAAAACCGCGACGGCTCCCTCGTCCAGGAACCCGGGCGCAGGCGAAGCCGTCGCAAAGAGAACGACCAGCGGAGCTACTACGCCGATCTGCCGATAGCATTGCTGGACGAGCAGGGCGGCTTAATCGAGCGGATCATTAGTTTCGCTTTTGACACCCTTGACGTGCGCCATCTTGAGATGCGCGTGCGTGAGACAGAATGAGTACATACGCCAGCTACCCCACCATCGCACGGTGGTGGGGGGCTGCCGTGCCGGACAGGTTGGATCCGATTGATAAGTGAGGGCACCGTGATCACTCCTGAGCCATCTCCTGCCGGGCAGCCGGCGATTCACGACGCAACCCCGGCGCTCGAGATCGTCGGGGCACTGAAGCATTTTGGCAAGGAGCCCACCGGGCAACAACCGTTCTGGAAGCGTATCGGCGCCCGCAAATCACGCGAGTTCATCGTCGCTGTGGACCACATGAACATCACTGTCCAGCGCGGCGAGATCTTTGGGCTGCTGGGCGCCAACGGCTCGGGCAAGTCCACCCTCATTCGCCTGGTCTCGACGCTGCTCATCCCCGATGGGGGCGAGATCCGCGTGTTCGGCCACGACGTACAGCGCGAGGAGCGCACGGTGCGCCGTATGATCAACCGGGTGAGTGTTGAGGCCGCGTTTTTCAAAAAGCTGTCGGCGTTGGAAAACCTGATGTACGCAGCCCGGCTCTACGACTTGCCGGCCGCCGAAGCGCGCCAGCGCGCGATCGCCATCCTCGCTCGGCTCGGGCTGAGCGAAAAGCGCCTCTACGAGCCACTCGAGCACATGTCGCGCGGCATGCAGCAGAAGGTCGCGATCGCACGTGGCCTGCTGACCGCACCGATGCTGCTGTTGCTCGACGAGCCGACGACCGGGTTGGACCCGCGATCTAAGCAGGATGTGCAGCGCTTCATCATGCGCATGCGCCGCGAGCACGATACCACTGTCTTCCTGACCACCCACGATATGGACGAAGCCGACCGGCTGTGCGATCGGATCGCGATTATCGACAACGGTACGATCGTCGCGCTCGACACACCAGCAGCGCTCAAGCGCTCGATCGGCGCACATCTGGGCAAGAACGGTAGTACAACGATGGAGGACGTCTTCCTGGCGCTGACAGGCAAAAGCCTCGACGACGACTTCCCGGTCGAGGACGATTTTGCGGTGGCAATCGAGTAGGGAGGACCTACAAAGACACAAGGGCACGAAGATAAAGGGCATAGCTTCTGGTTCGTTATGGTCTTCGTGCCTTGGTGGTGAATCGGCAGGAGTAGTGGATGCAGGGACTGGTGCTGCGAGCACAGAGTGGCTTCTTCTGGGTGCAGACCGCCGAGGGTGTGCTGGAGTGCACGCTGCGCGGGCGGTTGAAGAAAGAGCGCCAATCCAGCGACATCGCGGTGATCGGCGACATCGTTGAAGTCACACGGGTCACACCGACCACCGGCGCGATCGAGGCGGTGCTACCGCGGCGTACCAGGCTGGCGCGGCGCGCGCCCGGTCCCAAAGGGGTGTGGAAAGAGGACGTGCTGGTCGCCAACGTCGATCAGGTGCTGCTGGTCTTCGCCTGCGCTAATCCCGAGTTTCATCCCCGCATGCTCGATCGCTACCTGGTGTTGACCGAGCAGAGCGAGCTGGAGGCGGTGATCATCGCCAACAAAGTGGACCTGGTGGGCATGGAACAGGCGCACGCGCTGTTCGCGCCCTACGAGCGGATCGACTACCCGGTGCTCTACACCAGCATCAAACTCCCCCTCGGGATCGAGGACCTGCGAGCGCGGCTGGCCGGGCGCATCAGCGCCGTCACCGGCAAGTCGGGCGTCGGAAAGAGCAGCCTGCTCAACGCGGTGCAGCCCGGCCTGCGCCTGGCGACGGCCGAGGTCAGCGCGGCGCTGGGCAAAGGTCGCCACACGACCCGGGTCGCCGAGCTGATCCCACTGGACCTGCCCGGCGGCGGCTATGTGGCCGACACGCCCGGCATCCGCGAGATCGGCCTGTGGCGCTTTCCGCTCGAGGAGCTCGATTGGTGCTTCCGCGAGTTTCGCCCCTTTCTGAGCGGCTGCTACTTCGCCGGCTGCACCCACGTCCACGAGCCCGAGTGCGCGGTCCGTGCGGCGGTCGCACGCGGCGAGATCAGCCGGGCGCGGTATGATAGTTATGTCAAACTACGTGCGGAGGAGGGGTAAGGGAGCATGCAGCTTGGGAGAAAGGAGGCCGCTATGAGCAAGCGACTCGCGATATATCTCGTCCACCCGCCCGCTGTCGATCTTCGTTTTCTGTCGACCTGAACCGAGGCGCATACGCGGTGCGTGGCGCCTCAGGAGGACACCACACCGATGCCGCGCGTACGCATCAACCTGCACGATATCGACGCGATCGAAGAGTTGGAGGACCAGGAGGATTGGGAGGAGCTGATCGGGCTGCACGATGCCGACCAGCCGCGCGAGATCCAGCGCTATAGCGGCGCCCAGGAGCGCCGGCGGCAACACGGTAGGCCCCGCGAGCTGCGCTTCGGCGGCGCAGAGGCGCTCGAACGCCGGCGCGCCGAGCGGCGCAAGCAGATCCCTCGATCAAGACGAAATTCGTTATGAGTTGGGAATTGGCCATCATTCCGCACTCATATAGCCATCCTCGCGGCTGTGGAAAGCCGACCGGCGTGCCACTTGCAGCCGGGATGCGGACGCCGCCTGATGGTCATGGACCCATACCACCGGATCGCCCCACCGCCCGGCGGCGGCACGGCGCCGCCCGCCAGCGCGGCCGGGGGCCGCATGCCCAAGCCCATGGGCAGCAGGCGGCATGAGCATGCACGGAGGATTGCTATACCACGGTGAACTTCTGTACAAGGAGGTACGTGTGACCACCCTGACCGCGCGCACCTATGCCGGCGAGGTCGATTTGCAACCGATTTGCGAGCTGCTGAACACTTGCGATGCAGTCGATGACCTCGATGACAACTACGATATCGCGGAGCTGCGGGTCGAGTTCGCCGATCCCCGGCTGGACCCGGAGCGCGACCTGCGCTTGTGGGAAGACGCCGCCGGCCGGCTGGTCGGCTTCGGCCAGGTCTGGGTTCAGCCCGATGGCGAGGTGGTGGACGGCTTTCTCTACGCCCGCGTCCATCCCGACGCACGCGCGAGCGGCCTGGACGACGAGATCATCGCCTGGGGGCACGAGCAGGTGCGCGCGGCCGCGCGCGAGCGCGGGCAGCGAGCGCAGTTGCGCACCAGCACGCGCGACCACGACGCGCGCTACCGCTCCATCCTGGAGCGGCACGGCTTCGCGATCGCGCGCTATTTCTTCCGCATGACCTGCCCGCTGAACGGGCCGATCGCGGAGCCGCAGCTCCCTGCCGGCTTCACGCTGCGCCATGTGGTGAGCGATGCCGACATCGAGCAGTGGGTCGAGGCCTACAATCAGTCGTTCGTTGATCACTGGAATTTCCATCCCCGGACGATCGAGGTCCAGCGGCACTGGCTGACGGATCCCAACTACCGGCCTGAGCACGATCTGATCGCCGTCGCGCCGGACGGGACGATCGCCGCCTTTTGCCTGTGCATCATCAACGCCGCTGACAACGCGCGCAACCGGCGCAACGAAGGCTGGATCGCGCTGCTCGGGACGCGGCGCGGGTTCCGCAAGATCGGGTTGGGGCGGGCGATGTTGCTGGCCGGGCTGCGGCGACTCAAGATTGATGGCGTTGAGGTAGCCCGGCTCGGCGTGGATGCCGCCAACCCGACCGGCGCGCTGCGGCTCTACGAGTCGGTCGGCTTCCGCCGCATGCAGACCTGGATTAATTATGTCAAGGATATATAAAGGCGGAAGGCAGAAGGTAGCATGCGGTATGCATTCACCATTCTGCATTCCCCATTGCCTTGCAGGAGATGATTCGTTATGACAACTCTTTCCCGCAGGGGCGGTGTGCTGGGGCGCGAACTGCGCGCCGCCTATGCGTTCATCGAGCGCAACACCCACCTGTTCAAACGCTACTGGGCCTGGGAGCTGGTCTGGCTGGCCTATTCGGTGGTCAATGCGCTGTCGATCACCTTCATCGGCAAGGCCTCGCAGGCGATCACCGGCAGCGCCATGTCGGCCGAGCAGATCAACTACTTCATCCTATACCTGATGGTCGGGACGCTGGTCTGGCACTACCTGGCGCTGGTGTTCGACCTGGTGAGCGAGTCGATCCAGTGGGAGCGCTGGGAGGGCACGATCGAGTACACCTTCATGGCGCCGATCTCGCGGCTGACGCACCTGATGGGCCAGGCGGCCTTCGCCGTGCTCTACGGTGTGCTGCACACCTCGGTCATCATGGGGATCGTCGCCTTGTTTTTCCAGGTTGACCTGCGGCAGGCCAACTTCGCGAGCATGCTGCTGATGATCGCCACCGGGAGTATGAGCTTCATCGGTCTGGGGATGCTGGCGGCCGTGCTGCCACTGCTCTCGCCCGAGAAGGGCATGCAGATGACCAACATCATCAAGGCCTTGGTGCTGCTCGTCAGCGGAGTTTACTACCCGATCTCGGTATTGCCGGCCTGGCTGCAGCCGCTCGCGCGGATCTCGCCGGCCTACTATATGCTTGAGGGGATGCGCGCCGCCCTGCTGGCGAACGCTGGTGTGCGCGCGCTGCTGACGCCGGCGCTCGTTCCACTGCTGATCACCGGCGTGATCACGATCCCGGTTGGCCTGTATGTGTTTATGCGCGCCGAGCGCTACGCCAAACGGACCGGTGTGCTGAAGCGAAACGGGTGAGGCCGACGTCGGCGACGTCGGCTGTCACCCACAACCCCACGCCGCCTGAACGCGATTAGCTCCAAGAAGGAGAACCTTTTGACTCCCCAAGACGATAGTGAGCTCGACAAATACGAACACTACGCCAAGTTGTTCGAGGCCCGGCATAGCGATCGCAAAGCGGCGCGCAAGCGCAAGCAGCCACACGAGCGCGACATTACCGAGCTCGCCGAGCCGAGTGGCCTGGAAGGCGGCTTCAAAACAACTTACCAGCCGGCACGCTATGAAGCGGAATGGCTTGGGTCGTCCCTGCGCCCGTTTTACGATGAGCACCTGATCAGCGACGTGCTGGCGCAGGTGAAAGGCGGCAAGGAAGCAAGCGTCTACCGCTGCCTGGCCTATCCCGGCACCGGCCCAGAGCTGCTGGCCGCCAAAGTCTACCGGCCACGCATGTTCCGCAACCTGCGCAACGACGCGCTGTACCGCGAGGGCCGCGCGGTCCTGACCGCCGAGGGCCGCGCAGTGAAGGGAACCGATCACCGCATCATGCGCGCGCTCGGGAAAAAGACCGCCTTCGGCGTGCAGGTCCAGCACACCTCGTGGCTCATGTACGAATACACGACTCTGGAACGGCTCTACCAGGCTGGCGGCGCCGTGCCCCGGCCGGTTGCCGCGGCGGAGAACGCGATTCTCATGAGCTACTATGGCGATGCGCGCCGCGCTGCGCCAACCTTGAACGAGGTCACCCTGCGGCGCGCCGAGGCTGAGCAACTCTTTCAGGCCGTGCTCGGCAACATTGAGTTGCTGCTTCAACACGGCCTGATCCACGGCGATTTATCGGCCTACAACCTGCTCTACTGGCAGGGGCAGGTCGTTCTGATCGACTTTCCCCAGGTGACGAACCTGCAGACCAACGCCAACGCTGCCTTCATCCTCCAGCGCGACATCGCCCGCGTATGCGGCTATTTCGCGCGCCAGGGCGTGACCTGCGACCCGCTCGCGATCACAAACGATCTGTGGAGACGCTACGCCCCAGCAACGCTGGACGCGCAGGCAGCGTTCGAGTAGGTGAAGAGGAGGATATGAACAAGCAGGACAGCGGTCAGAGGGGAGAACAAAGAGCCGAGAACAGAGAACTGCGAACTCAGCACCTGCACACTTACGCACCTGGTCCTTACGCACCTGCGCCCCAGGACCCAAGCGCCAAGAACACATAAGGAGCAATCTATGTCTACACCTCCCCTCAGCCATCCCGCCTACCGCCGCGCCATCGACGACGGTCTGGTGTTGCGCTGGTCTACGCCGGCCGATACCGAAGGCCTGGCCCGGCTCTACAGTCACGTCTTCCGCGATAGCCCCGAGGCACCGCCGAACCGCTTCGTCGCCTCCTGGGCACGCGACCTGATGAGCGGACGCCACCCGCTGATCACCCCCGGCGACTTCGCCCTGGTCGAGGATACCGCGCGCGATGCGATCGTCGCTGCGACCTGCCTGCTCTCGCAGGTTTGGGAATACGCCGGCATCCCCTTCCCGATCGGGAGGCCGGAGATCGTGGCCAGCGACCCGGGCTACCGCAACCGCGGGCTGATCCGGGCGATCTTCGAGCTGATCCACGCCCGCAGCGCGGCGCTGGGCCATCTAGCGCAGGGGATCACCGGCATCCCGTTCTACTACCGCCAGTTCGGCTATGAGTATGCGCTGGACCTGGGCGGGCGCCGCAGTGTGTACTTCGCCGCCATCCCGCGGCTGAAGGAGGATCAGGCGGAGCCCTATCGCCTGCGCCCTGCGACAGCCGAGGACCTGCCGTGGGTGCTGCGGCTCTACGACCGCGAACGATCCCGTGGCCTGGTCTCGACGCGGATCGACGAGCGCTACTGGCGCTTCACGCTCGATGGCTTCGGACCCGAGTCGTCCTCGGCCGAGGCCTGGCGCACGCAGATCATCGTGGACACGGCGCAGCAGCCGGTCGGCTATGTGCTGACCGGCCTGCGGCGCTGGGGCACTGCGCTGCCGGTATTCGGCCTGGCGGTCGAGCCGGGTGTTTCGTTGCTGGCGGTGCTGCCGTCGGTGCTGCGGGCGCTGGAGCCACAGGCGACCAGCCTGCTGACGTCCAAGCCGGATGCACCGCCGCCCGAGATGATCTCGTTCGTCCTCGGGCGCACCCACCCGGTCTATGATGCACTGGGCGAGGTGCGCGCCTTCAAGCACGAGCCGCCCTACGCGTGGTACGTGCGGGTGCCGGACTTGCCGGCGCTCATCCGCCACATCGCGCCCGCGCTGGAGCAACGCCTGGCCGATTCGCTGGCTGCGGGACATAGCGGCGAGCTACGGCTGGATTTCTACCGCGGTGGCCTGCGGCTCGCGTTCGAGGGCGGGCGGCTGATGGTAGCCGAGGACTGGCGCGCGCCGGTCTGGGGCACCCGGCCACAGGCCGGATTCCCGCCGCTGGTGTTCCTGCAGCTCCTGTTTGGCTACCGCAGCCTGGCCGAGCTGCGCCACGCCTTCCCCGACGTCTGGGCCGACGACGAGGTCGCGCCGCTGCTGGAGACGTTGTTCCCCGCGCAGCCGTCGTGGGTTTTGCCGCTGGACTGACGAGGGACCGGGGATGAACGATGAACGATGAATACGAATGCTGAATATTGCATGATGTGTCGGGGGAACGGCAAACGAGGATTCGGTGAACATCCCACTCCAGCAATACTGGCGCCTGCTGGTGGGCTACCTGCGGCCGCAAGGGTTGCGCGTGGTGCTGCTGGCGGCCCTGCTGCTTGGCAGCATCGGCCTGCAGCTTGCCAACCCGCAGATCCTGCGCGCGTTCATCGACACCGCGATGGTGGGTGGCGCGCCGCAGGCGCTGACCTTCGCCGCGCTGCTCTTTATCGCGCTCGCGTTGGCCCAGCAGATCCTGACAGTCCTCGCCACCTATGTCGGCGAGAACGTGGGCTGGACCGCGACCAACCAGCTTCGGGCCGACCTCACGCTGCATTGCCTGCAGCTAGATCTGGCCTTCCACAAGGCGCGCACGCCCGGCGAGCTGATCGAGCGCATCGACGGTGATGTCACTGCGCTGGCGAACTTCTTCACCCAGCTCGTGATACAGGTGCTGGGCAATCTGCTCCTACTCGCTGGCGTCCTGCTCGCGCTCTTCGGCGAGGATTGGCGTGTGGGCCTGGCGCTGACCGGGTTCGCCCTTGTCACGCTGGTGACGCTGCATCGCATCCGCGACTTCGCCGTCCCGCGCTGGGCGCAGGCGCGCCAGAGCAGCGCCGAGTTGTTCGGCTTCCTGGAGGAGCACCTCGCCGGGACGGAGGACATCCGCGCGTGTGGCGCGGTTTCCTATGTGATGCGCCGCCTATATGGGTTCCTGCGCGAGCTCCTGCGCAGGCACCGCGCCGCGCGGGTGACGGGCCAGGTCACGTTTGTGACCTCGCACGCGTTGTTCGCCCTGGGCAATGGGGTGGGGCTCGCCCTGGGTGCCTACCTGTTCCTCAACGGCGCGATCACGATCGGCACCGTTTACCTGATCACCTACTACATCGGGCTGCTGACCATGCCGCTGGAGCAGATCACACGCCAGTTGCAGGACCTGCAAAAGGCCGGCGCCAGCATCGGGCGGATCGAGGAACTTACTCATAGCCAGAGCACGATCCGCGATGGGCCGGGGGCGCCGCTGCCCAGTGGCGCGCTGGCGGTCGAGTTCGATCACGTTTCGTTCGGGTATGACGACAAGCCATCCGACGACGGACGACCGACGAGGGACGAGGGCCGAAGAACGAAGCACGATAGACGACCACCAACCATTGACCAGCGATCACCGGCCACCGACAATCGGCCGCAAACCTCAAAGCTGCAACCTCAACCCCTGGCAGGCCTGGTGCTGCACGACATCTCGTTCTGCCTGGAGCCGGGCCAGGTGTTGGGGGTGATTGGGCGCACCGGAAGCGGGAAGACCACGCTCATCCGGTTGCTACTGCGCCTATACGACTCGAGCCGGGGCACGATCCGCCTGGGCGGGGCCGACATTCGCGCCGCGCGCCTGACCGACCTGCGCCAGCGCGTGGGGATGGTCACGCAGGATGTCCAATTGTTCCGCGCCAGCGTTCGCGACAATCTGACCTTCTTCGACCGCAGCATCCCCGACGCGCGCATCCTCGAGGCGCTCGAGGAGCTGGGGCTGGGACCGTGGTACCGGTCGCTGCCCGATGGGCTGGACACCCGGCTGGCAGCCGGTGGGGGCGGGCTCTCGGCTGGCCAGGCCCAGTTGCTCGCCTTCGCCCGCGTCTTCTTGAAAGACCCCGGCTTGGTGATCCTCGACGAAGCCTCCTCGCGCCTCGACCCGGCCACCGAGGCGCTGGTCGAGCGCGCGGTGACCAAGCTGCTGCGTGGGCGCACGGCGATTATTATCGCCCACCGCCTGGCGACGCTCCAGCGCGCCGACGTTATTATGATCCTGGAGCACGGGCGCATCCGCGAGCATGGCTCGCGCGAGCAGCTCAGCGGCGATCCAGGCACGCGCTTTTCCCAGCTCATGCGGATGGGGCTGGAGGAGACGTTGGCGTGAAGACCTGGCAGTTCATCGTGCAGCTCATTCGCTATCGCCCCTGGCTCTACCTGGCCAGTACCTCGCTCTGGAACCTGTTCTTGATCCTGCCGCTGGTGCCCGGGCTGCTCACGCGCGCGATCTTCAACACCCTGACCGGCGATGCGCCGGCGCGGCTCGACGTGTGGGGGCTGATCGCGCTGCTGGTGACGGTCGAACTGGCGCGCCATGCCATGACGCTGGCCGGCGAGGCGATGGATGCCACCTTCCAGTACACCTTCACCGCACTGCTGCGCAGGAATCTCTTCGAGCGCATCCTGCAGCGCCCGGGCGCGCGGGCACTGCCCGACTCACCGGGCGAGGCGATCAGCCGCTTCCGCGACGACATCGACGAGATCGGCCAGTTCATCGTCTGGCCGCTGGATGTGCTCGGGCGGAGCATCTTCGCGATCATCGCGATCGCCATCCTGGTGCACATCAACGCCACGATCACCCTGCTGGTCTTCATCCCACTGCTGGCGGTCGTCGTCGCGGTTCATATCGCTGGCTCGCGCATCCAGATGTATCGCAAGGCCAGCCGCGAGGCGACCGGCAGCGTCACCGACTTCCTGGCCGAGCTGTTCAGCGCGATCCAGGCGGTGAAGGTCGCCAACGCCGAGGCACACGTGATCGGTCATTTCCACGCGCTCAACGAGGTGCGCCGCAAGGTGACGGTCAACGATCGCCTGTTCAGCGCTTTGCTGCAATCGGTGTTCTCGAATACGGTCAACTTGGGCACTGGCCTGATCCTGTTGCTCGCCGGCCAGTCGATGCGCGAGGGCACGTTCACCGTCGGCGATTTCTCGCTGTTCGTGTACTACTTCGGCTGGGTCATGGGATTGCCGACCTATATTGGCACGTTCCTGACGCACTACAAACAGGCCAGCGTCTCGTTCGATCGGCTGGTCGCGCTGATGCAAGGCGCGCCGCCGGCAGCCCTTGTCGCCCACCATCCGATCTACCTGCGCGGCTCGCTGCCTGATCTCGTGCTGCCGGCCAAGACCGAGGCCGATCGGCTGATCGCGCTCGAGGTGTGCGGGCTGACCGCGCGCCACCCTGGATCGGAGCAGGGGATCGAGGGCGTGAGCTTCCGCGTGCAGCGCGGTTCGTTCACGGTGATCACCGGGCGGATCGGGGCGGGTAAGACAACGCTGCTGCGCGCGCTGCTGGGATTGCTGCCCAAAGATGCCGGCACGATCCGCTGGAACGGCCAGATCGTCGATGACCCGGCCGCGTTCTTCGTGCCGCCGCGCGCTGCCTACACGCCCCAGACACCGCGCCTGTTCAGCGCGAGCCTGCGCGCCAACATCCTGCTCGGCCTGCCCGAGGAGCAGGTCGACCTGGCGGGCGCCATCCGCCAGGCGGTGTTCGAGCGCGACCTGGCGGCCATGGAGCACAGGCTGGAGACGCTGGTCGGCCCGCGCGGGGTACGCCTCTCGGGTGGGCAGATCCAGCGCGCTGCTGCTGCGCGCATGTTCGTGCGCACCCCAGAGCTGCTGGTGGTCGACGACCTGTCGAGTGCGTTGGATGTCGAGACCGAGCGGGCGCTATGGGAGCGTCTGCGCCGAATTGAGCATGCAGCAAGCAGCAGTGAGAATGATGGTTCAGGTGAGGGCGATGGCTCACGGTTCCATGCTCAATGCACAATTCTGGCAGTTTCGCATCGCCGGGCCGCGCTGCGCCGCGCCGACCAGATCATCGTCCTCAAGGACGGGCGCGTCGCGGCGGTTGGGATGCTTAAGGAGCTACTGGCGACGTGCGAGGAGATGCAACGACTGTGGGCGGGCGACCTGGGGAGCGCGGCGGATGCTGCCGACGCGCGCGGCGAGCAGGGGCACCGCAGCCACGTGCCCACAGGATCATCGTGAGGATGTTTCTACAGGCAATTGCGCAGGCCCGGTATCATAGGCGGAGCCTGCTATACCTTGATTGGTAAAAAAACCACGGAGCAAGACCGTACAAGGTAAAAATTACAAGGGCCAACTCGCCGACAAGGAAACCTATAGCGGTCCTCGCTGCTGTGGAAAGCCGACCGGCGTGCCACCATCAGGCGGTATGCGGACGCCGCCTGAGGGTTATGGACCCATACCACCGGACCACCACCCCACGGCCCGGCTGCTGAAAGCCGCGGGCTGCCGCTGCGCAGGCCGCCAGCGCGGCCAGGGTTCGGATTCCAAAGGCCATGGGCAGCAGGCGGCATGACAACTCATGGAGGATTGCTATAGTTCATCTGCAGGGGCAGGCTCGGGGGAGGCAGGCCACGTGCGGGGCCTGCAAGAGCCCGCACCGGCGGGCTTTGGACCACTCGCCGCGGGCTTATGGGGATGCATTATCACATCGGGCCGTGGTCATCCCGCACGCCCGGCGGCTGAAGCCGCGGGCTTAGCGATACCAGGCCTGCCTCCGCGGGCTCCCCGATGATGGCCCGCCGGCGCCATGGCGACCGCGTAAGTCCTGTCATCAAGCTCTCTGGGGGTGGCAACCATACGAAGGGCCATGATCCCATAACGACAACTGTCCAGCCGACGCTCAGCTCCCAGCTTTTCCCCTCTTGCGCGTTGACGACGCCTGTGCCATGTGGTATGATGGTACTGTCCGAACCGAGGCGTGCAAAGAGCATTGGTGAGGGATTCTTTCGATGATCAGGCTGCGCGACACGGCGATCATGGCGCACCCGCTTGCAGCGATCCGCATGCGCGGGATGCCCATGCTCATGCCCACTGCCGTGGCGTCGCCAGGCTGATCCCTTCTGGATGCGATGCACAGGCCGTGGGCGTGGCAACCGCTCACGGCCTTTCGATTCTATCCTGCCCATACGGCCACGAGCGCGCGATCGGTCGGCGCACAGGACCGGCGGTTCATCCCCTCCCGGACATGCGGGAAGCAGGAATCGAAAGTACAGTGTATCGCCCAGGAGGAAGTATGTCCAAGAAGAAACAGTCGGTGCCGGGCAAAGGGTGGCAGCCGCGCACTCCATCGAGCGCGCCGAAGCCGTCGTTGAACAAAGGCGCGCTGATCGTCCGTCGTCCCCCGCGCCACCAGGGGCGTTGATCGGGCCGGTGCCGGCCATGGGCAGCACCGGGGTTGGAACCAGAGCGACGCAGAGGCATTGGCGGGGCGGTTCGCGAACCGCCCCAGCACCTGGGTGTCGCTGCGGTGAGGCAACAAGTACGACCATGATCATCCACAGCCGACGATCCTCACTCCCCCACGCCTATGCACGCCGATCCGGCGCGGCGCCCGCGTGGCGCTGGGCCGGCCTCCTGCTGACCTCCCGCGGCTTCATGGCGGCCTGAGCCGCCGCCATCCTCCACAATACCCTGCTCCAACCACCAGTTTGCGCATTCGGAGCTTATGCTCTATGCTCTTGGAACGCGATTCGATCGAGAAGCCAGCCCTGGCTGACAATACTATGGAGGCCTCACCATGCCGGAGAACATCCTCGTCGCCGTCGCCTGGCCGTACGCCAGCGGTCCGCGCCATCTGGGCCACGTGGCCGGCTTCGGCGTGCCCAGCGACATCTTCGCTCGCTACCACCGCCTGAAGGGCAACCATGTTCTGATGGTCTCGGGAACCGACGAGCACGGCACGCCGGTCACACTCGCCGCCGACCGCGAGGGTGTGTCGCCCAAGGAGGTGGCCGACCGCTACAATCGGATCATCGGCGACGATCTGCGCAATCTCGGCCTGAGCTACGATATCTTCACCCGCACCACCACGCGCAACCATTACTATGTGGTGCAGGATCTCTTCAAGACGCTCTACGACAAGGGCTATCTGCTGAAGCGCACTACGCTGGGCGCTTTCTCGGCCAGCACCGGGCGCACGCTGCCCGACCGCTACATCGAGGGCACTTGCCCGATCTGCGGCTTCCCCGAGGCGCGCGGCGACCAGTGCGACAACTGCGGCAACCAGCTCGACCCGATCGACCTGATCAACCCGCGCTCGAAGATCGACGGCACCGCGCCGGTCTTCAAAGAGACCGAGCATTTCTTCCTCGACCTGCCGGCGTTCGCCGGGCAACTGCGGACCTGGATCGAGAAGCAGGATCACTGGCGCCCGAACGTGCGCGCCTTCTCGCTCAACCTGCTCGCCGACCTCAAGCCGCGCGCGATCACCCGCGACATCGACTGGGGCGTGCCGATCCCGCTGCCCGAGTATGAGCACCGCGAGGACAAACGGATCTACGTCTGGTTCGACGCGGTGATCGGCTACCTGTCGGCCAGCGTCGAATGGGCGCACAACCGCGGTACGCCCGACGCCTGGCGCGCGTGGTGGCAGAATCCACAGTCGCGCCACTTCTACTTCATGGGCAAAGACAACATCGTGTTCCATACCGTGATCTGGCCGAGCATCCTGCTGGGCTACGGCAACGGCGGCGAGGTCGGCGGCGGCCCGGGGCACGAGCCGCTGCAGTTGCCCTACAACGTCGTCAGCAGCGAGTTCCTGACCATGGAAGGCCGCAAGTTCAGCAGCAGCCGCGGCGTCGTCATTTATGTCAACGATTTCCTGAGTCGCTACGATCCCGACCCGCTGCGCTTCTTTCTGACGATCGCCGGGCCGGAGACGCAGGACACCGACTTCACCTGGGCCGAGTTCGTGCGCCGCAACAACGACGAACTGGTGGCGACCTGGGGCAACCTGGCGAACCGGGTGCTGACGATCGCGCAGCGCAATTTCGGGCAGGTGCCCGCGCCGGGGGCGCTGACCGCGGCCGACCGCGAGCTGCTGGCGGCGGTCGAGGGCGGCTTCGCGACGATCGGCGGGCTGCTGGAGGCGGCGCGCTTCAAGGCCGGGCTGGCCGAGGCACTGCGGCTGGCCGACCTGGCCAACAAGTACGTGAGCGACCAGGAGCCGTGGCGGCTGGTCCGGAGCGACCGCGACCGCGCGGCGACGGTGCTCTACACGGCACTGCGGGCGGTGGACAGCCTGAAAGTGCTGTTCACGCCATTCCTGCCCTTCAGCTCGCAGAAGCTGCACGAGCTGCTCGGCTACCAGGGGTACCTGGCCGGGCCGCTGGAGTTCAAGGAGGTGACCGAGCCGGGCGGGGTGACGCACCGGGTGCTGACGGGCGATTACGAATCGTGGGTTGGGCGCTGGGAGCCGAGCACGCTGCCGCCGGGCCAGGCGCTGCTGCCGCCGGTACCGCTGTTCAAGAAGCTCGATGAGTCGATCGTCGAAGAGGAGCTGGCGCGGCTGGGGGCGTGACAGGGTGGCACGATGACCAGATGTCATGATGACACGATGACAACGACTCGATACCCTTGCATCGTGTCATCGTGTCATTACTGAAGGTGGACGGGCATGGAGGGGTCTCTTGTCAGGGCGCTGGTCGCGCTGGTGTTCGCGGCGTACTTGTGGGCGCAGGCCCGCGCGACGCGCAATCGTCCGTATCGACGGCGGGCGTTCGAGATGGCGGCCGGGGCGCTGCTGTCGTTCGCTGCCTTCAACGGCTCACTGGCGCTCGGCGCCACGGTCGGCCCGCTGCAACTGGTGATCGCCGCGGCCGGGCTGGCACTGCTGGCCGGCGCCGCCATCGCGCTGGTGCAGTCGCTGAGCAGCGGCGAGATGCGCGAGCAACGCGACCGGATCGCCGCGGCAGCGCGCGAGTACCGCGAGCGGAGGGCCGAGAACCGACGAGAGACGAGAGACGACAGACAAGAGACGACAGACGACAGACGGGAGACGGGAGACAGGAGACGGGAGACGGGGAGACAGGAGAACGGGAGACGGGAGATAAGAGGGGAGGGGGACGAGGTAAGGGATAAGGGGTAAGAGTTAAGGGATTATGCTTTCCGCATTCCGTTTTCCGCATTCCGCATTCTGTTTTCCGCATTCCGCTGTACGTATCATGCAATGACCGATCCCTTCATCCGTGCGGTGGCGTATTTCAATGCTGAGGAATATCGTGCGGCGCTGCTCGCGTTCGAGGAGTGTTGGCACGCCGAACGCAGTGATTTCCTGCGCGCGCTGATCATGCTGTGTAACGCGCTGAACCAGCTCCGGCTGGGCCTGGTCGCCGGGCCGCAGCGCAACCTGGCCAGCGCCGCCGCGCTGCTCGCGCCGTACCCGCCGCGCTATATGGGGCTCGATGTGGACGCGCTGCGGGCCTACATCGAGGAGGTGCGCGCGTGCATCCCCAACGACCGCGAGCACGGTGCGGGCGGCGTGGCCTGGGATCAGGTGCCACGGCTGCGGCTGGCGATCGATCAATGAGCACATAGCACCCGGGCCGGGCGGCAGTCAGTCCCCGAGGTACGGATTGCGCGGCACCGTGAGGGCCAACGTTACAAAGGTCAGCCGGGCCTCGCCCACGTGGCCGGTCACCTCCCAGCACCCCTCGGTCGGGAAGATCAGCCCGGTGGGTTGCAAGCCTGTCTCGCCATAGCCCCACGGGATCACCGCTCGTAAGGGCGGGGCGGGCTGATCCAGCCGGCGCCCATGGACGCTCAACTTCCCGACCACTCCGGGGCCGCGTGCCCAGGCCACCTTTACCCCAAGCGACCCGTCGGCATTGACATCCTCAGGGCCAACCAACACCGCGTTATAGGGCCGGAGCTTAACGTACAGGAGGCCGTTGCCGTACGCATGTGGGTTGGGGTAGTTGCCGGGGTAGACCCGCCCATTCGGCAGCGTCAGCGGACAGATCGCGGCCGCTGGTGGGGCGCCGGTCGG
>FLYN01002660.1_pt1 | contig 23429 bp, 17 predicted proteins | sample 1122621 | NCBI WGS metagenome assembly FLYN01 (sample SAMEA4346792, study PRJEB14843) | hot springs metagenome | biome: Terrestrial Biome; feature: Habitat; material: Sediment | place: India | collected 2012-06-12 | depth 1760 m
ATCGCAGCGCGCCCGCGCCGCAGCCCGGCGCGCTCGCGCATCTCGGCCCGTGCTGCCTCGACCTGCGCCAGGATCGCCCGCGCGTGGACCAACAGCGCCTGGCCGGGCTCGGTCAGCCGTACGTTGCGGCCCACCCGCTCGAACAGTGCTACGCCGAGCTCGCGTTCCAGGTCGTGGATCTGCTTGCTCAGCGCCGGCTGGGCGACCGCCAGCTCGGCGGCAGCGCGCGAGACGTGCTGATGCCGCGCGACGGCCTCGAAATAGATCAAATGGCGGAGTTCCAACGGCCAAGAAAGCTATCATCAGACGATGCTGGGCCTATCATAAATCAGTCGGTGGACTTCCGCAACACGGAGTGCTATAGTTGACCTTAACGAGAAGGAGGCCCGCGCTCCCAGGTGCCCGGCCATGCGGGCTCGGCGATGACCCTGCTCTTGACCACGACCGAAGGATAGGCCGATGATCACCGCTTTACTGGGCCGGATCGCTGCATTGCCCGATGAGCTGCGCCAGGTGTGCGATTGGCTCTTCGCGGTCGAGGTTGCGACCGGCTACACCGACCCGCCTGCAGCGCTGGAGGCCTGGATCGGGCAGCAGTTCGGGGCCGTCGGCGCCGTCCGCGAGCAGACGATTGTGAAGGTCGTCAATCGACTGACGCTGGAGGCAGCGATCTTCAACCCCCTGCGGGCGCGCCGGCCACGCGAGTCTTCCGGTGGGGATGCAGAACTTGAGGCACGGATCGCCGAGCGCCTGGCCACGCATGACATGTTCCGTCAGCCGCTGCGCGACACGACCGCCGACGTCTTCGGGCGTATCCGCGGACGCTTCTGTATCACTGCCTCGAACATCGCCAAGTACGACGGCTGGCACGGGCTGGTGATTTTCGACGAGCCGCACCCGCTGCGCTTCGGCCAGGAACAGCTGCGCGATTACCTCGATGTAGCTTTCCGCTGGATCGCCGCTGCCCACGCTTGCGATGAGCGTGCGATCTATCCGATCATCACCTGGAACTGCCTGCCGAAAAGCGGCGCAACCCTTATGCACGGCCATCTGCAGGTTGCCCTGGCACGCGGCATGCCCTACGCACGCGTCGAATGTTGGCGCCGCGCCGCAGCGACATACCGCGCGCAGCAAGGCGCCAACTATTTCGCCGACCTCTTCGCCGTTCATCAGGCGCTCGGTCTGGCGATCCCGTGCGTAGATGGGCTGCACGCCTTCGCCCACCTGACGCCGCTGCGTGACCGCGAGATTGTGTTGTTCGCCAATCAGGGGCCTGGAAGACAGGGAGCCCGGGCGCAGGATCTGGCAGACGCGCTCTACGCCATCCTGCGCGGCCTGATCGACCGGCAGGGGGTGCGCGCGTTTAACATGGCGATCGCGCTGCCGCCGCTCGCGGCTACCACCAAGGATTGGCACGATATCCCGATCATCGCGCGCCTGGCCGATCGCGGCGACCCGCTGGCGGCCAGCAGCGACCTGGGAGCCATGGAGCTCTTCGCGACCGGCTGCGTCGTGAGCGATCCGTTTGAGGTCGCGTCATCGCTTCGGAATGGAGAATGCTGAATGGAGAATAGAAAAAGACATCGTATTTCTAATCCGCATTCAGCATTCCGCATTCAGCGCTCAGCATTCCGCATTCATCACTCGCCTTCAGGCCGCGTGCCGAGCGTCACCTCGATTGTCAACGTCTGCCCATCGCGCAGCACATCGAGCCGGACGGTATCGCCGGGTTTATGCTTCATCAAAGCGCTGCGCAGTGAGTTGCCGACTCCCAGCTTGACCCCATCGACCGCGGTGATGATGTCGCCCTCGCGCAATCCGGCCTGCGCCGCCGGCGAGCCAGGTACGATCGCCGGCTGGTTCGGATCGCCCGAGCTGATCAGCGCGCCATCCTGCACCGGCAGATTCTCCTGGGCTGCAATGTCCGCGTCGATCATGACGTAGCTGACGCCCAGGAACGGATGCACGACCCGACCGTTCTTGATCAGTTGATCGCTGATCTCCTTAACCGTATTGCTCGGGATCGCGAAGCCCAACCCTTCGGCCTGATCGCCGGCCACGCTCGTGCCGCGCACCACCAGCGTGTTGATCCCGACCACCTCACCGCGCAGGCTCACCAGCGGCCCGCCACTGTTGCCGTGGTTGATCGCCGCATCGGTCTGGATCAGGTTCTCCGGCGCGTCGGCCCCGACGCTGCGGTTCAGCGCGCTGACCACCCCAACCGTGACGGTGTTCTGGAACTCGCCCAGCGGGCTGCCGATCGCGATCACCGTCTCGCCCGGCTGGAGCGCATTCGAGTCGCCCAGTGTCGCGACACCAGGCACCGGGTCGGTGACACGGATCACCGCCAGATCGTTCAGCGGATCGGTGCCCACCAGCGTGGCCTCGTGCCGGCTGCCATCGGCGAAGATCACTGCCAGCGACTGCTGGTTCTCAATCACGTGGTTGTTGGTGACGATATACCCGTCCTGGCTGATGATCACCCCCGAGCCGACGGCGCGCGGCTGCCGGCCGGGCCGATTCGGCTCGGGAAATGGGAACTGAAACGGATTCGGCTGCGCGTTCGCCCTGAGTGTGTTCACGACTGTGACCACCGCCGGTGAAACTTTCTTCACCGCTGCGACAACTGCCACATCCTCGCTCGAGACCAGCGGTGCCGGCGCCGACGTAGGCGGGGGCGCTGGGGTCGGAACGGGTGTTGCCGTAGCCTGCGGCTGCGGCTGCTCGACAGCGGCGATCGGCTGCGCAGCAGACCCTGTCGTCACCCCCTGCCCTTGCGCTTGCTGGCGTGCCAGGTAATAACCTACGCCACCACCGACCGCTCCGCCGAAAAGCATGCCGGCCAGCAGGGTTACAACAATAGCAAGAGCTACGCCTATCTTTGCACGATGTTCCATCGTTGTCTCCTTCGTTCCATATCCACGTTCTTCACGCGTGCTTTACCATGCATGCTACGTACGCCGGTCGTCGATGGGCACGCGCCACCTGCGCCCGGCGCACCTATGGCACAACGCATCAAGGGGCGCAGGATCGTCCAGTTACCCATCTCCAATGCACTGTTCCCGGCGCTACTCTATCATGACACATCCAGTTGAGACCTATGTTAGGGCGGGATGAGAGATCGCTAAACTCCGCGCGTTCCGCAAAGGAAGGGCTTGGAAGCCGTGCAGCCCACCACCCCTCCCCACTGGAGGTCGGGTGAATTCATGGTTGGCGGCGCTTGCATCACTGCGGTATAATGGGGGATAGTCAGGCGTCGGCTGGCGCCAGGTCTGGCCATGGTGCGCCGTCCGATAAATGCCCGACACCGCCCGCATCCGGCGATTTCGTACACATCCACAATTCGATGGAAGAGATTCTGATTATCGACGACAGCCCGCAGATCTGCTCCATGCTGTCGGAGTATATTCTGCCAGAACTGGGCTACCGCTCGTCGATCGCCAACACCGGGCGCCAGGGCTTGAATCGGCTGCGCCAGCGGCTCCCCGATCTGATCCTGCTCGATCTCCAGCTCCCCGACATCAGCGGCCTCGACCTCTTGCGCCTGATCGCGCAAGAAGGCTACGATGTGCCGGTCATCCTTATGACGGCCCATGGCTCCGAGGCGATCGCCGTCGAGGCGTTCCGATTGGGCGCCCGCAACTACCTGATCAAGCCGTTCAGCGATGCCGAGGCCCAGGCGGTGATCGACCAGGCGTTGCGCGAACGCCGGCTCGACCGTGAGAAAGAACAGCTCACCCGCAATTTGCAGCGCCGCGTCCAGGAGTTGACGGTCCTCTCCTCGATCGGCAAGTCGGTCAGCGCCCTGCTCGACCTCGAGGAGTTGCTGGTGCGGATCGTCGAGGCCGGGGTGTATATTACGCGCGCCGAGGAGGGGTTCCTGCTGCTGCGCGACCCACACGCCGACGAGCTCTATCTGCGCGCGGCCAAGAATCTGGGCGAGGCACGCGCCCAACGCCTGCGCATGCCGATCGATGATACGCTGGCCGGCCAGGTCATCCGCACCGGCAAGCCCATCCGGCTGGATAAAAGCAGCCATGGCACGGCGTTGAAGATCAAGACGGGCTTCCTCGTGCGGGCGATCTTGCAGGTGCCGCTCACCGTCGGGAACACGGTGATCGGGGTGCTGGCGGTCGATAATCAGCAGTCGGAGCGGACCTTCAGCGAGAGCGATCAGTATCTGCTCTCGGCGCTCGCCGATTATGCCGCGATCGCGATCGAGAACGCCCGGCTCTACCAACAGGTCAAGCGTAGCGAGGAACGTTATCGCGACCTGTTCGCCAACGCCTACGATCTGATCTTCACGCTCGACCGGCAGCTCCGCATCCGCAGCATGAACAAGATCGGCGCCGCGCTCACCGGGCACTCCGAGGAGGCATTGCACGGCCGCCCGCTGCGCGAGCTGTGCGTGGCCGAGAGCTGGGAGCAGGCCGAGCAACAGTTCGGTGAATTGCTGATGGGCCGCGATATTCAACCCTTCGAGTTGCAACTCCGGCGCCACGATGGCGAACGCGTGTTTCTCGAAGTGAGCGCCCGCCTGGTGCGCGACGGTACGCGGCCCGGCGAGATCCATTGCATTGCGCGCGATCTGACCGAGCGCCGCCGCCTCGAAGAGCAGCTCCTGCATGCCGAAAAGCTCTCCGCGATCGGCCAGCTTGTCGCCGGCGTCGCGCATGAGCTCAACAATCCACTCACCAGCATCTCGGGCTATACCCAGTTGCTGCTGCGCGATACCAGTCTGACCGAAGGGGTACGTGAGGATCTGAAGCAGATCCATACCCAGGCCGAACGTGCTGCCCGGATCGTACAGAATCTGCTGGTGTTCGCGCGCGAACATAAACCCGAGCGCCTGATGATCGATCTCAACGAGGTGATCCGCAACACGCTCAGCTTGCGCGCCTATCAGCTGCGGGTGGATAATATCACCGTCACCCTCGACCTCGATCCGGCCCTCCCCATGACCGTCGCCGACCCGTTCCAGCTCCAGCAGGTGATCTTGAATTTGATCAACAACGCCCACCAGGCGATCACCGAGCGCGGCGGCCCCGGAACGATCACTCTCCGCACACGCACCAACAGCTACGAAGCAGCCGATGGCGTCGCTCAGCCGGCACAGGTGCTGCTTTTCTCGATCAGTGATACCGGTGTCGGCATTCCGGCGCGCGAGCTGAATCGGATCTTTGACCCGTTCTACACCACCAAACCGGTCGGCCAGGGGACTGGGTTGGGGCTCTCGATCTGCTATGGGATCGTTCAGGAACATGGCGGCCGGATCTGGGCCGAAAGCGAAGTCGGCGTCGGGACTACCGTCACGGTCGAGCTGCCGTTGCTGAAGAATCAACGCAGCGAGCGGCGGGGCACGGCGGGTAGCGAGATGGCGAGTGAGGACGAGCTTCGAGGTAGCTATCGCGTCCTGGTGGTAGACGATGAAGAGCCGGTTGGTAATCTGCTGGCGCGGTTGCTGCGCGACCTGGGGCATCAGCCGGTGGTCGTCAGCAGCGGGGCCGCCGCGCTCGAAGCGATCGCGGCGGGCGGGTTCGACCTGGTGTTGACCGATGTCAAAATGCCAGGCATGAGCGGGTTCGAGCTGCATCAGCGCATCAAGCAGTTCGATCCTGAGTTGGCGGCGCGGCTGGTTTTCGTCACCGGCGACACGTTGAGCGCGGCAACTCAGGCCCGCATCGCGCAGAGTGGCAACCCCTTCATCGCTAAGCCTTTCACGATCGAGCGCCTCGAACGGCTTGTGCGCGCGCTTCTGGCGCGCCGACCGGTCACGCAGCTGAAGTAGGGGCACGCCAGATCAACGTCGCGCGCATGCAACCCTATTGGGATAGCGAGACCATCGATCTTGTTTTCTACTGCGCGAGCAACGATGCATATCGTGCGGTCTGACCTGGCATCCCGCGATGGAGAGGGCTATGCAGGGAGGAGGTCAGTCTGTGGATTCGTTTTTCGTATCCGCGATCGCAGAGCTCGCCGCCGATAACCACTCTGGTGCGGCAGAGATAGCCGAACGCGCCGCGGATATCCTGCTCCGCCGCGCCAGCATGGGCGAGGCAGCGTCCCCGGATGCCTTTCGCCAGGAGCTCCTCACTACGGGCTGGGCGTTGATTCGTGCGCAACCGTCAATGGCGCCGATCGTCAACCTGGTCAACGCAGTGCTCTGGAAGATCGAAGAGAGCGAGACGCCCTATAGCCTGCGGCTCGCCGTCGAGCAGACGACCAACGAGTTCAAGCGTCAGATCCACTATCATGCCCTGCGTGTCGCTGAAGGAGCGCTCACGTTGATCGCCGACGGCAGCACGATCATCACGATCTCGCACAGCAGCACGGTGCAGCACGCGCTGCTGCACGCCCAGCGCGCCGGGCGCCGCTTCGCGGTGATCTGCGCCGAGTCACGCCCGGCCTGCGAGGGCCGCGAGACGGCGGCAGCGCTGGCGCGCAGCGGTGTGCCGGTCACGTTTGTGGTGGACGCTGCGGCAGTCGCCGAGGTTCGGCGCGCCAACCTGGTGCTGGTCGGCGCCGATCTGCTGAGCACCGAGGGCCTGGTGAACAAAGTCGGAACCTATGCCCTTGCGCTGGCGGCCAAGGCATCCGGCGTGCCGTTCTATACGCTCTGCGGCAGCGAGAAGTTTCTGCCGCCGGGCTATCAGACGCCCGAGCAGAAGGAGTGGCCGGCGGATGAGGTCTGGTCCGAGGCACCGCCCGGCGTCGTGATCCGCAACCGCTATTTCGAACCCATCCCCCTGGATCTGATCTCCGGCATCGTCACCGAGCAGGGAACGTTGCCGGTGGCAGCGATCGAAGCCTGGCTGGCGGCGATCAAGCTGCATCCGGCGCTGGTCAATTGCGTCTGAACGGGCTCGCCCTTCGGCCACAGGCTACGAACGCGTCGTAGACCGCGCCGGCAGCCTAGCCCATCCTTTGTACCAGTACCAACCGGGACTTTTATGGGATTTTGACAAATAATCATTTTCACGTATAATACAATTGGCTGCATCAGGAAGCCCAAAGCCGGTGTTCGCCGTCAATGGGTTTGAGCACATGGCCAGCCGGTGTGGGTGTTGACACAGAACGTATGTTCTAGTATAATGCTCTCACCCGAACCCGCCAATCCAGGTCACCCGCCAGGCTCTACGGGCGGCTTTCCCGCCTTGTATCGGCGGCGTGCGCCCATTGTGCCAGCGGCGCAGGTGAGGAGGCTTCCAATTATGGCAGTCACGAGCAAGGATCTGCGCCCGGCGCAGTATGCACCCTCCCCAGCGCTCCCCCGGCGGCTCCACGTCGCGGCCTATGCTACGACTCTGCTGTTGGCTGCGCTCGCGGTCTACGCCGCGATCAGTCTGGTGGTGAGCAAGGTACATGTGCTGGTCGACGATCTGCGCTACGGCTGGCCACGCACGACGCAGCTTGATGCGTTCGTCGGCCACGATGAAGCAAGTGGTCAACCGACCCATCTGATCGCGATCAACCTCGATCGGCAGGTGGTGGTGATCGAATTGCCCGGTGGCGATCCTTCCAAAGTGCGAACCATCGCCGGCCCCTATCTCTTCGGCGCCGACGAAGATCTGACCCCCGTTTTCCTCGATCTGCGCGATATGGACGGCGATGGTGTGCTGGATCTGCTGTTGGACGTGCGCCGCGAGCAGATCGTTTATCTCAACAAAGACGGCGCATTCCGTCTGCCGACGCCCGAGGAACAAGCGCTCCTGAAACGTGGGAGCAGCCAATGAGCGATTCTGCTTCGTCGCGCCGCCCGCAAGGCACGGCGCGCGGTGTGCGTACGCCGCTCTTTGAACTGCAAGAGCGGCGCCTGCCGTCGCCGCCTCAGCCCCTGTGGAAGCAGCGCGATCCGTTCGAGGACCTGCCCGATCTGCGCCCGCGTATTGGGCGCCGTCCGACGGCGGTACCCCCGCCGGGGCCGCTTGCCGCGCACGCGTTCGCCACCAGCGAGGAATCGATCGCGCCGGCGCCGGTCGCGCATAGCCCGCTGCTCGAGGCAGCCGCCGATCTGCACCGCGCTCAACTGATGAGCCGGCCTGCCGTTGCTGCCCGGCCGATCATCGTCTATCCGGCGCCGCGGCGCTCGCTCGGCGATCTGTTCCAGGATCATCCCTGGTTGCTGCTCGCGATCGCTGCGACCTGTGTCGCGATCCTTCTGCTGACGTCGGCCCCCACGCGCACGGTCATCAGTCGCTACCGCGGCCAGATCGAGACCACGGTGAGCCATCAGGTGAGTGAGGCGATTGCAGCCTCGACGCCGCCCGGCCAGCACTCGGTGCTCGGCAACCCGACGATCAGCGCTGCGCAGATCGATGCAGTGCTGGCGCACTATGGATCCCCTGCCGCCGGCACCGGGCAGGTCTGGATCGAGATGGGCAAGCGCTATGGGATCGACCCGGCCTACGCGCTGGCTTTCTTCATCCACGAGTCGAGCGCTGGCACCAACCCAGGCTGGGCCGGGTTGAAGCCAGGCGGCGGTACGACCCACAACATCGGCAATATCATCTGCGCCGGCTACCCAACGTGTTTCGGGCGCTTCCGCGATTATGCGAACTGGGACGAAGGCATCGAGGATTGGTTCAAGCTGATCCGCCGAGAATATGTCGGCGACCGTGGGATTCATACCGTCGAACAGATTATCCCGATCTACGCGCCGGCAAGCGATAACAACGACCCCGCCAATTATATCCGCGTGGTGGTCAGCCTGGTCGAGCAGTGGCGCCAGGGGGTGCAATGAGGTTCAATAACGACTGGCCCACGCTGCCGCTTGGCCGCAAGGTCGTGCTCATACTGGCGCTGATCGGCCTGGGCTATCTGCTCTTGCAAACGCGCACCGCGCCGGCGCGCCTCAGCGGCTGGAACGGCAACCCTTTTCTCGCCGCGGCAGGCGGCGCTGTGGTCACCTCTGCGCCACAAAGCATCGTGGGCGAGGCCGCGCCGGTCGGGCGTGGCCAGCCCGCCGCGGGCGACGATGTCCCGCGTGGTAATCCACTGGCCGCCTCGAATGTGGTACTGACTCAGGGCTACGATGTGGGTACCCATGCCCCTGCCGCTATCTGGGGCGGCGTCGACCTGGCGATCGATGGCGATGGCGACGGCCAGGCCGACCCGGAGGGTACCTGGGATCACCCGGTCTATGCCACACACGCGGGAACCGTCCATCTGAAGCCCAATACCTGGCCGGCCGGTAATTACCTGGCGATCGAAGGCGGGCGCTTCAAAACCGGCTACGCCCACCTCAAGCGGTATGCAGTCGAGGATGGGCAATGGGTCGAGCGCGGCCAGCTGATCGGCTATGTCGGCTCGACCGGCATGGCGAGCGGGCCACACCTGCACTACGAGATCTGGCAGGACGGCGTCAACGTCAATCCGCTCGATTTCGGCGCGCTGGATGGAGCGCGCTAATGTCTGGTCAGCGCGGGCGCACGGGCGCTCATTGGCTCGAAACACCAGCGCCGATCGGCGCTGGTCACTGCCCGATCCCCAGGATGCCGTTGCGCGAAGGCAAGGACTATGCTACACTAAGTATCAAGCAGCGAGCACCATCAGCGTCGATGTTTATGCTCGTCGTAGCCACCTCAAGGTCATGAGGGAGCCGGCTGCCGTGTTGTAGAACGTCACGCCCATGGTGTCGCCGCCGTGGGCGTTTTTCGTGTGGGCGAGCGTCCTCGCCTGACTACCAAGGAGTGCTCGATGACTGTGACAACCGATTCCCGCCCGCTGGCGGTAGCGGGTACGCCGCCCGAGATCGATGAGCAGGCCATGCTCGAGATGTATCGGTATATGCTGCTGGCGCGGGCGCTGGACGAGCGTATGTGGCTGCTCAATCGGGCCGGCAAGGCGCCCTTCGTGATCTCATGCCAGGGGCATGAGGCCGCGCAGGTGGGCGCCGCCTTCGCCCTGGAGCGCGGCAAAGATTTCGTCCTGCCCTACTATCGCGGGCTTGGCGTCGTATTGGTGATCGGGATGACGCCGCGCGAGGTTATGCTGGCCGCACTGGCGCGCGCCGCCGACCCCAACTCGGGTGGGCGCCAGATGCCCGCCCACTATAGCCACCGCAAGCTCAAGATCGTCACGCAGTCTAGCCCGGTCGGTACGCAGATCCCCCATGCCGCCGGGATCGGCCTGGCCGAGCGGCTCAAGGGCGGTGATGCCGTCGCGTGGGTCTCGTTCGGCGAGGGCACGACCAGCCAGGGCGATTTTCACGAGGGCGTCAACCTGGCTGCGGTTCACAAGCTGCCGGTGATCTTCCAATGCGAGAACAACGACTACGCGATTTCGGTGCCGATCAGCAAGCAGATGGCCGTTCAAAGCGTCGCCGACCGCGCCGCGGCCTATGGTATCCCGGGCGTCAAGATCGATGGCACCGATGTCCTGGCGGCCTATCGTGCCACGCGGGAGGCCGTCGCGCGTGCGCGGCGCGGTGAAGGGCCAACCCTGATCGAAGCCAAGTGCATCCGCCTGACGCCGCACTCCAGCGATGACAACGACCGCACCTACCGCCCGGCCGAGGAGATCAAAGGGTTGCGCGCGCACGATCCGATCGCCAGATTCCAAGCGTATTTGCACAGCGAGGGCATCCTCGACGACGCCCGCGATCAGGAACTGCGCCAGCGCGTCGCATACGACGTTGATGATGCGACGAGCTTCGCCGAGCAATCCCCGCTGCCCGACCCGGCGACGCTGTTCGATCACGTGTATGCGGACTGACCCATGCCAGGAGCGACGGCACGCTCTGGAGCCGAGGAGCGCGACGACGAACCGCTTCGCGCCCCCCTGCTGCCGATCATACCTCATGACGCGTTGTTGACGTATCGTAAGCAGAGGAATCCATGCCCGAAATGACCCTACTCGAGGCGATCCGCCAGGGGTTGGACGAGATGATGGCCGCGGACGAGCGGATCTTCGTGTTCGGCGAAGATATTGGCAAGCGCGGCGGGGTGTTCCGCGTCACCGAGGGGCTCTACGAGAAATATGGCCCACTGCGGATCATCGATTCGCCGCTGGCCGAGTCGGTGATCGCTGGCGCGTGTATTGGCGCAGCGCTGAATGATACGCTGCCGATCGCCGAGATCCAGTTCGCCGATTTCATCCATCCGGCCTTCAACCAGATCGTCAACGAAGCCGCGCGCATCCGCTATCGCTCGAACGGCGACTGGAATGTGCCGCTGGTCATCCGCGCTCCCTACGGCGGCGGTATCCACGGCGCGCTCTACCATTCGCAGAGCGTCGAAGCGTTCTTCTGCCACGTCCCTGGCCTCAAGGTCGTCGCACCCGCAACCCCCTACGATGCCAAGGGCCTGCTGAAGAGCAGCATCGAAGACCCCGACCCGGTGCTGTTCCTGGAGCACAAGAAATGCTATCGGCTGATCCGGGGCCAGGTGCCCGAGGAAGATTACCGCATCCCGATCGGCGTGGCCGACATCAAGCGCGAGGGCACCGATCTGACGGTGATCACCTATGGGCTGATGTTGCATTACAGCCTGGAGGCGGCCGAGGTCCTCGCTGGCGAAGGGGTCGAGGTCGAGGTGCTCGATTTGCGCACGTTGCGCCCGCTCGATACCGAGGCGATCCTCGCCAGCGTGCGGAAGACCAGCAAGGTGCTGATCGTGCACGAGGATAATCTGACCGGTGGCCTGGGCGGCGAGATCGCGGCGCTGATCAGCCAGCACGCGTTCGAGCATCTGGACGGGCCGATCATGCGCGTTTGCGGGCCCGATGTTCCGGCGATGCCTTATAGCAAACCGCTCGAAGATGCGTTCATGCCCTCGCCGGCGCGGATCGCCGATGCCATGCGCAAGCTTGCGGCGTATTAGTTCCTACCACCGCCGGGCGGGGCAGGGGGAGGGGCGCACCACGCCGGCCGCGGAATTGCTGTGACTGAGGAGCCTATGCCCACTGAGATCCGGATGCCACAACTCGGCGAGAGCGTGACCGAAGGAACGGTTAGCAGGTGGCTCAAGCAGCCCGGCGATCGGGTGGAGAAGTACGAGGCACTGCTCGAAGTCGTCACCGACAAGGTCGATACCGAAGTGCCCGCGCCGGTGGCCGGCGTCGTGCGCGAGATCAAGGTGCGCGAGGGCGAGACCGTGCGCGTCGGCACGCTGCTGGCGATCCTGGATGATGCCGCGGGAGAACCAGAGGATGGGCGGGCAGCCGGGCGCGAGGCTATGGCTGCGGGTGCTCCTGCCTCGCCGCAAGCTCCTCCCGCGGCGCATAGCGCGGGCAGCCCGCCGATCTCCCCGGTCGTGGCGCGGCTGGCGGCGGAGCATCAGCTCGACCTGAGCAAGATCACGGGTACTGGGCAGGGTGGGCGTATCACCAAGCAGGACGTGCTCAGATACCTCGAGGCCCACGGCAAGGAGGAGCCGGCGAAAGCAGCACCGGGCACGCCCGAGGCCGGCGAGGTCACCACCACGCCCCCGGCAGTGCCAACGCCCGAGCCGGCGATCCAGGAGGCCGCCGTCGCCAGGCTGCGGCCAGGGGTGCCAACCCAACCGCCCCCTGCCGTGCCACCGCCCCCCGCCGAGCCGCTCGCGCTCCCAGAGGACGCCGAACTGTTGCCGATCAGCCCGATGCGCCGCGCGATCGCCGAGCACATGCTCCGTTCGCGCCGGACCGCGCCGCACGTCACGACCGTCGCCGAGGTCGATGTGAGCCGCATCGTCGCCCACCGCGAGCGCCATGCCGCCGACTTCGCCCGCCAGAGGGTCAAGCTGACCTACACTCCCTACTTCGTGCAGGCCGCGGTCGCCGGCCTCCAGGCGGTGCCGGTGGTCAACGGCAGCTACACCGACGAGGGGATCGTGCTGCACCATCGCATCCACATCGGCGTGGCGGTCGCCCTGGAGGACGGGTTGATCGTCCCCGTCGTGCGCGATGCCGACGAGAAGAACCTGCTGGGGCTGGCGCGTGCGGTGAACGACCTGGCCGAGCGCGCCCGCACGCGCCGGCTCAAGCCCGACGAGACCCAGGGTGGCACGTTCACGATCACCAACCACGGAGTCAGCGGCAGCCTGTTCGCCATGCCGATCATCAACCAGCCGCAGGCAGCCATCCTGGGCATCGGCGCGATCCAGAAGCGCGCTGTGGTGATCACCCAGGACGGCGTCGACGCGATCGCCATCCGGCCGATGTGTTATCTGTCGCTGACCTTCGACCATCGCCTGATCGATGGCGCGACGGCCGATCAGTTCTTGATGGTGGTGAAGAGCTTCCTGGAGCAGTACGAAGCGTGATCGGCGCTCCAAGCGCGCCCGCCATGCGTGAGCGGCTGGTTCACCCTTTGGTGTCCGGCAACACCTTCCGCAGAAATGCCCCCGTGTAGGACGCCTCGACCTGCGCGACCTGCTCGGGTGTGCCGGTCGCGACGATGTAGCCACCGGCATCGCCACCCTCGGGGCCCATATCGATGATCCAGTCGGCGCTCTTGATCACGTCGAGATTGTGCTCGATCACGATCACCGTATTACCGGAGTCGACCAGGCGCTGCAACACCTGGAGCAACCGCTCGATATCGGCGAAGTGCAACCCCGTCGTCGGCTCGTCGAGGATGTAGAGCGTCCGCCCAGTGGCGCGGCGCCCCAGCTCGGTCGCCAGCTTGATCCGCTGTGCCTCGCCGCCCGAGAGCGTCGTCGCCGGCTGGCCCAGCCTGATATAGCCAAGCCCGACGTCGATCAGCGCCTGGAGTTTCTCGCGGATGGCCGGCACGCGCTCGAAAAACACCGCCGCCTCGTCGGCCGTCAGCTCGAGTACCTCGGCGATGTTCTTGCCGCGGTAGCGGATGTCGAGCGTCTCGCGGTTGTAGCGGGCACCGCCACAGACCTCGCACGGCACAAACAGGTCCGGCAGGAATTGCATCTCGATCTGCATCAACCCCTCACCATTGCAGTGCTCGCAGCGGCCGCCTTTGACGTTGAACGAGAACCGGCTGGCATCGTAGCCGCGCGCGCGCGCCTCGGGCACCTGAGCGAAGAGCTGGCGGATGGGATCGAAGGCTCTGGTGTACGTCACCGGGTTGGAGCGCGGCGTGCGCCCGATCGGCGATTGATCGACGGCGATCACTTTGTCTAGCTGCTCGATCCCATAGATCGCGTCGTGCGCGCCAGGTCGCTCTCTGGCGTTGTGCAGGGCCTGGGCCAGGCGCGCATAGAGGGTATCGGTCACCAGGGTCGATTTGCCCGATCCGCTGACGCCGGTGACGGCCACAAGCATCCCAAGCGGGATGCTGACGTCGATGTTCTTGAGATTGTGCTCGCGCGCGCCCTTAATGGTCAGGTATTTGCCGTTGCCGCGGCGGCGGCGCCGCGGGACGGGGATACGCCGGCGTCCGCTCAGGAACTGGCCGGTGATCGAGCGCGGCGCGGCGAGGATCGCGGACAATGGGCCGCTGGCGATCACCTCGCCGCCGTGCTCGCCGGCCCCCGGCCCAATATCGATGATCCAGTCGGCGGCACGGATGGTGTCCTCGTCGTGCTCGACGACCAGCACGCTGTTGCCGAGGTCGCGCAGGCGCAGCAAGGTCGCCAACAGGCGATTGTGGTCGCGTGGATGTAGGCCGATGCTTGGCTCGTCAAGAATGTAGAGCACACCCATCAGCCCCGAGCCGATCTGGGTCGCCAGGCGGATGCGCTGGGCTTCGCCGCCTGAGAGCGTCGCGGCGGCCCGGTCGAGCGTCAGATAACCCAGGCCGACGTCGACCAGGAACGAGAGGCGGGCGCGGATCTCTTTAAGGATGGGGGTGGCGATCAGCGTCTCACGCGGGCTCAGCGGCTGGGGTTCGGAGGGCAGAGATGCATCAATGGCCGGCCCCTGATTCCTGCTCCCCGCCTCCTGGAGTAGCTGCTCGGTCCACGCCAGTGCCTCAGCCACCGGGAGCGCGGCGAGCTGGGCGATGTTGCGCCCGGCGACGGTGACCGCTAGCACCTCGGGCCGCAGGCGAGCGCCGCCGCAGGCCGGGCAGACCCGCGGCATCATGTATTGATCGATCTCCGCCCGTTCGGCCTCGTCGGTGGTTTCGGCCAGCCGGCGCCGCAAGCTCGGCACCACGCCCTCGAACGGGCGATCGACAACCCGCTCCTCGCCGCGCACGTGGTAGCGCAGCGGCACGACATCGCCGTTCGAGCCGTAGAGGATCGTACCCACCGCCTCGGGGGGCAGGTCACGCACCGGCACCTGCGTCGAGAAGCCCATATGGTCGGCCAGCGATGCCAGCAGATCGTCGAAATACTGCCGCTGCGCGCGGTTCGTGCTGCTCCAGGGAACGATCGCGCCCTCGGCCAGCGAGCGCGAGCGGTCGGGGATGATCAGATCGGGGTCGGGCTCGCGGACAACCCCCAGCCCATCGCAGGTCGGGCAGGCGCCGTTGGGGTTGTTGAACGAGAAGTCGCGCGGCTCGAGCTCCCCCAGGCTGATCGGCCCATGTACCGGGCAGGCGTAGTGTTGGGAAAAGGTCAGTTCCTGACCGCCGATGATCTGAACCAGCAGCATCCCGTTGCCGACCTTCAACGCCGTCTCGACCGAATCGGCGATCCGGATGCGATCGGGATGATCGGTTAACGACGAGCGCTGAGCGATGAACGACGACACGTCTGCGCCAGGACCAACTGTTTCAGCGTTCCTTGTTCTTCGTTCACCTTTTGGTGGATGGCGGATCACCAGGCGATCGACGACGACCTCGATCGTGTGCGGGCGATATTTCTCGAGCCGGATCTCGTCATCCAGGTCGCGCACTTCGCCATCGATGCGCGCGCGCACGAACCCGGCCTTGCGCGCCTCGTCGAGCACCTTGTGGTGTTCGCCCTTGCGGTCGCGCACGAGCGGCGCCAACAATAGCAACCGCGTATCGTCGGGCAGCTCCAGGATCGCGTCAACGATCTGCTGGGCGGTCTGTTTTTCGAGCGGGCGGCCGTCGATCGGGCAATGCGGGCGGCCGACGCGCGCGAACAGGAGCCGCAGGTAATCGTAGATCTCGGTGACGGTGCCGACCGTCGAGCGCGGGCTGCGGCTGCCGCTCTTCTGATCGATCGCGATCGCCGGCGAGAGCCCCTCGATCGAGTCGACATCGGGTTTGTCAACCTGGCCGAGGAACTGCCGGGCGTAGGCCGAGAGCGATTCGACGTAGCGGCGCTGCCCTTCGGCGAAGATCGTGTCGAAGGCCAGGGTCGACTTGCCCGAGCCGGACAGGCCAGTGATCACGACCAGCTTGTCGCGCGGGATGGTGACGTCGATGTTCTTCAGGTTGTGCTCGCGCGCACCGCGCACGACGATATAGTCGCCGGACATAGTCTGCACGATCGACACGCAACACCACTCCTCGCGCTGTTGCGCGCCGCTGGCTGGGCGTTGCATGCTTCCCGAGTTGCCGAAGACACAATCGTAACACACATCCTAGTGCCAGGCAAATGGGATGAACGCCCCGACCGGTGCCCCCGCACGTCAACCTGCGAGCTCGGCCGCGGTGGCCAGGCCAGCCGTCCTGCGCCCCCCGCATGGTCGGGGTAGGGCCCGGTCGACGTTGGGCGGCGGAAGGCACTGCGTGTGGCTCTCCGCTTTGACAGCCTTCGGCGTACCCATTACAATCGCCGATCGGTATAACAGAGGCTTAATCGCTCGCTAACACTGAGGTAACACGGTTCCGCCACAAGCACAGCAATGTGAGGGCGGCCCCCAGGTGGCGCTTGCCTGCTCCCGGCCCCTCGATGGCTGGCTGGTCAGGCGCCTGTGCCCCGGGCTAGAACCTGCTACCAGGCCTGTACGGAGGGGGCTTCACTGGCATGTGGCAGCCGGGCTGCCGGGTGATGGAGCACAGCTCCCACCCCCCAAGTGCTGGTCGTTGCCAACGCAATCGGTACAAGGAGCCGTTGCTATGTCCCCATTTCAGATCCTGCCCGCCGAGCCGAAGTTCTACGATTGGTTCGAGAAGGGTGCCCAGAACATGGTCGCGGCTGCGACGCTGTTGCAAACGATGCTCGACGATGGAGCAGATTGGCCGGGCCGGGTCGCCCAGATGACCGAGTTGGAGCATCAGGGCGATTTCATCACCCACGAGATCTTCGACCTGTTGCACACAACCTTCATCACACCGCTCGATCACGCCGAGATCCACGAGCTGACCGCCGCGATGGACGACGTAGTTGATGTCATCCACCAGGCCGCCGACTCACTGTTGCTCTACCAGGTCGAGCGGCCGCGCCCCGAGGCGCGCGAGCTTGCCAAGGTCATCCTGGCTGCCACCAGGGAGGTCGCTGCCGCGGTCGGATGCCTGCGCCAGAAGAAACGGCTGACCGAGATCCGCCCGCGGGTGACCGAGATCAATCGGCTGGAGAACGAGGCCGATCGGATCGCGCGCGCGGCGATCAGTGCGCTGGTCGAGCAGCGCGACGATATCTTCGAGCTGATCCGCTGGAAGGAGATCTACGAGCAACTCGAGGCTGCCACCGATCGCTGCGAGGACGTGGCTGATGTATTACTGACCGTGGTGATCAAGTATGCCTGATGCGTTGATCTTGCTCGTCACCGTCGTCGTGCTGGCGGTGATCTTCGATTTCATCAACGGCTTTCACGACACCGCCAACGCGATCGCCACGGTGGTCGCGACTCGCGTCATGACGCCGTTCCAGGCGATCTTCATGGCTGCCGGGCTGAACTTTCTGGGCGCGATCACCGGCACCGCAGTAGCCAAGACGATCGGGGCGGGCCTGGTGGATGCGAGCACGATCACGCAGGAGGCTGTGATCGCTGCATTGCTGGCTGCCATCACCTGGAATCTGATCACCTGGTATTTCGGGATCCCTTCCAGTTCGAGTCACGCACTGATCGGCGGGGTCGTCGGCGCGGCGATCGCGCAGGCCGGCCTGAGCGCGCCGAAGTACGACATGATCCTCAGCAAAGTCGTCCTGCCGTTCCTGATCTCACCGCTGGCCGGCTTCTTCGGCGCGCTGGTGCTTATGATCCTGTTGTTGCGCACCGTCGGTTCGCACACCCCGGCCTGGATCCAGGCGATCTTCGGCCGCCTCCAGGCGTTCTCTTCGGCGTTCATGGCCTACTCGCACGGCGGTAACGATGCACAGAAGACCATGGGCGTGATCACGCTGGCGCTGGTGACCTATGGTGCGCAGACGACCTTCGAGGTCCCGCTATGGGTGATCTTGACGGCGGGGATCGCCATGGCCCTGGGGACGGCGTCGGGCGGCTGGCGGATCATCCGCACGATGGGCACGCGGCTGGCCGAGCTGCAGCCGATCCATGGCTTCGCCGCAGAGACCACCGCCGGCCTGGTGATCGAGATCGCCTCGCATTTCGGCTATCCCCTGAGCACCACCCACGTGATCAGCTCGTGCATCCTCGGCGTGGGGGCTTCGCGGCGGCTACGGGCGGTGCGCTGGAGCATCGCCGGCAGCATCGTCACCGCCTGGATCATCACCATCCCGACGTGCGCCGGCCTGGCGTGGGTGGTATACCGGGTGGTCGATCTGGTGCTGGGCTAGCGTAGCCGACCCGCTCTACGGCACCATCCGGTATTCCAGCCGCGGCCATTGCGGCTGGGCGATGACGCGCAGGCCGAGCGGGTCGGCCGGGCGCTGATGTTGGGCCAGCGCGCCGAGCAGTAGATCGCGGAACGAGTTGGCGGCGCGGTAGCGCACCACCAGGGCCTGATCCAGTCCGGCCAGCTTTTGGGCTTCGGCAATGGCCTCTTCGAGGCCACCCAATGCGTCGATCAGCTTCAGATCGAGCGCCTGCCTGCCGGTGTAGATGCGCCCGTCGGCGATGCGCCGGACCTCCTCGGGCGGCAGGTTGCGCCCTTCGACGATCACATCAATAAAGCCCTGGTAGGCCTGATCCACCAGCTCCTGGAGGATCGCGGCCTCTTCGGGTGTTGGCGCGCGCTCGGGCGAGCCGATGTCCTTGAACGCACCGCTCTTGTAGACGATCGTGCGCAGGCCGATCTTCTCGAAGGCCTCCTGGTAATTGAGCAGTGAGATGATCACTCCCAGGCTACCGGTGAGTGTGTCGGGGTTGGCGTAGATGCGTTCGCCGGGGGTGGCGATGTAGTAGCCGCCGCTGGCGGCGACGCTGCCCATTGAGACCACCAGGTGCTTGCCGGCGGCGCGCAATTTCTTCAGGGCGCTGTGGATCTCGTTGCTCGCGACCACGCCGCCGCCCGGGCTATCGATGCGCAGCACCACCGCTTTCACCTGCGGGTCGTCGGTGGCCTGGCGGATCTGCGAGAGTAATTCTTCGTGCGTGAGCTGGTTGCTCAGCAGCGATGTCTCGTCGGCCGCACCGATGATACCTTCCACCTCGATCACCACAATACGGTCGGTCCCACTGCCGGAGATCGTCTGCTCCTGCCAGGTGATCGGTGGCCGTGGGCCGGCCCCGCTGCTGCTGGCCGCGAGCAGCAGCGCCATGCCGCCGAGTGGCAGAATCGCGCAGACCAGCACGATGCCGCCCACGATCGAGAGTACGATAAGCAGCGTACGTCCTTTCATCGGCATTCATCCTTTCCTGCGTTGTGTTGTGACTCCCTGGCTACACCTTGTGCGGGACGGGTTCTCGAGCACATTATAATCGGGCTGTTGCTGTGCTATGATTACATACGATGATCGGGGATGCCGCGATGCACCAAAGGAGCTGGAGGCATGGACGGATCCGTTTTGCACGCCGAGATCGTGGAGCAGCCTGCCGTGCTCGCGCGCCTGCTCGAGGCCGAGGCTGCGCCGGTACGCACGCTGGCGCGTGATCTGGAGCGGCGGAGCTTCGACTACGTGCTGATCGCAGCGCGTGGCTCCTCCGACAACGCTGCCCGCTATGCCCAGTATCTGTTCGGTGTGGCGTTGGGGCTGCCGGTGGCGCTGGCCACTCCGTCGCTGCACACGCTGTATGGGGCGCGGCTGCGCTTCGACGGTGCACTGGTGCTCGGCATCTCGCAGTCGGGCCAGTCGCCCGACATCTGCGCGGTCGTCGATGACGCCCGCCAGGCTGGCGCGCCGACGATCGCGATCACCAACAACGTCGACTCGCCGCTGGCACGGGCGGCCGGGCACGTCATCGCGCTACACGCCGGCCCCGAACGCAGCATCGCTGCGACCAAGACCTATACGACCCAGCTCGCGGCCATGGCGCTGCTGGCGCTCAGCCTGGCCGGCGACGAGGCAGGGCTGGCAGCACTGCGCGCGCTGCCGGATGCGCTCGCAGCCACGCTCGCGCTGGAGCCGCAGATGGCGGAGTACGCGGTACAACAACGCGACATAACGTCAGCAGTGACGATCAGCCGGGGCTACAACTACGCGACGGCCTGGGAGATCGCACTCAAGCTCAAAGAGCTGACGTATGTGCCAACCGAGCCGTACTCGGCGGCCGATTTTCAGCACGGCCCGATCGCGTTGGTACGCGAGTCGTTCCCGGTAGTGCTGATCGCGCCGCGCGGCGCGGTGGCCGGCGACCTGGCCGCGCTGGCGCAGCGGTTGCGCGAGCTCGGGGCTCGCTTGCTGGCGATCAGCGACGTGCCGGAGATCCTGGCGGTGGCGGATCTGCCGGCCGCGCTGCCGGTGAGCGTCGAGGAGCGATTCTCGCCGCTGACGACTGTTGTTGCAGGGCAATTGTTCGCCTTTCACCTTGCCCGCGCTCGTGGTCTCGATCCCGACCGCCCGCGCGGGCTGCGCAAGGTGACCGAGACGCGTTGACCGAGGGAGTTTGATTGGCTGGTCCAAAGGAGTTAAGCAATAAAGGATCTCGCCATGCATGTCGGTTTTGCGCTCCATGATCCACGCTTTGCTTTTTGGGCGATTGTCGGATATGGCGCCAGAGAACGGGCAGCTGAATTGGGGCTGGCGCTCTCTGTGCTGCCAGCAACCACCGTCGTCGAGCAGGCAGCGGCGATCGAACATTTTGTTCGTCAACGGGTGGATGCATTGATCGTCGGGCCGATCGAGTCAGACGGGTTGATCGCAGCGATTCAGCGGGCGAACGATGCGGGTATCCCGATCGTCGCCGTTGACGCCGAGATTGTCGGTGCGCAGGTGGCCTGCACCGTGCGTTCGGATAATATTCGCGGTGCCGAGTTGGCCGCCCACTACCTGATCGAGCGCCTGGGCGGGATGGGGCGGGTGGTTCATTTGCGTGGGGTGCTCGCCTCGCAGAGTGCGGTCCATCGTTCGCAAGGCTTCCATAATGTCGTGGACCGCCACCCAGATGTCCAGATCGCGTTCGAGTGCAGCGGCGATTGGAGCCGCGAGTCGGGGGCGCGCTTGATGGCCGAGGCGTTGGCGGTGGCGCCGGATGTGCGGGCGGTCTTTGCGGCCAACGATCCGATGGCGCTGGGGGCGCTCGATGCGATCGAGGCAGCCGGGCGCGGCGGGCACATCAGCGTCGTAGGGTTCGATGCGCTGCCCGATGCGCTGCTGGCGGTTCACAACGGTAAGATGGCCGCAACCGTGCGCCAGATACCACGCAGTATCGGTGCGCAGGGTGTGGAGATGGCCTTCCGGATCGTGCGCGGTGAAAACGTGCCGCCGCTGGTGCTCACTGACGTGGGCCTGATAACGGCCGGCAACGTCGTGGAGGCGGCGCTGGATGCGATGTATATCCTGCCCGGTGTGTTGCGCGATCTGGTGGAGAGCACGGAGGAACAGCGCCGTTTACAGCAGGAGATCATCGTTGCCCAACAACGGATGATCCAGGAGCTCTCGACGCCGATCATCCCGATCAGCGATGAGATCCTGGTGATGCCACTCATCGGCGCGATCGACACTGCCCGCTCCAGCCGCGTCATGGAGGCGATGCTGGAAGCGATCAGCGAGCACAGAGCACAGGTGATCATCATCGATATCACCGGTGTGCCGGTCGTCGATACGAATGTGGCACACCATCTGCTGCAAGCGACGCGGGCTGCCCAATTGCTGGGCGCCGAGACGATTCTGGTGGGCATCGCCCCCGAGGTGGCACAGACGATCGTGCAGCTCGGAGTTGATCTGTCGAGCGTGGTGACGCGCAGCAATTTGCAGGCCGGCTTGGAATACGCCATGGCGCGCAGGAAGGGCCGCCCGGGACGCTGATGGCGCTGCTGATCCTGGCTGATGATCTGACAGGTGCTGCTGATTGCGCTGCCCGCTGCCGGGCTGCCGGCATGGCAGCGACGATCTGCTTGCAACCGCCCGTCGCGCCGCTGCCACCGGGCGCGGTCGCGCTCACCAGCGATTCGCGCCATCTGCTGGCGCAGCAGGCCGCCGAACGCGTGCGCGCCATGGCCACTGCATTAGGGGCCGGCGGCGCTACGTGGTATAAGAAGATCGACTCGACGCTGCGCGGCCACCTGGGGGCCGAGCTGGATGCCATGCTGGACGCACTGGCGCGCTCCTCTGCCGTGATCTGCCCGGCCTTTCCGGCGCAGGGACGTGGCCTGCATCACGGGCGCCTGGTCTGCGATGCATCTCCGCTGCCCCCCGCCCATCTGCCGACACTGCTGGCGCAGCAGTCGCGGCGCGCGGTGGCCGCGATCGGGCTGGAGAACGTCCGCGTGGGGGTGGCACAGCTAGCCGCGCAGCTCACGCGCCAGGCCCACCAGGCGCACCTGCTGGTCGTCGATAGCCTGACCGACGACGACCTGCGCACCGTCGTGGCGGCCGTGGAGCAGGCATTGCCGGATGCGCTGCTCTGCGGGAGCGCCGGGCTGATCGGTGCGCTGGTCGCTACGCGGTCCGGGGAAGCGGCCTGGCGCACCGGCGATACCTCGCCAGCACTGCCGCCGCCTGGCCCCGGGCCGGCGCTCCTGGTCGTGGGCAGCGGCAGCGCTACCGCACATCGCCAGATCGCCTACCTGCGGCGGCAGCGCGTGGCAACGATCGAGGCCGGAGCGGAGCAACTTCCCGACCAGGCGGGGGATCTGCTGCTGCATCTGCCGGAGCCGCCGTCCGGCACGGCGTTGGAGGGCACAGTGGCGCGCGCGCACGCTGCAGAACTGGCCGCGACGGCGCTGGCGGCGATCGCGCGCATGCGCCCGGCGCTATTGGTTCTATCGGGTGGAGATACAGCGATCGCAGTGCTCCAGCGCCTGGGCATCGAGCGCCTGGTAGTGCTGCGCGAGCTGCTCCCAGGCATTCCACTGACCTGGGGGAGCGATCGCCAGGGACACGGATATCATGTCGTTCTCAAGGCCGGCAGCTTCGGCGACGACACGACGCTCGCGACTCTGCTATGGCTGGCGAGGAATGGAGGGCACTACGCTCGATGAGCCAATCAAGTGGCATGCCACACGAGGATCGTCCATTGCTGGCTATCACCATGGGCGACCCGGCCGGGATCGGGCCCGAGGTCGTGCTGAAGGCACTGCGGCACGAGGGAGTGTACCGGCGCTGCCGGCCGCTGGTGCTGGGCGACCAGCGCATCCTCGAGCGCGCCGCCGGCTGGATCGGCGGGCCGGCGCC
>FLYN01000139.1_pt1 | contig 23282 bp, 16 predicted proteins | sample 1122621 | NCBI WGS metagenome assembly FLYN01 (sample SAMEA4346792, study PRJEB14843) | hot springs metagenome | biome: Terrestrial Biome; feature: Habitat; material: Sediment | place: India | collected 2012-06-12 | depth 1760 m
CTCCACCTGCCGCACGCTCTTCCCACTCGTCTCATACAGTCGAATGGCCTGCTGCTTGAACTCCCGCGTACAGCGCCGTTGTGTGCCTGTCATCGTTCCTGCGCCCTCCTTCAGTGTATCGCCTTTTCTGCGACTCCACTTTTCGGGGGGAATTCCATATCACCACTTATCAACTGCATATCGGATACAAAACTTACCGGATGTCATTAATCCCCTCGCTTGCCCTCGCTCCCCGCTTCGCGTAACATATCTCTAGACTCTTCTTGCTAGATAAACCATCATCACGCATGGAAAACCTCAGCGGACAGATCATCAAAGGCTATGAGCTGCGCGAGCAACTTGGGGCAGGGGGCTTCGGCGCGGTCTATCTCGCTTACCAACCGCTGGTGAAGCGCGAGGTCGCCGTCAAAGTCATCCTGCCGCGCTACGCCAACCACCCGGAGTTCATCCGGCGTTTTGAGGCCGAGGCGCAGCTGGTCGCCCGCCTGGAGCATCTGCATATCGTCCCGCTGTACGATTACTGGCGCGAACCCGACGGCGCGTATCTGGTCATGCGTTACCTGCGTGGAGGCAGCCTGCGCACGCTGCTCAAAGACGGCCCGATCCCCTTCGAGCCGGCGGCGCTCATGGTAGACCAGATCGCCGCCGCGCTCACCGTCGCGCACAAGCACGGCGTCGTTCACCGTGACCTGAAGCCCGACAACATCCTGCTGGATGAGGACGGCAACGCCTACCTGGCTGACTTCGGCATCGCCAAAGACCTGGGCAACATTACCGGGTTTGTCGAAGTCGAATCAAAAGACTCATTGATCGGCTCGCCATCGTACTTATCGCCTGAGCAAGTGAAAGTCGAGCCAGTTACGCCGCGCACCGACCTGTACAGTTTCGGACTCGTCCTCTACGAAATCCTGACAGGCGACAGCCCCTTCGCCGGCCTGCCGCCGTCCAGCATCCTCATGAAGCATCTGAGCGAGCCGCTGCCCCACATCCACGAGATACGCCCGGATTTGCCCGGCGATTTGCACGACGTGATCCAGAAGGCGACGGCCAAGAACCCTGATGACCGCTATCCTGATGCGCTGTCGCTGGCTGCCGCCTTCCGTGAAGCGCTGGGGATGACCAGGACGCTGGCGCATGAAGACATGCCTACCATGCGCCTGCCATCCAACTGGACTAAAGTCTCCGAGCGCGAACGCCGAACCCTGATCGGCATGGAGGAAGCGCTCGAACCGGAGAACCCCTACAAGGGCTTGCGCGCCTTCCAGGAGGCGGACGCCGCCGACTTCTTCGGGCGTGACGCGCTGGTGAAGCTGCTTGTGACGCGCCTGGCCGAACAAGCTGTTGCAGAAGGCTTGCAACATGCCCCAAGTGATGCGCAAAACCACCCGCGCCTCCTGGCCGTCGTCGGCCCCAGCGGGAGCGGCAAATCATCGGTGGTCAAAGCCGGTTTGATCCCGGCCATCCGTAAGGGCGCGCTGCCCGGCTCGAACCGCTGGTTCATCGTCGAGATGATTCCCGGCACGCACCCACTGGAAGAACTGGAAGCTGCCTTGCTGCGTGTCGCCGTCAGGCCGCCCGAAAGCCTGATAAAGACCTTGCAGGAGGACGAGCGAGGTCTGGTGCGCGCCGTTAAGTGGGCGCTGCCGCCGGACGAGAGCGAGCTGCTGCTGGTGATTGACCAGTTTGAAGAACTGTTTACGCTGTGCGACGACGAAGCGGCGCGCGCTCATTTCCTGGCGAGCCTGCTGGCTGCCGCCAACGATCCTCGCAGCCGCCTGCGCATCGTCGCCACCCTGCGGGCGGACTTTTATGACCGCCCGCTGCTGTACCCCGACTTCGGCGACCTGATTCGCAAGACCACCGAACTGGTTCTGCCGCTTTCATCCGAGGAGTTGGAGCAGGCGATTGTCGGCCCGGCGGAGCGTGTTGGACTGGCGCTGGAACCGGGACTGGTCGCGGCGATTGTGCAGGATGTCAGTGCGCAGCCGGGCGCGCTTCCCCTGCTGCAATATGCCCTGAGCGAACTCTACGAGCGGCGCATGGGCCGGCTGCTCACGCTGGACGCTTACCAGACCAGTGGCCGCGTACTGGGCGCGCTGGCGCGCCGCGCAGAGGAACTGTACGGCAGCCTGGATGACTCCGGGCAGCAAGCCGCGCGGCAGCTGTTCCTGCGCCTGGTGACGCTGGGCGAAGGGGCCGAGGACACCCGCCGACGGGTGCGCCAAACTGAACTGTCGGTTATGGGCGACGTTGTGGGAGCATCCCCCAACGACCATGACGCCATGCAGAACGTCGTCAACCTGTTCGGCAAATACCGCCTGTTGACTTTTGACCGCGACCCCGTCACTCGCACACCGACCATTGAGGTTGCCCACGAAGCGCTCATCCGCCAGTGGGCGCGGCTCAAGCAGTGGATTGACGCCAGCCGCGAGGATATGCAGCAGCACCGCCGGCTGATGGCCGCCGCCGAAGAGTGGGTGAGTGCCGGCCAGGACCCCAGCTTTCTTGCCAGCGGCGCGCGGCTCGACCAGTTTGAAGCCTTCGCCGCGCACACCGACATTCTGCTCAACCAGCAAGAGCGCGAGTACCTGCAAGCCAGCATCGAGGAGCGCGAGCACAGGCGCGCGCTCGAGGAAGCCCGTAAGGCGCACGAAGCGATGCTCGAACGCCGCAGCCGCAACTTCCTGCGGGCGCTGGTGGCCGTCCTGGGCGTTGCGTTCCTGGGCGCGTTGGGCCTGTCCGCCTTCGCGCTCAACCAGAACGATCTGGCGCAGCGCAACGCGGCCACCGCTACTGTCGCCCAGGGCGAGGCGCTTGTTCAGGCGGACAACGCCGCAACTGCCGCTCGCGTTGCCGAGGCAATGGCTGCCGACGCTCGCAGTCTGGCGCTCGTCTCCGGCGCGCAACTGGCATTAGCCGACCACGACACAGAGCTGGCAATCGCGCTGGCGCTGGAAGCTAACCGCGTGCAGCCTTCAGTTGAGACGCAGCGCGCGCTGGCCGAGGCAGCCTACGCGCCGGGCACGCGGCAGCTCTTTGAGGGGCACACCAACTGGGTGTGGAGTGTGGCTTACAGCCCGGATGGGCGCAGAGCGCTATCCGGCGGGCGCGACCACCAGATATTTCTGTGGGATGTCGAAACGGGCGAGCAAATCCGGCGCTTTGAGGGGCACGACGACCAGGTGCTATCCGTGACGTTCAGCCCTGACGGCGCAACGGCGCTGTCGGCGTCGCAGGATCACACACTGATTCTGTGGGATGTCGAAACGGGCGAGCAAATCCGGCGCTTGGAAGGCCACGAAGGTGCCGTGCGGAGCGTGGTCTTCAGCGCGGACGGCGAGACGGCGCTGTCCGGTTCTAATGATGATACTCTGATACTATGGGATGTCGAGACGGGCGACATCATTCACCGTTTCTTCGGGCATACGGACGACGTGCTCTCAGTCGCGTTGAGCGCAAGCGGATTTACGGCGCTGTCCGGCTCGGCTGATGACACGGTGGTTCTCTGGAATGTAGACGCGGGCGCGCCGCTCTTGCAGATGGCCGGGCATACCAGCGATGTATACAGCGTGGCCTATACGCCGGATGAGCTTGGCGCGCTGTCCGGATCGGATGACCACGATCTAATCCTGTGGAGCTTCGAGAGCGGCCAACCGGTGCGCCGCTTTGTCGGCCACAGCGCGCGCGTCACCGACGTGGAGTTCAGCCCGGATGGAAGCCTCGTGTTGTCGTCGGCAGAAGACAACAGGCTCATCCTATGGAATTTTGAGACGGGCGGGATGGTTCAGCAGTTCGGCGGCCTGGATGGCCCGCCTTATTCGGTAGATTTTTCTCCAGAAGGCGATCAGTTCATCGCCGGCGGCTGGGACACGTTTGTGCGCCTGTACGATCTCACCAACGGCGCGGAAATCCAACGCTTCGCCGAGCACAGCGGGCCAGTGTATTGGGTGGAATACAACGCAGACGGGACGCAGGCCTTGTCTGCTTCTGATGACGGTACGGTGATTCTATGGGATGTGGAAACAGGCGAAATCGTCCGCCGCTTTGAAGGCCACAAAGGGCGCGTCAACAGCGCCGCCTTTAGCCCGGACGAGCGTCATATCCTCTCCGGCTCGGAAGACCTGAGCATGATTTTATGGGATGTGGAGACGGGAGAGGCGATTCGCCGCTTCGAAGGCCACAGCCTGGGCGTAATGGTCGTGAAGTTCGCTCCTGACGGGCAGACGGCTATCTCCGGCTCGAAGGATAACACGCTCATCTGGTGGAATTTGGAGACCGGCGAACAACTCAACCGTTTCATCAGCCATCGCTGGTGGGTGAGCGATGTGGTCTTCCTGCCGGACCGGGAGCGCATCCTGTCAGCTTCGTTCGACTTCACGATGATTCTGTGGAATCTGGAGACGGGCGAGCAGCTTCACACCTATGAAGGGCACAGCGATTGGGTGCGCGCGCTGGCGCTCAGCCCGGATGGACAAACGGTGCTTTCGGCGTCGGCGGACAGCACGCTGGCGCTGTGGAATGTCGAAAGCGGGCAGCGCCTCCGCACCTATGAAGGGCACGGCACGCAGGTGCAGGACGTGGCGCTCAGCCCGGATGGGCGCTATGCCGTCTCCGGCTCGAACGATACGACGCTGATTCTATGGGATATGGAAAGCGGCGATCAACTGCGCCGTTTCGCCGGCCACGCTGATGTCATTCGCAGCGTGGCCTTTGCGCCGGATGGACAAACGGTGCTGTCCGGTTCGGGCGACAGCACCGTGCGCCAGTGGCAGGTGTCGCTGTCGCTGAATGACCTGATCGCCTGGGTGAATGACAACCGCTACGTGCGCGACTTCACCTGCGCCGAACGCGAGCGCTACGCTATCGAGCCGCTGTGCCCAGCGCCGACGCCGATTATCGAGCCGGGGACAGTCTGACAGCACGGTATTAGACTATAACTGTCTTGTGCTGAATCTATAACGTCTTTTCTATTGAACTATTCGCGCTAAAAGCCAGAACATCTACAAAGTCGGCTAACCGTTAAGAGAAAATAAAAGAAATTCGGATACTCATCAAAATCTTATCCCATTCTTATTGAACGCGAGTACCTTTCGGTTCTTAGTTTTTGGAACTCGGAGGTACTTATGCTTCTTCCCTGGCTGACCCTATTCGATTTTGCCAACTTCAGAGCGAATTTTAAGAAGCCCATTGACCTGAAGAAAATCAGGAGACAATCATATGATTTCGCGCTGCTCGTCCCGATTTTCAATGACCTGAAGTACCTGACCAACATCGAGTTTTTAAAGCTGTACAGCCCGCATGGCATTCTATGCACGACAACGCAAGAGACGCCGGAATTCATAGAGGCCATAGAAAATCTCGCGCAGGAACATGGCTTCCGAATCAGTTACTCCCCGATTGAGGGGACGGCGAAGAATCCCTGGGCGATTTATCACAAAACCCTGCTGGCGCACGATGCCGTCTTGAAGCAAACTATCCATTCCATCACCGAAAAGTACGTGATTTTTATTGACGGCGATACTTACGTCGCTGACGACCTCGCTATTCTGTGCGGCGCGATGGAGCAATATAAGCTGGATATGGCGTCGGTGAAAATTTTGCCTTCGCGCCGGAAAACGATCATCGAGCAGTTGCAGGGAGTTGAATACGACATCGCCATGCGCGCTCGCCTGATTTACCCCTGGCTGACGAGCGGTGCGGGCATGGTCGCCCGCAAAGAGGTGATGAATGCAGTGATGGAAAATCACTCCCTGTTCTTCAACGGGGGCGACATCGAAATCGGGAAGCTGGCTCATCTCATGGGTTATAAAGTCGGCCATATCCCGATGGTTTTTTACACCGACATTCCCAGCTCATTCCGCAAATGGGTTAACCAGCGCCGCTCGTGGACGTGCGGGATGTTCAGGCACGCGATGGTCAATATTGACCTTAACCTGTGGCATCCGTTCCACTTCCTCTATTATTCCATCGTCATTTACTGCCTGTATCCGATCAAAGTTCTGGAAATTCTATCGCACCTTTACCTGCTGCCGCTGGTGATGCTGCTCTATGTAATTGCTACTTTTGTCGCTAACTGGAAAGTTCGCAGCAGGTGGATGTTGATTTTCCCGGCGTATGCGCTGTTCCAGACACTGGTTGTCGTCTGGTTGGGCTTCTATCGCTATGTCAATACCGCTCACAAAACCGGGAATTTTGGCAAGATACGAGTCCGGAATAACCCCAACCTCCCCTTTGTCCGGAGGGGTCCCTGGACGATGGCGAAGAATTTCATGGCGATTCTTGTTGCCGTGCTCGCTATCACTCTGGGCGCTATCGACTCGATTCAGCACATCATCTTCCAGCGTCCCTCTCAAGTGCTTGACTTCACTTCTGTGCTAGGCATTACCCAGACATTTGTCTGGCAACTTGCAAGCTTCTTAAGGCGAGGCCTTGCCATGTTTGCGCTGTCGCCGGCAGAAGTCACCGGGGTGATGACGATCATGCTGTTACTGGCGCTGGTCACGTGGGCTGTTATGGGCTTTTTTGCCCCTGCCAGGCCGGTTCGGCGGCTTCCAGCACACGCAAGGCTGATCCGAGCACGGTATAGATTAACGATTGCGGGATGAAAGCGTCGTTCATCACGCTGGAGAACAAAGTCCCTCGCTCCCAAGAAGATTGACAAAATGCTGGTGGCAATGTAGGTTTGTAGTATTCACGTGTTATCCTTAACAAAGCGCTTCTTCTGATTCGTGTTGCTACAGCATCGCCATCATCTGACTTCATTAATTTCGTGCCCATTTGGGCAAAAAGCGTTATAACAGCAGTTGCTAAAGCGCATCCATCCGCCTAAGAGTAAAGGGGAGATGTATAGGGAGCATCCACCTGCATACAAACAGATTTTGGGTTAACATTCCGTTCCACCAGCCTAGTCCTTTGAAGAAAAATCTATTCAGGAGACACACATGATAAACAGAAAGCGCATCAGCCGTAGAAATTTCCTTCGCGCTGCTGGCGTTGGCTCGGCGCTGGTCGCCGCCGGAGCGAGAGTCCCCGGCGTGCTCGCTCAAGACCCAACCGCCACACCCCTCCCATTGCCGGAAGGTGTTGAGGGTACGCTGACGGTCATTCATCGAACCGAATACTTTGAGGTCGTCCAGAACATGTTTGCGGACTCGGTGAGACAGTTTGCGGAGGACCGAGGGATTGGTCTCGACCTTTCAACAGCCAACCCGGAACTGTTCGGCGATTTCATCGCCAAGATGGTGGCTGCTGTGCAGGCGGGCAATCCGCCCGACCTGAGCTACAACCAGTTGAGCATCCCGCTGATGTACTCGCAGGACATCCTGGAAGATGTGACGGACGTGGTTGAAGAAGCCATCAGCCGCTATGGGCGTGTGGTACCAGCCATCGCCGAGTTCAATGGCAAGATTGATGGGCGGTGGTGGGCCGTTCCGTTTATGAGCGTCACTGGCGCCTGGTTCGCCCGCAAGGACGTGTTTGAAGCCGCCGGAATTGACGTGTATACCCTCGACACGTGGGACTCGCGACGCGATGCAGCTCTCGCCGTCTCCGACCCCGATAACCAGATGTGGGGCTGGGGCTTCACGGTCAACCGGAGCGGCGACGCGCACGGCCTGATAGATAGTGTCATCAAGGCCTTTGGCGGCACGATCAGCGACGAGACCGGCCTGGTAGTCACGTTTAACTCGCCGGAAACCGTTGCAGGCGTCACGTGGCTGGCGGACATCTACACCAACGAGATGTACGCGCCCATGCTGCCGCCCGGCGTCGAGAGCTGGACGGACACAGGCAATAACGAAGCCTATCTGGCGGGCACGATTGCAATGACCCTCAACCAGCCCAGCGTGTACGGCGCGGCGAAGGCAAACGACCCCGAACTCTTTGCCAATACAGCGGTGCTTCGCGGGCCCCTATGGCTGGATGGAAGCCGGAAGGAGGCCGGCTCAAACGGCTGGTTCACTATCTTCAAGGGCGCAAAGAACATAGACGTGGCAAAGGAACTGATCCTGACGCTGCTCGACCCGGCCAACATCACGCCGATGGCGCAGCAGGGCGGCGGTCTGTTCCTGCCGGCCTATGCCGATCAGTGGACCGACGAGATCATGGCGGTTGACCCGAACTTTGCTGTCTTCCGAGACATTATGTTTAACGAGGAGATTTACTACGGGCTTTCCCATCCGGCGAAGCCAAGCCCGCTGCACGACGCGGTAAATGCGCAGGCGATCCTGAGCCAGATGATGGCAAACATCCTCACCGGCGGCATGACGCCTGAGGAAGCCGTCGCCGACGCGCACAATCGCATCGTGCAGATCTGGGAAGAGGGCGGGGTTCCGCAGCAGCAATAGGTGCAATTTCAGAGAGGGCGGCTGCAAGTCGCTCTCTCGCTTTTTTTCATCCCGTTCATGCAATACGTTACCGTTAAAACAGGTTTACGGAACAGGGAATACCATGGATGAACAGGTACGGTTGAGGCCATTTGTACAGGGGTATAGGCCTGCCAGAGTAACCCATCGCAAGCGCATTGACGCGATCCTGGGGCGGGACTGGCGAGTGGCGATTCCGTTCGTGCTACCGATTGTCATCATCATGGCCGGGCTTATTCTGTGGCCGTTTATCAACGCCATTCTGGTGAGCATGACCACCCGCAACGTGATTACGCGAACCGATCAATTTGTCGGGCTGGACAACTACGCGCGGCTGCTGGAGGACTTCGACTTTCGCGCCGCCGTCGGCAATACCTTTCGCTTCACCTTCATCTCGGTAGCCGTCAAGTTCGTGGTGGGGATGGGCATCGCCCTCCTGCTGCACAGCCGCCTGCCGTTGCGCAACGTGCTTACGGGGCTGATGCTGCTGCCCTGGATTGTGCCGGAGGTGGTGACGGCGCTGGCCTGGCTGAGCATCTATCACCCGATCTTCGGCGGGCTGAACCCCATTCTGATGCAGTTCGGGCTGATTGATCGCCCGGTGGCCTGGCTGACCGACTATGCAATGCCCAGCGTGATCGCGGTGAACGTGTGGAAAGGCATCCCGTTTTACGTCATTCTGCTGCTGGCCGGGCTAAAGGCGATTGACCGCGAGCAGTACGAGGCCGCCGAGGTGGACGGCGCGGACGCCATCCAGCGCTTCCGGCATGTCACCCTGCCCGGCCTGCGGTACGTCATTATCGTGACCCTGCTGCTGTCCTTCATCAACACCTTCAACACGTTCGGTCTGATCTACCTGATGACGGGCGGCGGCCCCGGCGGCGCAACCCGCGTGTATTCCATTCTGGCGTATGAGAAGGCCATCATCAGCCTGCGGTTTGGCCCGGGCGCAGCCGTCGCCTTCAGCATGGCGCCCCTGTTATTCCTGCTGATTTTCGTGCTGGCGCGCATTATGCGGCGCGACCAGGGCGTCACCACCAGCGAAAAAGAATCGCTCCTGGATCGCGCGCTTGGCGGGGCAGGGCGGTGGCTCGGCGTGGCGCTCGACCTGATCTTCCTGCCGTTCGAGTGGCTGGCGCAGGTGTTCGGCAATCTGCTGAAGCTGGTCATGCCGCGAGACCGATCCGGCCAGCGGCGTCTCAAGCGTGCGGAGCGCGAGCGCATGGGGGTGGCGTCACGGCTGGCGCTGCTGCTCCCCTTTATGATCTTCGTGTTGTTCCCGTTCTACTGGATTATCATCACGTCGTTCAAGGGCACGCCGCAGATTCAGCAGATGGAATCGGTTTTCTGGCCGAGTCCCTGGACGACAGAACAGTATCGCTCGCTGCTGTTTGAGACGCCATTCGCCACCTGGTTCCGCAATACGGTGTTTGTGGCAGTCACCAGCACGGCCATCTCGGTGGTGCTGGCGGCGCTGGCGGCCTACGCGCTGTCACGGCTCAAGTTTCTGGGCGGCGGCACGATCACGACGCTGCTGCTGGTGACGTACCTGCTGCCTGGCTCGCTGCTGTTTATCCCGCTGTACCGGACGCTGACGACCATGGGACTGATTAACTCCCACTGGGCGCTGATATTGACGTATCCGACGTTCCTCATGCCGTTTGCGACCTGGGTCATGATGGGCTACTTCCGCTCGATTCCGGTAGAGCTGGAGGAAGCGGCGATGATTGATGGGGCGAACCGTCTAACGGCGTTCTGGAAAATCACCCTGCCGCTGGCGGCGCCGGCACTGCTGTCGGTGACGCTGTTCGCCTTCACCAACGCCTGGAACGAGTTTCTGTTCGCGTTTGTGTTCATCACCAGCGACGCGCTGAAGACGCTGCCCGTGGGCCTACAACTGCTGATATTCGGCGACATCTACCCCTGGGGGCAGATGATGGCCGCTTCGCTGCTGATGGCGATTCCGGTGGTCATCGTCTACACCTACGCGCAGCGCTACCTGGTGGAAGGGCTAACGGCAGGGAGCTTGAAAGGGTGACGAGCTTTTAGCTATCAGCAATCAGCTTTCAGCAAAAACATGTGGAATTCGCCGGACACAACACCACCGATTACATGCACTTGCGCCGCCGCTTCCCTATCGAGAATCTAGAACACGCCCTCGATATTGGCCCTCTGCCAATTGATTGAATTTTTACAAGACATTGGTGTTACGTTGTTGCACAATGAAAAGCAAATTCAAATGATCAAGAGAAAGCTCGATGGGAAAAGTTAGCTATGACATCAGCATGTCTCTAGATGGTTTTATCACCGCCGCAAACGTTCGCCCGGAGGCCGGATTGGGTGATGGCGGTGAGCGATTACATGATTGGGCATTTAACAGTAAAGACCCGCGCAACCGCGAACTCCTGGCAAAGGGGGCAAGCCTGGGTGCGATTATTGCTGGCCGAAATACGTATGATCTTTCAGTGCCTTATTGGGGAGCAGACGGGCCAACCGGCCCTGCTCGGGTACCAACAGTCGTCGTTTCGCACAGTGTACCCAAAGATACACCCGATGGAGGTGTATACACCTTCGTTGATAGAGTTGAGGTCGCGCTTGAAACAGCGAAAAAAGCGGCAGGCGATAAGGATGTTGCAATAATGGGCGGCGCGAACATTGCCAAACAGTTCATCAAAGCCGGTCTCGTTGACGAAATCTCGATTCACCTCGTCCCCGTGCTGTTCGGCAGCGGCATACGATTGTACGAGCACGTGGGCAGCGAGCATATCCCGCTTGAAACGGTCGAAGTGATCGAAACAAAGGAGGCGATTCATCTGCGCTTCCGCGTGGTGAAGTAGGGACACAGCGCGCTGTATCCCTACGGGGAAACGATGTGGTTTGCGATAGAGGGATACTAGGCGCGCCCCCACTTCTTGTAGGCCTCGTCGAAGGACATGCCCGCCGCTACATCTTCACGCATCCCCTGTTCGCGGGCTTCCAGCTCTTCCACCTTTGCCAGCGCCTCCATCGCAATCGCCTGCGGGACGACGATCACGCCGTCGGCCTCCGCTACAATCCAGTCGCCAGGGTCCACGCGCACCCGGCTGGTCAGCGTGCCCGGCATCCCGATGGGGACGTTGACGGCGGTCATGCGCCAGCGGGCATTGGACTCGATGGGCGACGTGCCCCGCGCGCAGGGAGTGAAATTCGGTATCGCTTCCAGCCCCCAGGAGTCGCGAATAAAGGAATCCAGCACGATGCCATGCGCGCCGCCCTGTTTCAACGCCCAGCTGGTCATTTCGCCAAATTTGCCGGCGTGCGACTCGCCGCCGCACTCGACCACGACGGCGCAGCCCGGATAAAGCAGGGCGCGCAGTTCATCGAAATAATTGCCTGTCCAGCCCTCTGCTTCCGTGCCTCGTGCAGCAGCATAGGCGCTGCCGCGAACGGTGACGACTCTACCGGCCAGATGCCGGTGAGGAAAGAGCGGGCGAATTCCCAGGTCGAGGCACTGGTTGCCATAGCCCATACTGTCGAGGATGTCATACAGATTGGCGACGCGAATCCTATCCCAGCGCGCCTGTAACTCAACGACGGATTGTTCTTGAACAGCCATTATTTTCTCCTGAGCCGCTGTGTATCGGTTAAATCGGTGGGATTTGTCCCAAATGTTTCAGCCTGCGTCCCTCGCGCCGATCAAGTCTGTTTCAATCCGGCGTGCTGCCATCTGCCCTCATCAGCTGGGGCGCAGCGATCTGCCCGCCGCGCGCGCAATCCCCTGGCTGAATCTCCTGGAAGATAATCACCACGTCTTCGCAGCGCGCGCCGCCCTGATTCACCATCGTGTCGGTAATGTCGCGGACGACAGCGGCTTTCTGTTCCTGCGTGCGTCCCGGCGACCAGTAAATGAGCACGGTTGGCATAAGCGCTACCTCTCGTCTTTCAACGCCCACCTCATCTTTTAGCTTATATCTCTGCGCCCAACTCCCGCCGTACCATCTTTGTCCCCTCCACCATCGCCTTCAGCTTTTCACGCGCCACCCAGCGCGCCGTCATGCTGAAGCCGCAGTCGGCGGAAATCCACAGCCGCCTGGGGTCGTTGTGCTTGAGCATATCCCGGATGCGCTCGGCCACGATCAACGGCGACTCCACTGCGCGTGCCTTCACGTCCACGACGCCCGCCGCGAGATACTGGTCGTCCCGCGCATATCTGGCGAAGATGTCCGCCTGCCACATGCCGCGATTGGCAAACTCCAGGTGAATGATGTCGGCGTGCAGCCGGGGGAAGTAGGGCGCGATGTGCTCATACGTCCGGTGGGCGACGGCGGGCCTACCCAGGAAGTTGCCAAAGCAGATGTGCAGCCCAATGGTTGCGTTCACGCCTTCCACGACGGCGTTGAACATCTCCACGAACTCCGGCAACGGCACAAAGTCGTCAATCGCTGAAGGCTCGTCTATCTGGATGTGAGTCGCGCCGGCTGCGACGACATCCTTCAGTTCCTTGTTCAGCAGCGGCACGAGCGCCCAGGCCACCTCCCGCTTGTCCCTGTACACACTCGCCGGGTCAATGCGGAAGGCGAACGTCACCGGCCCGCCGAACGGCGTCACCAGCGGCTTCTGCGTCCGGGTGCGGGCATATTGAAGCTCCTCGACCAACCCGAAACCGTCCGGCGACGAGAACCTGTCGGTCGCGCGGAAGGCGTTAATCATGTCCGGACCAGGGTAGCCAAGCTGCCGTTCCCAGGGGATTTTCTCAAGGCCGTGAATGGAGTCGTAGAAGCCGACCAGGAAGTTAAACCGCTTCATCTCCCCGTCGGAAATCACATCCACTCCCGCTTCTTCCATCTCCATGATCGCCAGGTTGGTGGCATCCTCAAACGCCTCGCGGATGTCCACGCTGCCCAGCTTGCTTTCTTTCATGGCATCGCGCACGATAAACAGCCAGCCCGGCGTCCCGTAGCTGCCGATGACCTGAGTGGGGAGAAGCGGTAAATCTTTATAGTGGTAGGCCAAAATATGCTCCAGCTACAGGTAATTCCAAAATCTCTAAAGCGGCGCTTAAAATCGGCTTTCAACCTTTTTAGGGATTTCCAAATTGGCGGTTCGCTCCAGGTAAGGAATTGACATGCTCATTGGAGAAATTATAATTTATATTCTATAAGTGTCAACAACACCTGTTTGTCACAATACTTCCCCGAAGGGGCCTTGATGAAGGTCGATTCCCATCAACATTTCTGGAACTTATCGGAGGTTGAATATCCCTGGCTCGTCCCCGCCTACGGGCCAATCTACGACACGTTTGAGCCACACCAGCTCGAACCGCTCCTCAAAGCCGCCGGTATTGATAAAACCGTGCTCGTTCAGAGCGCCAATTCCTACGAAGACACGGCCTCCATGCTCGTCCACAGCGATTACAACGATTGGATTGGGGCGGTCATCGGCTGGGTTGACCTGCTCAACCCGGATGAAACCAACCGGCGTATCGAGATGTATCAGAAACATCCTAAATTCCGCGGCATCCGTCACCTGATACACGAGGAAAAAGACCCGGATTGGGTCGTGCAAGGCATCGTACTTGAGTCGCTCAAAGTGTTGGAGCAGCATGGCATGATATTTGAAGTCGTCGCCGTCTTTCCCAATCACCTCAAGCATGTTCCCCGTCTTGCCGAGAATGCGCCCAACCTCAAGCTGATGATTGACCACCTCGCCAAGCCGCCGATCAGAGATAAAGGCATGTCTCCCTGGTCGGATCAGATGCGCGCTGCGGCAGGGTATCCGAACGTCTACGCGAAGGTTTCAGGTCTCAACACAGCCGCCGATTGGATGAACTGGTCAGCCGACGATCTCAAACCCTACCTGGATTTCACTTTTGAAGTCTTTGGCGCGGAGCGGATGGCATGGGGCAGCGATTGGCCGGTACTGCTGCTGGCAGGGGATTTCAATAAGGTGTGGATTGAAACCAACAAGGCGCTCGAAGGCCGCTCAAAAGCGGAGATAGACGCCGTACTTGGCGGCACCGCAGTCAAATTCTACCGTCTGGACGCCTAGCGCACAACGCTATAGTACAACCACCCCAGACTTCTTCTGAACAACTTATTCTCGTAATACCGATCCAGGGTTGGCACATAAATCCGGTTGACCACCCGGCTCAGGCGTTCACCCCCTGGCAAACGGGGCACGTCGCCAACAGCCGTCGCGGCCTTCAAACGGATGCTGTCAATTCGCCGTACCGGCTGCAACTGTTCGTATCTCAAGTTATGCCACACGCCCCTGGTCGTATATTCGCTGGCTTTATAACAGGGCGCGTATCCTACCTCCTGGCTCTCCGAATAGACCGCGTCAAAATCGGCCTGAGAATAATGTCGCTCCCGGCCAATGCCCCTTTTGTAACTCACCACGAACACCGGTTTTGATAGAGTCTGTACCAATGGTCGGAGGTAAGCATTAGAGCGTTTTTTGGAGGGCAGGTAATGATTTTCAAACAATAAATAGTCCTGAACCTGCGCCAGTTCTGCTATATCCGTACCATAAAACAACGGTGAATTGAGCCGGGGGTCAAAACTATTGGTCCCAAATGCCTTGCCGGCGGCATGGACCTGCGCTGCCAGCTCCCGCACCAGCGCCATCAAACTTCGGACGCGAAAATCCACGTAGGCTTGAAACACTTCGGAGTGCAGTTGAAATAGAGTGGGGATAGGCAATCCGACTTCCTGCTTAAATCGCTTCTGGCAGTACTGGCAGTGGCAGCCAAAGAAGGTAGACCGGCTTTTGCCAAGCATTAAGGGGAACAGCCCAAAGTGAATGTTGTCAACAAAAACCCCATCCACTTCTTCTTCCAGCGCGAGGGCAACTTTCCGGTGAATATACGCTTTGAAGGCCGGATTGTTGGGGCAGGTTAACTTCCGCCCCCGATGATAGGGTATCAAACGGCCCCGATAGTCGCGGCAGTAATAATCCTGGTCTTGATGCTCGGCCAATACTAAATTAGTACCCTGCACGTAGGCGTGCGTTTGAATTCCCAGGCGGTGAAAGTTCTCCAGGCGCTGGCGCAAAAACGCATAGTCCTCTTGCTCTGTCCGTTCCGAAAATCCCCACGAGTAGCTCACCCAGGCATCGGTTACGCCAAGTTTGTCTCTGGCCTGTCGCAGCTGATCCGGGTCATACGACTGCCACAGGCTCGGCAGATCAATTTTGTGATGGGGATACTTTAGCCGGATCATCCGCTCGGTGCCTGGCCCGGCCCAGCAGTACACACCGGCGCGTGGCTGCGTGCTGTTGGTTTTACGGTTTATTGATTCGATGGTCACAGCAAGCTCCTGATAAAGTGGTACTCGGAACGATGACTGCTCTGTCGCAAAGCTGGCGCTTTGTAGGGACACAGCGCGCTGTGTCCCTACAGTTAGATTAACGCGCATTGTAGTCGTTTGTAAGTAAAGCTTTGATTGCCGCCCGCTTTCAGTCAAAGTAGGTGTCGCCATCGCATAAGAATAAGCGCGCCGCTTCGTCGTTCAATTCGATGCCGATTCCGGGGCGTTCGGAGACGGCCATAAAGCCGTTCTCGATAAACGGCGCGTCGCCGATGCACAGGTCATTCCACCAGCGGATGTCGCGGGCGTGAAACTCCAGCAGCAAGAAATTGGGCACGGACGCCAGCACATGGCAGGCAGCCATCATCCCCAACGGCGACGAGACATTGTGAGGCGCAATCGGAATATAATGGGCATCCGCGATGTCAGCTATACGCTTGCCCTCGGCAATACCACCCGCTTTCGCCAGGTCAGGCATAATCACGTCAACGGCTTTCCTGGCGAATAACTCCAGAAATTCAAAGCGCGTGTACTGGTTTTCGCCCGTGCAGATGACAGTGCTGCTCGAAGCCCGCACCTGCGCCAGCGCGTCAATATTCTCGGCGGGTACCGGCTCCTCCAGCCAGAGCAGGCGCAGCGGCTCGACGGCCTTTGCCAGCGTAATAGCCGACGGCAAATCAAACTGGCCGTGACAGTCAATCGCCAGGTCAACCTCGTAGCCAAGCGCCTGCCGGATGCCCTCGATCAGGCGGATGATATGCGTCATCTCCTTTGCGCCGACTGTCCAGTTATACGGGTCAAGCTTGCCTGTGCCCGTATTGTCCACGTCAAACTTCACCGCGCTGAAGCCTTCGTCAACCACTTCCAGCGCTTTATCGGCGTAGGCTTGCGGGTCGTTGGTTTCCCCGGCGTGGCAGTCGGCATAGAGGCGAATTTTGTCGCGGAACTTGCCGCCCAGCAGCTTATAAACGGGCACGCCCAGCGCTTTGCCCACGATGTCATAAAGCGCGTTTTCGATGCCCGTAAGCGCAAAGATGAGCGGGGCGCTGGACGAGCCGCCGTAGCGTCCGGCTCGCCGCAGTTTCTCGTAGATCAGGTTGATGTTGAAGGGGTCTTCGCCGATGAGCAAGGGCTTCATTGCCAGGATTGCTTCTTTGGTGGCGAAACCGGAAAAGCCAGGCCCGCCAGAATTGCACTCGCCGGTACCGGTGATGCCTTCGTCGGTATAGACCCGCACAAACGTCCAAACACTGCCGCCGCTGTGCGGCTCCTGGCGTCCAATGACGCAGGCCTGTACGTCCGTGATTTTCATGAAGTTGTTTCCCTTTTGGTTCAGAGCGCGCTATGGAACGGTATTCAAATGGATTCTCGACCAGGTGACAATCTAGGTTAAGTTGGTTTCGGCGGAATGTCAATCGGTTGATGCAGTGCGCGTTTCAACTGTAGAAGGGCTACAATAGTGAAAAAAGGTAAGAGGATCGAGTGATGGCTGCATTCTTTCGCGCACGAACACGCCGCGAACCGCCGCAAAGATGACTTGCGCAAGCTTTCCCGACAGTTGGTAGACAAAAACCAAGGTAGTCTTCTGTGAGGATTTGAACGTGCAGGGCATGGCGAAAGGCAGCATAGGCAAGAGTGTGGGCGATGCCGGTTGGTGCGCCAACTGAAGTACAAGGCGCAATGGGCAGGTAGGACGTGCTTGCAGATCAACCGCTACCACCCATCGTCGAAAACGTGTTCGTGTTGTGACTACGTTCATGCCCACCTCCAACGCGACGAGCGCTACTGGCTATGCCCTTCTTGTGGGCGTTGCATGACCGTGACGTGAATGCAGCAGTCAATGTCCACCGAGAGGCAAAACGCTCGTGGACAGCCCATAAGACCCGGAAAGCGGGCGGCGCTTGATTTCACCGCCGGAGGCGGCTACGGGTCGCTCCGCGACTGAAATCAGAAGCGAGAATTTCCCGTCTTTAGGCGGGGAAGTGCCAATTCGCGTAAAAGCAGTTGTGCGACGATGGGGGCAACCCTGTTGGTCGCCCCCACAATCTCTCTTTTGCTCGCTATCCTCCCCACGGCGGGCCCTGCCCTGGGTTTTCGGGTTCTTCGTCCCCACCTGTACCAACCGTTGTCGTCCCTGCCTCGCGTAGCACAGGTACGCGCGAAGTTGTACAGGCTACCTGGTTGTTCACCAGCGCCTCGACCTCCCACGTGAAGTCAAAGCCATCGCCAATCCCTGCCGCCGACGTGTCCACCGACAGCGCCGTGTTGGCAGAGTTGGTCGTGAACGAGCCGACCTGCGTTCCCGTATTGTTGTAGATATTGACACGATAATTGTCCGCGCCCAGCGCCGCGTCCCAGTAGAAGGTCGTCGTGCCGAAGGCAATCCCACCCAGCGGCGACGTAGGCCGGAAGCGGCTGCAATCCGCCGCGCCCGACGCCGGCCCAACCTGCGCTTCACCGATGTTCGACGCGCTCAGCGCCGCGAGCGTCTGCCGCACGTCATCTTCAGAGGGAATGTTGATAGGGTTGTTCAGCGGCTCTATGGGCAGGTTTTCCAGCGGCATAAGGATAGCGCGCTCATCCGGCGTCATCGCCCGGCTTTCCCACGAGCCAATGACGCTGTGGCCGTCCTCGCTCAGAGGCGCTTTGGCGGTGAATCCTTCCGGGATGGATAGGTTGCCGATCTGCGCCGCGCCTTCCAGCACCAGCACGCGCATTTCGTTGTCCGGTGTGATCCACAGCGCCATCGTTGAGTCTAGCCGGATGTCCACGCCGTTGATGCGCAGGCTCACCGGGATATTCTCTGGCCCCTGGATAATGAGCAGCGCGGGCAGCGCGCCTTCACATGCCGCCAGGCCGTTGCCTGTGCGGAAGAGAAAATCCTGCATCATTGTGCGGCTGTCGCCGCCCCACACCGGCAGATTGTCCAACGGGTCGTTAATCGCCAGCACGCTTCGGCTCACCCAGGCAACCGTACCCTCGTGGAACACCCGTAGCCATTGCTCGTCACGGCTGAGGCCATCGGCCTGCAACTCCGTGCCCGCCGGTACGCTGGCAACGACCTGCGAGTCGGTGCTGGCTCCCCTGCGCAGGTTCGCGCCCACCAGCGTCGTCACGGTGATCGGCTCGGACACTTCCATCGCGTTTTCCGGCGCAACGGCGTTCTCGATCTCCACGTCGCCCAGCAGCAGGAAGCGCACGCCCTGTCCCTCCAGCGCCGTTGGCACGTTGGCCTGCACGTTTAACAGCGCGATTCCCCACTGCTCGCTGGTTGGGTCTAGCGGCGCTGTGGAGATGCTTTCAATGCCGGACAGGCTGGCGATGTCGCCCGGCTCACTCAACACACCGTCGCCCGACGCACTGACCGTGTCGAAGGCGAAGCAGGCCGAGCCGTTCTCCAGCCCGGCGCAGTTGGCTTGCAGTTGGGCAAACCCTTCCTCGATGAGCGGCGTGCACGAAAGGTTCTCATCCTGCATGAGACCTGTTTGCGGCGCAAGCAGCAGCGCGAGGCCAATAAAAGTCAATGCCAGAATTAGATGTTGGATACGCATAAGGGGGTCTCCACGAACCGTTCTTCTGTTAGTTGTGTCTTAAGAGTATTATATATCAAATCACACTTTACGCTTTTAATGTCTATCGAAATAAAGCAAATTTGCATCTACTTACTCATATTTGCTTCTTACGCTCCTTTTCTATGCTTTATATACCTGTACCGATTGTGCAGGGAGAATAAAACTGAGAAGGAGGTAGGCTGATGGCGAACCTTACTCGTTGGAATCCGCTACGTGAGCTGGCGGCGATGCAGAATGCGCTGGATCGGATGTTTGATGAAAGCTGGCGTGGCTGGCAGGGTGAAGACATTGCTGGCGGCGCGCGCGCGCTGGCGCTCGACGTGCACGAAGACGACAACAGTTACGTCGTCACCACCGCGCTGCCGGGCGTCAAGGCCGAGAATATCAACATCCGGCTGCAAAACGACTACCTGACCATCGAGGGCGAAATCCCGGAGCAAACCACCGAGAAGCAGGGCGCTCGCTCCATCATGAGAGAGCGGAGCTATGGTCGCTTCACCCGCACGATTCGCCTGCCGCAGCCGGTCAACCGGGATGCCGTTGAGGCTACCTACGAAGACGGCATTCTCAAGCTGACCCTGCCAAAGGCTGAAGAGGCGCAGCCGCGCCAGATTCAGGTGAAAGCCGGGTCGCAGGGCGGCAAAAAATCGTAAGGTAGGAGCGCGCCGGCAGCCTCCCGCGCAAGGGAATGAGGCTGGTAAGAAGACCTGTGTCCGAGGATGCAGGTCTTTCGCTTCTTAAGCATACCTGCTGCTGATCCTCTACTTTGTCTAGGCTACCTGACCCAGACGAATTCCCCCCAATTAACTCAGGAAATTAGCTTCAAACTTCTTTATCCTTTAGTTTAGGTTGTTTCACTGCGGAGGTCGGCTTGACTTCCATGAGTTCGGATTTTCGTCTGCTCACCGATGAACAACTTCGAAAGCTCACAGGCAAGACGTGGCAGACGTGGTGCGAGCTTTTAGACTCCTCTGGCGGCAGAGACAAAACGCTCACCGCTATTGCTGCCTATCTCATCGAACAGCACCGCCTACGCCGGTTATGGGCGCAGATGATTGCTGTTTACTACAAATGGCAGTGGTGCCCCCGACACGGGGAAAAATCGGATTAGGGAGCAGAAACAAGCACGATATGATCCTCTGCGCTCTCTGTATCTCTGCGGTTCAAATCACCCCTGCCGCCTCCATCAACAGACCATCCACTTCGTCCAGCGCCAGCGGACGGTCATCGGCCAGCCGCTTCACCGTTTGCGTCACCTCGCGCAGCGTCGTGTCGTCCAGTTGTAGGCCGAGCTTCAGCGCCCGCTCGCGGATAGCATTCCAGCCGGTCAGCCGGTGTCCAATCGAGATTTCCCGCGTTAGCCCGAAGTCCTCCGGCTTGAGGATTTCATAGGTACTTGGGTCGGCCAGCACCGCTTTGGCATGTATTCCCGCTTTGTGGATGAACGCGCTCGACCCTGTGATGTAGTTGCTAAAGGGGATTTCAATCCCGCAGATGTCGGCAATCAGTCGGTCAAGTCGAGGCAGCAGCGTCAGATTGTACTTGGCGACGTAAGCCCGGTTGAGCGTATACAGCCGCGCAATCAGCCCACCCAGCGGCGTAATGCCATTGCGCTCGCCGATGCCCAGAATCGTCGTGTCCACGTGAGTCGCCCCGGCTTCCAGCGCCGCGCAGGCATTGGCAATGGCGCAGCCGCTGTCGTTGTGCCCATGAAACTCCACGTCCAGCCCGGTCAGCCGCACCAGTTGGTGCACCATCGAATATACCTGATTCGGGGTTGCCACACCGACAGTATCCGCCACACCGAGCCGGTTCACCGTGCCGAGGTCGGCGATGGATAGATACACGCGCAGCAGGTCCGACTCGCGGCTTCTAAACGTGTCCTCAGTGCTGAAGCGCAGGATGATGTCCGGCGCTTGCTCCCGGATGAAGCCGATCACGTCGGCGGCAAGGTCAACAATCTGCCGGATATTTTTCCCGTGACTGTGCTGCATCAGCTGAGGCGACGTGCCGATCACGATGTCCAACCCGTGTACGCCCGTGTCCAGCGCCCGCAGCGCATCCTCACGGTTGCACCGGATGTGCGTCAGAATACGCGCATTGAGACCCGCCTTCACGACAGCGCGAATGTCGGCTTCGCTTTGCGGCGACGCGCATGGCGAGGTCATCTCCAGCATCTCGACGCCGAACTCGTCCAGTAGATGAGCGATTTGCAGCTTTTGCGCCGGCGTAAACGTCGCCGTGCTGAACTGCTCGCCTTCACGTAAAGTGCTTTCGATGATGCTGTAATTCTCAAAAGGCATCGTAAAGAACCTCCTCAATGATCGCCGCCGCCTGCCACAAATCCTCGTCGCCGATGACCAGCGGCGGAAGCAGCCGCAGTACAGTCGGCCCGGCGGGCAAGGCTAATACGCCTCGCGCCTGCAACAGCTTGAGCACCGGCGCGACCTTCCCCCGCAGCTCAATTCCGATCATCAGCCCCCTGCCCCGCACCTCCCGCACCGCCTTCTCCGGCAAGCGCTTGCGGAAACGCGCCATCACCTGCTCGCCCATCGTTCGCGCACGTAATATCAAATGATTCTCTGTGCTCTCTGTGTCTCTGTGGTTCAATTCTTCCAGCACCGCCAGCGCCGCCGCACATGCCAGCGGATTCCCGCCGAAGGTGCTGCCGTGTGATGCAGGCGGCAGTTCTCCGACCCGTTCCCCCATCAGCACTGCGCCCATCGGCAGGCCGCCCGCGATGCTTTTGGCAAGGCACATCAAATCCGGCTGCACACTACCGTACTCGTGCGCAAACAGATAGCCCGTGCGCCCGAAGCCCGTCTGAATCTCATCCAGAATCAACAGTGAACCATTGGCATGACACAGTTCTTGAACCGCCTGCAAATACCCGTCCTGCGCCGGATGTACGCCCCCCTCGCCCTGCACCGGTTCGATAAGAACAGCCGCTATCGTGTCATTCAGGGCTTCGCGCAGCCGGTCAATATTGTTATAGGGCACATGCACGACGCCCGGGATAAGCGGCTGGAACGGCTCGCGGTAGGTTTTCTCCCAGGTCGTACTGAGCGCGCCCATCGTCCGTCCATGAAAGCCACGCATAGCGGCGATAATGCCCGTCCTACCAGTTTTAAGGCGAGCGATCTTCAGCGCACCCTCGACGGCCTCCGCGCCGCTGTTGCACAAAAACACACGGGGCATGTTGGCCGCGCGACACAATTCCGCCTGATAATGGGCACGCACAGGGTTGTAGAAGGCTTCCGTGCAGGCGATGAGTTCGGCAGCCTGCTGCTGGATGGCGGCGACGACTGCCGGATGACAGTGTCCGAGATTGGCCGACCCCTGCCCGGCCACGCAGTCAATGTAGCGGTTGCCGTCGGCGTCCCACACGTAAGCCCCCTCACCGCGCACGATTTGCAGGTCGCGTTTGAGGTACGCGCCGCTGGTGTGGGCCTGTTCAAGGGCGATGGTGTCAACGAGTGTATCAAACATGCTTGATTTTCCTTAGCCAACAGCCAACTGCCAATCGCCAACCGGCTGAAGAATATGCGTCCCGCCGCCGGCCAGCGCAGCGTCAATCGGGCGCTCGACACGCGAGTCGGCCAGAATGACGCGGGCTGCGTTGGCCTGCCGGGCGGCGAGCAGCTTCTTTTTCATGCGGCCAGCCGCGTAGGTTTCGTAGTGTTCGATGTCGTGAAGGTCAAACTGGGGAATGAGAGATTGCGGGTCGTTTACGTCACGCAGAAGGCCGGGCACGTTGCTGAGGATGATGAGCGTGTTGGCGTGGAGTTCGCGGGCGATGTTGGCCGCCGCCAGATCGCCGTCCACGTTCAGCCGCTCGTATTCCTCGCCCATCGCTACAGGCGCGACAACAGGCGTCATTCCGGCGTTCAGCAGCGTTTGGAGCAGGGTCGCATTGATGCCGGTGATCGTGCCCGAATAATCATCCCGCACGATGACCTGCCGCCCGTCTCGGATAGCGCGGATGGCTGTTTTGCGTCGTGCATGGATGACGTTTGGGCCAGCCAGCCCTACCGCATTGACGCCATGAGCGGCCAACTGCG
>FLYN01011024.1_pt1 | contig 23264 bp, 17 predicted proteins | sample 1122621 | NCBI WGS metagenome assembly FLYN01 (sample SAMEA4346792, study PRJEB14843) | hot springs metagenome | biome: Terrestrial Biome; feature: Habitat; material: Sediment | place: India | collected 2012-06-12 | depth 1760 m
GCGGCCCCCGCGCGGGCAAAGGCCAGCGCCGTCTCGCGGCCGATACCGTTGGCGCCGCCGGTGATAACTGCTACGCGGTTGGTGAGTTCGATCCCCATTGGACGACACTCGCTGCCCATGTATAGCCGATGCCGGCTGCGACCATCACCATGAGGTCGCCATCTTTGAGCCGGCCGGTTGCCAACCCTTGTTTGATCGACATGGCCTGGTCTTGCTGGCCCATGTGCCCATAGTCGGACAGGTAATAGGTTTGATCCTCGCGCAGGCCCAGTTCGCGCACGACGAACTCGTGGGCCGAGCGTTTCATATGGAGAATGTTGAGGTAGCCGATATCGCGCCGGGTATGGCCGCTCTGCACCAGCGCTGCATCGATCACGGCGAGGAAATTGCGCATCGAGAGCACATCGAGCCGCGCTTTCATCCCCTGTGGATCGGGCACATCGAGCCGGTTGCGGCCGGCGGCCAACGCCGCACAGGTCAGCGGCTCAACCGTCCCGCCGGCTGGCACGATCACATCAAGCGAAAACGCCCCATCGGTGAGGATGGCGGAACTCAGCACCTGGTTCCGCGGATAGCCCTTCTGGAGGATCAACGCGCCACCGCCGGCGCTGAGGTTAATCAGAAAGCGTGCGCGCGGATTGCGATAATCAACCAGATCGCCGTTGCGGTACCCACCGGCGATCAGCACGGTGGTGATGTCCGGCTCAGCCCGCATCAGGGCGCGGGCGAGCTTGATCGCGGCAATCGTGGTGCCGCAGCGGAGCTGCACGTCGATAGCCCAGGCCCGCCGCGCGCCCAGGTCGTAGGCCAGCTTGATGCCGGCTGTCCAGAGCGGATATTCTTTCCACTCCTCGGTGGTACAGAGCACGACATCGATATCTTCCGGGCGGAGGTCGGTCTGCGCCAGCGCGTCCTGCGCTGCCCAGAGCCCCATGGCGTTGGTATGATCGTCGGGCCCGGGCATGGGCTTGCGCGTCAGGCCGAATTTGGTCACGATCACGTCTTCCGGGATCCCCGTGCGTTCGGCGATCTCGGCAGCGCTGAGATACGTCTGCGGGGTGTAGGTGCCGACGGCGACGATGCCGATTGCTGGTTCGTTCATCGGACTGCTCCGTCTCTGGCCTGGCTCTGCGCACTTTCGACGATACGCGAGCCGGGTTACACGCGAGTTACAGCTCCGGGCCGGGTACGCGCCATGCCACAAGGCCCATGCAAGGTGCCGACCTCTGATGGGAAATAGGGCGTGGAACGCACTCCTGGGATGGTACACCCATCCTGGCACCAGGTGCCAGGTCTTGCGCAAGTGGCCCGGATAGGTGATAATGGATGCAGCTCATCCCCCATCGTTCGGCTTGCAGCGCTCCGGTCAGATCAACGGTGCAGGCGCAGCACCCGCAGGCTGGCAGCCGCCTGCGCCACCAGCGGATTGGTGGGCGCGATGGACCGCATTGAGTTGCTCCTCAGCACCAAACTTTCACCGCCACTGCCGCAGCGCCGGCTGCTGCCGCGCCCGGCGTTGCAGGCCAGAATCCGGGAGGCGACCGAGTACCGGCTGACGCTGGTCCAGGCTGGCACCGGTTATGGCAAGACCACCGCCCTGCTGGCGCTCGATGGCAGCACTCCGCAGCTCTTCTGGTACAGCATCAGCGAGGCGGACACGGACCCCTCTCAGTTCCTGTTGTATCTTATTGCGGCGTTCCGCACCCGGCTGCCAGGCATGTCCGACCTGCCGCTGGCGGTCTTGCAGGAGCAACGGAGCGCGCGCACTGCCGCGCCCCCCTATGCCGCGGCCGCACGCCACGGACAGGGGGAGCACGCTACCGCGGCGATCTGGAGCACGACGATCGACGCACTGATCAACGTGCTGGCGCAATCGCTCAGCGACCCGGCCCTGCTGGTGCTGGACGACTACCATTTCGTCGCTGACAGCGCGGCGATCGACACGCTGATGCGGCGGCTCGTCGCCCACGCGCCGCCCGAGCTGCACATCGTGCTGGCGAGCCGCCGCCCGCTGGCCTGGCCGGAGCTGGTACGCTGGCGGGCGCGCGGCGAGGTGCTCGAGATCGGGCGCGATGCGCTCGCGTTTCAGCCGGATGAGATCGCGTTGCTCTTCCGCGACCTGTACGGTTTGCCCCTTGCCCCCCACGAGGTCGCCGCGCTGGCCGACAAGACCGAGGGCTGGCCGATCGCGCTGCAGCTCGTGCGGCAAGGTGTACGCGAGGGCGCCGCCCGCAGCGTGGCCGATCTGTTGGCGCAGGGCCCCACCTCGCTCGCCGCGCTTTTCGACTACCTGGCCGACGATCTGCTCGGCCGGCAGCCGCCGGAGGTAGCCGCTTTTATGCGCCAGACGTCTGTGCTGCTCGAACTGACGCCCGTCGCGTGCGCAGCCGTCACCGGCAACCAGGCAAGCGCCGCGCTGCTGACCCGACTGCATGAGCTCGACCTGTTCGTGGTGGCGTTGGGTCAAGGCCACTACCGCTACCATCATCTGTTCCACGATTTTCTGCGTCAGCAGGCAGCGACCGACCCGGCGGATCAGCGCATGTGCCAGCGCCGCGCGGCAGCCTTCTTTGAGGAGCAGGGCGACGACGAAGCGGCGATCTATCATTGGCTGGCAGCCGGGGAGTTCACCGCCGCCGCGGTGGCGATGGCACGGGCCGGCGAGGCCGTCTTGCGGGCCGGTCGGCTCGACACGGTTGCGGCCTGGATCGATGCCCTGCCACCAGACGTGCTGGCGAACCACCCGCTGCTCCAGGCCTATCTGGGCGATCTGCATCGCCTGCACAGCCGGTTCGACGAAGCGCTGGCCTGGTACGCTCAGGCCGAACAGATCTGGCGTGCGCGTGGCGATCTGGCCGGCGTCAGCCGGGCCTTGCGCGGGCAGGCACTGGTCTACCTCGACACGGTTCGCCCGGCCGAGGCCGAGAGTCTGCTGGAAGAAGCGCTGCGCCTGATCGACAGTACCGCCGACCGTACCGCGCGCGCGCGGGTGTTCGAGTTGCTGGCGGAGAACAAGCTCAATCTGGGGCAGCCCGACCAGGCCGAGGCCTTGCGCGCACAGGCGCGCATCCTGCGCGAGGCAGGGTCGGCCGAGGACGTGCTGAGCGTGCGGGTGAAGCTACGCACCGGGCGAATCGATGAGGCACAGCAGATTCTGGAGGCATGGGCGGCTGCGGAGCGTGAGGAGGCGGCGCGCGGCCAACTCCATCCACCGCGGGCCCACCGCGAGACTGTCTTGCTGCTCTCACTCATCCACGCGTTGCGAGGCCAGGCCGCACAGGCGATGGCCCTGGCGCAGGAGGGGATCGCGCTCGGCGAGCGGCTGTACTCGCCCTTTATCACGGCCGTGGCGCATATTCGCCTGGGCCATGCCTGGCAGGTGCTGCCCGCGCCGGTGGGCCCACCCCACCCGTCACACGCCCACGACCAGGCTATCGAGTGCTACCAGGCCGCGATCGCCATGGGCGACCGCCTGGCGGTGCGCCGGATCCGGGCCGAGGCGCTGTGGGGGCTCACCCGCGCCTACGGCTTCTTTGGCGATCTGGAGGCAGCGCGTCGCGCAGCAGCCGAGGGCATCGACATCGCGCGGTGGGCCGGCGACCAATGGATCGCAGCGCATACCGAGCTGGCGCTGGGAGCGAGTTGTGTGCTGGCCGGGTGCGCAAGCGAGGCGGTCGAGATCCTCACGCGTGTGCTGGCCACCTTCCGCGATTGCAGCGATCGCCTGGGGCGCGCCGCAACCCGGCTCTGGCTGAGCCTGGCCTACCACACGCTCCAGCAGCCCGAGCGCTTCGCCGCCTGTGTGGACGACCTGCTGGCCCTCTGCGAGGCCCACGGGTACGCGTTCCTGTTCTCCGGGCCGGCTTTGCTGGGCCCGCCGGATCCACGGCGCCTGATCCCGGTGTTGCTGGCAGCGCGGGCGCGCGCGATCCGGCCCGGCTACGTCGAGCGGCTGCTGCACGCGCTTGGCGTGCCCGCGGCGCCAGTGCACCCCGGCTACCAGTTGCGCGTGCAAACCCTGGGCGCGTTCCGGGTCTGGCGCGGCAGTGTCGAAGTCGCCCCGCGCGCCTGGCAACGCGACAAAGCGCGCCAGCTCTTCCAACTGCTGCTCACCCGACACGGGCACTGGTTGCAGCGCGACGAGATCATCGAGTGCCTCTGGCCCGACCTGGCGCCCGAGGCCGCCATCCGCGATTTCAAGGTCGCACTGAACGCGCTCAACAAAGCGATCGAGCCAGAGCGGTGTGCCGATGCGCCGTTCGCTTTTATCGCCCGTGACGGGACGGCCTATCGCCTGCGCCCGGAAGCGGACCTCTGGCTCGACGCCGCGGCCTTCGAGCAGGCGTGCACCGCCGGGCTGCGGCTGGTCGAGCGCGGTGCCATCGCGGCAGCGATCGCCCAGTTGCAGGCCGCGCTCCAGCTCTACGGCGGCGAGTATCTCCCCGACGCGTTGTACGAAGATTGGGCCAGCGCCGAGCGCGAGCGGCTGCTCCTGCTGTATCTGCGCGCAGCGGATCGGCTGGCCGGCATGCTGCTCGCATGTGGCCGGTACGACGAGGCGCTCGATGTGTGTCAACGCATCCTGGCACGCGATCCGTGCTGGGAAAGTGCCTATCAGACGATGATTCTGGCGCATCTCCGGCAAGGGAATCGCTCCCAGGCGCTCCGTACCTACCAGCGCTGTAGCGCCGTCCTCGGCGCAGAACTCGGCGTCGAACCCGCGCCGGCCACGGCGGCGCTCTATACCCAGATCGTGCACGGCGATGACCCAGATGCTGCGCCGGTCAGCCACCCAGAATCTGTCGCAGAGCGGCGCGCACATCCTGCAACGTGAACGGCTTCTGCAAATACCCCGCCGCCTGGGCACCTTTGATCTCCCGGATGACCTCCGCCATGGCGTACCCGCTCATCAGCACCACCGGCAGCGTCGGATGGATCTGCTGGATCGCCCACAACACCTCAGCGCCGCTCATCTGCGGCATCGTCAGATCGAGCAGCACGCACCGGATGTCGAACGGAGACGTACGCACGATCTCCAGGGCGGTCCGACCATCAGCCGCCGTCAGCGCGGTGAACCCCAGCCGCTCCAACACCCGCACCATGACCATCCGCACGCTGTCTTCGTCGTCTACGACCAGCACCGCCCCGCTGCCGCGCCAGGCGCCGGTATCGGGCGGCGCGGGGCTGCCTGAGGGCACTGCCTCGGCCATCGCTGGCAGCAGGACGGTGAACGTTGTACCCTGCCCAGGGGTGCTTGTAACCTGCAGTGCACCCCGATGGCCGCGAACGATCCCCAGCACCGCTGCCAGCCCCAGCCCACGCCCGGCAAACTTGGTCGTAAAGAATGGATCGAAGATCCGCGCGAGCGTTGTCGCTTCCATGCCGCTGCCCGTATCCGTGACCTCCAGGAGCACATACCTCCCGGGCGACAGCTCGGCCCCATTGCGATAGCTCGCCAGTTCGGCAGCCCTAACCTCACGCACCGTCGTTGTCAGCGTGACCGTTCCCACTTCGGCGATCGCCTCGGCGCCATTGAGCAGCAGGTTCATCACCAGCTGGTGGAGTTGGGTGCGATCGCCCATAACCAGAGGCAGATCCGGCGCCAAGTGCGAGCGCAGCGTCACCCCTTTGCTGATCGATGCCGCCAGGAGCGCTGCCGTATCGCGCACCAGCTCGTTCAGGTCCAGCGGTGCGACTACCACCTGCCCTTTGCCCGCATACGCCAGCAATTGCCGGGTCAGCTCGGCTGCGCGTTGGGCGGCTGCGGCGATCTGGGCCACACACTCCTGGGTTGAGACTTCCAGGTGGTGCTCGCGCGCCAACAGCCCGACATTGCCCAGCATGACCTGGAGCAGGTTGTTGAAGTCGTGGGCGATTCCGCCCGCCAGCAGGCCCAGGCTTTCCAGCCGCTGGGCTTCCTGCATGGCGCGCTCCATGGCCAGGCGTTCGGCCTCGGCGCGCATGCGCGCCGTGATATCGGCGGCAATGCCATAGACCGCGTAGGGACGCCCATCGGGGTGCCGCAGCGGAAACTTCGTCACCTGATAGCGGCGGAGCGTGCCGTCCGAGTCTGGCATCGGTGCGCCCTCGAAGGTGATCGCGCAGTTATCGTGCAGCACCTGCAGGTCGGTGGCCTGATGCATCTCCGCCACAGCGGGCGGGAACAGGTCGGCGTCGGTCTTGCCCAGGACCGCGCCGGCGGGGAGCTGGAATTCGCGCTCGCTCTGGCGACACCACACCTCGTAGCGCCCGAAGGAATCCTTGCCCCAGATCGGGAGCGGGGAATGATCCAGGATCGCCTGGAGCCGCGCCTGGCTCTGTTGCAGCGCCTGTTGCTTACGCGCACACGCGCGTGCATAGCGGATCGCGCGGGCGAGCAAGGCCGGCGTGAGTTCCGGCAGCGGCAGATAATCGGTGGCCCCCGCCGCCAGCACCGCGCGACCAGCCTCCGCATCGCTGGTGGTGGTCAGCACAATGAGCGGTGTCAGGCACCCATCTGCGATCGCCGCATGCACCAGGTCGGTGGCAGTGGGCGCAGCCTGCTCTGGCCAGGGAACGATCAACGCGATGTCCGGCGGTTGGGTGCTGAGCGTGGCGAGCGCTGCATCGTACGTGGCTACCCGCTCGAGCTGCAGCGCGCAATCAGGAACGCACGCCAGCATGTCCCGGATCGTGCGTTCCTGTTCGCCGGTGGGGTCGATCAGCAAGATGGCGACGACATCGTTGGGCATGGGCCTCGCTGCTCTCAACAGCTTCTGAACCGTCCGCGGTGGGGATGACGGGTCGCCGGTTCGCCGCTCGAGATCCTGCTCCAGCTTTGCGGCGGCGGTACCGCTGCAGACCCGGCGGAAGATCCGTGGTGGGCTGCGTCCGCCACGCCTCCTGACGCAGCCAGCTTCCCAGAGCCGGGTTCCAGAGCATCGCTTCACCCCACCGATGGCGAGCGCAGCCTCGTGTCTATCATACGTGCATGTGCCTGCATCGCAACGAACGAGATGTGATCGGTAGCGCTGCACTTTGGTAGCGATCGTGAACCTGCCAGATGCAACTGCGCTGTAACTCCCCTGCAACCGGCTGCTGTTAGACTCCGGCTATCGACCCGCGATACCCGCAACCTTCAGAGCCGCCTGAACAAGCTGACTGTAGGGAGGCCTGAAACACCTTGGCCTACATACCACGGCAGTTCGAGCCACGAGACAGGCGGCAGGAGAGTCGTGGCAGGTATCTGCCGTTCAAACGACGGGAGGGTGTACGCCACCGGGTACGAGCGGAGTAGAAGCTCCACCCAACCACCCTGTTCAGCCAGCTTCTCAAGGAGATCGCCGGCCCCCAACCGACGGGCGCTGATCGGCGCCATCGCACGGGGCTGGCGGTTTGCCCGGACCGGGCAGTTATGCACGCGGAGCAACACGGCCTCGGATACCGATATCGTCTCGTTCGTGGTGCGCTTTGTGTGCAAAGGGACGTTCGGCGCGACGACCGACGGTGACGCCCAACCGGCGGCACCCGTGGCCAACTGGCACGGCACGATCCGGCACGTCCAGTCGAACACCGAACGGCGGTTCGCCCGCTGGGAGGATGCAGTCGCGTTCATCAAACAGTAGATCGACATCGGGCAGGGTCACAGCGCATGACCCACCTGGCAAGCACACGCGCCAGGCAGCCAGCGGGCGGTGCGCATGGGAGCCCTCTTGGGAATGATCTAAGCCGCCCAATGGAAGCGCGCGATCGATCCGCCAGCCATAAACACACCCCCCGTGCGTAAGGAGCAGCCGACCATGAGCAGGATCCCAACCTTACCTGGCATCACTGCACGACACATCCAGACGCCGCGCCTGACGATGCACGCGCTCTTCAGCGGCCCGGAGGAGGGCGTCCCGGTGCTTTTCATCCACGGGAATGCCTCGTCGGCCACCTTCTGGGAAGAGACCATGCTGGCGTTGCCGGACGGGTTTCGCAGCATCGCGCCGGATCTACGTGGTTATGGCGAGACCGAGGATCGGCGGATCGATGCGACGCGCGGCTGTGGCGATTGGGTGGACGACCTGTGCAGCTTCGTCCAGGTGCTCGGGCTGGAACGTTTCCATGTCGTCGGGCACTCCATGGGTGGGACGATCCTCTTCAGCCTGTTGCCAGCGGCCGGCCGCGGCATCGCCTCACTGACCCTTGTCGCACCCGGCTCGCCGTACGGCTTCGGCGGTACCAAGGACCTGGCCGGCACACCCTGCTACGACGATTTCGCCGGCTCAGGCGGCGGGATCGTCAACCCGGAGTTCGCACGGCTGCTTGGCGCAGGGTATCGCGGCGACGACAACCAGGCTGCGCCACGGGTGGTGATGAACAGCTTCTACTGGAAGCCGCCGTTCCGCCCGGCGCGCGAAGAGGATCTGCTCTCCTCGATGCTCAGCGAGAAGGTTGGGCCGGACAAATACCCCGGCGATTTCGTGGCCTCGCCGCACTGGCCTGGCGTTGCGCCTGGGGTATGGGGGCCGATCAACGCGCTGTCGCCCAAATATGTCGGCGACAGTGTGGAGCGGTTCGTCACCTGCGCGCACAAGCCGCCGATCTTGTGGGTACGCGGCGCCGACGATCAAATCGTGGCGGACAACTCCCTTTTCGAGTTCGGCACGCTCGGCAAGCTGGGAATCGTGCCGGGCTGGCCAGGCGACGATGTCTTCCCACCGCAACCAATGGTCAGCCAGACGCGTGCTGTGCTGGAGCGCTACCAGGCCAACGGCGGACGCTACACCGAGCACGTATTCGCCGACTGTGGCCATACGCCGTACCTCGAGAAGCCACGCGAGTTCATAGCATTGTTGCTGGGCCATCTGGCCTAGCGCACGCGCTGCCGGCAGCGCCGCCGATCCCGGCGCGCGCGTGTGCTCGAGGCGATCGAGGCATCGGCGCTGCAAAAGTGAGGTGACCTACGCCAACAGCGATCTGGGATGCCTTGTGCGGATGGGCCCATATGCACACGCAGGAGGAGTGAAGCATGAAGCGACCCAGGCACACTGCTCGATGGGCGAGCACGTTGGCGCTCGTGCTGTTGATGGGGCTGCTGGCCGGCTGTGGAGGTATGGCGCCCGCCAGCCAGGCCACACCCGCCCCCGCCGCCACAACCGCTCTGGCGGCCGCGGCACCTGCTGCGCAGCCGACTGCGGCCCCCGCAGCCGCCGGCGGCGCACCGATCAAGATCGGCGTGGTCACCGACCTCTCGAAGAATCTCAAATACTACGGCGAGATGGAGCTCAACGGCCTCAAAGCCGGCATCGAGTACGCTACTGGCGGCACATTCCAGGTCGCCGGGCGGGCGATCGAGATCCTGCCGCCCAAAGACGACGAGGGCAACCCCGAGAAAGGCGCGCAACTGGCCCGCGAACTGATCGAGAAGGACGGCGTGGATATCCTCCAATGTTGTGCTTCCAGCTCGGTCGCACTGGCGGTCATCGAGGTCGCCAAACAGTTTCAGAAGATCGTCATGATCGATCCAGCGGCCTCGCCGGCGATCACCGGCACGAACTTCAACAAATACGTTTTCCGCACCGGCCGCAATACCAACCAGGACGCCGCAACCGCCGGCCCGTACCTGGTGCAGAACGTCGCTAAAGAGTTCGTCCAGATCGCCCCCGACAACGACTTCGGCAAAGGCAGCGCGACCTCCTGGCGCACTACGATCGAGAAGGCCGGTGGAACGTGGCCGTGTGACGACGTGCTGATCCCGCCCGATACGACCGACTTCACCCCCTACCTGCAGAAGGTTCTCGATTGCCCGGCCAAAGTGCTGTTCGTGACCTGGGCGGGCGCCTCGTTCGTGCCGTTGTTCAAACAGATGCAGGAGCAGGGCATCTTCGAGGAGAAGATCGTGGCGACTGGCTTCGGCGACAACGCCTCGCTGCCGCAGGTCTACCAGAACGCGATCGGCACTGTCGGTATGATCGCCTATCACTACACGCTGCCCAAGAACAAGGTCAACGACTGGCTGGTCGCATACTACAAGCAGACCTACCATCGCCCACCCGACCTGTTCGACGCCGGCGGGGCGGCGGCGGGGATCGCGATGGTCGAGGCGCTCAAGCAGACCGGCGGCGATCCCAGCGCCGACAAACTGATCCCGGCGCTGGAGGGCATGAGCTTCGAGGGGCCCAAAGGCACCTACACCTTCCGCAAGGAGGATCATCAGGCGCTCCAGCCGATGTATATGGTCAAGCTCACCAATATCAGCGACCCGGACAAGAAGTTCTTCGAGCTGGTCAAAGAGGTCAGCCCGGAGGAGAGCGCGCCACCGGTTATTCCGCCGAAGCAGTAACGGGGGCTCAGGCATGGCGATATTGCTCGAAACCATCGATCTCAAGAAATCCTTCGGTGGCCTGCAGGCGGTCGCGGGAATCTCGATCCAGGTGGCGCATGGCAGCCTGCACACGATCATCGGGCCCAACGGCGCCGGCAAGACCACGTTTTTCAACCTGCTCTGCGGCAACCTCAAGCCTACATCTGGCAAGGTGCTCTTCAAGGGCCGCGACATCACCGGGCAGCCGGTTCATCGCGCGATCCACCACGGGATCGGGCGTTCGTTCCAGATCAGCAACCTGTTTCCCAACCTGACGGCGTTCGAGCATGTGCGCCTGGCCGCGCAGGCGTTAAGTCCGCACCGCTACCGCATCTTCGGGCGCGCCACCACGATGCCGGCAGAGGCGCACCGGGCGCACGAGGCACTGGCGCTGGTCGGCCTGAGCGATCAGGCCGATGTATCCGCCGCTGCGCTCGCACACGGCGACAAGCGCCGGCTCGAGCTGGCGATGCTGATCGCGCCCGATCCGGAGTTGCTGATGCTCGATGAGCCGACCGCAGGGATGGCCAGCGAGCAGGTGCCGCAGCTAATCGAGGTGATCACGCGGATTCGTCAGGACACCCGCAAAACCATCCTGCTGATCGAACACCGCATGGATGTGGTCATGAGCGTGTCCGACCGCATCACGGTGATGCATCAGGGCGCGGTGTTGGCCGAAGGGACGCCGAAGGAGATCGCGGCCAATTCCAAAGTCCAACGTGCCTACCTGGGCGAGTTATATGGCAACCTGGCGGCCTGAAGCGCTCCGTAAGTGGTGCATCGGATACACCCTAGCACCCATAACGCAACCCATATGAGCGCACTTCTCGAAGTTCAGGGGGTCCACACCTTCATCGGCCAGTCGCATATCCTGGAGGGGGTGACGCTGGCGGTGGAAGCGGGCGCGATCACCGCGCTGCTGGGGCGCAACGGCGCCGGCAAAACCACTACGCTGCGGACAATCATGGGGTTATGGCAGCCGCGTCGAGGGCACATCCACTACGCAGGGCAGGAGATCCAGGGGCGCAAGACGTTTGAAATTGCCCAACTCGGGATCGGCTACGTGCCGGAATACCGCGGTATCTTCCGCGATCTGACGGTCGAAGAGAATCTGCGGCTGGCCGAGCGCCGCAAAGGCGACCTCAGACGCAAGAGTGATCTGATCTACACACTGTTTCCCGATCTGCGGCGGCTGATCCGGCTCAAGGGTGGGCAACTCTCGGGGGGGCAGCAGCAGATGCTGGCGATCGCCCGCGCCCTCGTGCCCGATAACCCGCTGCTGCTGATCGACGAACCGACCGAAGGGCTAGCGCCCATCGTGATCGACCAACTGATGCACGCGATCCAGGAGCTGAGCAAGGCCAGTACCGTCCTGCTGGTCGAGCAAAACTTCCGCGTGGCTGCCGCGATCAGCACCTACTATTACATCATCGACGACGGACGGAATGTCCATCACGGGCTGATGCGCGATCTGGTCAGGAATACCGATCTGATCCATCGCTATCTCGGCGCGGCCTAGGTGGTCCATCTGGCATATTGAGTGCGGTTGTGGGGGAAAGCCAGCGGCCCTCCCACCTACCTTCATGAAGGAGGTCGGATGCACCACCACTCCGCGCATCGTGATGTGCAGGCATCGGCGCGTGCCCATGCTAGCGTCTGTCTGGTGTCGGCGGAGGCAAGCCTATGTTCAACATCTCGACGGAGGCCTGGATCACCAGCGTCCTGCTGCCTGGATTAGCGCTAGGCATGCTCTACTTTTTGATCGCCGCCGGTCTGTCCCTGATTTTCGGGCTGATGGATGTACTCAACTTCGCTCATGGCTCATTGTTTATGCTCGGCGCCTATATCGCCTGGACGATCGCGACCTACACCAACCCGCAGGTGCCTGAGTATTGGGGACTGGCGATCGCCGACGGCAACCTGCGCTTCGTCGCCGGGCTGCTCGGGGCGGTGCTACTGGTGGCCGGGCTGGGCGCAGTGCTGGAGAGCGGGTTGATCCGCCCGCTCTACACCCGGCCGATCTACCAGGTGCTGCTGACGCTCGGGTTGGTGCTCGTGTTCGCCGAGCTGGTGAAGGCCGTGCCGATCTGGGGGCCGCTGGCGAAAAGCCAGGACAAACCCGACTGGTTCGCCCACTCGATCCGGCTGATCGGCAACCGGCGCTTCCCCAGCTACGGGGTCTTCATCCTTGGGCTGGGCACCGCGGTGATGGTGAGCTTGGCCGCGCTGTTGCGCTACACCCGGCTGGGCATGATCGTCCGCGCCGGGGTCCAGGACAGTGAGATGGTTCAGGCGCTGGGGATCAACGTGCGGCGCGTCTTCACTCTGATCTTCGCAATCGGGGCCGGGCTGGCAGCACTGGGCGGGGCGGCGATCGCCCCGCAGCAGGGGGTGTCGCCCGAGATGGGGCTGGAGTTCCAGTTGGCGGCGTTCATCGTGGTGGTGATCGGCGGGCTGGGCAGTATCCCTGGCGCAGCGATCGGGGCACTGCTGGTGGGGCTGGCGCGCACCTTCGGCGACACCCTGATCGTCAACAACCCCGGTCTGCCAAAGTGGCTGCCCAGCGCTTCAACCGTATTACTGATGGCCGCGGTGCTGCTGTTGCGACCGGCGGGGGTGTTCGGCAAAAAGGAGTAACCCGATGGCGCAGGCGATCGATCCTGTGGCCCACCGCGACCCGCAGCCGGGCGAGCTACACATGTTGCGCCGGGAGTGGCCGCTGCTGGCGCTGCTGGCGCTGCTGCTGATCGTTCCGCCGCTCATCCCGGACGGTATCGGGCGCTTCTTCCTGGGACAACTGATCGCCGTCTTCATCCTGGCGATCTACGCCATGAGCTACGATTTGCTGATCGGCTATACCGGCATCGTGTCGTTCGGCCATGCCCTGTTCTTCGGCGCGGGCGCGTATCTGACGGCCGATGCGCTCAAGTACGGCTGGCTGCCGTTCGCAGCCATCCCACTGGCAGTCGGGCTCGTGGCGGCAATGCTGGCGCTGGTGATCGGCATGCTGTCGCTGCGTGTAAAGGGGGTCTACTTCTCGATGGTCACGCTGGCGTTCGCCGAGGTCGTCTTCATCATTGTGCGCGGCACCGACCGGCTAGGGCTGGAGAACGGGTTGTTCGGCCTGAGCGTGCCAGGCTGGATCGACCCGAACATGCAGCGGTTGACCTTCTACTTCGTCGCGCTGACGCTCACTGTGCTGGTATATCTCTTCCTGCGCATGGTCGTCGCTGCGCCGGCCGGCCATGTCTTCGTCGCCATCCGCGAGAACGAGCAGCGCGCGCTGGCGCTCGGCTACCACACCCTGATCTACAAATTGATGGCGACCGTCATCGCCGGTGTGCTGGCAGCCCTCGCCGGCTGGCTCAGCGCCCTATTCTACCTCAGCGCATCACCGGCGGCGCTCTCGGTTGGCACAACGATCAACGCGCTACTGATCGTGATCATCGGCGGGGTCGGCACACTGATCGGCCCGGCGCTCGGCGCGGCGCTCTACACGCTGATCGGCTACGTGCTTCAGAACCAATTCGCCCGCTGGCAGCTCGTCTTCGGCGTCGTGTACATCTTGCTGGTGTTGTTCCTGCCCTACGGCCTGGCGGGCACCTGGCGCCACCGGCAGCAGCAACGCATTCGGCAGATCGTACGCACGTTTAACCTCGCGAGCCGGCCCGATGTGCCGCCAACCGGCGACCTGGAAGCGGGGACCGGCACACGCGGGCCGATGGACGAGGATCGTGTTTGATACTGCACGGGCAGCCCAGAGGTAGAGACCAAAGCACCGGCGCCTGAAGGCGACACCCCGCGTGTCCATGCCCACCAACCGCTTGGGGAAAGGCGATCAGCACAAGCACAGAGAGGACCATCCCATGACCCAGCACGATCCATCAGCGGAGCGCTCGAGCATGTTCCAGGCGACCCAGGAGTTCTTGAAACAGAGCTACCAGCTCTGGGAACAGCTCACCAGCCAGTATATGGAGGGCCTGATCCGCAACCAGGGGTTCCTGGCGATGACCGGCAAAGCACTCGAACAATCGACACAGTTCAAACAGCAGATCGACCGGCTGGTGGAGGCCAGCCTGGCCAGCATGCAGTTGCCCACCCGGAGCGAGATGGAGCGCGCGCTGCACAAACTCAACGAACTGGAAAGCCTGTTGCGCGAGCTGCACGAGAAACTGGATCGGCTCGTGGATGCAGCTTAAGGGGCTGGCTGCAACGCCTCTCAGCGGGGGCAGGGGGCCTGCAGCCTCAAATCCTTCCAAACCACCCGTTTCCGACAGCCTCTGGGGCCCACCAGACACGGCGCCGGTCGAAGGCAGCGTTGTGCCTGGCAGGCTGACGCCCAATTGGTCGGAGGAGCAGGATGTTCCCGCCTTTCTGGGGTTTGCCACCGCTGACGAATGCCGCGTTGCAGCAGTTGCAGCGCGAACTAGATCAGCTCAAGCAGCGCTTCGACGCGGCATTCAGAACCTTGCTCGAAACCGAACCGATCGCGGTGGCCCAGACCCCCGCCGAGGTCGTCTATACCGAAAACAAGCTACGGCTGCTGCATTACCGTCCGGCTGTCGCACAGCCCTATCCGGTGCCACTACTGATGGTCCCCTCGCTGATCAACCGCTACTACATTCTCGACCTGATCCCTGGCAAGAGCCTGGTCGAATATCTGGTGGGGCGGGGCATCGATGTGTATATGCTCGATTGGGGGACACCAGGCAGCGAGGATCGGTTCATCACCTTCGATCACTATATCACCGGCTACCTGCGCCGGGTTGTCCAGCAGGTGTGCACACTATCGGGTCAGCAGCGCATCAGCCTGCTCGGCTATTGTATCGGGGGCACGTTCACCGCGATTTTCACCGCGCTCTATGGACGCTATGTCCAGAACCTGATCCAGTTGACGGCGCCGATCAACTTTCATGATGATGGGCTGCTGTCCCAGTGGACGCGCAAGGAGCATTTCAACGTCGATCTGCTTGTCGATACGCTGGGCAACATGCCGGCCGAGCTGATGCAGGCCAGTTTCCGCATGCTCAAGCCGACGGCGCAGATCGCCCAGCACATTGTGCTGGCCGAGAAGCTCGGCGACATGCAGGCGGTGCAGGACTTTTTGGCCATGCAGACCTGGATCAACGATAACATCCCCTTCCCCGGCGAGGCCTATCGCAAATATATCAAAGAATGTTATCAGGAGAACCATCTGGTGCAGGGCAAATTGGTAGTGGACAACCAGCGCGTAGACCTGGTGCGGATCGCCTGTGCGCTGTTGATCATCACCGCATCGAAGGATCACATCTGCCCACCCCAATCCGCCGCGGTCCTCCAGGCGCTGGTATCGAGCACGGATAAACAGGTGCTGGAGATCCCCGGTGGGCATATTGGGATCGTTGCCGGGCGCAGCGCCTCCGGCAACCTCTGGCCCCAGCTGGCGGACTGGCTGATCGCCCGTTCGCAAGCCCAACCGGCCGCGCCAGAGGCAACCACCAAGCCGGCGCGCAAGCGATCCGCTCGCCGTGCTGATCCGTGATCTGGTCGGGAGCCCCAGCCGACGCGCGGCCTGTCCAGTGGCCAGCGCTGCGCTGCGGTCGATCGCACCTGCCGTTGTGTGCGCGTCGGGCGTCAACCAACGAGCAACCTGAAGCAACAGAGGAGCGGTGCATGTACGTCGGTGACTGGCTGGGGCGTCGCGCGCTGCTAACGCCCCTCAAGACGGCCCTGGTCGATGCGACGACCGGCATGCGGTACTCCTATCGAGAGCTGAACGCACGCGCCAACCGGGTCGCGCACCTGCTGCGCAGCCAGCTTGGGATCGCCAAGGGCGACCGGGTCGCGATCCTGGCGACCAACCGGGTCGAGCATCTCGATCTTCTGTTCGCCTGTGGCAAACTCGGCGCGATCGGTGTACCGCTCAACTGGCGCCTGGCGCCGCGCGAACTGGCCGGGATTCTGCACGATTGCACCCCACAGGTTCTGGCCTATGCCCCCAACTATGCGCCCGTGGTTGACGAGATCTACGCGGGACGGGATCGCCCCCAGCTGCTGGTCCTCGGCCCGGCCGCGGGGGCGGCCATGGCGCTTGCCGCCGCATACGCGACGCCGGGCGCAGCCCCGGCGGTCGAGAGCGAGGTCGATCTGGAGGATCCGGCGCTGATCCTGTATACCTCGGGCACCACCGGGCGGCCGAAAGGGGCGATCCTGTCGCATCGGATGCTGGTCTGGAACTCGATCAACACGATCGTTGGCTGGGAGCTGTCGGCGCAGGATGTGACGATCACCCACACTCCTTTCTTCCATAGCGGCGGCATCAACGTGTTGACGCTGCCGCTCATTCACTGCGGTGGGACGGTTGTGCTGATGGAGAGCTTCGACCCGGCGCGCAGTCTGGAGCTGATCGCCGCCGAGCGGGTGACGGTGTTGTTCGCTGTGCCGACGATGTTCCAGATGATGCTCGAGGCCCCCAACTTCGACCAGATCGACTTCTCGTCGGTGCGGTTCTTTATCAGCGGCGGTGCGCCCTGCCCGGTCGCTCTCATTCGCGCCTACCAGGCGCGTGGGGTACCCTTCCGCCAGGGGTATGGGCTGACCGAGGTTGGGCCGAATTGCTTCACCCTGCAGCCAGACGATGCGATTCGTAAGGCCGGCTCGGTCGGCTTCCCGAATATGCATGTCGATGCGCGGATCGTAGACGATCACGGCCAGGACCAGCCGCCCGGCGCCGTCGGCGAGCTGATTTTGCGCGGCCCAACCGTCTTTTCGGGCTACTGGAATAACCCGGAGGCCACTGCGGCGGCCATGTACGGCGGCTGGTTCCATACGGGGGATCTGGTGCGGCGCGATGCCGAGGGCTACTATTACATCGTCGATCGCAAAAAGGATCTGATCATCAGTGGGGGCGAAAATATCTACCCGGCTGAGGTCGAAAATGTCTTGTATGCCCATCCGGCGGTCGCGGCGGTCGCCGTCATCGGCGTGCCCGACCCGAAGTGGGGCGAGGTCGGCCGTGCTGTGGTCGTGCTCAAGCCCCATCAGCATGCGACGGCGGCCGATCTGATCGCCTTCTGTCAAGGAAAACTCGCGCGCTACAAGATCCCCAAGTCGGTCGTCTTCGCCGCGGCACTGCCGCATAACGCCGCGGGCAAGATCGTGAAACAGGAAGTGCGCGCGCGCTACGGGGAGCCGATCGCTCCCACATGACGCCGCGCCGGCGACCGATCGATCGGCGCACGGCAGGCATGCCCCTACTGCGCGCTACAGAGCCCGCTGTGGCGCACGTCCCTGGAGCAAGCGGCCCACAGCGCAGGCCGGGCGCGATCCGGCGGGATTGTTCGCCCGGAGCGAGCCCATGCTGGCAACGTCCATCCCCAGCGAAGAGCTGGTGCTGCGTACCAAACAGACGCCGCCGCGGCCGCATCGGCAGGTGCTGCCACGGCCGGCGCTGCACGCCTGGCTCCGTGAGGCGCTCGACTACCGTCTGACGATCGTGCAGGCTGGCCCCGGCTATGGCACCATCGGCGCATCCTGTGGGGCGCCGAGGCCTCGGCGGCCAACATCAGACCGCAGCGAGGAGCAACTGACCGGAGGTTGGGCTGGCGGTTCTCACCCGCCCAGCGCGGCAAAAGTTTACCCGCGCCTGGTATCACCCGGGGCTTTGCCGCGCGGCCATCTCCACGCGCGGGTGGGGTATTTCCACCTGCAGGCACAGGCCGCCGCCGGGCTGGTTGTGCAGCTTGAATCGCCCTCCCAGCAAGGAGACGCGCTCACCGATGCCCAGCAGGCCGTAGCGCCCCTCGGCCGAGAGCGCCGCCAGGTCGAAGTCGCTGCTCAGCCCGCAGCCGTCATCGGCGATCGCGATCATCAGCGTGCGCGGCGAGGTATGGCGCAGCGAAACGCGCACCGTGCTGGCGCGAGCATGTTTGCGCACATTGTTCAGCCCCTCTTGCACGATACGGAAGATCGACAACTCGGTCGGCTCGGGCAGCCGCCCGATGTTGGGGGCCAGGTCGAGCGTCACGGAGATGCCGGTCCGCGCGCTCCAATCGCGCGTGTAGGACTGCAGCGCCGCGGCCAACCCCAGGCTGTCGATCGTCGGTGGGCGCAGGTTACCGCAGATGCGCCGCAAGTCGTCGACCAGATCGCGGATGCTGTTGCGGATGTCGGCCAGATCCTCCTTGAGCGCTGGCGCCGCGACCGCGTCCGCCTCGAGCTCCTCTAGCTGATAGTTGATGCTCAACAGATCCTGGAGCACCTGGTCGTGGATCTCGCGCGCCAGGTGTTTGCGCTCCTGCTCGCGCTCGGTCAGCAGCCGCCGGTGCGCGTCCTGCAGGCTTAGATTGGCCTGGTCGAGAGCAGTGACCTGCTCCGCCAGACGCTCAATCAACTGCTGGTTCAGCGAATCCTGGGCCGCCAGGTGGCGTTGCAACAGCAACTCGTGGTCACGTAGCTTCTCGGCTTGCTCGCGCGCGCGATAATAGCTATCGAGCGCCCAGATCGTTGGGGTGAGCTGCTGGCGATCCGCGATTCCCACCAGCATGGCCACGATCTCCTCGCGGCTGGTCTCATCGGTGCGGCGCACGGCCACCACCTGGCCATGGCGCAGAGCGATGATTCGATCGGTGACAGCGAAGAGATGATCGAGGTTATCGCTACAGAAGAGCACCGCCACGCCACGCTGTTGCCAGGTCTGGATCAACGAGAGCAACTTTTGCTGGTATGTGTAACTCATCAACACGGTTGGCTCATCGATCACCATCAGCCGGGCCGGGCGGGTCATGGCGCGGCCGATGGCGAGCAACTGGCGCTGCTCGCTCGACAGGTTCGCCACCTTTTCGCGCAATGAGCTGAAAGGGACATCCAGTTGCGCCAGGATGTGGGCCGCCTCCTGGTCGATACGCTGGCGGTTGGGCACCTTCAGCCATGTGCTCCATCTAGGCCAGCCGATCTCATGTCCCAGAAACAGGTTCTCGCTGATGTCGAGGGATTCGGCCAGCTCTGGCTGCTGATGGATGATCTCAATGCCCAGCGCCCGCGCCCGAAACGGCCACTGCAGCCGCCGCCCATCGAAGTAGATATCCCCTTCGTCGGGGCGGTAGAGGCCCGCAAGCAGCAGCGCGATCACCGACTTACCTGCCCCGCTCTGGCCAGCCAGGCCTACCACTTCACCCGGGCAGACATCAAAGCTCACCCGCTGGACGGCCGGCAACGTACCGAAGCTCTTCGAGAGGTTGATAACCTGTAACAGCGGTTCCATACACGCTTTCGAGATCGTTCCGCGCAGCGGCGATAGCAGGCAGGTGCTGGAAGCAGCCTCCCGCTGCTGGTCAGGCTCATGGATCGGGCAGCGGCCGGCTGAAATCGTTTGTCTCCCAGGCCTGGATCATTGCCGCCACATTCCTGCGAGTGACGATATCCATCCCCGAGTCAATGAAGGTTGGGAATGCTTTCCCGTCGATCACACGCTCGTAGAGCACCTGGACCGTATCGTAGCCCCACCCCCAATATTTCTGGCCGATCAGCCCCGACAGGTAGCCATCGCGCAGCAACTCCAGCTCGACCGGCAGCGTGTCGAAAGCGACCGTTTTCATCCCGCGCTGGCGGGCAGCCTGTTCCCACAGCGGCATTGATCCGCGCTCGGCGAAAAGTGGCCACATCCCGGCGAAGAACCAGCCATCGAGCGTCGGATGAGCCTGCATCGTCTCCTCGACGACCTGGACCCCCAGATTGATATCATCATTACTGTTGACCGTAGCGACGATCTGGATGTCGGGGTAGGTGGCCACGCGATCCCTGAAACCGCGCATCCGCTCCTCCAGGTTCAGCGCGCCCGGAACACCGGTCAGAATGGCGACCTTGCCCTGCGGCCCAATCGCACCGATCAACAAATCCGCCGCCGCCTGCCCGGCCTGGTAATTGTCGACCCCCAGGTAGGTGAAGCGCTGGCTTTGGGGCGAGTCGGAGTCCCACGTCATCACCGGGATACCGGCGGCCACGGCTGCATTGATCGGATCGATACATGCCGTTGGATCGTTGCACGAGATTGCGATGGCATCGACTCCGCGTGCAATCACGTCTTCGACCACGCGCGCCTGCTCGGCCGCATCAGAGGCCACCGAGCCGACGTAGAGCACCTCAACACGGATCGGCCCGCTGGCTGTCAATTCAGCCGCCTTCTGCAGGGCGCCCTTGCGGCCCAGTTCAAACACCGGGTTGTTGAGCGACTTGGGGATCCACGCGATCGTGAGCGTCTGCCGCGCCGGCACCCCGGTGGGGGAGGCCGCGTCGCCTGGCGCCACTGGCGGCTGGCAGGCAGCAAGCCCGCCGAGCAGCACGAGGGCAACTCCGCAGATCACCGGGCATCTCATCGTCTCGTCCGCCGTCGTCTCCAATAATCGAGCAGGATGACGACCAGGATCATCATCCCGACCGCTGCGGTCTGCCAGTAGGCGGGGACGCCGAGCAGCACCAGGCCATTGCGCACGATCTGCAGGAGGGCCGCGCCGAGCAGCACCCCTGCCACACTGCCCTCGCCCCCAAACAAACTGGTACCGCCGATGACCGTCGCTGCAATGATATCGAGCTCGTACCCGATCGCAGCAGTTGGCGCCGCGACCCCCAGGCGCGCGGTCAGCAGCAGACCACCGACCGCCGTCAGCAAGCCGCACAGCATGTAGACCAACACCTTGAGTTGGGCAATGTCCACCCCGGCGACCAGCAGCGCCCGCTCGTTGTGCCCAAGGGTATAGATATGCCGTCCCAGCACCGTTCGGCTCAGGAGCAGCCCCACCAACACGGCCAGGATCAGCATATACACCACCGGCAGCGGCCAGGCACCAGCCAGCAATTCAGCCTGGCCCAGGTTGAGAAACTCCTGCGGCAGATGGCGCACCGGCTCACCGCGCGTCAGGCCGAGGACGATTCCACGCGCGACGCTCATCGTGCCCAGCGTGACGACGAAGGGCGGCAACCCGATACGCCCCACCAGCGTGCCGTTGACCCAGCCGACCAGGCTGCCGGTCAGCAGCCCGGCGACGATCGCCACCGGCACGGGCGCGCCAGCGTGCAGGCAGAGGGCGCTCACAAAGCCGGCCAGCGCCATCACCGCCCCGACCGACAGGTCGATGCCGCCGATAATAATCACCAGGCTCTCGCCAAACGCAGCGATGGCGATCCATGAGAACGCGCGCGCGACGTTGAACAGGTTGGCGCCCGTGAGGAACGTGTCCGTACCGAGGCTCAGCGCAGCGCTCACGAACAGCAGGAGGATGCAGACCACCAGCTCCTGCCGCCGGATGAGCACCTCCCAGCCCCACTGCAGCCGGCGCACCAGCAGCGTCCGGTCCTGCGTTGGTCTCACGGCGGCGGCCTTCTCCATCGCCCGTCCCTCCGTCATGCCTGGAGAACCCCGGCCATGCTTATTTCAGCATTCTACCCAACATGTTTCCCCTACGCTAGTGGTCGGCTACAGGGATGGTGATGGGTGGGGTTTGCCGCTCTCCTCCAGCCATCACCATCACGGTGGTGGACCACGAGCGGCGCGCGGGCGCACAGGCGCGGGCACTCAGCGGCTTGCCCGGCGCGTATACACATCGAAGATCACCGCCACTGCCAGCACAGCACCACGGACGATGTACTGGTAGGCGATGCCAACGCCCATCAAGTTCATGCCACTGGTCAGCGACGTCATCACCAAAGCGCCGATGATCGACCCCGTCACCCGGCCGACACCACCCGCCGCCGAGACACCACCGACATAGGCGGCCGCGATCGCGTCTAGCTCGAACAGCGTGCCGGCGGTTGTCGTGGCGGATTGCAGGCGCGACGCGAACAGGATGCCGGAGAGCGCCGACAACATGCCCATCGAGCCGAACACGATATAGATTGTGCGTTTGACGCTGATGCCGCTCAGCTCGGCTGCCTCCGGGTTGCCGCCGACAGCATAAATATGCCGGCCAAGCACGGTGCGGGTCGTGATGAAGTGATAGATACCGACCACCAGCAGCACGATCACGACGGTCCAGGACAGCCCGTTGTAGCCAGCCAGCACCCAGGTCACACCGCCGACCAGCAGCGAGACGAACAGCAGCTTAAGCACGAAGATATCCAGCGGCAGCACCTCGAAATTATACTCCTGCTTCTTGCGGCGGCTATGAACCTCGCTGATGATGAACAGGACGATCGCCGCGATGCCAAGCAGCAGCGTGAGCTTATGCACACCCGCCAGAACACCGATGTCGGGGATGTCGGGAATGAAGGCGTTGCCGATCGCGTTGAAGGTCTTGTCGGGGATGATGATCGTACCCGTGCCTTCCGTCACCAGTTGTAGCGCGCCGCGGTAGATCAACCAGCCGGCCAGCGAGGCCACGAAGGAGGGGATGCCCAGCTTCGCCACTGGAAACGCCGTGATCAGCCCAGCCACCACACCGAGCCCCAGCACCATCGGCACAACCACATAGGTGGATAGCCCCCAACGAACCAGCGCGATCGCCGCGACGGCGCCCAGGAAGCCTGCCAGAAAGCCGACCGACAGATCGATATGCCGGATGACGATCACCAGCGTCATCCCGACTGCCAGGACCGCGATGTAGCCGGTCTGATTCAGGAGATTACTCAGGTTGCGTGATGAGATGAAGATCCCGTTGGTGGTGATGGCGAAGATCGCCATGATCGCGAAGAGCGCGATGAACATGCCGTATTCACGGATATTTTCCCGCAACACTTTCTGCAGGTTCCGCACAAACGTCCCAGACCGCGGCATGCTCTGCACATGCTCGATAGACATCCCTGTCCTCCTCAATTGGTCGCCAGATGCATAATCTTTTCCTGGGTCGCTTCTTCAATCGGCAGTTCACCGGCGATCCGGCCAGCGGCCACGATATACACACGATCGCTCATGCCCAGAATCTCGGGCAGCTCAGATGAGATCATGATGATGCTCATCCCCTGCTGA
>FLYN01000046.1_pt1 | contig 22934 bp, 20 predicted proteins | sample 1122621 | NCBI WGS metagenome assembly FLYN01 (sample SAMEA4346792, study PRJEB14843) | hot springs metagenome | biome: Terrestrial Biome; feature: Habitat; material: Sediment | place: India | collected 2012-06-12 | depth 1760 m
TTGGGGCGGTGGTGCAGCCGGTCGCCCATGCCGACGGCCTCGAGGGCGGCTCGCGCACGCGCATGGCGGTCGCGCCCGTCGCCGTAGATCAGCGGCAACTCGACGTTGCGGAGCGCGCTGGTGCGCGGGAGCAGCATATACTGCTGGAACACGAACCCGATCTTACGGTTGCGGATCGCCGCCAGCGCATCGTCATCCAGCTCGCCAACATCGACCCCGTCGAGCCGGTACGTGCCGCTGGTCGGCTGGTCCAGGCAGCCGATGATGTTCATCAAGGTGCTTTTGCCGCTGCCCGACGGCCCCATGATCGCCACCAGCTCGCCCTCGTCGATCGCCAGCGAGACGCCGCGCAACGCGTGGACTTCAACATCGCCCATACGATATACTTTGGTCACGTTGTGCAGCTCGATCAGCGCCATGCCCGCCTCCTTGCCCACCAGGCACCTGTTTGGCCTCTGGATCGTGCCAGGGAAAGTCATACGATAGCCATGCCGGGTCCGTCGTTCTACACGGCGCTCTACCATCATGCTGCCCGGGCCTGCACCCCGATCTGCCGTGCATCTGGCGCGGCGGCCAGCCCGAGCACCCTAAGGCAGGGAGCTAAGCACCACATACGCGATGGCCGCCAGAATCGCGACCGTGAGCACCACCCGAACGATACCCTTCACGATCTTCCAGGCCAACCATAGCACGACCAGCCCGACGACAACAGCGATCAACGGCTGTATATTCACCGCTATCCTCCTGACTATAGTTTTCGCTGGCGCCGGGCGCCTGCCCGACCTCCATCCAGCTTATGATAGCATTCCTTTTCCTGGCTCTGCCCGGCGCTGGTCGCAAGAGGTGGATGGTAGTTCTCCCCGCCTGCGGCGAGGTGCCATGGGTAGCCTACCCGACCTGGTCGCTTCCCGCCGCGGCACCGCTTCTCCCCGCTTGTGGGCGGGCAGCGCCGGGCTGCGCCAGCGCCCGCCCCAGCCGACAGTCAAAGCGCTGCCCAGCCCCAGGCCGGCCGCACTCGATTGTCGATCTGCCCAAGTCATGGTACAATAGCAGCCGATAGGCGTGCAGAGGGCACGCCAATCATTTGAATGCGCTACTTAGCACTCTCACCGATCGAGTGCTAAATGCTGGTCGCAACCGGGCTGGAGGTATCGTCTCGAGCCTAGCTAGGCCGTTGCTGACCGCTCTAGCCAGCGCGGCGAACACGTGCGGAGGGGCGCTATGGCGACAGAGATGACCGAGCGTCGCCAGTTGGTGCTCAAGCTGGTGATCCAGGAGTATATCGAGACCCCGGAGCCAGTTGGGTCGGAGACGCTGGTGCGCAAGTATGGCTTGCGGGTTTCTTCGGCGACCATCCGCAACGAGATGGCGGCGTTGGAGGAGCTCGGCTACCTGACCCACTGGCACACCTCAGCCGGTCGGGTGCCGACCGATGCGGGCTACCGCTATTTCGTCGAAAACCTGATGGACCGCACGCCGCTTTCACCGACCGAGCAGCGAACCATCCGCCACCAGTTCTACCAGGTGCGCTCCGAGCTCGACCAATGGATTCAGCTCGCCGGCGCGGTGCTGGCGCGCACAGCCCAGAACGCCTCGGTCGTCACGCCGCCCCGCGCCTACCAGGTGCGCTTCAAGCACCTGGAACTACTCGCTATTCACGACACGACGGTGTTGCTGGTGCTGGTGCTGCACGATGGCACGATCCGCCAGCAAAGCCTGACGCTGGAGACGGCGCGCAGCCAGGAGGACCTGAGCCGCAGCGCCGCGCGGATCAACGAGCGCTGCCGTGACGCGCCGGTCGTGCGGATCGAGGAGCTCTTGCACGCCGATCAGGCGCAATCGCCGCCCGCTTTCGACGACCTCGAACGCCAGGTGCTGGAGCGAATCGTGAAGGCGATGCATCAGCTCGAAGATCACCTTAACGAGCAGATCCATAGTGATGGCCTGATCGAGATCCTCAGCCAGCCCGAATTCGCGCAGACCGGGCGGGTGCGGCAGGTGCTGGAGATCTTGCAAAGCGGCAAAGGATTGAGCCCGCTGATCCCGCAGGCACTGGCCAGCAACGGGGTACAGGTGGTGATCGGCGGCGAGCATGGCCACGACGAGATGCGCGATTACAGCGTGGTCCTGTCGCGCTATGGCATCGCCGGCGAGGTGGCGGGCGTGTTGGGGGTGATCGGCCCCACCCGCATGGCCTACCCTCGCACGATCTCGACCGTCCGCTATATCTCGACGGTGATGAGCGATCTGCTGGGCGAGCTTTATGGCAGCGATGCCGGCAATCGATAAATGCTGAATGGTGAATGGTGAATGCTGAAGCGCGGCAACCTTTCAGCCTTCATCATTCCGTATTCAGCATTCACCATTCCGTATTGGGAGGTTCATGACCCATGACTGAGGAGCAGGTCACGCATCCGACGAACGATGTGCAGGAGCCGCAGGAGGTGGCAACCAACACCGCAGCGACCGACACAGCGCCGACCGATACGGCGGCGCCTGATATCGAGAGCCCTCAGACCCCAAGCATCGACGATCTCCAGGCGCGCATCGCGCAGCTCGAAAAGGAATCGGCCGAGCACAAGGACAACTGGCTGCGCGCTGCTGCCGACTACCGGAACTTCAAACGGCGCGCCGACCAGGAGCGCGCTGAGCTGATTCGCAACGCCAGCGCCGGTTTGGTGCTGAAGCTGTTGCCGGTGATCGATGATATGGAGCGCGCGCTCAATAGCGTCCCCGAGGAGATCGCCGCAACCTCCTGGTTCGAAGGGATCAGGTTGATCGCCCAGAAGCTCCAAACCGTGCTGGAGAGCGAAGGGGTCACGCCGATCGAGGCGCTCGGCCAGGATTTCAACCCGCATCTGCACGAGGCCGTGATCTACGAAGCGGCCGAGGACGGGCAGGACGGCAAGGTTATCGCCGAGCTTCAGAAGGGCTACAAGATGCGCGACCGGGTGTTGCGCCCTACGATGGTGAAGGTTGGGAAGGCGTAAGGGTAAAGAACGAAGAACGAAGAACGAAGAACAAGGACCACGGCGCTCTTAAGGAGAGGAGGCATCATGAAGTAAAGAACAACGAAATCCAACCATGGTTTTGTTCTCTGTTCTTTGTTCTTTGTTCTCTGCTCTTTATTCCAGGAGCACTCTATGGGCAAAGTCATCGGCATCGATCTTGGTACCACCAACTCGGTCGTCGCAGTCATGGAAGGCGGCGAGCCGGTTGTTATTACGAACGCTGAAGGTAACCGCCTGACCCCGTCGGTCGTCGCGGTGAACAAATCCGGCGAGCGGCTGGTTGGCCAGGTCGCCAAGCGCCAGGCGGTCACGAACCCGGAGAACACGATCTTCTCGGTCAAGCGCTTCATGGGCCGCAAGCTGAACGAGGCCTCTGTGCAGCGCGACAAGGGCCTGGTGCCCTATAAACTCACCGACGCGCCCAACGGCGATGTGCGGGTGATCCTGGGCGGGCGGGAGTATTCGCCGCAGGAGATCTCGGCGATGGTCTTGCAGAAGTTGAAGGCCGACGCCGAGGCTTACCTGGGCGAGCCCGTCACCCAGGCAGTGATCACCGTGCCAGCCTATTTCAACGATAGCCAGCGCCAGGCTACGAAAGACGCCGGCAAGATCGCCGGCCTGGAGGTCTTGCGGATCATCAACGAGCCGACTGCCTCGGCGCTGGCCTATGGGCTGGATAAACAGGGCAACGACGAGATCATCGCGGTCTACGACCTGGGCGGCGGTACGTTCGATATCTCGATCCTCGAGCTGGGCGATGGCGTCTTCGAGGTCAAGGCCACCAACGGCGATACCCACCTGGGCGGCGACGATTTCGACCAGCGGATCATCGACTGGCTCGCCGCCGAGTTCCGCAAGGAGACCGGGATCGACCTGCGCAGCGACCGGACGGCGTTGCAACGGCTCAAGGAGGCGGCCGAGAAGGCCAAGATGGAGTTGTCGACCGTCTTGCAGACGGAGATCAACCTGCCGTTCATCACCGCTGATGCCAGCGGCCCCCGGCACCTCAATATGACCTTGACGCGTGCCAAGCTCGAGTATTTGACCAGCGATCTGATCGAGAAGACGATCGGCCCGGTCAAGCAGGCGTTGGCCGACGCCGGGCTGCGCCCGAACGATATCGACGAGATCATCCTGGTGGGTGGGCAGACGCGCATGCCGGCGGTGCAGGAAGCCGTGCGGCGCTTCTTCAACAAAGAGCCACACAAGGGGGTCAACCCCGATGAGGTGGTGGCCATCGGCGCGGCGATCCAGGCCGGCGTGCTGGCCGGGGATGTCAAGGATGTGCTGTTGCTCGATGTGACGCCGCTCACCCTGGGGATCGAGACGCTGGGCGGGGTGATGACCCCCTTGATCGAACGCAATACCACCATCCCGACGCGCAAGAGCCAGGTCTTCTCGACCGCCAGCGACGGCCAGTCGAGCGTCGAGGTGCATGTGCTGCAGGGCGAGCGAGCCGAAGCACGGCTGAACAAATCGCTCAGCCGGTTCGTCCTCGACGGCATTCCGCCGGCACCGCGGGGCGTGCCGCAGATCGAGGTGACGTTCGACATCGATGCCAACGGCATCCTCAACGTCTCGGCGCGCGACAAGGCGACCGGCAAGCAGCAGCACATCACGATCACCGCATCCTCGGGCCTCAGCGAGGAGGAGATCGAGCGGATGATCCGCGATGCCGAGCAACACGCCGAGGAGGACCGCCGCCGCCGCGAGCTGATCGGCGAGCGCAATCGTGCCGATAGCCTGATCTACAACGCCGAACGAACCCTGCGCGAGGCGGGCGATAAAGTCGACGGGTCGTTGCGCACCGCAGTGGAGGACAAAGTCCGCGCCTTGCGTGCGACGCTCGACGGCGAGGATATCACCGCGATCCGTAATCGCGCCGCGGAGCTCGCCGTCGCGCTGCAGCAGGTCGGGCAAGCGCTGTACGCCGGCGATGGTGCGGGCAGCAGCGGCGAGTCAGACGGATCCGCTGCTGGCGAAGATGTGGTTGAGGGTGAATATAAAGTTGACTGACCAGCTGACGAGATGACAAGCTGACACGCTGCTCGGGTGGTTGTGTCAGCCGGTCAGCTTGTCACCTCGTTAAGAGGATCGTATGGCCGTGAAGCGAGACTACTACGAGGTCCTGGGGGTTCAGCGCGGCGCTTCGCAGGAAGAGATCAAGAAAGCGTTCCGGCGGCTGGCGCGCCAGTATCACCCCGATGTCAACCGGGAGCCGGGGGCCGCGGAGGTCTTTAAGGAGATCAACGAGGCCTACGAGGTGCTGTCGGATCCCGATAAGCGCGCCATGTATGATCGCTTCGGCCACAACGGCCCAACCAGTGGCCCCGGCTTCGACCCGTTCGGCGGAGCCGACCCGTTCGGCAGTATCTTCGAGGCGTTCTTCGGCGGCACGGTGCAACGCCCATCGCAGCGCGGTCCGCAGCGCGGCGCCGATTTGCGCTACACGCTCACGATCAGTTTCGAGGAGGCGATCTTCGGCACCGAAAAGGAGATCGAATTCCGGCGCCTGGAGACCTGCCCGGTCTGCCGGGGCAGCGGTGCCGAGCCGGGAACCGATCCGATCCGCTGTCCGAAGTGCGGTGGGCTGGGTGAGATCCGCCAGCGCGCCCCGATCTTCAATATGGTCACCGTCACCACCTGCGATCAGTGTCGCGGCGAGGGGCGGGTGATCGCCATCCCCTGCCGTGAGTGCCGGGGCGAGGGACGCGTGCGCCAGCTGCGCCGGCTGACGATCAAGATCCCACCGGGCGTCGATAGCGCCTCGCAGATCCGGGTCACCGGCGAAGGCGACGCCGGGCCGCGCGGTGGGCCGCACGGCAACCTGTACGTCGCGCTCGATATTCAGCCGCACCCCTACTTTGTGCGCGAGGGCAACGATATCTTGCTCGAGCTACCGCTCAACGTGGCCCAGGCGGCGCTGGGCGCCGAGATCGAGATCCCCACCGTTGATGGCCCCGAGCGGCTGCGCATCCCGCCCGGCACGCAGACCGGCGCGACGTTCCGGCTGCGCGGCAAGGGAGTGCCGTTCCTGCGCGGCAACGGTCGCGGCGACCAGATCGTCGTGACGCGGGTCGTCGTGCCCACCAGGCTGACCGATCAGCAGCGCCGGCTGTTCCAGGAGCTGGAGAAGTTGCTCGAACCGGAGCAGATCCCCAGCGAGCACGATGAAGGGTTCTTTGGCCGGCTGCGAAGTGCGCTGGGGATCTGAGTCTGCCCCACAGCCTGTGATAACGAGCCGAGAACTGCACTGCGTGGTTCTCGGCTCGTAACGCTCCAGGTGTTGGTATGCTGAGGTAGCCCCCCTCCCTCAACAGAGCTTGCCGAGTGCGAGTGCCTATGACAGATCTCCTTTACGGACGCAACCCTGTGCGCGAGGCGCTGCGCGCCAGACGACGAACCTTCCAGCGGTTGCTGGTCTCCGCCGGCGCGCAGGAGACGGGCACGCTGGGCGAGGTGATCAGCCTGGCGGAGCAGATCAGTGTACCGGTCGAGCGCATCGACCGGCGCGAACTCGACCGGCTGCTGCGCGACGCCAACCATCAGGGGGTAGCACTGGAATGCAGCGGCTATCCATATGTTGAACTGGAAGATTGCCTGACGCTGGCCGAGGAGCACAACGAGCCCGCGCTCATGCTGATGCTCGACCACCTGCAAGATCCGCAGAACGTCGGTACGTTGCTGCGCACGGCCGAGGTCGTCGGCGTGCACGGCGTGGTGCTGCCGGGCCGACGGGCGGCAGAAGTCACGCCAGCCGTCGTCAACGCCTCGTCCGGTGCGACCGAGCACCTGTATATCACCGTCGTCAGCAACCTGGCCCAGACGATCCAGGACGTCCAGCGCGCCGGCGTGTGGGTCGTCGGGGTCGAGCACGATGAGCGCGCGCAGGATTACGATCGGGCCGACCTGGACCTGCCCCTGGCGCTGGTGGTTGGAGCAGAAGGGACCGGGCTGGCGCGCCTGACCCGCGAACGCTGTGATTTTCTGGTGCGGCTGCCGATGCGCGGCCGGATTGCCTCGCTCAACGCGGCAGTCGCAGGGTCGATCGTGTTGTATCATGCCTGGCGGGTCCGTAGTCGTGACAGGATGACGCGATGACCGATGAGGAGCGCGTCGATCGGCTGGTCGACGGTCCGGGCGCCCGGCGCCGGGCACCGGCGGGCACACGCCCGCGGCTCTGGGGTAGCAAGGCGCCGGCGCGGGCTGAAGGAGGCCCTGCCACGTGGTCGGCCCCCCATGGCGCTGCCGATGCTCCACCGCATCCGGGTGCCTGTGGATCCTGTGGTTCTATTTCAAACAGGCTCCTATGGCCAGTGTAGTTTTCGAGGTGCTATGACAAGGTATACCGAACGAGCGCTCACCACGCTGCACGAGTGGGTCCAGTCCGAGAGCTTGCGCAAGCACTGCTACGCGGTGGCAGCCTCGATGCGCCAGTTCGCCCGCCTGAACGGCACCGATGCCGATCTGTGGGGGGCGGTCGGTCTGCTCCACGATCTGGATTTCGAGCAATACCCCCAGATGCCGCCGCCCGGTGAGGAACCATCGGCTGCCTCGGCGGCCATCCTCGCCGGCCACGTCACCGAGCCGCCGCTACTGATGCATCCGTTCGTCGGCGTAACCTACCTGCGCGTGAACGGCTGGGGCGAGGAGATCTGCCGCGCGATCCTGGCACACGCCGATTATAGCGGCATCCCGCCCGAGAGCCCGCTGGAGAAGACGCTCGTCGCGGTAGATGAGCTGTCGAGTTTCGTCGTCGCCGTGGCGCTGGTACGGCCGAGCAGAAGCATCCACGACGTCGATGTGGCCAGCGTCAGGAAAAAGATGAAAGACAAGGCCTTCGCACGCGCCGTCAGCCGCGAAGATATCGTGCATGGCGCGGAGCTGCTCGGCATGCCGCTCGACGAACTGATCCAGCACGTGATCGCGGCGCTGCGCGCCGAGGCCCATCAGCTTGGCCTGCAGGGGGAGACTGATCGGGGCACGTAAGCGAGCGTCGGGCAGTTTTTCCGGCTTCTTGCATATGCAAGCGGGGCCAGCTTCGATCAGAGAAGTTGGACGCTTGACTCGATCGTCGTTTTCACGCCCTACCCTGCTAGCGCCCGTCCCGTCAGCCATGAGGAGTACGAAGCGGCTGTGACGATCGCTGAAGCGCTGCGGCTCCGGACCGCGCGCCTGATCGACGAAGTTGGCCAGTCTTCCTGATGCTCGATCTGGCGAGGAACGATCATGACTTCCCCCTGCCGCATCCTGATCCTCTACGATCACGGCGATCTGATCGATCTCCTGGCCCAGGCGATCGCCGAGGGGGCGCGCGCCGTGCCAGGGACCGAGGTCGTGTTGCGTCGGCCGCGGCAAAGCAGCCGAGAGGAACTTGTCGCCGCCGACGCGCTGATCATCGGTACCCCCAACTGGACCGGCATCAAAGGCGCGCTTAAATTGTGGCTGGATACGACCGGCGACCTGTGGGAAGCGGGCAGCCTCGCCGGCAAAGTCGGCGCAGCCTTCACGACCAGTGCTGGGCGTCACTCCGGCACCGAATTCACGCTCCTCAACGTCCTGCACTGGCTCCTCGGCAACGGGATGATCGTCGTTGGCCTGCCCTGGACGCCGCGCATGGCCACCTCGGGATCGTATTACGGCGCGACGGCGATCGGCAGTGTGACCGAAGCTGACCGTGAGCAGGCATGGGCGCTGGGCTGGCGCGTGGCCGGGCTGGCGCTGCGCCTGAAGGCCACCGGGTAGACGAGGGAGCCGCGTATGCGATTCGCTATCATCGGCGGCGGAACCATGAGCCGTGTCCATGCTGAGGCGCTGGGGCAGATCGCGGGTGTTACCGTGGTCGCGTTTGGCGCGCCCGAGATCGCGCCCGCGACGCTGGAGCTGGCGACCCGCCTCGGTGCCGAGGTGCTGCCGTCGGCCGAGGCGGTGCTGGCACGGCGCGACATCGATGCGGTCGTGGTGGCCACGCCCACCGACACCCACTGCGCGATCGCTGTTGCCGCGGCGCGCGCCGGCAAGCAGATCGTCTGCGAGAAGCCACTGGCGCGCACGCTCGAGGACGGAGCGGCAATGCTCGACGCCGCGGCGCGCGCCGGGGTCCGGCTGGCGGTCGGGCAGGTGGTGCGCTACTTCCCTGAGTACGCGTTGGCGCGCGAGCTGGTGGTGCGCGGCGAGCTGGGCACGCCCGGGGTCGCCCGGGCAACGCGTGGTGCCGGGTTCCCACGCGTCAGCGGCGACTGGTACGCCGACCTGGCGCGCAGCGGCGGGGTAGTGCTGGATATGATGATCCACGACTTCGACTGGCTGCGCTGGACGCTGGGCCCGATCGACCGGCTGTACGCGCGCGGCCTGGCGCCCACTGGTCGCACGGGCAGAGACGCAGCGATGGTCGTCCTGCGCTTTCGCAGCGGCGCGCTCGGCTACGTCGAAGGGAGCTGGGCATACCCGGGCGGCTTTCGGACCTCGCTCGAGATCTCGGGCAGCGCCGGCCTGCTGCGCACCACCAGCCAGGGCACGACCCCGCTGAAGTTTGAATTCTTCCCGGCCGACGGCGCTGCCACCCGCGCCCCGCTGCCACCGGCCAGCATGGACCACAGCCCGTATCTGGCACAGATGCGTGATGTGGTGCGTTGGTTCGCCGGTGGCCCTGCTCCGCAGTGCACGGCTGAGGAAGCGTTCGAGGCGCTGCGGATCGCCCTGGCGGCCCTGGAAAGCGCCCACACCGGGCGTCCGGCTGTGTTGGCCGGCGCGGCGTGACAACGGGCCCATGCCGGGGGTATCAGGCGGGCTGTCGCACTTGTGTGGATGCACCAGTTCGATGAGGTTGATGATGGCTGAAACAACGCTGCGCGTGGGGATCGCCAGCTTCGCGCATGTGCACGCGCCGGCCTACGCACGTGCGCTGGGCACGATCGCTGGCGCGGCGCTCGCCGGGATCTGGGACGATGACCCGGCGCGCGGCCAGCGTGCTGCCGGGGACTTCGGCACGCGCTTCTACACCCATCTCGACGATCTGCTGGCATCGGTCGACACGCTGATTGTCGCGGCGGAGAACACCCGCCATAAAGATCTGGTCCTCGCTGCGGCCGCGGCTGGCGTACATGTGCTGTGCGAGAAACCGCTTGCGACCTTGCTCGCCGATGGGCAGGCGATGATCGATGCCTGCGCCGCAGCGGGCGTCACGCTGGGCACCGCGTTCCCGGTGCGCTACAGCGCAAGCGTGCGCCAGTTGCGCGCAGCAGTTCAGAGCGGCGCGCTGGGCGAGACGCTCATGATCCGCGCGACCAACCGTGGCACCTATCCCGGCGGCTGGTTCGGCGACCCGGCGCTGGCCGGCGGGGGCGCGCTGATGGATCATGTCGTCCACGTTGCCGACCTGCTGCGCTGGATCTGGCAGCGCGAGTTCGCCGAGGTCTATGCCGAAGCAGCCACGCGCCACCACGAGCTGCGCGTGGACGACTGCGGCCTGCTGTTGATCACGCTCGACGACGGCACGATCGCCAGCCTCGACCCGAGCTGGTCGCGGCCGGCCCAGGCGTTCCCAACGTGGGGCGACGTGACGATGGAGGTCACCGGGAGCGCCGGGGTCGCGCACCTGGATGTGTTCGCCCAGAACATCGAGCTATTCAGCAACCAGCGCGTCCGCGCCCAATGGCTCAACTGGGGCGCGAATCTCGACCGGCTGATGCTGGAGGATTGGCTACGCGCGATTCGGAGCGGAACACCCGCGCCGATCAGCGGCGAGGACGGCCTGCGAGCGCTTGAGCTGGCGCTCGGCGCGTATCGCTCGGCGCAGACGCACGCACCGGTCCGGTTTCCGCTCGCCGCAGGGTGAGTGCGACTCGACGCCAGGACGATCCGCCATTTGGCCGATCTCACCATCGGCCAGGCCATGGTAAAGTAGGCAGCGGTGGTCTGAAACGCTTCACCGCAGAGGCATGGGAGCGGCAGCCCCCACAACGGGTTCCGCTCTCCAAATCTCCTATTTCAACAACCTGTCAGGAGGTATACCGATACCCCATCTCAGCGTACAAGTGTGTCGGGCCTCCCGCGGCGGTTGAGTGCCGCGGGTCGTCCGTCTGCGTGCGCCTGATGCCCAACAAGTGAACCGGACCGCGCAACCATCTGAAGCGTGCTTGAACGGAAGGCAGGTCCGCTCCGTTTTGTCAGCGTGACGTGCGCTTTGTGTCGGCCTGCGGTTGCGTTTGGTTCCGGATAGTGGCAAGCGGAATGCTTGAACCTGGTGGATGCTCCCCTGCGGCGGGGGCTCACGATCGATGCAGGTTCAACTGTTCTCTTTGCTACGCTCGCCACGGCCACGGGTGCGTTTCCCCCGTGGCCGTTGGTGTGTAACGGCCACGAGGATGCTCGTGGCCGTTGTGTATCTCTTGACAGGAGCAAGCGATGTTTCCGCGACGCGATAGAACGAGCGCGTTCATGGTCTATCTGGTCATGAGCAGCGTGAAGACGTTCGCCAACGCGCTCATCCTCACCATCCTGACGGTCTATTATGTCACCGCCGTTGGGATGGATCCCTTGCAGTTGGTGCTGGTCGGCACGGTGTTCGAGGCTGCTATTCTGCTTTTCGAAGTGCCGACCGGCGTCGTCGCCGACACGTTCGGTCGGCGCTTGTCGGTAATTATCGGGATGTTTATCATAGGCGCAGTGCTGATACTGGAAGGTCTGGTGCCGCTGGTCGCGGCCGTGCTGATCGCTGAGGCGATCGGCGGCGTGGGCGAGACCTTCCTCAGCGGCGCCAGCGATGCCTGGCTGGCCGACGAAATCGGCGAGGCGCCGATCGGGCGTGTTTACATGTGCGCGGCGCAGATCAACCGCTTCGTTGGAATCGCCGGCATGCTGGCCAGCGTCGGCCTGGCCAGTATCCAGCTCAACCTGCCGATCGTGCTCGGCGGCGCGCTCTACCTGGCGTTGGGGCTGTTCCTGGCCCTCTGCATGCCCGAGCACGGCTTTCGCCCAACGGCGTGCGGCGCGCGGGCCGGTTGGCGGCCGATGGTCACCACCCTGGGCGAGGGCGTGGAGATGGTGCGCACCCGCCCGCTGCTGCTGGCGCTGCTGGCCGTGAACCTCTTCGCCGGCGCGGCCAGCGAAGGCTTCGACCGGCTGTGGGAAGCGCATCTGCTCCTGGGTTTCTCGTTTCCCACCCTCGGGGCGCTGAAGCCAGTGGTGTGGTTCGGTATCATCAACGTCGGCGCGGCGGTCGCCAGCCTGGCTATCACTGCGATTGCTCAACAGCGGCTGGATGCGATCAGCCGCGACTCCGAGGCCACCGCGCGTGCGTTGCTGGCGATCAACGCATTCCTGGTCGCCAGCGTGATCGTTTTCGGGTTGGCGGACAGCTTCGAGCTGGCGTTCGCGGCGCTGGTGGTCAAAGCCATTTTGAGCTCGCTGGGCACCCCGCTCTACCAGACCTGGCTGGTCCAACAGACCAGCCCGCGGGCCCGCGCGACGGTGCTCTCGCTGAGCAACCAGAGCGGCGCGCTGGGCGAGACCGCCGGTGGCCCGGTGATCGGCGCGATCGGCAGCGTCGTCTCGCTGCGCGCCGCGCTGGTGGTCGCCGGGGCGCTGCTCGCCCCGGTCGTGGCCTTGTATGCGCACACAATGCAGCACGGCGCGCAGGATGCGGTGGCGAGAGAGGGGCAGGAGACGCGCGCCGTCATCGATGAGATCGGCGCCTGATCGGCCGCCGGCAGGATGGTGGGCAAGGAGCCTGCCCTCACAAATTTGAGTTGTCGGAACATATAGCGATCCTACGAGCATTATCGTGCTGCCTGCAGGCGGCACGGCGTTCATCTTTCCAAATCAGCTAGCACTGCTATAGCAACGCGGCTGATGGCTCACGCTCATTCGAGCGCCCTGAATCGCATTCGCAATCAAAAGGAGCGATCCATGACCGCAGCGCAGCATGGCTTACTTTTGGTGTATATCGGCACCTACACGCGCGCCGAGCCCCACGTCCACGGCCGGGCCGCAGGAATCTACCTCTATCAACTGGATCCCGCCACCGGCGCCCTGACCCATCGCAGCACGTTCGGCGGCGTGGTTAACCCTTCCTTCCTGGCCATCCATCCGAGCGGCCGCTTGCTCTACGCGGTGAACGAGGTTCCCGTGTTCGCCGGGCGTCCAGGCGGCGCGGTGAGCGCGTTCGCGATCGATCCGCGCAGCGGTGTACTCACCGCGCTCAATCAGCAGCCCACGCACGGCGCCGGGCCATGTCACCTCAGCACCGATCGGACCGGGCGCTGGTTGCTGGTGGCCAACTATGGCGGCGGCAGCGTGACGGTCCTCCCGATCGAGGCCGACGGGCAGTTGGGTGCTCCCACCGCCGTCGTCCAACATCAAGGACACAGCATTGACCCCGAGCGCCAGCAGGCGCCGCACGCCCACTCCGTCGTCGTGGACCCGACTAACCGCTTCGCGCTGGTCGCCGATCTGGGCCTGGACAAGATCATGATGTATCGTTTGGACGAAACGCGCGGCACGCTGCAGCCCCACGACCCGCCCTGGGCGCCTGTGCATGCCGGGGCCGGCCCGCGCCATTTGGCCTTTGACCCCCGCGGCCAGCATCTCTACTGCATCAACGAGCTTGACTCGACCCTGACCGTTTTCGCCTATGACGCACAGCGCGGTGCGCTCCAGGAGATCCAGACTCTCGCGACGCTGCCGCCCGGCGCCGAGCACCGCAACTTCTGCGCCGATGTCCATGTCGCTCCCTCCGGCAAGTTCGTGTATGGCTCCAACCGTGGACACGATAGCATTGCCATCTTCGCCATCGACGAGGGGAACGGAACGCTCAGCGCAGTCGGACATGCAGCGACGCAGGGGCGCACCCCACGCAACTTCGGCATCGATCCGACCGGTCGGTTGCTGCTCGCGGCCAACCAGGACAGCGACACCATCGTCAGCTTCCGCATCAATGCCGAGAGCGGGTCCCTCACACCCACCGGGCATGTGGCTGCGGTGCCGAGCCCCGTGTGCGTGCGGATGCTGGCGCCGATGCCGGATCTGGTCTAAGAGTCGGTCTGCAAAGGAAGGTCTGGAGGCTTCGTCCTCCAAGGAGTGGGGGCCGGTGCATACCGCGCTGCGCCCCTTGATGCGGTTTACCCACACACCGCACCCCATCGCCTGCACGCCCGCCAAGGCATCCTTGCTCAGCGCCCCAGCCTCAGGTGCGGCGCGCGCTGAACACCATAACCTGGCCGGTACCATCGTAAGGCGTGCACCATCCATCACTCGATACGGGTTGCGACAATCACCGCATGCCGCTCTGTTACCCGTATCTCTGTCGCCACTACACGCGCAGTATTGAGCCAAAACTGGCGCGTCACATCCACCTGACCTTTCCAGGACGCCGGCCAATACTCTTCGGGGGTTAAATCGTCAAGGACGACCACGCCGCCCGGGGCAACCAGATCGAGCACCGCGTCGGGATACTCAGCTTTGGCGCGGCCGCCATCGGCAAACAGGAGCTGAAAAGGCGCGTAGGCGCGCAGCTCGCGCCAATCACCGTGGAGGATGTGAATGCGTGGATCGTCGGCAAAGATCTGACGAACCGCCGTGACGTAGTCGGCGTTCGTATCAATGGTCACTAAGGTCGCATCAGGGTGCAAGGCACTTGCCATCCAAGCGGTGCCAACCCCACAGCCAGTGCCGATCTCGCCGATCCGACTGTGCGGCAGCGCAGCGGTGAGCACGGCCAGGAGCCGACCAACCTCGGGGAGCGAGGACCTGGTAAAGGCGAACTGTTCCGCGACGGTCTGGGCGTGGTGCACCTGCGGAGGGATATAGGATCGGGCATGGTACGTGGTCATGTGCGCCTCCGTGAATGCGCGAGATGCTCCAGGAGCTCGAACTCGTAAAGCAGATATTATCACGATTTATTTACAAAGGGAATGGCCACGGGCACAGCCGGAGGTTATGTAAACCAAAGCATACAGTCAATGACCATGACCCGTGCCGTATCTTTCCAGAGGCGAATGGTATCTTTGACGATCCGACAGCGCTCGATGCGACGGATAATGTGCTCAATCAGTACTCGCCGCGCAGCAATCACACAGTTTTCCGCTTTCTGCTCATCGATCAACGCCTTCCCGCGAGGTTTCTTGCGCGGCTGGGTGATTGCTACGCCCGTGAGCGTGAAGCCAACAAACCCAAGATCTTGAAGGAGCTCGCTGCCTGCAGGTAACGGATAGGGTGTTTGGTCGGCGATCGGTTTGTCATGGCAACTGCCTTTGTGGGTGTCGCTGAGAAGCAGGACTGAGCCAGTGGAGGCACCAGGCAGCACGTTTTTCAGCGCATGGCGCCTTTTCTTGCCGCTATAACACGCCCGTTGCTCAGCGCTGTCTTTGGGGCGCGTGAGCGGTCGTTCGATGCCATCGTGAAAAAAGGGGCGCCGGGAAACTTCGGGAAGCATCTCGGCGTCCAGATGCAGAGGTGCTTCCCCTTCGACGGGCTCAGAGGCGGTCTGAACAGCCTCGCTGTGGGGGCTGGGGAGCCGAAGGCCCTCCCCTTTTCCGGCAAGCTCTCAGGGCCACGGCTGCGCTCAGCATGACAGACTGCACGTGATCAACCGAATTTCGTATGAGAGACCGCCTGGCGCACGCTGTGACAAAACGTCTGAAGATCGTGCTCAGACCAATCCCTGCCGCACGGCGAAGGCCGCCGCTGCGGCGCGATTGTCCACCCCAAGCTTGTGGAAGATCATCGTGACATGATTGGCGATGGTCTTGTCGCTCAGGGCCAACTGCTCGGCGATCTCGCGGTTGCTCTTACCCGCCGCGATCAGCCTCAGCACGTCCACTTCGCGGCGGCTGAGCCCGGCGGGCGTGGGCTGGGCCGGCTTTGCGCCCGGCTGGCGTGGCAGGTTGCGCAGCCGTTCACGGACTCGCGCTGTTTGGGCTGCGTTGCCGTAGGCCTTGAAGATACCGAGCGCCTCGGCCAGCAATGCGCGTGCGCGCAACGCGCTCCCCGCGCCGCCGCGCGCCAGCTCGAGGTCGGCGCGCGAGACGAGCGTGTGCGCCAATTCCCAGCGCAGCCCCTCGCGCCGCGCGCTTGCTTCCGCGGCATCCAGCGATGCCTGTGCGCGCTCCCATTCCTTGTGAACGATCTCCATCGCCCCCAGCAGGCGGTCGATCAGCGCGTCGTGGTACTGCCCACGGAAGGGGAGCAGTTTGGGATACAACGCGGAAAGGCGATCATGTTCGCCCACCGCCAGCGCGAACAAGGCAAGATGCACGAAGGCTTCGGCGGCAGGGAAGGCCGATTCGGGTACGGCGCGCAGCAGCACCTCTACTTCATCGCGGCAGGCGCGCGCCTGCGCATGGGCACCGCATTCCAGTCTGGCCAGCGCCTGGAGCCCCAGGTACCAGATCAGCGCCTCAGGGCCAAGCGCACGGAAGATGGCGATGGCCTCTCCGATCAACGCATCCATCGCCGCAGCATCACCGCCGAGATAGGAGCCGATCGCACGGCTCTGCCTCAACAACGCCCGTGGCTCGGGGCTGGCAAGTGCGCTGACGAGCTGTTCCGCCTGCATCAGCGCTTGCTGCGCCGCATCGAAATTTCCCTGTTGCATGCGCAGGTGAAAGAGCAGCGAATAGACGTGGCGCAGGTAATAGCGCGCCTGCGCCCGTTCCGCCAGATCGATCAACTGATCGGCGATCTGCTCCGCGCGCTGAAAGTGAGCGCTCCACCCCAGCGCCATCAGCAAGCCGGTGCACGTCTCGGCCGCTTCAGCAAGGTCGTTGCATTGGACGGCGAGGGCGAGCGCGTCGTCGAGCTGAGCGATACCCTCTTGCAGGCGATTGGCACGCACGTGGAGATTGCCGAGCGTGCGCAGGGCTGCCGCAATTAATCGGTCATCTTCGAGGCGTCGGGCGATCTCCAGCGCGTGCCGGGCATGCGCCATGCCCTGGGCATATTGATGGCGGCTGAGAACAAGCAGGTTAGCGAGCTCGGCATGGATGGATGCAGCCTCCGGGCTGAGCTGCTCGCCCAGCGAGGCGAGGGCGAGTCGAAACGCCTCCTCTGCCAGTGCGACCTGTTCGATCCGCCAGTAGGCGCGCCCCAACCCATACGCGGCATGCGCCGCCGCACGTTGATCGCCGGCTTGCCTGAACCACGCCAGCGCCGCTTCAAAGGCCTGGATCGCCTCCTGCTCCATCCCGGCCTGCACCGCCGCTTCGCCCAATCCGAGCAGCACTGCGCCACGTTGTGGCGGAACGGCAAGCCCCATGTGTTCCATCTGCTCGAGCAAATCAAGCGCGGTTTGATAATGACGCATCGCTGCTTTCGGCGCATGGGCGCGCAACGCTTCGGTCGCGGCGAGCTGTGCATAGCGGACGCCACGTTCGCGATCGCCGCTGCGCTCGAAATGGAACGCCAGGTTGGCAGGTTGTTGTACACCTCGTAGCTCGAGCGCATGGCCAATCAAGCCGTGCAGCCGCCGGCGGCGGGTGATGGGAACCTGTTGATACAGCGCCTCGCGGATGAGATCGTGGCTAAAGGTGAAACCGCGCTGATCGTGGCGAACGAGGCCTGCCTGCACGGCGGGCGTCAGCTGTTCCTCAACCGATTCGGCGTCCTGTCCGATCGTCTCGGCCAGCACGCCGATCTCAAACTGCCGCCCGAGGATGGCCGCGCTGCGCAGGTACGCAACCGTCTGCGCAGGCAGCCGCGCCAGGCGTCCCTCGATGGCGCGTACAATGCTGGCCGGAACCTCCGCTTCCGCCTGCACGTCCAACCGCCAGCTCGTTCCCACGCGGACAAGCTGCCCCATTTCTTGCCAGGTACGCAGGAGTTCTTCACCAAAGAATGGATTGCCTTCACTGCGGGCAACAAGCAACTGGAGGGCTGCTGCCTCCAACGGCGCGCCGAGCCAGAGAGTAGCCAGCTCTGCGATCTCGGCTGCCGAAAGTGGCGCCAGCTCGATAAGAGTCAGACGCCGCAGACGTTCGAGTTCGGCCAGCAAATTTCGGAAATCCGCGCGCATCCCCTCGCCGCTGCGCACACTCCCCAGGATCAACAGGCGGGCGTGCGGCTGATGGCGGACAAGGTAGGCCAGGAGATCGAGGCTGGCGGCATCGGCCCATTGCAAATCGTCAAGCACGAGGAGGACAGGGCGACTTCGAGACACGTTGTACAGAAAGAGAGCGATCGCTTCATACAGCCGGAAGCGCGCCTGTTCCGGAGGGATGGCAGAGGCAGGCACCAGATTGCCAAAGCGCTGTGTGATCTCCGGAAAGAGCAATGCCAGGGTAGGCGCGGACTCACCGATCTGCTTGCGCAACTGTGCAAGCGGCGCAGCGCGGATGTAATGACCGAGCGCTTCCAAAAACGGCAGGTACGGTGGCATGCCTTCCATCGTGGAGGTGCTACCGTGCAAAACCACCACACCATCCTGTTCCACCCGTCCCGCAAAGTGAGTTAACAAACGGGTCTTGCCGATGCCGGGCTCCCCCGCAATGACTGCAACAGTTGTTTGCCCGGCAAGCGTTTCTTGCCATTGGCGCCCCAGCAGGTCTTGTTCACGCTGCCGGCCGATCAGGGTTTTGTCCATCATGGTCTCTGGTCTTGAACGAGCGAAACATTGCCTGACAGGGGTCACCAGCCATGGCAGCGGAAGTTCGCCACTGGGTGCACGCGGGCTTGAGCCTGCCAGGAAACAGGGCGTGCAGCAGACCAGCGGACGCGTGAGCCTCCCAGTCGGCAAGGACCACCATCGATCCGCCAGGCTATTCCCAGGTTGCGGGCAGCGGCTAACGCTCTGCCCATCAGCCGCCGGCTGGAAGGTATCACATTGATAGATCGGGAAGGCACTTTTACCGCATCTGAATGCCAAAATCGCCCCGATCCAGCCGGTCGGCTGCATGGGCTTGTTATTAGAATAGGGATGCTCCCAGAGGTCGTGAGCCTTGAACGGAGGGCGCGGCGCATGCTATCCTACCCGCGATGCGAGACGGGAACGCTTGCGGGGCCGAGCGTCTGGGCGAGCCGACGCCGCCCATAGGGCAACCAAACCTGGCTTGTTATTTGGCTCCCCGTCGGATCTTCGCATCTGAGATGACCAGTAGCAGCTGGTCATGCTCGTATCGGTGGGTGATCCGTTCAGCCCACACATCCGCGCCCCATCGTTCAAGCACCTGATACAAAGGAGTGTAGCATGACCGACCCTCTCATTCAACCCTGGACTCGCTTCCTTGCCATCGACATCCACAAACACTACCTCATGATTGGCGGCATTGACGCCCACAAGCGTATTGTGCTCTAGCCTCGTCGTGTCGAACTGCACCGCTGGCTCCAATGGGCCCAGGCCAATCTCCTTCCCTCCGATGCAGTCGTGATTGACGCCACCACCAACGCCTGGCTGATCTCCGATTAGATCGTGCCCCTGGTCGGACGAGCCGTCGTCGCCCAGCCAGCCAAGGTCAAACTGATTGCCGACGCACGCGTCAAGACCAACAAGGTCGATGTGCTGATCCTGGCCCAGCTCCTGCGTGCTGATATGCTTCCGGAAGTCTGGGTGCCGCCACCCCCTGGCCGCGACCTGCGGGCACTGCTCTCCCATCGTCGACGACTGGGTTCTCTCCAGACCACTGCTAAAAACCGGCTCCAGAGTGTGCTGCACCGGCTCAATCTGCGACCGCCTGATGGCGATTTGTTTGCCCAGAAGCAGCGTGCTTGGTGGGCACAACGCGACCTCTCACCGACCGAACGCTTGCGCGTCGACCAGGATGTGGCAACCCTCGATCATATCGTGCCACAGATCGCGGCTGGTGATGCCGAACTGCGCCGCTTGAGCACCAGTATGCCGTGGGACGAGCAGGTGCCATATTTGATCCAGCTGCCCGGGATCGCACTCCTGACGGCCATGACCATCCTGGGTGCAGTTGGAGACGTCACGCGCTTTCCCTCGGCCAAACAGCTGGTGGGATACGCTGGTCTCGGCGCCGGGGTACACGACAGCGGCAAGACCCACCGTGACAAAGGCATCACCAAACAGGGCCGGCGTGATCTGCGCTTTGTGCTTGTAGAAGCGGCACGTGTCGCGGTGCAGACGCATCCGCATTGGCAGCGTGAGGTCGCCCAGTTGGCCAGGCGGATTGGTGAGCACAAGGCGGTGGTGGCGATCGCGCGCAAGTTGCTGATTGTGGGCTGGCATGTTGGGGCGACGCATGCGTCGCCCCAACAACCTCGCCAGGAGCGCCGATCGACGCGCGGATGCCGAGCAGGTGGCGTTCAAGCTGATGGTATGGGCCTGGAAGCTGACTGATGAGCAGCGCGGCGGCTTGTCCTCGCGGCAGTTTATCCGCCTGCCTCTGATCCGCCTAGGAGTGGGCACGGAGCTGAGCCCTATCACCCGCGGCGGTACGCGCCGCCCACTGGCGGCAATTGAGGAAGTGCTGGCACTGCGGCCAGACTTGCGCGGCCCACCAAGCAGCGCGTGAGGGGGCATGGTAGTGAGCGGCCCTCTTCCGGCTGCGCCTAGTCTACCCCACCGGTCAAGGCCATGGCAAGCGCGCGATGGGCCTTGCTTAAGGAGGCGCTGCGCGCGCCAGTTTAGGCTGGCCCCCGCGCAGCCTTGACCTGGCGGGGTGCGCCTGAGGTGCCGGAAGGAGGGCGAAAACACAGGTGGGTGAAGGGAGAAAAGTCAGCCTCCTGCGCGAACCGAATGCGCAGTGGGGCGAATGGGCATTGGTGTGAAGTTGTCTTCCCAGCCTCAATGAGACAGGCTGAAAACTCTTCCGAAAAAGGCTCAAATTCCCTCTTGCCTTTGCAACCTATCGGTGGACGGCAGCCCCGGATATGGCTTTCTGAGGGGTTATCCAAATCAATATGGCACAATGATGGTGGCGAGCATGGGAAAGTGCTTTTTGTTCAACGTAACCAGTGTGAGGGAACGAAGCGTTGCTGTTGCTGCAATGAGGGCATCCGCTAATCCAGTCCCGTGACTTTTCCCATAGTCGCGGCGATACAATCCCCCAGTGACACCGATCTCACGATCAAGCGGCACGATGCTGAAGGCACTGATGAACATGTCCAGTTTCGTCCGTTCGGCCCCGTCCCGCACGCCAGCGTAGAGTTCGGCTACGGTGATGACCGACAGAAAGAGAGGCAGAGAAAGATTGTCGACATAATCGGCGGCTTCTTTCTTGCCGCGGAGATAGTCGATCAGCACGTCGGTGTCGATCAGCAAGGGCGTGGGCGGTGTGGTCATCAGTTTATGACCCCACGCGATCGAACTCGCGGCGCAAGGTTTCTAGGGGCGGGAGATCGGTACGGTCGCGCCACATCCCGCGGGCCTGCTGCAAGAGGGCACGCCGATACGTTTGCTGATACTGCACGAGCAATTGCTCGACGGCTTCACGCAGCAGTTCGTCAGGCGTCTTCCCCGTCTGCTGCGCAATTGTCCGAATCGCTGTTTCTTGCTGTTCAGTCAAGGTGATCGAGGTCGTCACGATACCACGTCCTTTCCTGCAACAGAGCTTACGTGGAGTGTAGCGCGTGATGCCGTAATCTGCAACACACAGGTGATCGTGAGGAGGGACGTACAATGGGCCGCCGTCCAACTATTATTTAGACCGCTTCCGCCTGATACTCCTACCAGGCTGCTGCGCCGGCTTCCGCCGAACCACCCCGGCGGTTGCATGGTGCGGCATGGTGCCGTCTCAGGCCTGGAGGGAGACAACGGAGGGACTGCCAGCGCTGGCCGTGCCCCCGCTGATTCCCGACCACAGTCTATCACACCGCTGTCTGCAGCGTCAAGCGGTGATCGCGCCTGCATGCCCCCACACGCCGCGACCAGGTGCGCCTGCCATTCGCCTGCACCACGATGCGATCCGTACCGCAGCAGCGTCCGTGCCGTGGGGCCAACGCTTCGTCCGCTTCCACACCACCCAGCACCCCATCCAGTTGGGTGCTGCTGAGGTTGAGGCTTTGCGCACCCATCTGGCGGTGGGAGCACGTGTCTCCGCCGCGCCCCACCACCAGGCGCTGGCTGCCCGGCTGTGCCTGGATCAGGAGGGGCTGCACCAGGAGCTCGGCGCGCTTGACGCCGTGCGCGCCCGCACCGACCGTCCATCCTCACGCAAGAGGAGGTGCGCCAGGTCATCGCCCGCCTCCCCGGCGGGCCTGCGGTGCTGGCCAGACTGCGCGCTGGCCGCGGCCTGCGCCTGCTGGCATGCCTGCGCCTGCGGGCGCAGGACGTCGACAGCGAACGTCGCGCTGATCGTGCGCGCCCCCACGGGCAACGAGGAGCGCGTCACCGTGCTCCCGCATGCGCTGGTAGCGCCGCTGACGCAGCATCGACGCGCCGTTAGACGCCTCCACGAGGCGGATCTGGCGCGCGGCGATGGCCTAGTCTCTTTGCCCGCTGCGCCGAATCGGAAATCCCCGAATGCCGCCCGTGCATGGATCTGGCCGGACGTCTTCCCATCCCACCGTCTGTCGGTCGACCCGCGCTCCGGTGGTGTTCGCCGTCACCACGCCGCTGAACGCGGGCTGCAACCAGCTCGCCGCACCGCTGCCACAGCCGCCAACAGCGCCAAGCGCGTCAGTCCGCATACCTTTCGCCACTCGTTCGCCACCTACCTGCGGCGTTCCTCATCCGGACCCTGTCTGAAACAGGCGTGCCGGCTCATCGTTCCCCAGCAGCGCGGCCGGCTCTGGACCCGTACGCCGGTGTGTCCGGCGGTGTGCACCGCGCTTCGGGGGCCGCACCGACGCCAGCCGGGCTTGCCCGCGCCGCCGCCAGCATCATGCGGTCGCCGTGCCCCCGCTCTGCTGGGCCAGCGCGCGCACCAGCTCGGGGTGCAGTTGCCAGCGCCCCGCCACCAGCACCTGCTGGTCCCACGGGAAGATCACGAGCGCATCGCTGACCAGCGCGCACCGGTCGGGGCGCGGGTC